>ENA-UOIV01000594-UOIV01000594.1-human-gut-metagenome-genome-assembly--contig:-C59-NODE-594-length-38285-cov-14.147947_pt1 | contig 38285 bp, 28 predicted proteins | sample MGYA00242333_ERZ723880 | MGnify/ENA metagenome assembly ERZ723880 | reverse complement strand
CGTCGGAGGTGACGGAGGCGAGCACCGCCGTGCCCGCGAGCGCGGACGGGGTGTATACCGTCAAGGCGTTCCGCGGCGAAAATTTGCTGCGCGCGGCGGCCTTTTCCGCCCCGGCGGCGACTGCGGCAGAGAGCAGCCTTGCGACCGTTTACTGGAACCCCGACCCGGCGTTCCAGGACGTGGATCAAACAATCCCCGGAGGAAACGACGACGCGGCCGGGGACAGTGCGCTGGCGTCGGTAAAGACGCTGGAACAGGCGCTGTGGCTTGTTAAAGAGGGCGGAACGATTGTCTGCATGAGCATGTGCAGCGATACCTATCATAAGGAAGGCAATGCTCCGACCTTCATCTTCGACGGAAAAAATGCGACGGTCAAACGCTGGAACAAGTATCCTTCCGGCCCGTACTTTTACATTGACAAGGGAGTCAATCTGTCGCTTACAAATCTGACGCTGTCCAACACGACAGAGAGCGGCGGCTCCGCTGCGGATTCCGTCGTGACGCTCGCGGACGGCACGCTGACCGCCGGCGCCGGGCTCTCGATGGACGGACCGGTCTATTTCGAGCAGCGCCCCACCGCCCCCGGAATCATCTTTACACAGGCGCCTGCCGCTCCCTATACGATCAAATTCGCCCCAAACGTCGATCCGTTTACCAGCGCGTTTGACGCGGCTTCCGCTCCGGAGACGATCACGGCGGACAATCTGGGAAGATACCTGGCGCTGGACGGCAGCGTCAATGAGACTGAGGGCCCGAAATGGGCCCTTCGCGTCAAGCCTGGAACGGGCAACGAACGGATCATGCAGGCCTACCCGATCGTCACCTACACGGCGATCTACCTCTCGGGGACAGGCGACGACAACAACGACGGTGCGACGGCAAATACGCCGGTCGCGACCTTTGCGCGCGCAAAAGAGCTGCTGCTCACGGAATTAAAGGGTAACGGGGTCATCTATATCTGCGGGAGCACGGTCAAAATTACCGGTAAAGAGGATTGGTCTCTCCGGGAAGCAGATGGTTTTTCAAAGGCCGTGGTCGAACAGTACTCTGATTTTTCGGATGTGTTGATCAGCGTATCGAGCGGTGGTGCGCTTACCCTTTCAGACATCACGATTAACGGCGGTAAGATCGTTCAGGTGGAGACACAGCCGACCAGAAATACTGCCGCACTCACCATAAGTGCTGGGACGATTCTTCATGTAAATATCAGCACCGGGAACGCGGTTACCCTTCTCGGCGGGAAATCGGTGATGGATGGCGGCACCATCGAAGGCGGAGCGGGCGGAGATGGCATTATCCTAGAAGAAAATGCGGAGTTTGCGATGTCCGGCGGGGGAATTTCTGGAAGCAATTGTGGAATCCATAGCGGCGGAACTGTATCCATATCCGGTACGGCAACATTCTCATCCAATGCGACCGGCATTTCTACAGGAGGAAAGCTGACCCTCAAAGATACGACCATTTCCGGAACGTCCTGCGGCGTCGAGATTAACGGCCGCGAATTCATTATGGAAAGTGGTATCGTCACGGTCACGGGTAGCGGAAAGGCGGTTCGCCTTGGTGGTACCGCAGCAAAATTTACTTTGAATGGTGGGATGGTTTCTGCTGGTGCCTCCGGGTCCATGGCGGTGAATATTTCGTTGGGTGGAACATTCAATATGAACGGCGGGACGGTTATCGGCGGTAGCACCTACGGAGTTAATCTAGATAGCGGTAGCTTCAATCTGTCCGGCGGCACGGTCTCCGCGAAAGATTCGAAGGAAGGAACCGCGATTTATGTAGAAACGACCACGTTTACGCTCAACGGCGCTGCGGCGACGGTCAACGGGCGGATCAGCCTGCCGGACCCGACTTATGTGATCAATCTGTCGGGCGTGCCGGGCGTCGGCAAGACGTTTGACGTGGCCGTAGGACCGAGTCATACCTCCGGCGTCAGCGTGGTGGTTCCCACCAACCCGCTTACAGACGCTTCAAGCTATGAGGCGCATTTTATCCTCAAAAATTACACTGACAAATTTACGATCGGCGGTTATGGAAACGACCTGATTCTGCTTGAAATCGGGATATATCTTGATGGCCAAAATGGAGGCGACGGCAACACCGGCCGCTCTCCCGCGCAGGCGGTCAAGACCTTTGCCGAGGCAAAAACGAAGCTCATAGGACTTGCGCAAGAGCAAAAAGATAATACAAGCTTTGTCCCGCATATCTTCCTCTGCGGCGAGGTGACGGTGAGTTCGGGTGCGGAAACTTGGGACCTGAAGGAGGTTAACGCAATCAAATCCGGCTGGACGGCGGACATCCGTCGGTTCACCAATAAGAACTTCAAGCCGGTCTATCTTGTTCAGATATCGGGCGGCAGTGTGACGCTCTCCAACATCGTCGTGGACGGCCTCCAGGACATATCCCCCGGACTGCAATCCACAATGGACCTGTTTCGGGTGACGGGTGGGAGCCTGACGCTTGGGGAGAACACGACCCTTCAGGGCGCCTACCTCAGCGCGGCGCGGGTGTCGGGCGGGTCGCTCACAATGGGAGACGGCGCGCTTGTCACGGGGAATGGGAGGACAAATAGCACCAGCGGTACGGCGGCCGTCGTGGTTGGCGCGAGCGGCACGTTTACGATGAACGGTGGGCGGATCACCAATAACGAGGCATATAACGCGGTGGTCCTTTCCGGGAGCGGCGCGCGCTTCGAGTTGCATGGCGGCGAAATCAGCAACGGATCGTCCAATGCGATTTATACAAGCGGTGTGCGTCTCAGCGCGGCAAACGCGGTATTCGACATGGACGGCGGCACGATCTCCGGCTTTAAAAATACCCGCAACTACGGCGGCGGCGTGTGGCTCAGTTCTGGCGCGGCGTTCGATATGTCCGGAGGCACAATCACCGGGAACAGCTCAGGTTCCAGCTCTAACGGTTATGGCGGCGGCGGTGTCTATGTGTCGTCGGGTGCGGCCTTCAAACTTTCGGAAGAAGGAATTATTCGCGGGAATACGGCCCCATACGGAACGGGGGGCGGCGTGTATATCGCTTCCGGCGCGAACTTTTCAATGGCCGGCGGGCATGTCCGCGGAAATACGGCGAAGGATTCCGGGTCGAACAATATTTATTCCGTCAATGCTGCAAAATTTGAAATTGGCGGCGAGATTGACGTCAACGACGGCGTGATGTTATGGGACGACGGCACCACGAGCCACAATGTAACCCCAATTACACTGACAGCTGCATTGTCCCAGCGCACGCCGCCAACAGGACTTGCCGCGGTCAGCGCCATTAAGTTAACGATTTCCGAATACTATCTTGGGGAAATTGTCGTAAACGGCAAAGATCAAGGCCTCCCCGCGGCCCAGTATCTGAACGAGGGGGGCATTCAATTCATACTGGCGGCCGCGCCGGCAAAGACGATGCGCCTCATGGCGGATCCGGCGGACGGGTCGTCTCCGTCGGACATTGTCGCGGCGGGCTGGAACGTCTATATTTCCGGGACCGGCAGCGACGGGGACGGCTATGGCTGGAGCCCAAAGAAGCCGGCGAAGACCTTTGCGCACGCGAAGGAGCTCTTGCAGACCATTGCCGATATCCCCGAAGGCGGAGAGGCCAATATCCTCGTCTGCGGGACGGTGAACGTGACGACAAGTGAAAATAACGGGATTTGGGCCATGACGACGGACAGCGGAAGTCCGATCATGGTTGGCGGCCGCACGCCCGTTTTGCGCCGGATGCGCGGCTTTACGGGTACCATGGTCAGCATGACGGGCGGTACGCTGACGCTGCAAAATATCACAATTGACGGCGATGCGGCGGCGGGCAGCGACACCAGCTATCTCGTCAGCCAGTCGGGCGGCACGTTCACGATCGCGGACGGCGCACTGCTCCAAAACAATGGGACCTTCAGCGGCAGCGCGGGTGTCAACGTATCGGGCAGCGGCTCCCACTTCTCGATGACCGGCGGCGAGATTTCCAACAACTATTACGGGCTGAAGATTTCCACCGCGACGGATGTCGTCCAGTCTGGGGGAGGAATCACCAGCAACGCCAGCCATGGGGTGTATTTGGATAGCGGCGCTTTTACGCTGGAGGAGGAGAAGGACAGCACGGGTACAGTGATTTCGGAAGGATGTATTTCCGAGAATTCTAGTGGTGCCTCTAGTGGTGTCTATGTCTCTTCTGGAAGTTTTACGATGTCTGGCGGAACAATTAACGAAAATTATTCGGGTGTCTCTGTCTCCGGTTCCGGCAGCTTTAAAATGAGCGGAGGAACGGTCGACGGGAATAACGGCTACGGTGTTGGTTGTTCAGGATTTTTCCAGATGGATGGCGGAAAGATTAGCCGCAACAAGGGTGGAGTTTATGTAAGCTACGGTAATGTTATAATGAATGACGGGGAGATCAGCGGAAACAACGCAGGTCATGGAGGCGGTGTCAGCATCGGCTATTCCGGAAATTTTACAATGAATGGTGGGAAAATCAGCGGGAACACATCACAGTATGGCGGCGGTATCTATGGCTATGCCGACTATTCCCGCCACGGCAGATTCACGATGAATGGTGGGGAGATCAGCGGTAACACGGGAACTGTCAGGGGCGGCGGCATCTATGCCAGTGATTATATCGAATTAATCATGACCGATGGGAAAATTCGTGGAAACATGGGAAGCGAAGGTGTCTATATCAATCGTGGCACTTTTACGATGAGCGGCGGAATGATTGATGAAAACACGAACAGCAATGGCGTTTATCTCAATATTGGCAGTTTTACAATGAGCGGCGGGACGATCAGTGGGAACACGGCGTCTAACGGAGCAGGTGTCTATCTTGAGGCCGGCACCTTTACGATGAGCGGCGGAACAATTAGCGGAAATACAGCGAAAAATAACGGCGGCGGACTTTACAACATCGGGGGAGCCGCCGTGATCACGGGCGGCGAGATCACCGGGAATACCGCTGGTCAAGGCGCAGGCTGCTATTGTTCTGGGAGCGCCACCACCACCTTCAAAGGCGGGCGAGTGTCCGGAAACATCCTTTTGAACGCGGCCGGCGTGGGCAGGGGCGTCTATGTCGCGTCCCCGAACTTCATCCTTGAGGGCGGCGGCGCGGATCTCGCGGACGGCGTCTACCTGAGCAGCAACGCGTACCCGATCAAGCTGTCCCGGACGATCCGGCAGGCGGGTCGCCGGTACAATGTGGAGCTGGCGACGCCGGCCGTGAATTCCACAAACGGCTTCAGGGTCGGCGACAGTGTGGTGATCCCCGAGGGTACGCTCGAGAGCGCGGCCCCAAACCTGCGCTACTTTGCGACCGATTACGAGGGCGCGGTGCTCGACCGCGGCACGGGAAACAAGGCCAAAAATATCGTCCTCAAAAAGATCATCTTTGTGGACGGCGTGAAGGGCAGCGATCAGAACGACGGCAGCACGCCCGATCTCGCATATAAGTCCTTCGCGGCGGCGAAAGCGGCGCTCGGGGACGATCCGGGCAACATCTACATCTGCGGGAAGCTCACGGTTTCCGCAGACGAAAATTGGAGCCTTGGGGCGGACCAGTCCCTGCGGCGCTATTCGGGCTTTGCCGTGGCGGGCAAGTACAGCTATGCGCCCTATCGCGGCGACATGATCGAGGTGACGGGCGGCACGCTGACCCTTGGCGGGATTACGATCCTGGGCCGTCACGACGCGGATCAGGGCTTCACCGCGGACGGCTCGATCATCAAGGTGAACGGCGGAATCGTCACGATGGGCGCGGGCACGACGCTCGCAAACAACACGACGACCGGCAATGGCGGCGCGGTGAACATCGCCTCCGGCGCACTCTCGATGGAGGGCGGCATGATTGTCAACACGCAGGCGGCGAAGGGCGGCGCGATCTACCAGAACGGTCAAATAATTATTACTTATGTGGTGGAAAAGGTCGAAGGGGATATCTACCTGACAGGCCGGGGAAGTGAGGAAACCAGCCGGGTCATTACTGCATTTGTCTATGATGAGACAGGCCCGGAGCTTACGATCAATCTGGAAGATGCCTATAACGGTCGACCGGTAATAGTCGGTGCAGATGATCAGACCGATGAAATGAAGGCAAAGTATACCCTTGCGCCGGAAATCCTGATGCAGTATAAGCTTGAGCGCCGTGCGGATCGTCCTTATATCCTCGAATTGCAGGAAAAGGGCATCGTCTACATCGACGGAGTGGACGGAAGCGACGGTCGTGACGGCACGACTCCCGATACGGCGGTCCAGACGCTCAAGCGCGCCTATGAACTGCTTGCGGAGCAGGGCGGCGTCATCTACGTCGTGGATAACGTCTCTGTCACAGGCAGCGTCACGCTGGCTGACCGGCAGTATACTGGCGGCGACGGGACGGTTGCGACCGGCGGGCCGGTGGTGATCCGGCGCTACTCCGTGCCGACGAATCCGCCCTCAACCGGTTTTACCAGCGAAAAGGCGAAGCGGAGCCATACCGGCATGCTCTTTACCGTGACCGACGGGGGATTCGTCGTCTCGGGCGTGACAATCGACGGCCACAGCGCGGCGCTCAACACCGGCAGCCCCAAAACCACGGCCCCGGCGGTGGAGGCGCAATCCCCGCTGATCGGAGTCACGGCGAGCGGCGTCCTGATCGTTGGGGAGGGCACGGCGCTCCAAAACAACAACAATATCAGCGAGTCCGTTTTTGGCGGCGCGGTCTTTAATGCCGGGATTTTCCGGATGACTGGCGGCGCAATCGCCAACACCGGGGCGGCCAAGGGTGCGGCGGTCTATCAAAACGGCAGCTTCCTTGTGAGCGGCGGCCCGTCGATCACGGGAGAAATCTATCTGACGGTCGGCAAAATAATGGGCAAAACAGACAAGAAGATCATCGAGGTAATGGGTGACTTCGCGCCCGCGAACGCGCTGCTGGTCAACATGGACGGCGCGGAAAACGGCCGCAACGTGGTCAAGTATCCGGATCTAATTGCGGACGCCGACGTCTCCAAACGGCTCGCGGACTACACCCTCGCGGACGAGATCGCCGCGCTCTACACGCTCGGCCGGAAGGACGTAGATAACAGTATCCTCGAACTGCAGGCGAAGAACGCGGTCTACATCGACGGCGCAAGCGGCGACGACGGCAAAGACGGCAATACGCCGTCAGCCGCCGTCAGGACGCTGAAAACCGCATTTGACAAGCTCGCAAGCCTGAAAGGCGGCACCCTCTATGTGGTGGACACCGTCGATGTGAGCAGCGCTCGGATTACCGCCGGGACGGATGAAACGACAGGCGCGGCGAGCACGAGCTACAGCGGCGAGGGCGGCAGCGTCTCCGTCGCGGGCGCGGTGTCGGTGATGCGCTACGCACAGCCGACGGCATACGCATCGCTTACCGGCTTCGGCGCGGCGAGCAACCAAAACGCGCTCTTCAACGTGACCGGAAGCCTGACGCTCGACGGGATCACGTTGGACGGGCATGCAAAAGCCGTCACGGGCGGAAAACAGGAGGTCGTCGCGGGCGGAGTAACGGCGAAAGCGCCTCTGATTACCGTCGCGGCGGACGGACTGCTCACGACGGACAACGGCGCGCGCCTGCAAAATAACGCCAACAGCGGCGACGGCGGCGCGGTGGCCAACAACGGCACCTTCCGGATGGACGGCAGTTCGATCACCGGGAACCGTGCGGCAAACGGCGCGGGCGTCTGGCAGAACGGCACCTTCCGGCTCGGCGCGAACGCGCCCACGCTCGGGACGGACCAGACGGTCTATCTGACGGCGGGCGCCGACAGAAAGACCGCGAAGGTCATCAACGTTGATTCCGCGCTTGAAAGCGGTGCGAAGATTTCCGTCGACATGGATAGAACCACACCGCCGGATGGCGTTTACGAAGCGGGCAGGGATGTGGCCGTGTTCGCGGAGGGAGCCGCGTCCTATAACGACGTGGCCAACGATGCGGCGCACTTCTCCCTTGCGAAGGGAATCACGGAGGAGTTTGCACTGGTCAAATCCGCGACCGAGCAAAACACGCTCGAGCTCGGCCTGCCCTTCCACTTCACCACCACGCCGGACGACATGTTCGTGCGGGTGGGGGACAAGGTGACCTTTACGGCTGACGTCTCCACAAGCTCGGCTGCGGATGTCAAGCTGTACGATAAAAACGGAGTCGAAATGGAGGCATCCTCCCGCGACGATATGCCGGAGGAGATGTCCTTCCGGGCGGTGGTGCGCTCGAACAACGAAAGCACCTCGACTGTGAGCTTTACCTTCCAGCCCGAGGCCGGAACCCGCGCGGGGGAATACTATCTGACCGCGACCGACGCGAACGGCGTCACGGCAAAGAGCGACCCGTTCTTCCTCTCCCTCTACGAGGCGGGCACGCTGACGGCGCAATCGACCGGTACTTCGGATAACACGCCGAACAGCGATACGGGCGCCCTCACGGTGTATAACGGCTACGGCGTGGATAAAACGGTTACCTCCACCGGCGTAGGGCTCTTGGATGGAATGGGGATTTTACTGGGCATGGACACGCCCACGATCGGGTTCGCGACGGAGCAGGAGATCAACGAGAACTTTAAGCTCTGGACGGCGGACGACGCGATGTACAAGTTCAACTTCAAGGTGGACGGCGATGAGCTGAATTCCTCCTCGGTGCTTCCCGGGATGAAGATACCCGCCAACGGGTACGCCTCCTGGACGGTGACGCTGAAAAACGCCAACGCCCTCAACGCGGCCCAGACCAAAAAACTGCTGATCAAGGAGTGTAAAATCGGCGAAACGCCGCTGACCGGCTTGTCGACCGGAGGGGCCTCCATGATGGGGCTGGACGTCCCGACGGCTGCGAACATGGAGGTGCCGTTTGAGACGGAAACCGCCCGCCTCGACGTGACGGTGCCGCTTTCGATCACCGTCTGTGTGGCGAAGGACGGCACGCTCGCACAGCCGAGCGCGGACAGGATGTATGTGGAGAACCGCTCCGCGTTCCCGGTCAATACGCAGGTAAAACCGATGTTGACGCGGTTGGCCGCGGACGGCGGCGATGCGATGCGGCAGATCGACGCGCCGAAAATCGGGGACGGGACCGGCTACGACCTGGCGATCCGCCCGCTTGACGTCCCTTCGCAGACGGCTCCCATTGCATTTAAAACCAGCAATTCGAGCAGTACCACAAGAGCGTTGGTGGTGTCCTATCAGGACTTCGCGGAGATCCAGTGGAACCAGAAGTGCACCTTTGATTTCCTCAGCAATCAGATGCCCAGCGGGCAGGGCGAAAACGGCGCGCCTGCCAATTACAGCTACCAGATTACCTTTAAAGCGTCGATCGCCGGGGAGCCCCAAATGGGGATCCTGCAATAAAAAGTGTGAAAGAGGTGATATCCCATGAATGAGATACCGGAGCAGGGCGCGGTGACGACGGCCCCGCCGAAAAGATCGAAGCGCGGCGTGATCGTGGCGGTGGTGATCGTCCTGTTGCTCGCCTGCGGGGCGGCGTGGTTCTTTTTCGGACGCGGCGGAAGCGGCATGGCGGATTTCTTCGACCCGAACGCCACGACGGGAATCCTCCCGGGGATGACGGAGGAACAGATCATCGAGGAGCTCAACCGCATTGTCGAGGAGGGGATGTTCAACATCTCGATCAACACCCAGATCAGCTTCCCGAACGGGACGGCGGAGGGGCAGGCCTATATCGACAACATCTCCGCCAACCACTACAACATGACCGTGCAGATCGTGCTGGACGATACGGGCGAAACGGTATATCAATCCGGAGGCATCAGGCCGGGGCAGTACATCGAGAATATCACGCTGTCCAAGGCGCTGCCGAAGGGTTCCTATAAGGCGACTGCGATCTTTACGGCGCACGACCCGGAGGACCAGTCGGAAGTCGGGCAGGCGGCGGCGGAAGTGCTCCTGACGGTGGAGTCGTAAGCCGCGCGCAGCCTGTGGAAAAGGAGGTTATGGCTTTACATAAATTCACACGTAACCCCATCAATCAATTTAAACAGGAGGTCAAAACAATGAAAAAGGTATTAGCAACGATCCTGGCAATGGCAATGATTCTCTCCCTCGGCGTGACCGCGTTCGCGGCGCAGAACTATGATGCCGACGGCACGGCGGTAGACTCGAAGACAAACGACGTCAGTACCGATGGTGGTACGGCCGACACCCAGTTTAAGGTTATCGACAAGAGCGCGACGGTCCCGACTTATCAGATGAGCGTTACCGTCCCGATGACGGTCACCTTTGCGGTCGCCAAGGATGGCACCACCTCGGTCCCGAGCGCGTACAAGCTCATCAACTATTCCTTCAAAGATATCACGGTTTCGAGTGTGAAAGCGACGAACGGCGAGTGGACGCTTGCTACTGAGACAACTGCGAAGGAAGCGGCCAAAGCCAGCAAGACGGTCAATATGAAGATCAAGGACATCGATCTGTCCACGGCTGCCAGCGGCGTCGATCCCTCCTGGGGCACGGTTGCCAAGGCGACGGACATCAAGGGAACGGAACTCGACCTGACGCTGACCGCCGTGGCGGCCCCGCAGGATGAAACGGTCGCTGGGAATTCCTCGGAAGATGCATTTACCGTCACCTATACGATCGCGATGCCGACTGTCTAATCGTAAGCAAACAACTAAAATACCGGCACAGGGGACCCCTGTGCCGGGGAAAGCGCCGCGCGGCGCGGCGTTTTCCCCGGTACAGGCACGACAAAAGAACATAGGAGCGCGTTATGGAAGAAAAGACGAAAAAGAACGGCGGAGCCGTCAAATGGGTTTTCCCGGTTGTCATCCTCATCCTGGTCGGCGTGATCGCCTGGCTGCTGCTGCGCCCGCAGGAACAGCCGGCGGGCCTCACGCGGGCCGCCGACGCGCAGCTCGGACAGCTCGAGGGCAAGACGGAGGAGCAGATCGTCGAGGAGCTCAACCGCATCGTTGAGGAGGGGATGTTCAACATCTCGATCAACACCCAGCCGGAGTTCCCGGACGGGAGCTCCCCCGGAAACCTCTGCATCGAGAACTCCCCCGCCAACCACTATCTGATGGTGGTGGAGATCACCCTCAACGACACGGGGGAGCAGGTGTACACCTCCGGCGCGCTGGAGCCGAACTACCACATTCAGGAGGCGAAGCTCGACCGGGCGCTTGCAAAGGGGACCTATCCGGCGACGGCGACCTTCTACGCCTATACCGCCGACACACAGGAGCTGGTGGGGACCGCGGGAGCGGAGATGCAACTGATCATCCAGAACTGAGGAGGGGAGGGACCGCATTGAAAGGACTGGGAAGGGGAGCCGCCCTGCTCGCGGCCGCGGCGCTTGCCCTGACGGTTTCGCTGACGGCGCTGGCCGCCGGGGAGATCGGCGGGGAGGAGACGGACAGGGACCTCTCGGATATCGTGAGCGTGAGCGAAGAGGTGGATACGGCGACGCCGGAGCGCCCGTCCGCGAGCACGCAGTTCAAGGTGATGACGCTGCCGGGCCCGGAGGTATGGGGCGCGGATGTGAGCGTCTACGTCGGGGAGACGGCGGAATTGACGGTGAGCGCGAAGGACGGGGTGCTGCCCTACCGCTTCGCGTGGTATAAGGTGCTCGACGCGGACACCCTGTCGGAGGTGCTCTTCGAGGGGGAGAACTACGCGGGCAACGTCTACACGATCCCGAACGCGCAGAAAAGCGACGCGGGGGTCTACCGGATCGTGCTGACGGACAAATACGGAAGCTTGGTGGAATGCGACGTGGCGCTGGCGGTGCTGTCGAAGTCGCCGGGCGGAGGCGGCGGGGACGGCGGCTCGGACGAGGGTCCGGACATCCACATCGTGGCCCCGGCCGACCCGACGATCATCAGGGACCTGCCCGTCCCGCTGATGAAGCTGCCCAATACGGGCGACGGTTCCGCGCCGGCGCTCGCGCTCGCGCTGCTGGGGCTTTCGGCCGCGGCCATCGCGTCCGCGGTTTCCATCCGCCGCACGCCGGATAAAACATTGTTGCGTAACGGGGCGCCCCAGGCGGGGCGCCCCTTTCCGCCCGCGCGGCGGGGAAGGATTGTATCCGCGGCCCCGGTGTGCTATACTTTCATGGACAGCTGTTTCCGGGATGTCGGGCGGGCCTTCGGGGCCGCCCGTTCATGCCGCTTACGGGAAAAATCACCTCAGGAAAGGGGCCGCCATATGGAGACACGCGCATACCGCGGAACGGACGACCGCGTCTCCCTGCTGGGCTTCGGGGCGATGCGCCTGCCGCGCGTTTCCCCCGACACGCAGGAGATCGACTTCGAGAGGGCGCGCGAGCTGATCGACTGCGCCTATACCCACGGGGTCAACTATTTCGACACCGCCTACCGCTACCACGACGGCGATTCCGAGCCGTTCCTCGGCCGGGCGCTGGCGGAATACCCGCGCGAGAGCTACCACCTCGCGAGCAAGATGCCGACCTGGCTCGTCCACAGCCTGGACGAGGGCAAGCGGATCTTCGCCGACCAGCTCGAACGGTGCCGCACCGATTATTTTGACTTCTACCTCTGCCATTCGGTGGGGAAATCGGTTGAGGAATTTACCGACGTCTACGAGAAGACCGGCCTGCTCGACCACCTGCGGGCGCAGAAGGCGGCGGGGGCCATCCGCCGCCTCGGATTCTCCTTCCACGGGACGCCGGAGGTTTTGCGGGAGCTCATCGCGCGCGGCGGATGGGACTTCGTGCAGATCCAGCTCAACTACCTCGACTGGGAGCTGCTCGACGCCGCGCGGCAGTACCGCATCCTCGAGGAAAACGGCCTGCCCTGCATCGTTATGGAGCCGGTGCGGGGAGGCAACCTCGTCTCCCTCTGCCCGGAGGCGGTGGAGATTCTCCGCGCGGCGCGCCCCGGCGCGAGCACCGCGTCGTGGGCCATCCGCTTCGCCGCGTCGCTGCCCAACGTGCTGACCGTCCTGAGCGGCATGTCCACCCTTGAGCAGGTGCGGGACAACGTCGAAACGATGTCCCCCTTCGAGCCCCTCTCCGACTCCGAGCGGGAGACGCTCGACCGGGCGCGGCGGGCCTACTTCGCCCTCGGAACCATCCCCTGCACCGGCTGCCGCTACTGCATGGACTGCCCGTCGGGCGTCGACATCCCCGGCGTCTTCGCGGCCTACAACCGCTGCGCCGCCGAGGTCGGGCTCGACCCTTCGGACGGCAGGGCGCTGCGGGAGAACGCGAAGGCAATCCGCGCGATTTACGACGCGCTGCCGGAGGAGCGGCGCGCCGGCCGCTGCGTCGGCTGCGGCAGGTGCGTCTCCCACTGCCCGCAGGGGATCGCCATCCCGCAGAGGCTGGGGGAGATCGCCGCGCTCATGAAGATTCTTGAATGACACTCCCCGGGCGCGGGCGGCCGTTGACTGCCCGCGCCCGGTCCGCGTTTCCGGGAAAATATTTTTTCCGCGGGGGTTGACAAGACTATCTGTAACAGATATAATTACAGTATAAACTGACACAACAAAATTTACAGTTAGGAACGGAGGAACCTCATGAAGGCGAAGCACATCATGGCCCTGCTGGGCGCGGCACTCATGGCGGCGGCGCTCACGGCGTGCGCGCGGGAGAGCGGGGAGGTCCCGTCCGCCCCGCAGGCACCGGCCTCCGCAACGGACGCCGGGGAGAGCGCGGACGGCGCGGCCCCGGCGGCGGAATACCACAAGATCACCGCTGAGGAGGCCAAGGAGCGGCTCGACGCCAATCCCGATGCGGTCATCGTCGACGTCCGCACGCCGGAGGAGCACGCGGCGGAGCGGATCGAAGGCTCGATCAACGTCCCGAACGAGTCGATCGGAGACGAGCAGCCCGCGCTGCTGCCCGACCTCGACGCGGAGATCCTCGTCCACTGCCGCACGGGGGTGCGCAGCCGGCAGGCTGCCGAAAAGCTGGTCGCGCTCGGCTATACCAACGTCTATGACTTTGGGGGCATCGTGGATTGGCCGTACGGCACGGTGACCGGCGAATGACCCGGGGCGAACGGCTGCAAATCCTGCTGGCCGCGGCGGCGCTTCTTCTCCTGCTGGCGCTCTTTTTTCAGGGCCGGGCGGCAAGCTGTATCATATAAGGAGGAACCGATGTGAAGAACCCACTGATGACCCTGCTCGGCGCGGCGGCGATGGCCGCGCTGCTCGCCGCCTGCGCGGCTCCCGCTCCGGAGGCTCCCGCCCTCCCGGAGCCGTCCGGTCCCGTGCGGAGCGCGGAACAGGCCGAGGTGGCATCCGCGCCGCGGGAGACCTCCTCTGAGGATCCCGCGCTCCAGCCGCCGGGCGGGGAGCTGCCGGTGAAGGCGATCCCCGGCTGCCGCGCCGACCTGCCCTACCCGCTCAAGATGTCGGGGGAGAGTCTGGCCACCGACTTCACCCACTGGGCGGCGAAGGACCTCGACGGCAACGTCGTCACCGAGGAGGTGCTGGCGGGCAGCCGTCTCACGCTCGTGAGCGTGTGGAGCACCTTCTGCGACTCCTGCGTGGCGGATATGGCCGCGCTCCAGCAGCTCTACACGGAATATGACCGCGCGGACCTGAACATTATCGGGATCGCCGCGAGCGCGCAGGCGGAGGACGGCTCGATCAGCGGAGGAGAGGTCGAGATCATCCGGCAGATCCAGGAGATGACGGGCGCGGAGTTTTTGCAGCTGCTGCCCTCCGACGACCTGATCGCGATCAAGCTGAAGGACCTCGGCACCGTGCCCGAGAGCTTCCTGCTCGACAGCGCGGGCAACGTCGTTGGCGGATCGCTCTACGGCGGGCGCACGGCGGAGGAGTTCCGCCAGATGGTCGACGACGGACTGCGGACGCTTTCGGAGGAGGCGGACGCATGACCCACTTCGTCCTGAGCACCCTGCTCTCCTTCGCGGGCGTGGCGGCGGCCCTCGCGGTCCTGCTCGCCGCGGGCGCGCTGGTGAAGCTGGGCGGCAACCGCGCGCCGCCCCTTCTCTGCATGGCCGTCTCCGCAGCCTACGGCGCCTCCCAGCTTGCCGTCCTCGCCCGCCAGCAGAGCGGGCTGGCCTGCGCGCTCGCCCCCGGAAGGACCGTGCTTTTGCACGGCGCACTTCTGGCGGTGCATCTCGTCCTGCTGGGAGGGCTTCTGCGGCGGCTGCGGCAGATTGCCTCTTGATTCCGCTAACTGTATGATGTACAATTACAGTTAGTGGATGCAATAAGGAGGAAACACAGATGACAAGTGAATTCGCCATCGCGGTGCACGCGCTGGTCTATCTCAACCACAAGGGGGAAACCGTCTCGAGCGAGGCGCTCGCCGAAAACATCTGCACCAACCCGGCGCGGGTGCGCAAGGTGATGGCCAAGCTGAAGAAGGCGGGCCTCGTCGCCACCAAGGAGGGGGTCGACGGGGGATACCATTTCATCAAGGCTCCCGCGGAGGTCACCCTCCGCCGCATCGACGAGGCGGTCGACGTCCGGCTGGTATCCGCCTGCTGGAAGCCGGGCGACCGGGAGAAGGCCTGCCTGGTGGCCTCCGGCATGGGGGACATCATGGACGACATCTATTCCGACCTCGACGAGCTCTGCCGCCGCAGGCTGGGGGAGATCACCATCGCGGACATCGACCGGAAGATATTCGGACCACACACGAGCTGAGAAAGAAGGCATTTTTGTGAAGCAGTATGACGCAATCGTAATCGGTTTCGGCAAGGGGGGCAAAACCCTCGCGGGCAAACTCGGCGCGAGCGGAAAAACCGTCGCAATGATCGAAAAATCCGACAGGATGTATGGGGGCACCTGCATCAACGTGGGGTGCATCCCCTCCAAATCGCTGGTGCGCAGTTCGGGCATCTCCCACGGGCACCGAAACGCGGACTTTGAGAAGAAGCAGGCGTTCTACGCCGCCGCCATCGAGGAGAAACGCCGCCTGACCGCCATGCTGCGCAAAAAGAACTTTGATAAGCTCGACGGCAACCCCAACGTCACCGTCTTCAACGGCATGGGCAGCTTCCTTTCGCCGACGCAGGTGCGGGTCGTGTCCGACCGGGGGGAGACGCTCGTCCTCGAGGGGAAGCAGATCTTCATCAACACCGGCTCCACCCCCGTCGTCCCGCCCATCGAGGGGCTCCGGGAGAACCCGTTCGTCTACCTGAGCGAGGGGCTCATGGACCTTGAAAAGCTCCCCCGCCGGCTGGCGATCATCGGCGGAGGCTACATCGGGCTCGAGTTCGCCTCGATTTACGCGGGCTTCGGCTCGCAGGTCACGGTGTTCGAGGGCGCGCCCGTGTTCCTGCCCCGCGAGGACGCGGATATCGCCGCCGAAATCAAAAAGGCGCTCGAAGCAAAGGGCGTTGCCTTCCAGATCGGCGCGGCGGTCAAAAAGGTCGCGGACGCGGGCGACCACGCGGAGGTGACCTTCGCGCGGGAGGGCGCGGAGGAGACGCTCGCGGCGGACGCGGTGCTCGTCGCGACCGGCCGCCGCCCCAACACCGACGGCCTCAACGCGGCCGAGGCGGGAGTCGAGTTGACTCCGCGCGGCGCGGTCAAGGTGGACGAAAAGCTGCGTACCACCGCCCCGAACATCTGGGCGATGGGGGACGTTGTGGGCGGCTTGCAGTTCACCTACGTCTCCCTCGACGATTTCCGGATCGTCTGGTCGCAGCTTTCGGGCGGCGATTACGACGCCGCCAGGCGCAAAAACGTCCCCTACAGCGTCTTCATCGACCCCTCCTTCTCCCGCGTCGGCCTCAACGAAAGGGAGGCGCGCGAGGCGGGCCGCAATGTGAAGGTCCTCACCCTGCCGGCCGCCGCCATCCCCAAGGCGCAGGTGCTGAAGCACCCCGTCGGCCTGCTCAAGGCGGTCGTGGACGCGGACACCAACAAGATCCTGGGCGCGATGCTCTTCTGCGAGGAGAGCTACGAGATGATCAACATCGTCAAGCTCGCGATGGACCTCGACGCCGACTATACCGTGCTCGGCAGGCAGGTCTTCACCCACCCGACGATGAGCGAGGCGCTCAACGACCTCTTCGCCTGATTTCTTTTGACCTCCTCATATCCCCAAAAAAGGGACGCAGCGGCTTGCCGCTGCGTCCCTTTTTATGGGATAAATGATAGAATATATTACCAACTGTATAACATTACTCCGACAGCTGCACGATCCCGATGCAGGTGACGCCGATGGACAGCAGGGTGGCCGCTGTCCGGCCGTCCAGCTTCCCGAGCACGGAAAGCACCAGTGTGGCGACGCCCATCGCGAGTCCGACCGCCCGGAGGACCGGCAGGGCCGTCCGGCGGAGCTCCCGGCCCGCGGGCGCGCCGCGGTTTTCGGCGGGAGCCTGCCCGCGGCAGCGCAGCAGCTCGTCGGTCGAGATCCCGAGGATGTCCGCGAGCGCGGGAAGGGTGCCGATGTCGGGGCAGGAGATTCCGCGCTCCCATTTGGACACCGCCTTGTCCGTCACGTGCAGCAGGTCGGCGAGCTCCTTCTGCGTCATGTTTTTCGATTTACGAACGCTGCTGATGAGGTCCCCCATATGGTTATAATCCATCCGCGCCCCTCCTTTGGTAATTGTGTTCATGATACCAGAAGCCGCCGGGTTTGGCACGCGAATGACGGTCGACCGGGGTAAACGGCTGGTGGAATCCCCGGTAGAGCCCGGTCAGGACGGCTCCTTCCAGCGGCAGAGCCGCCGCGCGAGCAGGTCGACAGCCAGAAAGAGCGCCGCGCCCACCACCGAGATCACGACGATGCCGCCGTACATTTCGAGGTAGTCGATGCGGCTCCATGCGTCGAGGATGTAGTAGCCGATCCCCGCGCGGGTGCCGTACGCCTCGACGATGAAGAGGACGGCCAGCGCGGTGCCCACGCCGATGCGCAGGCTGGTGAAGAGCTCGGGCAGCACGGCGGGAAGCGTGATCTGTCCGAGCAGGCGGCTGCGCGAGGCCCCTGCGCTGACGGCCACCTGGTAGAGGCCGGGGTCGACGGCCCGGGCCGCGTCCCGCGTGGCGACGATCACCTGGAAGAGGACGGTCAGCAGGATGATGAGGATCTTCGAGCCGTCCCGCAGGCCGAAAAGGAGCATCGCGACGGGCAGCAGGGCGGTCTTGGGGACGGGGTAGGAGAAGTAGACGACCGGGTGGAGCAGGGCGTTCCAACGGGGGGAGGCGGCCATCAGCAGGCCGACCGGCACCCCGACCGCGAGCGCGAGGAAAAGCCCCGCGAACACCCGCCAGAGGCTCGCGCCGATGTGGCGGAAGACGCCCGCGGCGAGCACGTCCCCAAAGTGGGCGTATACCTCCACGGGGCCGGGCAGCGCGCGGGTGTCGAGCAGCGCGGCGGCGGCCAGCCAGAGCAGGTTGACCGTCACGAAGCCGAGCAGGAAGGCGCCCGTCTTTTTCATGACGCGGCCTCCTCTCCGGCGGCGAGCAGGATTTCCCGCCGCAGCTCGTGGGAGAACGCCTCGAAATCGGGGCCGCCCGGCTCGGGCAGGCCCTGCCAGGGGTTCTCCAGGAGGCGGGTAAAGCGCCCGCCCTTTCCCATGACGGCGATCTGGCCCGCGAGGTAGAGCGCCTCCTCCGGGCGGTGGGTCACCACGACCGCCGTTGCGCCCGAATCCCGCCAGAGCTCGAAACAGAGCCGTCTGGCGCGGTCGGCCGCCGCCGCGTCGAGCGCGGCGAAGGGTTCGTCCATCAGCAGCAGGCGCGGCTTCATGAGCAGCGCGCGCGCCAGCGCCGCCCGCTGCGCCTGCCCGCCGCTTAATTCGCGCGGGTAGCGGTCGAGCAGGCCGCCGATGCCCAGCCGCGCGCAGAGGGCGTCAAGCTCCCTTTCGCCGGACGCGCCGCGCAGCCGCGCGCAGAAAAGGCAGTTCTCCCGCACCGTCTTCCAGGGGAGCAGGCCGTAGCTCTGGGGGATGAGGCCGATGGCGGTATCACGCGGGGAGAGGGGCGCGCCGCAGAAGCGGACGCTCCCGCCCGCGGGCGGGAGCACCCCGGCCAGCAGGTTCAGTAGCGTCGTCTTGCCGCAGCCGGACGGCCCGAGCAGTGCAAGCAGCCCCCCTTCCCCGAGGGAGAAGGAGAGCCCGTCGATGACCGGGCGGCTCGCGCGCGGGTAGCGCGCCGTGAGGTTTTCGACTTCCAGCATCGCGCTTATCCGAGGTCGCCGAGCAGGTCGGCTGGGGTGAGGGAAGTGGGGCAGAGCCCCTTGCCTGAGGCCCAGGCGACCGCGTCGGAGAGGACGGCGTCGTCGGGCAGCGCGTTTTTGCGGAAGACGGGCAGCTCGATTCTGCCCGCGAGCTCCTCTGGGAAGCCCGCGCCCGCGATCACGACCGGCTCGTATTCCGAGAGGGGGGTGTTGTTCACGTAGTCGACCGCCTCGTCGTAGGCGGCGTAGTACTTTCTGATCGCGCCGGCCTTCCCGTCGATCGCCGACTGGGTGAAGGCGGAGACGGCGGGATAGAGCCCCGCCGTGTTGGCGCTGCCGAGCTCGACGGCGCCGTCGGTGAGGGCGAGGGTCGCGAACGGCTCGGGCAGCAGGCAGAGGTCGACCTCGCCGCTGCGCAGCATCTCAAGGCGGTCGGGGATGCGGGGAACGACCTCCTTTTTGAGGTAGTCCGCGCCGTACCCCTCCTGCGTAAGGATGTAGTCAAGCGCGTATTCGATCAGCGTGTTTTCCGAAATCGCGATCGATTTCCCGGCGGCGTCTGCGAGCGTCGTGACGCCGGAATCCGGACCGGCGAGCAGCAGATAGTCGCCGTCGGTCATGCCGGTGATCTTCACGTCGAGCCCGGCGTTTTGGTAGATGCACGCGCCGATGAAATCGGTGAACACCCCGTCGAGCTCGCCCGCCTGCAGCGCCGCGTCGCGGTCCTTGGCGGAGGAGAAGACCTGCATGTCGAGGACGACGCCCTGCTTTTCATCGAGCTTCTGGTCCTTCATGACCGCCAGCGGGATGATGTCGGACGAATACATGACGCCGATGCGCAGCGTGTCGGGCTCGGGCTGTCTGCCGCACGCGGCGAGCCCCGCCGCGGCGAGCGCCGCGAGCAACAGGGCCGCGGCGCGCTTCAAAATGGTTTTTTTCATGGTTCTTCCCTCCAACGCTGATATAGATGGTTTTCAACGCCCAGGCAGTCGAGCGCCCGGCCCGCCACGAAGGAGACAAGGTCGTCGACCGTCCGGGGGCGGTGGTAAAACGCGGGCATCGCGGGCAGGATCGTCGCGCCGCACTGACTGAGCGTCAGCATGTTTTGCAGGTGGATCGAGGTGAGCGGCGTTTCGCGCGGCACCAGCAGGAGGGGCCGCCGCTGCTTGAGCATGACGTCCGCCGCCCGGGTGAGCAGGTCGGTCGTGACGCCGCACGCGAGCCTGCCGAGCGTCGACATCGAGCAGGGCGCGACCACCATCCCCGCGAACCGCCGCGAGCCGCTCGCGAGCGGGGAGAAGAGGTCGGCGTTGTCCTCGAGCACGGCGTTGGGGCGTTCCCCGGCCCAGCGTTCGAGCGAGACGCCCGTCTCATATTCCAGCACCCGGCGGCCGGTATCGGTGGCGACGACCCGCAGGGCCGCGCCGCTTTCCAGCAGGGCGTCCGAGATGCGCAGCGCGTAGGCGCTCCCGCTCGCGCCGGTGATCCCGATGATGTAGGTTTCCATAGAAGCCCTTCTTTCAGAGGTAGATGTCGAGGATGCCGAAGACCAGCAGCGCAAGGCTGGTGAGCTGGCTCATGCTGTAGGAGGCGACGTTGACCCCCTCAAGCCGTCGGGGGGAGACCATTGTGTGCTGCACCGCCATGAGGGCGGCGGCGGCGAGCAGCCCCGCGCCGAAGAGGAGTCCCATATGCGGCTCCAGCAGGAGGAAGGCCGCGAGGCAGACGAGCGCCGCGGCATGAAACGCGGTGCTGATATGCAGCGCGCCCGCCACGCCGAACTGCACGGGGATCGAATGAAGGCCGTTTTGCCGGTCGAAGTCATAGTCCTGGCAGCCGTAGATGACGTCGAAGCCGGCGGTCCACAGGCAGTTGGCCGCGCCGAGCAGCAGCGGCGGCAGGGAAAACCGCCCTGTCACCGCGAGCCACGCGCCGACCGGCGCGATGCCGCAGGTCGCGCCCAGAAAGAGGTGGCAGAGCCAGGTGAACCGCTTGGTATAGGAGTAGAAGGCCATCATCAGGAGGGCGAGGGGGGAGAGGGCCAGGCAGAGGGGGTTCAGCATCGCGGCGCTCACGACGAGCAGCGCGAAGCAGGCGGCTGAAAGCGCGACCGTCTCGCGCACGGAGATTTCGCCGCGCGGGATCTGCCGTCCGGCGGTGCGGGGGTTTTTCGCGTCGATTCTCGCGTCGACCGCGCGGTTGAGGGCGTTGGCCCCCGTGCGCGCCGACAGGAAGGCGAGCGCGGCCCACGCCGCCGTCCAGAGGCGCGGCCTGCCGTTCGACGCGGCGAGGAAGGCGACGGCGCCGAACGAGAGGGAGAAGATCGTGTGGCTGAACATCACGAGCGTCCCGTAGGCGCGCAGCTTCCGAATCAGTTTATGAGCGAGTTCCATATCGAAGGCGCCTCCACGTCAGAATCCGTATTCTTCCCACCGCGCGTCCACCCGCGCGGCCATTTCCGGCGACATCGTGATGTCGTCCGGCCAGGGGCGGGTGAGCCCCTCCCCCGGCAGCTTTTTCGTCGCGTCGAGCGCGATTTTCCCGTTCTTCACCACGAGATCGCGCCCCGCGTCGATGTTGTTGAAGACCCGCCAGAGCACCTCCGAGCGGTCGGCGAGGTCCACCGTGTCGTCGAGCGCCACGGCGAACGAGACGCCCTCCGCCTCGAGCGCGGCCAGCGCGGCCTCCCGGCCGTCGCCCGGCGCGCGCTTTTGGACCGGCAGGAGGGCGTAACGCCCCGTCCGGGGCGTTACGCCCGGTTTCACGGTTGCGTCGACGCCCAGCCGCGCGCCGTAGAGGGCGCGGTCGGACGAGTGGTCGAGCGCGTCGAGCGGGCCGTCCGAGAGGAGGTAGTCCGACGCGGGATCGGCGTTTTGGAGCACCGCCGCGAGCACCGCGCCGGTGTCGCGCGGGTCGACCGACGCGTCCACCGCGACGATCAGCTTGGTGTAGCGCATCTGTCCCATCCCCCACATCGCGTTCATGACGGTGCGCGCCGCGCCGGGAAAGTCGTTTCTGACCGAGACGACCGCGCAGTTGTGGAACACCCCCTCAAAGGGGAGGCAGAGGTCGCACAGCTGGGGCATCTGCAGCTTCAGCACGGGCAGGAAGATGCGTTCGGTGGCCTTCGCCAGATAGCAGTCCTCCATCGGGGGCCTGCCCACGACGGTCGCCGGGTAGACGGGGTTTCTCCGGCGGGTGACGCAGGTGACGTGGAAGCGGGGGTACCAGTCGGCCAGCGAGTAGTAGCCGGTGTGGTCGCCGAACGGGCCCTCCCACACGGGGGGCTCCTCGGTGTCGACGTATCCCTCGAGCACGAACTGCGCGTCCCGCGGCACCCACAGGTCGCTGGCAATGCATTTTGTCAGCGCGACGGGCCGCCTGCGCAGGAAGCCCGCGAGCAGCATCTCGTCGAGGCCGGGCGGCAGCGGCGCGGTCGCGGCGTAGGTGATCTCGGGGCCGCAGCCGAGCGCGACCGCGACGGGCATTTTCCCGCCCCGCGCCCGCCACGCCTCATAGATGGCAGAGCCGTCCTTGTGCTTGTGCCAGTGCATGGCGGTGGAGGTCTTATCGAGCACCTGCATCCGGTACATGCCGCAGTTCTGCGTCCGCGCGCCCGGCAGCTTCGTGAAGACGAGCGGCAGGGTGAAGAAGCGGCCGCCGTCCTGCGGCCAGCAGTGGAGCACCGGCAGCGCCGAGAGGTCGGGCTCCCGCTCGATCACCTGCTGACAGGGCGGGCGGGCAAGGCGCAGGCGGTGCCGGTGGGGAAAGCAGGCGGCGAGGCGCAAGAGATGAGGGGCGAAGCGGACGAGGTTTCCGAGAGAGGTGTAGTTGCCGAAATCGAGGTAGCGGGCCACGTCGCCGCCGATTTCGTCGAGGCTTTCGGCGCCCAGCGCGAGCGCCATGCGCGCGTCGGAGCCCATCGCGTTGATGAGCAGGGGGAAATCGGAGCCCTCGACCCGCTCGAAGAGAAGGGCCGGGCCGCCCCGCTTCATGACGCGGCCGGCGATTTCGGTGATCTCCAGGATGGGGGAGACGGGCGCGGAAATCCGCATGAGTTCGCCGCGCTTTTCGAGCGCGGCGATGAATGCCTGCAAGTCCCGGTAGGCCAATCCGGACGGCCTCCTTTCTCTGGAAAAAACGGTTATCGGGTAATTTGTTAAATAGATGGCGGGGAAGTTGGACACATTATATAAAATGGCAAAAAACCATTGATAAATACTTGACAAATACCAAAGATATAATTATATTAGAAATTGCTTAATTACTAATTTCCTTAATATTATACACGAAAAACGGGGGGGAATCAATGGCGAATCCAGCGAAGGACGCGGCGGCGCTCTGCGCGCTGCTGGCGAACGAAAACCGCATGGTCATCCTCTGCCATTTGATGACCGGCCCCATGAACGTCGGGCAGCTGCACAAGCGCCTCAAGGGGATCACCCAGTCGGCGCTCTCCCAGCACCTGACGCTGCTGCGGGCCAACCGGATTGTTGAGTGCGACAAACAGGGACAGAGCATGGTCTACAAGATCGTCGACCAGCGGGCGATCCGGCTGATCGAAACGGTCGAGGAGATCTTCCTGCTGAAGGCCGCGGCGGGGATGCCCCCGGACGGCGAAACGAACGAGCGCAAATGATTTCACGCCGGGAGCGAACTGGCGGAGTTCACATTTAGGAGATGAAAGCATTGAAAAACATTGTCATTGTCGGCGCGGGCTACGCGGGCGTCCTGACCGCCAAAAAACTGGCGAAACGGCTGAAAAAACAGGAGAACGTGCAGATCACCGTCATCGACAAAAACCCCTTCCACACCATGTACACCGAGCTGCACGAGGTCGCCGCACACCGCGTGGATGAGGACAGCATCAAGATCAGCCTCGAACGGGTCTTCGCGGGACGCAACGTACATGTGGTGCTTGACACGGTCACCTCGATCGATTTTGACGGCAAGGTGCTCGAAGGGCGCGTGGGCACCTACCCCTACGACTATCTCATCCTCGCGACCGGCTCCAAGCCGACCTTCTTCGGCGTGCCGGGCGCGGAGGAGATCTCCTATACCCTGTGGTCCTACGACGACGCGGTCGTCCTGCGCGAGCACCTGCTCCACGTCTTCCGCCGCGCCGCGCGCGAGACCGACCCGGCCGAGCGCCGCAGGCTGCTGACCTTCTATGTGGTCGGCGCGGGCTTCACCGGCGTCGAGATGGCGGGCGAGCTGGCCGAGCTGGTGCCGCTGCTCTGCGAGAAATTCGAGATCGACCGGGACGAGGTGTCGATGTTCGACGTCGACGTGCTCGACCGCACGGTGCCCATCCTGCCGAAGAAGCTCTCCGACAAGGTGGAGCGCAGGCTCACGAAGATGGGCGTGCAGGTCATGCTCGGAACCGGCGTCGCGGGCATCGGCAAGGACTACATCGAGCTCAAGCAGGGAGACACCGTCGAGTGCCACCAGGCGGGCACCGTCATCTGGACGGCGGGCATCGAGTCGAGCGACATCGTCTCCGAGGCGGCCAAGGCCCTCCAAACCGCCCGCCGCGGCCGGGTCGTCACCGACAAATACCTGCGCGCAGTCGACCACGAGGACGTGTTCATCGCGGGCGACAACATCATGTACGTCCCCGAGGGGGAGGAGAACCCCGTCCCGCAGATGGTCGAAAACTGCGAGCAGAGCGCCGACACGATCGCCCACAACCTGACGGTGCAGCTCACCGGGCAGGGGGAGCTGGAGGACTACCGTCCCAAGTTCCACGGGGTCATGGTGTCGGTCGGCGGCAGGTATGGCGTCGCGCAGGTGGGCACCCCCAACCACATGATCTGCCTGCCCTCCTTCTTGGCGATGTTTACCAAGCATTTCATCAACGTCGTCTACTTCGTGCAGGTGCTCGGCTGGAACAAGGTCATCAGCTATTTGAGGCACGAGTTCTTCACCATCCGCAACTGCCGCAGCTTTGTGGGCGGGCATTTTTCCAACCGCACCCCGAGCTTTTTGCTCGTGCCGCTGCGCGTCTGGCTGGGCGTCTGCTGGGTGTTCGAGGGCGTCATGAAGATCGTCGAGGGCTGGATGCAGACCCCGCAGCTCACCGGCTTCTTCAGCGGCGCGACCGGCTTCTTCAACAAGATCCTCTCCGCCGCGGGCGCGCGCAACGTGACTGATATGGTCAACGCGGTCGCGGGCGCGACCTCCGGGGCCGTCGACGCGGTCGCCACCGCGACCGCCGAGGTCGGCGAGGCGGTGGCCAGCGGCGTGGCGGTGTTCAGCTACCGGCTGCTCGGATTTATGGACGTGACGCTTGTCAGCGGCACCGACCTGGCCCATTCCACGCTGGCGGACTACGCCTTCAAGATCGACATCCCCTTTATCAACTGGTTCGTCGACCATGTGGTGCTTGCCAGCGACGGGATGCAGATGTTCATGCAGATCACCATCGTGGTGCTTGAAATCCTCATCGGCCTCGCGCTGATCGGCGGCCTCTTCAACTTCCCGGCCTCCGCCGCCTCGCTCGTGCTGCAGTTCATGTTCGTCACCACGACGGGGCTCTACCTCAACACCTTCTGGATGATTTTCGCCGCAATCGCGGTGCTCATCGGCGGCGGCAGGACGCTGGGCCTCGACTACTACGTCATGCCCGCCCTAAAAAAACACTGGAAAAACGTCAGGTTTGTCAGAAAGTGGTATCTCTACAATGATTGACGCGACACAAAATCAGGCGCGCCCCCAGGCCGCCTGCTACCCCGGATTTGACGCGGCGTTCGAGGCGGTGAAGGAACGCATCGACGGGGCCCTCACCGGCTCGCCGGGTCTGATCCGCAGCTATACCGCGCACCTCGCGGGCGCGCGGGGCAAGATGATCCGCGCCGCCGCCCTGCTCGCCTGCGCACAGGGGGAGGACGGCGGGATTCCCGCCGACGCGGCGGAGCTGGCCGCCGCCGTCGAGATGCTCCACCTCGCGACGCTCGTGCACGACGACGTCATCGACGACGCCGACCTGCGGCGCGGCATCCCCACTCTCCAGCGCATGTACGGCAGGCGCACGGCGGTCATCTGCGGCGACTACCTGCTCGCCGCTTCCCTGCGGCTCGCGGCGCAGGTGGGCGACCGGGAACGCTACCTTGACCTGCGGCTGCCCGACTATGTGGGGCGCATCTGCCTCGGGGAGCTGGGCCAGCACCTCAATAACGGCAACCTCGAGCTGACCGCCTACCGCTACCTCAAGATCATCGGGGGCAAGACGGCCGCCCTCTTTGAGGCGGCGTTTTACGCGGGCGCGCTCTTCTTTACAGAGGAGGAGCGGCTCATCCGCCGGTACGCGCGGCTCGGGCGGCAGATCGGCATGATCTTCCAGCTCACCGACGACTGCATCGATTTTGAATCGGACGAGGCGACCGCCAAAAAGCCGGTGCGGTCGGACTACGAGCAGGGGGTCGTCACGCTGCCGCTCATCCGGGCGTTCGAACAGGACCCCGCCTTTCTCGAGCGCGCGCGGAGAGGGAAACTCGTGCGCGCCGAGGTGGACGAACGGGTCCGCGCGAGCGGCGGGCTGGACGACGCGCGCCGGCTTTCCAAACGCTATTACGACCGCGCGGCCAAGCTGCTCGGGGAGCTCGGCGCTCCCGAGGAGAAGCGGCGGCGGCTCACGGAGATACTGGACAGGGCATTTTACGGCCTCAAGCTACAGCCGGCGGCGAAGCCCGGCCGGTGACGATCGAAGGAGGAACCGATATGAAACGAATTTTTGCGACGGCGCTCAGCCTCGTCTTGGCGGCCTCGCTGCTGGCGGGATGCAACTCCAATCTGCCGAAGGGGTATTCCCCCTTCGGCCCGCAGGCTTCATCCGGAAGTGAATCGCAGCAGCCGCAGGAGAACCCCGCCCCGGAGAATCCGGTGCAGGTCCCGGCGGGCGCGGAGCTTTCGACCGGGCTGGCGGTGATCAACTCGGTGGGCAGTTCGAAGGACGCGGGCGATGAGGACGGCCTCGCACAGGCGGACTCGAACGTCGTGGCGGTGCTCGTCGACGCGGACGGCCGCGTCGTCGACTGCAAGATCGACGGGGTGCAGGCGAAGATCCCCTTCTCGAAGGAGGGGAAGCTGCTCGTCGGAACGGACACGATGTTCCGGACCAAGCAGGAGCTTAAGGAAGAGTATGGCATGAAGAAGGCCTCCGGAATCGGCAGGGAGTGGAACGAGCAGGCGGACGCGCTGGCCGCCTACGTGACGGGCAAGACGCTGGATGAAATTAAGGGCATTGCGGTGACGGAGGACGGGCACGCGGGCGACGCGGAGCTTGCGTCGTCGGTGACGATGTCGGTCGGCGGCTGGCTCGAGACGGTCGAGAAGGCGGTCGCGAACGCGAAGCCGATGGGCGCGAAGGCGGGCGACAGGCTCGGGCTGGGGATCGAGACGAACATGTCGAAATCCGCCGACGCGGGGGACGAGGACGGCCTGGCGCAGGCCTACTCGATGTACACGGCGGCGACGTTTGGGCCGGACGGCCGGATTACGAGCTGCATCCTCGACGGCTCGCAGAGCAACGTGAACTTCGACAAAGCGGGCAAGATCACGACCGACCTGGCGGTCGCGCCGCAGACGAAGAACGAGCTCAAGGAGGCCTACGGCATGAAGAAGGCCTCGGGGATCGGGCTGGAGTGGTACCAGCAGGCGGAGAACTACGCGCAGTACGCACTGGGCAAGACCCCGGCGGAGCTTTCCGGCCTGGCGGTGAACGACCACGGCTCCCCGACGGACGCGGAGCTGGCCGCCTCGGTGACGATCGGCATCGGCGACTTTAACACGATCCTCCAGAAGGCCGCCGAAAACGCGGGCGCCGCCTCCCTGAGCGAGGGCGGCCTTATGACCGGGCTGGCGGTAATCAACTCGGTGGGCAGCTCGAAGGACGCGGGCGACGAGGACGGCCTCGCGCAGGCGGACTCGAACGTCGTGGCGGTGCTCGTCGACGCGGACGGCCGCATCGTCGACTGCAAGATCGACGGGGTGCAGGCGAAGATCCCCTTCTCGAAGGAGGGGAAGCTGCTCGTCGGAACGGACACGATGTTCCGGACCAAGCAGGAGCTTAAGGAAGAGTATGGCATGAAGAAGGCCTCCGGAATCGGCAGGGAGTGGAACGAGCAGGCGGACGCGCTGGCCGCCTACGTGACGGGCAAGACGCTGGATGAAATTAAGGGCATTGCGGTGACGGAGGACGGGCACGCGGGCGACGCGGAGCTTGCGTCGTCGGTGACGATGTCGGTCGGCGGCTGGCTCGAGACGGTCGAGAAGGCGGTCGAGAACGCGAAGCCGATGGGCGCGAAGGCGGGCGACAAGCTCGGGCTGGGGATCGAGACGAACATGTCGAAATCCACCGACGCGGGGGACGAGGACGGCCTGGCACAGGCGTATTCGATGTACACGGCGGCGACCTTCGGGCCGGACGGCCGGATTACGAGTTGCATCCTCGACGGCTCGCAGAGCAACGTGAACTTTGATCGGACCGGAAGGATCACGACCGACCTGACGGTCGCGCCGCAGACGAAGAACGAGCTCAAGGAGGCCTACGGCATGAAAAAGGCCTCGGGGATCGGGCTTGAGTGGTACCAGCAGGCGGAGAACTACGCGCAGTACGCGCTGGGCAAGACCCCGGCGGAGCTTTCCGGTCTGGCGGTGAACGATCACGGCTCCCCGACGGACGCGGAGCTGGCCGCCTCGGTGACGATCGGCATCGGCGACTTCAACACGATCCTCCAGAAGGCCGCGGAAAACGCGGGCTGAACGGAATAAAATGAAAAGGAAGGGACGGGAACCGTCCCTTCCTTTTTCGGGAGTGCAAACGGATGAGGAAATGGACGGCATGCCTGCTCGCGCTGCTGCTGGCGGCGCTGCCCGCCTGCGGGCGGCCGGAGGCGGAGACGCCGCGGTATGAGGCGACCTTTTTGACCCTCTTCGATACGGTGACGACGATCGTCGGCTATACCGACGACAAGGCGGCTTTTACCGAGGAGGCGCAGTTCGTTCACGACGAGCTGGAACGCTACCACCGGCTCTACGACATCTATAACGACTACGAGGGCGTCCACAACATCAAGACGATCAACGACCGCGCGGGCGTCGCGCCGGTCGTGGTGGAGCGCCCGGTGATCGACCTGCTGCTTGAGGCGAAGGAGCTCTACGCCTTCACGGGCGGGAGGGTGAACGTCGCGTTCGGGAGCGTGTTGTCCATCTGGCACGACTACCGGGAACGGGGGATCGACGACCCGCTTTCCGCCAAGCTGCCGCCGATGGAAAAGCTGCGGGAGGCGGCGGCGCACACCGATATCGACAAGGTCATGATCGACGAGGCGGCCTCGACCGTCTATCTCGCGGACCCGGAGATGCGCCTCGACGTGGGGGCGGTCGCCAAGGGCTACGCGGTCGAGCGGGCCTGCCGGGCGGCGGAGGAAAAGGGGATCGAAAGCCTGCTTGTGAGCGTGGGCGGCAACGTGCGCGCGATCGGGAGCATGGACGGGCGCGGATCCCCCTGGAAGGTGGGAGTGCAGAACCCCGGCATGGGGGAGGGCGGCCCGCAGTTCCTCTGCACGGTGGGGCTTCGGGACCGCTCGCTTGTGACGAGCGGCAGCTACCAGCGGTATTACACGGTGGACGGAAAGACCTACCACCACATCATCGACCCGGAGACGCTCATGCCCGCCGCTTATTATACGGCGGTGAGCGTGTTGACGCCCGACTCGGGGGCGGCGGACGCGCTGTCGACGGCGCTCTACAACATGCCCTATGAGGAGGGACTGGCGCTCGTGGAGGGGATGGAGGACACCGAGGCGCTGTGGGTGATGCCCGACGGGTCGCTGCGTGAGAGCGGCGGCTTCGCGGAAGCGGTTCTTTAAATGGGTTGCCGGCTTTTTAATAGCGGCGAAAAGCCCAATCCCTCAGGCGCTTTTCGGGTCCTTTTTACAAGCGAAAAGGAACATGATAAGGCCCGCCGCAGTTGCGGCGGGCCTTATCATTTGGGAATCTTACTTTAAAATCCCGTCGAGGGCGAGGTTCACCTCGAGCACGTTGACGGTAGGCTCCCCGAATACGCCGAGCAGCCGCCCGTCGGTGTATTCCGCGATCACCGCGCGCACCTCATCGGCGGTGACGCCGCGCGCCCGCGCGACCCGCTCCACCTGATATTCGGCCGCGGCGGGGGAGATGTGCGGGTCAAGCCCCGAGCCGGAACCGGTCACGAGGTCCACCGGGATGGGTTCGTCCGCGCGCTCGGGATGGGCGGCGCGGATTTTTTCGACCCGCCCGGCGATCATCCGCCCGTATTCCGCGCTCGCGGGACTTTTGTTGGAGGGGCCCGCGTATAAGAGCGGGCTGCCGTCATCATCGTGGAAGGCGCCGGTGTTGAGGACCATCACGCGGCCCCAGAGATACTCGTCGCCGGTAAATTCCTGCGCAAGCAGGGCGCTGCCGTACTTTTTCCCGTCGATCTCGATGATGCTGCCGTTCGCCTGCTTGGGGAAGGCGAGCTGACAGATCCCGGTGACGGCGAGCGGGTAGACGACGCCGCAGAGAATGGTGAGCGCCACGCAGACCACAAGCGCCTTGACCGTATATTCTTTCAGGGTTTTCATGTGATAACCGCCTTTCTTTAGAGCACGAGCCCGAAGAGGACGAGCAGCATGTCGATCAGTTTGATGGCGATAAACGGGGCGATGATACCGCCGAGGCCGTAGACGACGAGGTTGCGGGAGAGCAGCTTCGCGGCAGGCACCTCCCGGTAGCGGACGCCCCGGAGGGCCAGCGGGATGAGCGCCACGATGATGAGCGCGTTGTAGATGATCGCCGAGAGGATGGCGCTTTCGGCGCTGTGCAGGCCCATGATGTTGAGGGCGGAAAGCCCGGGGTAGAGCCCCATGAAGAGGGCGGGCAGGATGGCGAAGTACTTGGCCACGTCGTTGGCGATCGAGAAGGTGGTCAGGCTGCCGCGGGTCATGAGGAGCTGCTTGCCGATGCGCACGATGTCGATCAGCTTGGTCGGCGACGAGTCGAGATCGACCATGTTGCCCGCCTCCTTGGCCGCCTGCGTGCCGGTGTTCATCGCGACGGCCACGTCCGCCTGCGCGAGCGCGGGCGCGTCGTTGGTGCCGTCGCCCGTCATTGCGACGAGGTGTCCTTTGGCCTGCAGGTCCCGGATCATCTGCAGCTTGCCCTCCGGGGTGGCCTCGGCAAGAAAGTCGTCCACCCCGGCCTCCGCCGCGATGGCGGAGGCGGTGAGGGGGTTGTCGCCGGTGATCATGACGGTGCGGATGCCCATTTTGCGCAGGTCGGCGAACTTCTCCCTGACCCCCTGCTTGATGATGTCCTTGAGGTGGATGACGCCGAGCACCCGCCCGTTTTTGGCGACGACGAGGGGGGTGCCGCCCTGGCGGGCGATCTGCTCAACGGCCTCCTCGCACTGTTTGGAGTAGGCGCCGCCCTGCCCGGCGACGTAGGCCCTGACCGCCTCGGCCGCGCCCTTGCGGATTTCGTTGCCGGCGTAGTCCACGCCGCTCATCCGGGTCTTGGCGGTGAAGGGGATGAAGCTGGCGTGCAGGCCGCCGAGGTTCCGCCCGCGCAGGCCGAACTGCTCCTTGGCGAGCACAACGACGCTGCGCCCCTCGGGAGTCTCGTCGGCGAGCGAGGAGAGCTGCGCCGCGTCGGCCAGCTCGTGGATGTCGGTGCCGTCGACGGGGATCAACTCGTAAGCCTGCCGGTTGCCGAGGGTGATGGTGCCCGTCTTGTCGAGCAGCAGGGTATCCACGTCGCCCGCCGCCTCGATCGAGCGGCCGCTCATCGCGAGGACGTTGGCCTGGTTGAGGCGGCTCATGCCCGCGATGCCGATTGCGGAGAGCAGCGCGCCGATCGTGGTGGGCGCGAGGCAGACGAGCAGGGCGGCCAGCGCGGTCACCGAGGTGGGATTGACCATCCCGGCCTGGCCGGCGGAGAAGGCGGAAAAGGGATAGAGGGAGACGGTGACGAGCAGGAAGATGATCGTCAAAGCGACGAGCAGGATCTGCAGCGCGATCTCGTTGGGGGTCTTCTTGCGGGAGGCGCCCTCGACCATCGCGATCATCTTGTCCAGAAAGCTCTCGCCCGCCTCGCTTGCGACGCGGATGACGAGCTGGTCGGAGGTGACGGTGGTGCCGCCGGTGACCGCGCTGCGGTCGCCGCCCGATTCGCGGATGACCGGCGCGGATTCGCCGGTGATCGCGCTTTCGTCGACCGACGCCGCGCCGTCGATCACCTCGCCGTCGGCGGGGATCTGTTCGCCCACGCCGACGAGGACGAGGTCGCCCTTCCGGAGGCAGGCGCTCTTGACGCGGGTGATCTCGTCCCGACGGTCGGGGGAGGGGATTTTGTTGGCGGTCACGTCCTGTCTGGCGGCGCGCAGCGCGTCGGCCTGCGCCTTGCCGCGCCCTTCGGCGATCGCCTCGGCGAAGTCGGCGAAGAGGACGGTGAACCAGAGGATGACCGCCACGGCGAGGATAAAGCCGGGGCGCGCGTCCGCTACCCCGAAGAGGGAGCAGACATAGAGGGCGGTGGTCAGGACCGCCGAGACATAGACGAGGAACATGACCGGGTTGCGCAGCTGGGTCTTGGGGGCCAGCTTGACGAAGGAGTCCTTCACCGCCCGGAGCATCAGCTCCTTTGTGACAAAGGCCGTCTTTTTTTGATTCATGAGGTTCACTCCTTTAAGCAATCATCTGGAAGAACTCCGCGATGGGCCCGAGCGCGAGCGCCGGGAAGAAGCTCAGCGCGCCGACGAGCAGGACCACGAAGATCAGCAGCCCGATGAAGAGGGCGTTGTGGGTGGGCAGGGTCCCGGCGCTCTCCGCGACCTTCTTTTTGCCCGCGAGGGAGCCCGCGATCGCGAGCGTCGCGATGAGCGGCACGAACCGCACAAAGAGCATCACGAGGCCGATCGAGACGTTCAGGAAGGGGGTGTTCGCATTGAAGCCCGCGAAGGCGGAGCCGTTGTTCCCGCCGGCCGACGAGTAGGTGTAGAGGATTTCGGAGAAGCCGTGCGCGCCGGCGTTGTTGAGGGAATCGGCGGTGGCGGGCAGCGCGGCGGCAAGCCCGGTGCCGATCAGGATGGCGACGGGGGTGGCCAGACAGACGAGCACCGCCATCTTCATCTCGCGCGGCTCGATCTTTTTGCCGAGGTATTCGGGCGTGCGCCCGACCATCAGCCCGGCGATGAAGACGGTGAGAATGGCAAAGCCGACCATGCCGTAGAGACCGCAGCCGACGCCGCCGAAGACGACCTCGCCGAGCTCCATCTGGAGCATCTCCACCATGCCGCCGAAGGGGGTGTAGCTGTCGTGCATCGAGTTGACCGAGCCGTTGGAGGCCGCGGTCGTGAAGACGCCCCATGTTGTGGAGGCCGCGATGCCGAAGCGGGACTCCTTGCCCTCCATGTTGCCGCCCGCCTGCGCGCCGGACGCGGAGACGTCCACCGCGCCCTCCTGCGCGAGCTGCGGCGTGGCGCCCGCCTCCGAGGCCGCTGCGATGCCGAGGAAGGCCACCAGCAGGATGAGCATCGCCAAAAAGAGCGCGCGTCCCTGGCGTTTGTCCCGGACGCCGTACCCGAAGGTGAAGCAGCAGGCCACCGGGATGAGCAGCAGGGAGATCATCTCGAAGAGGTTGGAAAGCGCGTTCGGGTTTTCAAAGGGGTGCGCCGAGTTGACCCCGAAGAAGCCGCCGCCGTTGGTTCCCAGCTGTTTGATCGCGATCTGGCTGGCGGCTGGGCCGAGCGGGACGACCTGCCGGGTAACGGCGGCGCCGTCCTCCAGCACAACCGGCTGGAGCAGATCGACGGTGTCATAGGGCGAGAACGTCTGTACGACGCCCTGGGAGGCGATGACGAGCGCGACCACGATGGACAGCGGGATGAGGATGTAGGAGGTCACCCGCACAAGGTCGGCCCAGAAGCTGCCGAGCCCGGTGGATTTCACCCGCGTGAACCCCCGGATGAGTGCGAACATCACAGCGATTCCCGTCGCGGCCGAGACGAAGTTCTGCACTGTCAGCCCGAGCGTCTGCGTGAGGTAGGAGAGGGTGCTCTCCCCCGAGTAGGACTGCCAGTTGGTATTGGTCACGAAGGAGGCCGCCGTGTTGAAGGAGAGATGCCACGAGCAGCCGGGCAGTCCTTCGGGGTTGAGGGGCAGAACGCCCTGGAAGAGATTGAGAAGGAGCAGGAAGAGAAATCCGAAGGCGCTGAACATCACGGCGGCCAGCGCGTACTGCTTCCAGGTCATCTCCTGGGCCGGGTCGACGCGCATGAGTTTGCAGAGCCCCTTTTCGACCGGCCGCAGCAGGGGGGAGAGGAAGGTCCTTTCGCCGGTCATGACGTGGTACATATATTTGCCCAGCGGGACGGCCAGCAGAACCAGGATCAAAAGATAAAGGACATATTGCAGGATGTGGTTGGTCATTTTTCATCACCTCTAAACAGGATATAAACCAGATAAGCGAGCATCAGGACCGATGCGGCGCCGATGGCGGCGATTACGGCACTCATTGCGTTGGTCACCTCTTTCTTTCGTGTTGGGGTGTTTTGCTCAACGCTCTATTTATAGCACGGACGCCGTAAACGCGGCGTTAGGCTTTGGGGGGCCGGCGTTAAGGTTCCGTAAACGGAAGGGCCCTTAATGGAATCTTAACGGAATCTTTACATCGGGCGCGGATATCGTAATGTTCTTCTAACGATCTTTGTGGTAAACTGGGGAAGGAAACGGAGGTGCGCGGAAATGGACGAACAGCGCCTCGACCCCGACCAGCTCCTCACCCGGATCAAGGGGGAGAAGCCCAAAGAAAGCCGGGGCCGCCTCAAAATCTTTTTCGGGTATGCCGCGGGGGTCGGCAAGACCTACGCGATGCTCGAAGCCGCGCACGCCGCGAAGGACGCGGGCGTGGACGTGGTGGCGGGCTATATCGAGCCGCACACCCGGCCCGCCACGCTCGGGCTGCTCGACGGGCTCGAGCGGCTGCCGCCGCTCACCCTCTCCTACAAGGGGGTCGCGCTGCGGGAGTTCGACCTCGACGGCGCGATCGCGCGGCGCCCACAGCTCATCCTGGTGGATGAGCTGGCCCATACGAACGCCGAGGGCTGCCGCCACCGCAAGCGGTACCAGGACATCGAGGAGCTTCTCAAGGCGGGCGTCGACGTCTACACGACGGTGAACGTCCAGCACATCGAAAGCCTCAACGACATCGTGGCCTCGATCACCGGGGTGATCGTGCGGGAACGGGTGCCCGACAGCGTCTTTGACTCCGCCGACCAGGTCAAGCTCGTGGACATCGAGCCGGACGACCTGATCGAGCGGCTGTCGGAGGGGAAGATCTACGCGTCCGACCAGGCGCACCGGGCGCTCGGGCATTTCTTCACGCGGGAGAACCTCGTGGCCCTGCGGGAGATCGCGCTGCGCCGCACCGCCGACCGGGTGAACCGCATCGCGGAGCGCGGCAAACCGCTGGGCGCCGACTATTACACCGAGGAACACATCCTCATCTGCCTGTCGAGCTCCCCTTCCAACGCCAAGGTCATCCGCACCGCGGCCCGCATGGCGGGGGCGTTCCACGGCAGCTTCACCGCCCTCTTCGTCGAGACGCCCGGTACCGCCGAGCTGGACGGGGAAAACCGCGGCCGCCTGCGGGAAAACCTGCGGCTGGCCGAGCAGCTCGGCGCGCACATCGCCACCGTCTATGGAGAGGACATCCCGGCGCAGATCGCGGAGTACGCCAAGGTGAGCGGCGTCTCGAAGATCGTCATCGGCCGCTCGAACAACCGGAAGGGCCTCTTCGCCCGCCGCCAGAACCTGGTGGAACGGCTGACCGTGCTTGCGCCCAACATCGACATCCACATCATCCCCGACAACGCCCCGCCCTACACCGCCGCGCGCCGCTGGCGGAAGCTGTCCGCCGGGCTTTCGGGTGCGGACACCCTCAAGACCGCCGGGATCCTCGCGGCCGCCTCCCTGATTTCCATGCTCTTTTCCCGCTGGAACTTCCGCGAGGCGAACATTATTACCGTCTATATCCTCGGCGTGCTCTTCGTCGCGATGTGCACCCGCAGCAGGATTTACGGCGCGGCCGCCTCGCTGCTCAGCGTGCTCGCCTTCAACTACCTGTTTACGGCCCCCTATCTCACCTTCCGCTTCAACGACCCCGGCTACTACGTCACCTTCGGCGTCATGTTCACGGCCTCCTTCCTGACCAGCACGCTGACGATGCGGGTTCGCAGCCAGGCGCGGCAGGCCGCGATGAAGGCCTACCGCACCGAGGTCCTTTTGGAAACGAGCCAGAAGCTCCTGCGCGCCGAGACCGAACGGGAGGCGTTTGAGCAGATGGCGGGCCAGCTCATCCGCCTGCTGAACAAGACGGTGCTCCTCTATCCGCTCGACGCGGCGGGTCCCGGGGAGCCGGGCGTCTGGACCGCGCCCGGCGCACAGGGGGATACCGCCCGGTATACGGCGGCGGACGAGCGCGCGGTGGCCCACTGGGTCTACCGCAACAACAAGCACGCGGGTGCGACGACCGACACGCTGCCCGGTTCCAAATGCCTCTACCTCGCGGTGCGCAACCACGACACCGTCTTCGCGGTGGTGGGCATCGCGATGGACGACGGCGCGCCGCTCGACGTCTTCGACCGCAACATCCTGATCGCGATGCTGGGCGAATTCGCCCTCGCGCTGGAGAAGATGCGGGAGGCCGAGCAGAAGAAGCGGATTTCCATGCAGGTGGAGCAGGAACAGCTGCGCGCCAACCTGCTGCGCGCGATCTCCCACGACCTGCGCACCCCGCTGACGAGCATATCCGGCAACGCCGGCATCCTGATGGGCAGCGCGGAAAAGCTCGGCGAGGAAAAAAAGCACCAGCTCTACACCGACATCTACGACGACGCGATGTGGCTGATCAACCTTGTGGAGAACCTGCTGTCGGTGACGCGGATCGAAAACGGCACGATGAACATCCGCATGGAGCCCGAGCTGCTCGACGAGGTGATCGGGGAGGCGCTCCTGCACCTGAGCCGCCGGAGCTGCGAGCATACGATCGCCACCGTGCAGGAGGACGACCTGCTGATGGCGCGGATGGATTCCCGGCTGATCATCCAGGTGATCATCAACATCGTGGACAACGCCGTCAAATACACCCCGGCCGGAAGCCGGATTACGATCTCGGCCCGGCGGGAGGGGGAGATGGTCCGGGTGGAGATTGCGGACGACGGCGGGGGCATCCCCGACGAGGCCAAGGAGAAGCTCTTCCAGATGTTCTACACCGCGCAGCATAAGCGCGGGGGAGACAGCCGCCGCGGGCTGGGGCTGGGGCTTTCGCTCTGCAAATCGATCATAACCGCCCACGGCGGGACGATCACGGTGCGGGACAACCTCCCGCACGGCACCGTATTTTCCTTTACACTGCAAGCTGAAGAGGTGAACTGCCATGAATAAGACTTCCATCCTCGTGGTCGAGGACGATAAGGCGGTCCGGAACCTGATCGCCACCACGCTGGAGACGCAGGGCTACGACTACCTGACCGCCGAGACGGGTGCGTCCGCGCTGATGCAGGCGGTGTCCGGCCATCCGGACATCATGATCCTCGACCTCGGCCTGCCCGATATGGACGGGGTGGAGATCATCAAAAAGGTGCGCGGCTGGAGCAGCCTGCCGATCATCGTGGTGAGCGCGCGCAGCGAGGACCGCGACAAGATCAGCGCCCTCGACGCGGGGGCGGACGACTACCTGACCAAGCCGTTCTCCGCCGACGAGCTGCTCGCCCGCGTGCGGGTGGCGCTGCGGCGCATCCGGTACGACAGCGCGCGGCCGGGGGCGGAGAGCAGCGTCTTTGAAAACGGCGGGCTCAAAATTGACTATGCCGCGGGCTGCGCCTATGTGGACGGCGAGGAGGTCCACCTCACGCCGATCGAATATAAGCTGCTCTGCCTGCTGGCGCACAATGTCGGGAAGGTGCTCACCCACAACATGATTCTCAAGGAGATCTGGGGCAACGTCCTGCCGAGCGACACCCCCTCGCTGCGGGTTTTCATGGCCACCCTGCGCAAAAAGATCGAACAGGTCCCCTCCCAGCCGAAATACATCCAGACCCACGTGGGCGTGGGCTACCGGATGCTCCGCATCGTGAACAGCCCGGAGGCCGACGCCTGACCGCCCGCGACCGGAAGGCCCGCCGCTGCAGACGCAGCGGCGGGCCTTCC
>ENA-UOIV01000575-UOIV01000575.1-human-gut-metagenome-genome-assembly--contig:-C59-NODE-575-length-39144-cov-76.925759_pt1 | contig 39144 bp, 34 predicted proteins | sample MGYA00242333_ERZ723880 | MGnify/ENA metagenome assembly ERZ723880 | reverse complement strand
CCGTCCGATCAGCCGACAAATCCGTCCGATCAGCCGACAAATCCGTCCGATCAGCCGACAAATCCGTCCGATCAGCCGACACAGCCGTCCGATCAGCCGACAAATCCGTCCGATCAGCCGACAGATCCGTCCGGTGATGAGCCTGTAACAGAGCCTTCTACCGAGAAGACACCTGGCGGCACAACTGGCGGTGGCACAACCGGCGGCGGTACGACAACAGGCGGCGGCACAACTGGCAAGGTTGCAACAGGCGACAGCACATCTGTTGCTATGCTTTTAACAGTTCTTATGCTTGCTGCTGGCGTTGTAGTTGTTGCCCGCAAGAGAGTGAAGGACTAATTCACAATCTAAATAAAAGCGTTTAACGCTTAAACAAACGCCCTCCGGCATGGTCGGAGGGCGTTGCTTTATGTTTGCTTGTGTGATAAATGGCTTGTTTTTTGAATGGCTTTATATTATAATAACGAAGAAATCATGGATGGATGGAGGATGCTTGCATGGCAAAAAGAAAAACGAGGAAACAGATAAGCGTTATTTTAAGCGTATGTATGCTGCTTTTGCTTTTTACAGTGCCGGCGGCAGCGCAGGACAGCGCCGAGTACAAGGTCAACGACCTGTCTGTAAAAGAAGGGGATATTGTAACGTATCTTCTTTATTTAAAGGATCTGGATCAGACGGTTGCCGGAATCAACGTTTCTGTAAAATACGATCAGGCGCATTTGGCGCTTGAAGAGGATACAGTCAACCTGCCGGTATTTAAAGACGCCGTGTGCAACTATAGCATAGAAGATGAGATTTTATTTAATGCGGCCAATGCGGGAACGGGTTATGAAATACCGGAGGATGGGATGATTTTTTCCGTTTCTTTTAAAGTTCAGGGTGATCCAGCCTCTGTAAATATTACAAGCGAGGTTCTTGAGTTGTATGATATGGACCTTGCGCAGATTGTTGAAAACGATGGCTATACACTTGAGGATGATGTAATAGAAGGCACGTTGTCGGATGTAGTTGCCCCGCAGGATGTTGATGCCAGAATTGAGCAGGCCAGACAACAGGCCGCACAGGACCAGTCCGGGGAAGGCTCTCTGAATGTCTGGATTTTGGTAGCGGGCGCTGTGGTCGTTTTATGTATAGCGGCTGTAGCGATTATTGTTATGATGCGTAAAAACCATGCAGCGACGCAGCATGCGGGCGCCATGGATCAGGAGAAAAACGCTGGCAGCCTCGATATGGAGCCAGGCAATGCGTCTGAAAGTACTGTAGAGCAACAGGCGGATGGACAGCAAAGAGAGGAGTTCCGGCAAGAGGCGCCCGGCAGCGCGCAGCAGAATGACGAAGAGAGCCGGTAAATGTTTGCGGATGCCAGATGGCTTTTTTGTTTGCAGCTGTTAAAACTGTTTTCCTGATAAACATGGCTTGTCTGGCAGAAAAAGAGATTTTTGGTACGCTGTAAGGGATTTTTTGGCTTTTCTTTTTGTATGGATTGAGAAAAATTCCGACAGAAAATTGTTAAAAACATATAATTCCTTGCCGCTTTACTTTTATTACTAAAAAGTTATTGCAGTTTTGAAATCAATGTTGTATAATATTTACACTGAAGTCATGTACTTCGGAGTTAGAAACAAATTTTAAGGAGGAGACAAAAATGTCCAAGAAAGTACTTAGCATACTGCTCATTGCTGTTATGCTGGTAGCAATGGTCTGTGTAGGCGCCGTCAGCGCCAGTGCTTCCACGACCGGCAGGATTTATTTTACGCTGCCTGAAAGCTGGGGCGAACTTGAATACACCGGTTCCGGCAGGTTAAAGACCTCCGTTTATGCCCATATTTGGGTAAACGGCGGCGAAGATTATGCCGACTGGCAGACGCAGGCTGAAAAAATGACGCAGGTAGACGATACACGTCAGTTCTATTTTGATATTGCCAACGCTCCCGTTGAGGGTGGCGACTGGAACCTGATTATTGTCAGCTGCGCACAGCCTGAAGCAGGCTTGAACAACCAGTCCTACGACCTCACAATGGGTCCTGAATGCATGAACGATGAAATTTATCTGACAGGGGAAGTTATTGAAAACCCCATGGACTCTGCTAAGACTGCAGAGGTCGCAATGTGGAGGAATTCCCCCACACAGGGTCCGAAGCTTGCAATTACAAGCCTTGGAAATATTGTTGGTACGACACCGCTTCCCGGCGAGACGCCTGAGAGCATTGTAACGGCCTGGGCTGCAAACTATCCTACGCTTGCGACGGATGAAACTTTGGCAGCTTTGACAGCGCAGCTGGAGACAATTTTTGCAGAACTGCCCACACTGCCCACTGGTACGGAGCCCAGCGATGTGCCGACCAACCCCACCGACACGCCGGAGCCGACCAACCCGACTGATACGCCGGAACCGACCAACCCCACCGATACACCGGAGCCGACCAATCCGACCGATACACCGGAACCGACCGATCCGACTGATACCGCTCCGACCGATTCTCCGACCGATGAATATGGCCGTACAAGAGGTATCCCTTCCCCTTATAAGGTAAGAATGCCTGAGAGAATGATGGCAAACAACGGTCAGCCGGGCGACGAAGCACATCCCGATTGGGACGGCTATTACAAGGTTTTCTATTTTGAAGCACCGGACGAATGGCTTGCAAATGCAGACAAGAAAGAAGAAGGCTATGAAATTGGCTTCTACTGGTATAATGGGACAGAAAACAACGGCGAATGGCCTGGTGTGCCCGCCACACAGTTGCTGCCCACGATGATTGAAAAATTCAAGGATGAAAATCCGGATGCAACGGAAGAAGAGCTTGCAGCTGCAGAAGCAGAATTGGCTGCGGCATACGGCAACATTTATTATGCGATTGCACCTTCCTATGTACCGTTTATCCTTTGGAACAACGGTGTTGACAAAGGATTGCCAACAGATGAGGATTATGACGAGTCCAAGCAGGATATTGCATACCAGACGGTGGATATCAATACAGACGACCCGATCTTAAATGATCTGGAAGCTGCGGATCTCTGCGGTACGATGACTGTCCTTACAGGTGAGGTTACGGAAGAAGAAAATCAGTTGACAGGTATTGTCAACCGTTTGCATAAGACCACACAGGTCTTCTTTAACCCCCTGACAGGTGCGCAGACGACCGAACCGTTTACCATTGACGGTGAAGTTCAGTATACAGAAGACGGCTATACACAGAACCCGTATTTTGATATGGATTATACCTATATCAGAAATGATGCGGCAAATGTAACGCCGGTAGAACCTGGCACATCTTCTGTGATGGAAACAGAGCCTGCAACAACAACAGGCGGTGCTTCTACAACAACAGACGGTAAGGCGCCCGGTACAGTCAATACGGCGCAGGATATCGTAATGTTTGTGGTTCTTGCAACCGTTCTTGTAGCGGCAGCTGGCGTAGTTGTGATTGCGCGCAAGAGAAAAGAGCAGGTTTAAGCATTACCTGTTTGAACAGACCTTTTAGTTAAAATGGTTATGTAATCCCGTTCGGATGCTTTATGTGTCCGAACGGGATTTTTATACGGCAGTGTGCATACCGGACAGCCATACGGCTGCAGGGTGAAGAAGCCGGCTTTCAGTTATTTAAAGTTACTTTTTGGCGGGGGTCTTGTATTTATTGCGTTAAAAAGCCATTGCACTTGCTGCTGGATAAAATGTTTTGGGGCAATAAAATATAAAAAAAATTCTAAAAATGGTTGAAGTTTTATTTTGTATGATGTATAATTACGGTACTGGAGTATAAAAGCTTCGGATGAAAATGTTTTTTATTTAAGGAGGAGACAAAAATGTCCAAGAAAGTATTTAGCGTTATACTGGTTGCAGTGATGGTTGTTTCCATGTTCTGCATTGCTGGTATCAGCGCGTCTGCCTTTGGCGGCGGTACGATTTATGCGGAGCTTCCTGACACATGGGCGAACGCTGCAAAAGCGGTTTACTGCCATGTTTGGGAAAATGGCGCAGATGAACTGTATGCATGGCAGACAAAGAATGAAAAAATGGAACAGGTGGAAGGCAACAGGTACAGCTATGAAATTCCTTCCGGCAACTGGAATATGATCATTATCAGCATCGACACCGGTATGCAGACCTATGACCTTACCTTTGGTGATCCGTGCGTTGGCGATACCATTTTGATCGATCCGAACACGACGATCGAAAACCCGATGGATTCCAATAAGTCGGCTGCAAGGGCAACCTGGCAGAACAACAGCACAGATTACGGCCCGCACTTTGCAATTACGAGCATTGGCTCCGTTGTTGGCGAAGTTTTAGCTCCGGGTGAAGATGCAAACCAGGTTCTGGAAGCGTTTAAAACAAACTATCCGGATATTGCAACTGCCGAATTGGTTGCCGAGCTTGAACAGCAGCTGGGGATCGAATCTACCGATTCTAACGCTTCTGACACAACAAGCGGCGGGGACGCTGACACAACAAGCAGCGGCGGCAGCACAGCTTCCGGCACAAGCAGCACAGCTTCCGGCACAAGCTCCGGTGCAACCTCAACAGGTGATTCCACACCTTATGTTGTATTGGCTGTAGTTCTTGTAGCAGCGCTTGGCGTAGCTGTAATTGCAGCGAAAAAGAAGACGACTGCAGAATAAGGTACATCTAAACAGATAAAAGCCCTCCCAATTTTGGGAGGGCTTTTTTGTGCAGCCGTATTTTTTATATGTTGCGCAGACCGGGCTATAAAGGTCATAAGGATGTTGCACCATAGGTGTGTATACAAATTTCACGAATTTTATCCCTGAGCTTTAAGAAATCCTCAAAGGCTTCGGGTTTTTGCCGTGGATTGCGCAATAAAGCTGCCGGATGCAGGGTAGCCACCATAGAAACACCGTTTTTTTCAAAAAAAATCCCGTGCTCCTTTGTGATTTTTATATCTGGTTTGATGATTTTCATAGCGGCAATTCTTCCTAAGCATACAATAATTTTGGGGCGAATCAAATGGACCTGGTTTTTCAGCCAGTCTATGCATTGCTCCTGTTCTTCTGGAAGAGGGTCGCGGTTTTTGGGTGGGCGGCACTTTACAATATTGGCAATGTAAATATTTTTCTTTCTGTCTAAATCTATAGCTGTCAGCATTTTATCCAGCAGCTGTCCGCCTCTGCCGACAAAGGGCTCCCCCTGTAAATCTTCGTTTTGGCCGGGTCCTTCGCCAATGAATAAAACCTCGGCCTCTTTATTACCAACGCCAAATACAACATTTGTGCGTGTTTTACACAGGTTGCATTTTTCACAACACAGACAATCAAGCTCCAGCTTGTCCCAGGAATCATACATAGTTGTAAGCCTCCCTTACAAAATTGCACTTTATGCGCTTATTATAGCATAGATGTACCCGCGACGCAAAATATTTGCGCTAAAACTTGCAATTGCATGCAAACAGTTGTAAAATAGGGGGTGTAAAAAATGGGTGCGGGGTATAGAATGCTTCCCGCACAGCGAAAGCAGGAATATTGCAAAAGAACGGTGGTACAATTTATGAAAATTATGGTTGAAACATCAGCAAGGCATCTGCATGTGTCGCAGGAAGCGCTGGAGGCGCTTTTTGGACAGGGTGCAAAATTGACAAATAAAAAGGATCTTTCCCAGCCTGGGCAGTTTGCCTGTGTGGAAAAGGTGAAGGTGGTAGGCCCAAGGGGCGATATTACCATGTCCATACTTGGACCGGTCAGACGCGCAACGCAGGTAGAGGTAGCGTTTACAGATGCAAGGAAGCTTGGTATTGCAGCGCCTGTGCGGGAATCGGGTGATATTGCCGGTACGCCGGGCTGTAAGCTGGTGGGCCCCGCAGGGGAAATAGAAATAGACTGCGGCGTGATTGTTGCAAAAAGGCATATCCACTTGACGCCGGAAAGCGCAAAGCAGTTTGGCCTGCATGATAAGCAGATTGTTTCTGTATCTGTAGGTAACCAGGGAAGAAAGCTGATATTTGGCGATGTAGTGGTGCGGGTAAGCGAAAAGTTTGCACCCGCTATGCATGTCGATACAGACGAGGCCAATGCGGCGGGACTTGCAGGAACGACGGACGGCGAAATTATAGCATAAATAGAAAATGCAAAACAGGGTCCGGTGCAAGCATTTGCACCGGGCCCTGTTGTTGTTTTTATATGAATTTTTCAAACTATGGTTTATCCAATGATCGCAAGCAAAATGGAAAAATAATGAAAAACGCTGCCTGCTATGGTGAATAAATGCCAGATGGAGTGAAAATACTTGATTTTTTTAATTGCATAGAAGATAACACCCACGGTGTAAAAAACGCCTCCAAGCAACAGGAAAAGCAAAGAGACTGGGGGAATAGAATCCATCAAAGGTTTAATGGCAAAGATAATAACCCACCCCATGGCAATGTAACAGGCGACAGAGGGTTTTCGAAAACGCTCCAGATCAATGGAATTTAATACGATCCCAATGATAGCGGCACCCCAAACAACACCGAACAAAATCCACCCCAGTGTACCGCGCAGACAGACAAGCGTTAGCGGCGTATAGGTGCCGGCAATCAAAAAGAAAATGGTGTTGTGGTCCATAATACGGAAAAAGCGTTTTGCCTTTTGGTTGGTGATCGCATGGTACAAGGTGGACATCGTATATAGAATGATCAGAGAAGCGCCATAGATGCAACTGCTGACAACTGCCCAGACATCGTTATAGATAGCGGAAAAAACAATTAAAATGACAGTGCCGGCAATGGAAAGAAGGCTGCCGGTTCCGTGGGAAACTGCGTTGAAAATTTCTTCCCCCAAGGTATATATTTTTTTATTTTGCTTTTCATGCATAGCTAATCCTCCCCAGGGAAAGCGTCTTTTCCACATCCTCACATGCAGCTGTATAACCTCCGTTTTTCTTTGTTACGGTCAAAATCAATATTTTCCCGTTTTGCCGCTTGGAAATGCCGTCGTCTTCATACAGTGTATAAGCGGCACGGCTGTTTGTATAATAAAGCAGCTCCAGATGGTTTAAGTTAAGCAGATCGGTGCAGCGCGCGCTTTTACACAGCGGCAAAATACGGTCTTTCCGAAGAAACAGAGGTACCTCGTTGAGAGCAACAGAAATATAATGCACGCCCTTTGTAAGCGGTGTGCAGGTGTATTGCTCCTCTGTTTGAAAGTTTATATAGAGCATATCTTCCGGCAGATAAACATACCTTCCCTGTGCGTTTTGCGTATAAACAGGAGCAACCATAATGCTGTCGCCTACCAAAAGCTGATCTTCCACTGTTTTGGCCATTGGGTCGTCACGGTATACAAAAGAAAGCGGTTTAAAAAGCATACCGTCGTTTTGTACGGCCTTCATATATTCGCTGTAAAGATAGGGGATCAGCCTATACCGCAGCGCAATAATATGGCGGAAATCTTCTGTGTTTTCAAAGCGGTAGCATTCCTGCTCCCTTGTGCCAAGTGCAGAATGGTTGCGCATAAGCGGTGTGAAAACAGCAAAAGCAAGCCAGCGCAGTAAAAGATCCCTGGTCACATTTTCGCCAAAGCCGCCGACGTCGGCGCCGGTATAAAGAAAGCCGCACATATTTAATGAAGGCATCATTTTGATATTGAGCAGCAGATGCGACCACCAGGAATGGTTGTCGCCGGTCCAGATGCCGCCGTAACGGTGCATACCAATATAAGAGGCACGGGAAAACAGCAGGATACGCTTGTCTGGACACAACGCATCAAACGCCTGCGCAGCGCTTTTTGTCATGTAATACCCATACAAGTTGTGGACCTTATCGTGACATACCACTGTGTTATCATCCATAGTATGGTAAAAGCGCTTGTAATCTTCCGGGTTGTTGGAAAGCTGCTGGAAAACGTCGCGCATAGAAAAAAATGTATCGATCCCTATATTTTGTCCCCTGTACTGCTCTATGGATTTCCAAGCGTTTTCCAGACCCTTTTTTGAGTAAAATATGGCCGGCTCGTTCATATCGTTCCAAAAGCCTTCAATCCCACAGTCTAAAAGCCGCTTGTATTTATCTCCAAACCAGCAGCGCGCACGGCTGTTGAGAAAATCAGGAAAACAGGTTTTCCCGGGCCATACACCGGCTTCAAAATTTTCCCCGTTTTCATCTTTGCAAAAATATCCGTTTTTTATCCCCTCTTCATATACGTCATACCCTTCTTCTATTTTTACCGCAGCGTCTATAATGGGGACAAGGCGAATACCGTTTTTCTTCATTTTTTCTGTAAATTGCTGAAAGTCAGGGAATTTTTTTTGATCAACGGTAAAATTTTTATAGCGCTCCATATAATCTATATCCAAATAAATTGCATCTAAAGGGATGCCGGATGCTTGGTAGCCGGCGGCCACGGCCTCTATATCCTGTGCGTTTTGATACCCCCACCGGCTTTGTTGGAACCCAAACGCCCAGCGCGGTGGGACATAGCTTTTTCCAACAAGCTGCCGGAACGCTCCGACAACCTCTTCCTCCGTTGCTCCTGTCAGAATATAAAGTGCAAGGTCGGGCTGGCTGCTTGTGATACAAAGCAGATCCTGCTTTGTATAGCCTATATCAAAGGCAATGCGAGAAGGCGTGTCGAAAAAAGCGCCGAACAATGTTTGGTCGCCGCTTACCAAAAGAAAATTGTGCGCGCCGTATAAAGCGTGTTTTGTTTCTGTATGGTTTGGATCGTCCGTACAGTAGCTTTCATATTTCCAACCGCGCTTATTGATGCCGCGCACGGCCTGTCCCAGCCCGTATACAATATCGGTGCAATGCATTTTATAGCAGAAGGAAAGTGTTTTTTCTGTGGGCTTGTCCAAGCTGAAAAAAGGCATGGGGTCCTGCGCGGACATATATTTTCCAACGACGGCGGTTGTTTCTATAGGTGTGCCAAACACATATTTTACAATCATTGTATAAATCCGTCCTTTACTTTCGATTTTTTATTGCATTTGCCAAAGATTTTTTTTATAATCCTATTATACCGTTATAAGAATAGAACATATTGTCACAAAAACATTATTGTTATTTTTTGAGGAGGAATTATTTTGAACAGGAAGGTTTTGCTTATGGCTGACAGTACCTGCGATCTGAGCGCAGAGCTTAAAGAAAGGTATAAAGTACAGACCTATCCGCTGCATATTGTATTAAGCGGGAAGAGCTATGACGACAGTGTGGATATTATGCCGGATCAAATTTACGAGCATTTTTATCAAACAGGGGAGCTGCCAAAGACTTCGGCTGTCAATATGGACGAATATGCAAATTTTTTCAGGCCGTTTATTGCGCAGGGGTATGACATTGTGCATATCAATATAGGCAGTGCGCTTTCAACATCGCATCAAAATTGCCTGGCGGCAGCCAGGGAGCTGGGGCATGTGTTTCCGGTGGATTCCTGCAACCTGTCCACCGGGACCGGACTGTTGGTCATTGAAGCGGCGCAATGTATAGAAAAAGGGATGAGCGCGGCACAGACTGCCGAATATGTGCGGTCGGTAGCGGCAAAAAGCCATGCCAGTTTTATTATGGACAGGCTGGATTTTATGCGCGCAGGCGGGCGTTGCTCTACCATTACAATGCTGGGGGCAAATCTTTTAAATTTAAAGCCTTGTATAGAAGTGGATAATCAAAACGGCGGAAGCATGGGCGTTGGGAAAAAGTACAGGGGCAAGCTTGAAAAAGTGCTGCAAAGCTATGTAGAAGATAAGCTTGCACAGTACACGCATATAAAAAAAGACCATATTTTTATCACACATTCGGGAATCTCTGAAGAACGTGAGCAAATGGTGCGGGCACTTTTGGAAAGCAAGCAATATTTTAAAGAAATTTTTGTTACAAGGGCAAGCTGCACGATCTCTTCCCACTGCGGGCCCAATACGCTGGGAATTTTATTTATGACGGAATAATCTATTTAGAAAAAACATTCCGGCCGTATAGAACCTTCGGCCGGAATGTTTTTTATATGATAAAATTATGCCTTTGTAACGCTCTGGCGCAGGTCGCCTTCCAATGGTCTACTGTCAAAATCAATGAGCGTTTCAAATTCAAGGTCAATATCGCATGCGGTAGAAGCCGCATCCTGAATGGTAAATATTACGCTTACCAGAGGATGCTCCTGTGCAAATTCAAAGCCATCAATATTGCTGCAGTTGAAATAGATTGCGTCGTCTAAAGCGGCGTTTGAGACAACGCCCGAAAGATTTGGAAACGAAAGCGAGGAAGGGTCAACCTCAAGCAGGCTGGAATCATAATGAATCACGGCCTGTACACCGCATACAAGGGGGTTGATGTTGCCCAGATAGGCTGTATACGTAACGGTGTCGCCAACATGGAAGGTTTCGCCGTTGATGGTAACGACGGGAGAGGAGGTTGCACCGGAACTTCCCTGCGCCGGCGAGGAGGAAGGAGTATCGGAGGAAGCGGAAGAGGATCCCGAAGACGCCGGACTGTTGGAAGAATTGCTTGTGGAAGAGGACCCGTCTGGTCCTGCGGATGTATTTTCGCTCTCTTCACTTGAAGACGAAGCAGACGACGTACCGCCGCCGGCAGGATTTGTACCGGTGCTGGTTCCTCCCTGCGCGTTTGTAGGCGGTTGTCCGGAAGAGGATGTGTCGCTAGGGTTCGTTTCTTGTGTTGTTATACCGGGTATGCTTTCCGGGTGGAAAACTACATTTCCATCTTCAACCTTTATAACGCCAAAAAGAAACATTGCACCGATCAAAACAGCCAGGATCACAACAATTGCGATCACAATTTTTACGCCAAGCGGCAGCCGTTTCTTTTTATCGTATGCCTTACGCACATCTACGTTATATTCCTGCAACTTTTCCGGAAGCGGAGGCTCATTTTCTTCTTCTTTGACAGGATTGTCAAAGTCATCATGATAGGGATCCTGTACAGACGGCATATTGTCTGTAGCCTGCGGCGTGCTGTCAGATCCGCCATCAAAGCCGTCGTGATAAGACGGGGAATTTTCCCCCTGATTATAATGTGATTTTGCTTCTTCCAGCAACAGCTCTACTTCTTGTTGCGGGTTGTAGCCGCATACAGGACATTTACCAAGCTTTTCGTCGTATTCGTGGTTGCATTTGGGGCATAGGGTCATATTTGGCCATCCTTTCTATAAGAATATGCAGATTTTTTATTTTGAATGTACACAGATTATAGCATTTTTTGCAAGATTAGTAAAGAAGAACAGCGGCAATTTACATATTGTTAAAAAGTGGAGAATACAGCGAAGTTTTTGTCTGAAAAAATTATGTGAGCATGCCCTGTATAAAGGTAAACCTGGTTTGCTCCCAATTGGTTGCCGTCATAAAATTGCGATTATAGTAAGAATTGTCTGTAGGGGAAGGCGTGCTCGCCGGAACCAGCTCAATACACAAGCCGGGCCGGTTGTACTGGTAACGGAACCAGTTTTCAAAACCACCGCCGTAGTCGTCGACATCGTAGCTTCTTCCAATTAAATAATAGCCGCAGTTGGCGGCAAGCTTGTTTGCCAAAATATAATCACCTGGAACGTCCCCGTTTGCCACGTCGTTCCAATAAATGCAGTTTCCTCTTAAATGCATCGAAAACATCCAGCGGAAGTTTTGCTTGGCACACAGGTTCATTACCGCTTTGGTTTCCGGTTCGCTTGCAGCAGATGGGCCTTTGTATTTTTGGTCAATTGTTGTTCTTGTGCCGATCCTGCCGTTTGTAATGCTGCCCCAATAAAACGGGAAGTTGCGGTTGAGGTTTACGCCGTTTGCATTGGATTTAAATTCCATGCGCTCGGAAGAAAGAGCGGGGTAACTGTAAAGCACGCCCTCATAGGCGGTTACAATGTCCAATCCGTCCGGGTTCATAACCGGTACAATATAGAGCGTGTAATCCTGTAAAAGCTTCCGCATATTATAATCAAAGTAATATCCACTGCTTGTATAATAAGCAGCTGCGTAGTTTTCAATACAAGCCATGGTAAAGGAAATTGTCAGATGCTCCCTTGCATGGATACCGGCTGTAATCAGTGCCTTTTTACTGCCGGTTCCAAGCGTAAGCAGCGGAATATCCTTTCCCTTTACGCTCCTGCCAATGGAGGAAACATCGATTAAATCCGGAAAATTCTGTTCAAGATACTGCAGGTCCTTATAGACCTGTGCGGAAGTATAGGCCTGGGAATATTTTACAATACGCGACGTAATGGTACACGTGGCGGTCAGGCCGTTATAAGTTTTACATGTGATCGTTACGCTTCCACGTTTTTTAACGGTCACTACGCCGGCGCTGTCGACCGTTGCAACAGATGGGTTGCTGGAACTGAAGCGGCGTATACATGCGCCGGCACCGCTGTTGACAGAGGAGTTTAGATCAATTTGTTCCCCAATATATAATGTTTTGGATGTGTAGTTGAGCTTGAGCGCAGAAGGCGCGTTTTTAACAGTGATCGCGCAGGTGTCTTTTTTGCCGCTGTGCGTCTGTACGGTAATAACAGATGTGCCTGTTTTCAGTGCGGTCAAAACACCTTTTTGGTCAATGGCTGCCACAGTGGGATCAGAAGAGGTAAACTGCAGGTCCCCTTTATATGCGCCGGCTGGCGTTACCACAGTGGCCATGGTTGCGCGCTCCCCTATACCAAAGGTATAGGCGGAAGATTTGAAGGAAACGCCTGTTGCCTGTGTGACAACAGACACCGTGCAGGCAGCCGTTTTTCCGTTTGCACTTTGTACGGTAATTTGGGCCTGCCCTGCTGCTCCGGCGATGACAACGCCGTCTGGCGTTACCTGCGCGACGGCATCGTCGCTGCTTTGGAAAGTAACGGTTTTGTCGGTTGCGTTTTCAGGCAGAATTGTAACGGACAGGGAAAAGCGCTCACCCGGGTACAGGGTAACGGTTTGCGGCGTTGCAAATAAAAGAGTTTCGACTTCTATAACGGGGTCTGGCTGTGTAACACCGGTGCTTTGCTCATAAGCCTGTACGGCACGCTCATAGTCCCGGTAGGTTTGGGCAACGTCGGACGGGTCTTTTTCCAGAAGCGTTTCAAGAAAGCCCGACAGAAAAAAGGAGCCGGCGGCATCTGTCTGCAAAGCGCTGACGGAAAAAATGCTTATAAAGCAGAGCAGAAGCGAAAGCAATACAGAAAAAACTTTTTTCATAAACAATCCCCCTTTACGGACTTGCGATTTTCTAACTTTATCATACGATATTTTACAGAAAAGAGCAATGCGAAAAATACAGGTTTTATAAATTGTTCTGCAATATCCGGACCGGCCCTGCAGGCCTGGATTTATTTTTGTTGAATAATTGACAAATTGACAAAAAGTACATATACTTTTAACTTGGAGATGATTGCATACATTGTGCGTATGGACATGCACTCCTTTCTTTTATTTTGTTTGGGGGTGGGAATATGTGTCAAAATACCGTGGTATCTTTAAGAGATATTTACGTGACCTTTGACGGGGAAGTGATCCTCAATGGGATCAATCTTGACATCAGGGACAAAGAATTTGTCACGCTGCTCGGCCCTTCCGGCTGTGGAAAAACCACAACGCTGCGCCTGATCGGAGGCTTTTTGGAGCCTGACCGGGGCGATATTATGTTTGACGGAAAAAAGATCAACAAAGTACCGCCGCATAAGCGCAATGTGAATACAGTATTTCAAAAATATGCGTTGTTCCCACATTTAAATGTTTTTGAAAATGTGGCGTTTGGCCTGCGCCTGAAAAAGCTGCCGGAGGCGGAAATAAAAGAAAAGGTCAAGAAAATGCTGGCAATTGTAGATTTAAAGGGGTATGAAAAGCGGCCTGTAACCAAGCTTTCGGGTGGGCAGCAGCAGCGCGTGGCAATTGCGCGCGCGCTTGTGTGCGAGCCTAAGATTCTTTTGCTGGACGAACCTTTGGGCGCGCTGGATTTAAAGCTGCGCAAAGATATGCAGATAGAACTGAAAAATCTACAACAAAAGCTGCAAACAACATTTGTATATGTAACGCACGACCAGGAGGAAGCGCTGACCATGTCCGACACGGTTGTTGTAATGAACAACGGGAAGATCGAACAGATTGGGGCGCCGATTGATATATATAACGAGCCTGCCAACGCCTTTGTAGCGGATTTTATTGGTGAAGCGAATATTTTAAACGGGATTATGGATGAAGATTACAAAGTTACCATTTTGGGTGTCCAGTTTCCGTGTATTGATGCGGGCTTTGGAAAAAACAGGCCGGTGGACGTTGTCATCCGTCCGGAGGATGTGGAAATTGTGCCGCCCGGGGAAGGAAAACTGACCGGTATGGTGACCGACACCGTTTTTAAGGGTGTACATTATGAGATGACAGTCGTATGCAACGGCTGTACCTGGCTGATCCACAACACAAAAAGCGTGGATGTGGGACAGGCCGTAGGCATGGATGTAGTGCCGGATAACATTCATATTATGGAAAAGCTTTTTCCCACGCAGAACAATCTTTTCCGGGCGCGGGTTTTGGAAAGCGACCCGGAAAGCGATTCTATGTCCATAGAGATAGAAGGAAAAAGCGTAACGGTGGAACACCACTGCTTCCCACAGGGGACGCTTTTGGATGTAACGCTTCCGCCAAGCGGCGTGTATATTGCCGGCGACGGCAGCGGAGCGCTGGAGGGCTATATAGAGTCTGTTATTTATAAGGGCGAGCACAATGAAATCATTATAGAAACGGACGAAAGAAAATGGCTGATGTCCAGCGACATTGACGAGCAGATCGCGACCTATGTGCAGATCAGCTTCCGTTTTGAGGACGCTGTGTTTCATATCTGTGCCGGTGCGGACGGCGGGGAGGTGGAAGCAAGTTGAAATCCAAGGCGCCTTCCTATCCATACTTGCTGTGGATGCTCATTTTTACAATCATCCCGCTTGCGATGGTGGTATATTATGCCTTTACCGATCAAAGCGGTGCCGTTTCCCTGCAGCCGTTTCTTGACAGTCTGTATTATACGGATGTTTTTGTGCGGTCGCTATGGATTGCGCTTGCGGCGACGGCAATTTGCCTGGTGATCGCCTATCCGCTGAGTTATATCATTGCAAGGGCAAAAAAGAGCGCGCAAAAGCTGCTGGTTATGCTTTTGATGCTGCCCATGTGGATGAATTTTATTTTGCGTATTTACGCTTGGGTACTGCTTTTGCAAAACGACGGGCTGATTGATCTGGCGGTTAAGCTTTTAGGTCTGGATGTGGCGCTCATCGGCAATAGCGGCGCGGTGATACTGGGTATGGTGTATAATTTTCTGCCGTTTATGGTGTTGCCTATTTATACTGTTATGATGAAAATTGATAACAGTTTGGTCGAAGCGGCGCAGGACCTGGGATCCAATAGATATAGGGTCTTTTCAAAGATTATTTTTCCATTGAGCATACCCGGGATTATATCCGGTATTACAATGGTGTTTGTTCCATCTGCCAGCACCTTTTTGGTTTCGCAGTACCTGGGAGGCACAAACGATAAAATGATCGGCGATGTGATAGAAAACATTTTTCAGCGCGATAAAAACGTGGGATCGGCCCTGTCGCTGGCGCTGATGGTGATTATTCTGATCTTTTTGCTTATCATGAACCGCTTTGGGGACGAGGAGGCTGTCGTATGAAAAGAATATCTTCCAAAATCTATGTCGGCCTTGTCATGGTTTTTTTGTATTTGCCCATTGCCGTGTTGATTTTGTATTCCTTTAACGACGGAAAAACCTCTGTATGGAAGGGCTTTACGCTTAAATGGTATACAGAGCTGTTCCAAAATTCGGCGATTATGACGTCTTTGTACAATACGCTGATTATTGCCGTTTTAGCGGCGGTTATTGCAACCGTGCTTGGGACGTCTGCGGCGATCGGTTTTTATAATTACAGGGGTATCAAAAAAACACTGGTGACAAACGTGTCTAATATTCCAATTATCAATCCGGAAATTGTCACGGGTGTTTCGTTCATGCTGCTGTTTGCGTTTCTTGGCGGGCTGATGGGTTTTGAAATGGGCTTTGCAACGGTTCTTTTGGCGCATATCAGCTTTTGTACGCCGTATGTTATTTTGAATGTCATGCCCAAGCTGCGCCAGATGGACCGCAATGTGTACGAAGCTGCTTTGGATTTGGGCTGCAATCAGCGGCAGGCCTTTTTTAAGGCAGTCATGCCGGAGATCCTGCCGGGCGTGCTTTCCGGATTTTTGATGTCCTTTACGTACTCACTGGATGATTTTGTCATTACGTATTTTACAAGAGGCCCCCAATTTCAGACACTGCCGATCGAAATATATACGATGCTCAGAAGAAGGATATCGCCCACGATCAACGCGCTGTCTACGCTTTTATTTGTGGTTACGCTTGCAATTTTAATTTTTGTCAATATTCGTGACCGTAAGGCGGAAAAGGCTGCGGCTGGCCGGTAACGGATATCTTAGATAATGTTTTATGCGTTATTACCCGGCGGTGCGGATTATGCACTGTACGCCGGTAGAATAAAAGGAGGAATCTTGAAAATGAAAAAAGTTTTGTGTGTGGTACTTTGTATGCTGCTTATAAGCGGGGTTGCGCTGCTTGCATCTTGCTCTTCAGAGGGGCAGGCGGGGGAAATCAACGTTTATAACTGGGGCGAGTACATTTCAAACGGTGAAGACGGCTCTATGGACGTGATTGCCGAATTTGAGCAACAGTATGGAATTAAAGTAAATTATACCAATTATGAAACCAACGAGGAAATGTATAATATACTGAAAAACAGCGGCTCTTCTTACGATGTGATTATACCTTCTGATTATATGATTCATAAGCTGATTGAAGAGGATATGCTGGAAGAGATTAATTTTGATAACATCCCTAACTATGAAAATATTATGGACGAATATAAAAATTTGGATTTTGACAAGGAAAATAAATACAGCGTGCCGTATTCCTGGGGCGTTGTAGCGCTTGTTTATAATACGGAGATGGTTGAGGAAAAGCCGGACAGCTTTGACGTGCTGTGGGATGAAAGCTATAAGGGAAACATGCTGATGTTTAACAATTCCAGAGACGCCATGGCGATTGCCATGAAGCTCAAGGGAATTGATCCAAGCATAGTGACAAAAGAGGACGTAGACACGGCGACGGCCTATTTAAAGGAACAAAAGCCGCTGTTGAAAAAATATGTGATGGATCAGGTCTTTACAGAAATGGAGGGCGACCAGGCCGCGCTTGCGCCCTATTATGCAGGGGATATTGCCATGATGATGGAAAATAACGAGGCACTGGACTATGTGCTGCCGGAGGAAGGCTCAAATTTATTTATTGACTCCATGTGCATCCCCAAAACGAGCAAAAACAAGGAGCTGGCTGAAAAGTTTATCAACTTTATGCTGGAGGCGGAGGTAGCCAAGGCAAACGCGGAATATATTGGGTATTCCACACCGAACCAGGCGGCTTACGATTTGCTGGATGAGGATTTAAAAAATAACGAACTGATTTATCCGCCGCAGGAATATCTGGATAAGTGCTACTATTTTTCAAATCTGCCGGATGACGTTTACAATTATATGCAGGAACAGTTTTTACAGGTACAGGCATAAAATTTAATAACAAACGGGCAGGTGGGGTTCTGAACTGCACCCTGCCCGTTTTACTGTTGTAAAAAGCAGCGCAGTATGGTACAATACGAACAAGGAAAAAAGCAGATGAGGGAACGTTATGAAAATGCAGGAATCCGCTGAAAACTATTTGGAAACGATCCTCGTTTTAAAGCAAAAAAATGGTCTGGTGCGCGCAATCGATATAGCCAACGCGTTGTCCTTTACAAAGCCCAGCGTAAGTGTGGCGATGAAAAAGCTGCAGGAAAACGGCTATATCCGCAGAGATGCGGAAGGGTATATAGAGTTGACAGACAGCGGAATGGCCGAAGCGCAGCGGGTGTATGAACGCCACCGCGTTTTGTCAGATTGCCTGATCGCGCTTGGTGTTACAGAAAGTACGGCAAAAGAAGATGCCTGCCGCATTGAGCATGTTATCAGCTGTGAAAGCTTTGAAAAGCTGAAAAAGCATTATGCGGAAGGCGTCAAGAAAAATAAAGAAAAAAGCCGCGCAGGGGAATAAGGCCTGCGCGGCTTTGATTTATACAAAAATTTAGGGAAGCGCATTCCCCGCAGCGCGGTATATTTCATACCATTCTTCTCTGGTCAGCGTAATGTCTGCACCCTTGGAAATTTGCAAAAGGCGCTGCGCGCAGGTCGTACCTGTTACGACCTGCGTTTTCGCGGGATGGCGTAAAATCCATGCGGTGGCTATGGCGCTGTTTGTAACGCCGTATTTTTGCGCTGTTTTTGCAATGCAGGCATTGAGCTGTGGGAATTTTGCATTGTCTAAAAATACGCCTTCAAAAAAGCCATATTGAAAGGGCGACCATGCCTGCAGGGTGATGTCATGCAGGCGGCAGTATTCCAAAACAGAGCCGTCGTGCATCACAGAGGCCGGATCCGCCATATTTACATGGAAACCGCTGTCAATCATACCGGTATGCATAACGCCAAATTGCAGCTGGTTAATAACCAGCGGCTGTGTAACAGCCTTTTTTAAAAGCTCTATTTGCATGGGGTTTTGGTTGCTTACGCCAAAATAGCGTACCTTGCCGTCTTTATGCAGTTTTTCAAACGCCTGCGCGACTTCTTCAGGCTCCATCAGTGCGTCGGGCCGGTGCAGCAACAGCACATCTAAATAGTCTGTCTGCAGTCTTTTCAGGCTGCCATCTACAGAAGCCGCAATATGTTTTGCGGAAAAATCATAATAGCCGTTACAAATGCCGCATTTTGTTTGCAGAATTATTTTTTTCCGGGTGCCGGGGCGGCGCTGCAGTGCCTGGCCGAAAATTTCTTCCGATCTTCCTTCGGCATAAATATCTGCATGGTCAAAAAAAGAAATGCCGCTTTCCATGGCGGCGTCAATCAAATGCTCCACCTGATCAACGGAAAGCGTACCAATGCGCATGCAGCCCATAGCGATGCAGGAGCCCGTAAGCCCCGGCGCAATCTGAATGGTTTTCATGGGAACTTCTCCTTCTTTGTGCTAAAATTTTGTTTTAGTTTCAATATATTTCAGTTTGTGCAAAGAAAAGCAACAGATGTAAATATGCGCAGACAATGAAAAACGCAGCCAGGTAAAGCCGGCATGCGCTCTTTTACTATAGCGGCTGGATCAGGTCTCTGACCACCTCGCCGGCAATCATCAGCCCGGCCACGGAGGGAACAAAGGCTATACTGCCCGGCGTTTGCCTGCGCACAGCAGGCCCGTTTGCTGTGCCGTTTTGAAAAAGAGGCGTTTTTGGAGGTTCTTTGGAATACAAAACTTTCAGATGAGCAATCCCTTCTTTTTTCAGCTCGCGGCGCATGACGCGTGCAAGCGGGCATACAGATGTTTTGGAAAGATCTGTGATTTCAAACATGGATGGATCCAGCTTGTTGCCCGTGCCCATGCTGCTGATGATGGAAACACCCAGTTGTTTCGCCCTTTTGATCAGTACAAGCTTGGAAGAAACGGTGTCGATTGCATCGACAATATAGTCACAGGTGGAGAGATCTATGGAATCTGCATTTTCTGCAGTGTAAAATATGGGGAAGGTTGAAACGGCGGCGTTTGGATTGATAGACAGGATGCGTTCCCGCATTACATCCACCTTTGTACAGCCAATGGTTTTGCAGGTTGCAATCAGCTGACGGTTTAGATTACTTGGGGCAATTGTATCGCTGTCCACCAAAAGCAGCGCGCCTATGCCGCTTCTTGCAAGCGCCTCGCAGGTATAAGAGCCCACGCCTCCAATCCCGAACACGGCCACGCGCGACTTTTTAAGCCTGGAAATTCCTGCTTGCCCGATCAGCATTTCTGTTCTGGTAAGGTCTATCAAATCTTTTGCGCCTCCTGTTTTTTCTATGCTGATTTTACCATAAATGTAAAATATTTTCAACGGATTGTTCGACAATTTAAACAGCTGTGCTGCCATAAAATAGATTTGACAGGCCCGTTTGATTATGTTAGAATGGCAGCGCGTATAAAAGCAAAGGAGGGTTGAAAATGACAGGCGAGAGCGTAAAGACCATTGCGCAAAATAAAAAAGCGCACCACGATTATTTTGTCATAGAGAGCATGGAAGCCGGTATAGAGCTTTGCGGAACAGAGGTAAAGTCGCTGCGGCAGGGCAGGGTAAGCCTGAAGGATGCATGGTGTTCTATTACAGACGGGGAGCTTTTTATCAACGGGATGCATATCACCCCCTATGCCCAGGGGAATATTTTCAACCGCGACCCTTTGCGTGTGCGCAGGTTGCTGATGCACAAGCGTGAGATTATGCGCCTTTTTGGCCTGGTCAAACAGGCCGGGTATGCGCTGGTGCCCATTTCGCTGTATTTTAAGGGCTCCAGGGTAAAGGTGCAGGTTGGTCTGTGCAAGGGGAAAAAGCTGTATGACAAGCGCGCCGACCTGGCTGAGAAAGACGCCAGGCGGACAATGGAGCGCGCTTTAAAGGAGCAGCATCGGTAACAGATACTTTTATATTCGGGGATGTAAAGGGTTCGACGGGGATTGTAAGCTTTGGTAAGCGAGTAGCGGTGCGGAACCGCTTGAAAATCCGCATTTTATAAATTAAACAACAACAATAAAGTTGCTTACGCTGCTGCTTAATTAGCAGCGCGCGTTCTTACCGGAAGCACCGCGGTCCGGCAAAGAGCGTCGATTCAGCGGTGAACGTGAACCGGAAAGTAGCCTTGTATCCGGTCATGCATCAAAGGCTACCAATGCAAAAAGCCTGCCCGTGGGCGTTTTGCGGCGGGAATTTAAAAACACCGGCTACACTCGTAGAAAGCCTTGGTAAGCGATTTTCGGACAGGGGTTCGATTCCCCTCATCTCCACCACACCAATATTACACAAAACCCTATTGCTTTACAGGCGGTTTTGCCGTGACGGTTTGGTTGTAATATGATAAAAAGCAGAGGGCTTTATGCTCTCTGCTTTTTATTATCAATCAATATACGTTGTTTATATTACTTAGCCTCAACAGATTTTAATTATCTGTTGGGGCTTTTTTATTTGAGCAATCCACTTTTAAATAAACTATCTGCGTGTGGATTCGGCTGCAAATGAATTGCGTTGTCCAGTAATTCATCAAACGAAATTTTTGTTTTCAGACCATTGAACATCATACAATACTGATCTAAGTATTTGGCAATATTATCTGTTTGTTGTAAAGTGCGAAGCCATTTTTCTACATTTAAACAAACCTTTTTAGCAGATGGAAAATCATACATAACAGCACGTTTTCCATATTTATAGCCGCTTTTTATTAGTTTATCAGAACCACTCCAATTTGCACCAATGATGATACTTTCTGATTGAATGCAGTTTTTACAAAACGAGTTTAATTCCTCAAGACTAAAACTGCTAATACTACTAATTCGAATTTTTCCTATTTGTTTGTTATCATTTTCCATAGCAATAATAATCGGTATATTTTTTCTATATGGTCTTATCGTTGTACGATATATTTCGACTGTTCCTTGTAGCTCGTCTAACACAAAACGAATTCTTGCGCGATTTATTTTATTTAGTAAGGCCAATGCAGTTCGATTACTTCCTAATTTCAACTCTTTTTGTAAACTGGTCGCAGATACCAGGTTGTTTTGTGATACATACCACATTGCACGAAACCACAGAACTAAAGGTATATGGGTATCTTGAAACAATGTACCAGAAATGACGGTGGTTTGGTATCCACAGTTTTTGCATTTGTATTTGTAACTCCTAATTGCCCACATTTCATTACATTGACAGCGGGGACAGCGAAACCCATATTTCCAACGTAATTGAAATAAGTAATCCAGACACTTGTTTTCCGTATCAAATCTATTTTCTATTTCTTGTAAATCCATTTTAAACACCTCATATATGAACATATCATACTTGCGTTGGTTCGTCAAGTGAACTTTTAACGTAGCAATGGTTAAGTTCTTTGAAATTAAATTTCAAAGGAGTGTTAATTCATGTTAACCGTTGAGATGAGTCAAAAGCAAGCCAGAATGTTTGCGCATGAGATTTTTTCTGACATTAAGAAGTATGTCGAAACTCACCGTCAAGAATTTGAGGAGTTTCTAAAGGAAGAAGCAAAGTCAGAGAGGGGGGATCAATAATGAATTTCAATAAAATCCCTGATAAATTGAAAACGCAAGCTCTTTGGTGTGTTTGGAAACAAGGAAAAATCCCGTGTAATCCTCGCACCGGAAAAAATGCTCAATCTAATATTCCGGAAACTTTTTCAGATTTTGAAACCGCCTGCAATGCTTTAGAAAAAGGCCAATACGAGGGTCTAGGAATTAATATTCATAATGGTTTCAGTGCCATTGATATAGACCATTGTATTGGTGAAAAAGGAGAATTATCTGACATGGCAAAGGATATTATTACAAAAATGGGAAGTTATACGGAGACAAGCCCCAGTGGCACAGGTATTCATATTATTTTCACTATGCATGATTTTCTATTTGATAAAGAAGCATATTACATCAATAATCAAAAAATCGGATTAGAGGTATATATAGCGGGAGCCACAAAGAAGTTTATAACAATCACTGGTAATGCTATAAATAATAATGGTATTGTCGATAATCCTCCCGCTTTACAAGAGATATTAGAAAAATATATGATGAAGCCACAATCGTCTATTTCAAATTTCAACTCAAAATCTATACCAACTGATTCAGAAATGAATTATTTACAAATTGGGTTAGCAAAAGATAAGAAATTGATCGCTTATTGGCATGGAAGTCGACCCTTGAAAAGTGAAAGTGAAAATGACATGGGTTTTATGGCCAAATTGCTGTATTGGACTAATGGTAATGCTGATGAAGCAATTAATGCCTTTCGTAGTAGTCCATATGCCAATCAGAAAGACCCCACACATCAAAAAAAGATGAATAGGCATGATTATTTACCAGTACTTGCTAAAAGGGCTATGCCATCTGAATTTGCCGCTCAGTCTAATGCTGAATATCAAAAACGTCAAATGTCAAAAAAGAAACAGGAGGTGCAAAAACCTTATCAAGAAATCAATCTTGTCTCTGCATTAGATTTACAAAAAGCAGAGTTGCCGCCTGTCGAATATCTAATAGAAGATATTTTACCACAGGGGACAAGCATTTTGACCGCAGCTTCAAAAATTGGAAAAAGCTGGTTAGTTCTGGATATGGGGTTAAAAATTGCGGCTGGTGAAAGGTTTTTCAATAAGAAGACCAAACAAACAGGTGTTCTGTATCTTGCCCTTGAAGATAGCTACACAAGATTACAGGATAGAATGAACAAAGTACTAAATGATAATCCTCCACCTGAAAATTTTTACTTTTTAACCGAAGTCCCTAACCTTGAAAATGATCTTTTGGCTGAACTTGAAGCGATTCTAACAAAGTATCCTGAAATAAAATTGATTATCATTGATACCCTACAAAAAATAAGAGGTCAAGCTTTGCTTCGTGAAAGTGCTTATCAGCAGGATTATAGGGAAATGGGAATGATAAAAAAATTTGCAGACAAGCACAGAATAAGTATCTTCCTTGTTCATCATAATCGGAAACTGGTAGATGATAGTGACCCTTTCAACATGATTTCTGGAACAAATGGAATTATGGGAAGTGCAGACACTATATTTGTAATTACTAAAAAATCTCGAAATGATAAAAAAGCGGTGTTGCATATCACTGGACGTGATGTTTTACAAAATGATATAGTGATATGTTTTAATGAAATTACTAGTAGATGGGATATTATCGGATATAAAGAAAAAATAGATAGGGAGGAATATGAAAGGAATCCTATTGTAAGAACGGTTCGAGAATTACTAAAATTAAAGGACACTTGGGAGGGAACTGCAAGCATGTTAATAGAAAAAGGGAAAGAACTGAATATTTATATTGAGAAAGATGCACAAGGAGTAGGATATGAACTAAATAAATTAGAAAAATTATTCTTTGACTATGATCGGATTACGTATTTTTGTAAACCGAATGGAAATGCGGGGCGAATTCATCATTTTCATAAAATTGGAATGATTCCACATCGAAAAAGTTAACTGTGAAGAACTGTAAATAACACTCCTAAAAAGCCATTGAAGCCATTGAAAGCTATTGATTGTATAATTTTCAATAGCTTTCAATGGCTTCAATGGCTTTTTTCATATTATGATGTTTTCTCCCCGTTATTCTTCTAAACGGTCATAATCTATCTCATAGGTATCTTCAACGTACTCCCCTTCGGGTAAGTCATATTCCAGCGTGTTCACCAGTTGAAACGCTTCTTTCAGAGAACTAGCGGACACAGGGATAATCGCTCTCATCTGCCAAGTCACGGGGATCCTATAAATAACTTCTTCATTCGCATAAACTGGGCTGTATACTTTTCTTCTTATCATAAATTATACCACCTTTATATCCGTGTAAAATTTGTTTTTAAGGCCGGTTTCATACTATCCGATAAATTTAGCAGATAACCGTTGTTCACACACCCAGGTTAGATGTCTCCCCGTTTTAAAAGGCAGTTTGACGGTTTCAAAATACCTTTGTAAAACAAAAAGCGGAACAATTTTTCCTCTTGTTTAAAATTAAGGTTTTATGTAGGATATTGATTTTATTTCCGCTCAACTAAAAATCTCTGGATATACAAAACTCCCTTTAAAAACAAAAATTCACTATATTAGCGGTATTATTTTTCATTGTCAATTCCCAATAAGAGATTGACTGCGTGTTGCAATTCCGGCTTTGTCCGATAGGCTTCAATCACTTTCCGCTCCTGTTCATTCAAATAGTCGGAAGATAAATGGACATCTAACAACTCGCTTGGCGATACGTTTAGTGCTATGCATAATTTTGCGATAATATCTGCGTCTGGGCGGTTGATACCTTGTTCCCAATTTGACACCCGACTATTGCTAACGCCTATTTTATCGGCTAAATTTTTCTGACTGATTCCATTTTGCTCTCTATATTTTCGTATGCGGCTTCCAATATCATATTTTTTGCTCAAAATATCACCTACTCTCTTTCTCATTATAACGATTTGTCTTTAAAAGTAAAGTCGAAAATCCAGATTTTCTGAAAAAACAGCTTGAATTTACAAATTATCTGTGTTATTATATATAAAAATCCAGAATATCTTGATTACGAAAAGGAGGTGGAACGATGTACGTTTATGAAAAAGTACGAGCCTATATAGACGACCACGGATTGAAACAAATTGTGATTGCCAAAAAGGCAGGGATTCCCAAAACAACATTCAATGCAATTATGAATGGTAAACGCACATTGTATGCTGATGACCTACGGGCTATTTGTCTGGCTTTGAATGTTAGTCCTGAAATGTTCATTGATGTAACGGAGATATTGAAAAAAGAAAAGGTGAATTGTAACACAGTGAGGAGAGCGTAATTATGAGCAGTGGAACGAATCAACCAATATCGCAGGATTCCAGAAAGCAAAATAAAAGGCTATTAACGAAAGTATTATGTGTTGTTATTGCAATCCTGCTGATGATTGGAATTGCAACGGTGGTAGCACTGATAATACATAAAAACAGTGGGGGTAGTGTGCCCGCTTCTACTACGGTAACGGACGGGCTATCGGCATACGAATTAGCAGTACAACAAGGCTATGACGGGACAGTGCAGGAATGGCTGGATTCCCTTTCCGGCAAGTCTGCCTATGATATTGCAGTAGAAAACGGGTACTCAGGAACAGAACAAGAATGGGCCGACGCTTTGGCGACCCTTGTGAATCAAGAGGGTACCACTATCAAAACCGCTTCTTTTTCTTCCAGTGGTGAACTTCTAATCACTTTATCAGATAATACGGTGTTAAACCTTGGGAAAGCTGTCGGAGCCGACGGGAAAGATGGTGCTGACGGGCAAAATGGCAAAGACGGTGTTGACGGAACCGATGGACAAAACGGGCAGGACGGTGCTGATGGACAACCGGGGAAAGATGGCGTTGGCATTTCTTCTGCAAATGTAAATAGCGAGGGACAGCTTATCCTTGGCTTCACCGACGGAAGAACGGTTAATCTGGATAAAATCGTTGGCACCAATGGCTTAAATGGCGTAAGCGTAACCGATTCAGAAATCAATGACAACGGGGAACTGATTCTAACTTATTCCAACGGGCAGGTATCAAATTTAGGCGTTGTCGTTGGGGCAAATGGTAAGGACGGGATAGATGGTACAAACGGTATCGACGGAAAAGACGGGATTAGCATTGATAATGCGGTTATCAATACAGACAACGAACTGGTACTCACCTATTCCGATGGCACTACCAAAAATTTAGGCGTGGTAATTGGCGCTGATGGTAAAGATGGAGCCGATGGCATGGACGGTGACGATGGCGTTAGTGTTACCAATGCCGAAATCAATTCAAATGGCGAACTGGTCTTGACCTACTCCACCGGACAGCGTTCCAATCTCGGCAATGTGGTTGGAGCCGACGGAAAAGATGGTGCCGATGGACAAGATGGCCAAGACGGGCTAAACGGGCAGGACGGTGACGATGGAATCAGTGTTGTAAAATCAGAAATCAACGCAAAAGGCGAATTGGTTTTAACCTACTCCAATAATATGATTGATAATCTTGGCGTGGTGATCGGTGCCGACGGTAGAGATGGAGCCGACGGGAAAGACGGGCAAAATGGCACTGATGGGCAAGATGGCGTTGGCATTGATACCATAACCATCAACCAAAACGATGAACTGGAAATCACTTTATCGAGCGGCACAAAATTGAATCTTGGCGTTATTAAAGGAGCTGATGGCGCCAATGGTCAAGATGGTGCCGACGGTAAAGATGGGATTGGCATTTCTGGAACTTCTGTCAATGAGCAGGGCGAGCTTGTTATTTCCTATTCCAACGGAACTACAACCAATTTAGGCAAAGTGGTAGGTTCTGATGGAAAAGATGGGACAAACGGTCAAGATGGACAGGACGGTGCTGATGGTGAAGATGGAATCGGCGTAACTAATACCGAAATCAATGAGGCCGGGGAACTTGTTATCACTTATTCAGACGGAAACTCAAAAAATCTCGGCGTTATTGTAGGTACAGACGGAGCCGACGGCACCAATGGAGTTGACGGTCAAGATGGTGAAGATGGCCAAGACGGAATCGGCATCTCAAAATCAGAAATTAACGATAGCGGCGAGTTGGTAATTACTTATTCCAATGGCAGTGAACAGAATCTCGGCAATATTGTCGGTGCCGATGGAGCAGACGGACAGGACGGAATCACACCACAACTGCGTATCAATCAGGATTCCAACGAATGGGAAGTTTCCACCAATAACGGAGTATCATGGACTTCTACCGGAGTACAGGCCACAGGCGCAAAAGGACAAGATGGTGCAGACGGCGAAGATGGGACTGGAATTACTGCGGCGGCAATAAACGAAAGCGGCGAACTGGTTCTTACTTTCTCCGATTCTTCCAGTATCAACCTTGGGCGTATTGTCGGCAAAGATGGAACGAATGGAACTGATGGCAAGGACGGAGCAAACGGGCAGGACGGTGCCGATGGTGTTGGTATTGCTAATGTTACCATCTCCCCAGAGGGTGCATTAAGTGTGGAGTTAACCAATGGCACGACATTAGAATTAGGCAATATCAAAGGAACGGACGGAATCGGGATTTCAAAATCCGAAATTAACAGCGCCGGAGAATTGGTGTTGACCTATTCCAACGGGCAGGTTTCCAATCTTGGCAAAGTGGTTGGAACAGATGGAAGCAACGGTGCTGATGGCAGAGGAATCCAAAATGTTACCCTATCGGCTTCCGGTGATTTGAGTGTTGTCCTTACAGACAATACGGTTCTCACTCTTGGCAACGTAAAAGGCGAAAAAGGCGACAAGGGAGACAAAGGCGATAAGGGTGAAAAAGGCGACCCGGGCGAAGATGGCAGAGGAATTGCCAACATGGAGATTATTAATGGGGAGTTGATAGTGACATATACTGACGACCCGCAGAATCCGGTAAATATCGGTAGTGTTGGTAACAGTGGTACGGGGTCAGAAACAACAGACGGTGATTTTATTTACGTTTTGCTTTCTGACGGTACATACGGGATTAAGGCCTCGTCAACTTTCGCCCTTAGTGATGTAACGATTCCCGCTTCTTATAAAGGGATTGCGGTCACGCAGATCATGGACAATGGTTTTGAAAATTGTGATACAATTACAAGTTTGACCTTGCCTGATTCACTTATAAAAATTGGACAACATGCCTTTACGAATTGCGCAGGGTTGACTACACTAACGGTTCCTGATGATGTAAATTTCATTGGTGCATTTGCTTTTTATGGTACGGGGCTTACCAGTGCGACACTTCCGGCTCCGGACACATGGAGTGCCGGAATAGATGGATTTTCGTATGTATTTCTGATTACCCCAAACGCTCAAGCTGGAGGTGCCGCTTCACAACGAATTGATACTTATTCATTAAGTAATGCTCAAAATGCAGCTAAAGCATTGACGCAGCCTGTAGAAATCTGGGTTGGGATCACTATGCAATATAGCATGAATACTAATCACTATATGGATAAGTATTGGTACTCACAAGATTGGACTAGAGCGGAATAATAGAAAGGAGAGCCAACCATGAAAAAATTGACAACATCAGAAGTAGAAGCATTACAAAAAGAATGGGGAGGCAAACCATGTAATCACGACAAAGGTTATGGACACGAGGTAGACGATGTAACAGGGTGCGACTGTGACTGTTTCTGTTTACAGTGCGGGGCACGTTTTTGCAATCCGAATTTTTTTGAACAGAGCAAAACAGACCAGTAATCGCACATAAATAATATGTCCTGAACGGTATAACCAATTTATATCGTTCAGGACTTTTTTTATTTTGGATTTTGATTTCTCTTATAAAATCAAAGAGTTCATTTTCTTTATAGTTTTGCAGTCCTGTAAAATAACCAAAATTTCCTGAAAAATCATGTAAAAATATAAAAGAAACTATTTACCTCTTTTCGTTTATATCTTATAATATAATCATAGAAAACGAAAAGAGGTATTTCTATATGATTTACGGATATGCGAGATGTTCAACAAATGAATCCATGCAGGATATTGACAGACAGATTCGGGAACTGAAACAACAGGGCGCAGAAGATAAAACCATCTATCGGGAATATGAGAGCGGGACAAAGACCAATCGGGCAGAACTGCAAAAGCTGCTCGATATTGTGAACCCCGGAGACACCATTTTAGCAACAGAAGTCAGCCGAATTACCCGCAGCACCAAACAGCTTTGTGATATCATAGAGTTGGCAAAAAGCCGGAAAATAAAGCTTGTTTTAGGCTCCTTTGTGGTGGATTGCCGGAAAGAGCTAGACCCCATGACAGAGGGAATGCTCAAAATGATGGGTGTATTTGCCGAATTGGAGCGGAACATGATAAGCCAGCGAGTAAAAAGCGGTATGGAGAATGCTAAATCCAAAGGAAAAACGATTGGGCGGCCTGCGGTCACAGCCGACGATATTCCCGCTATTTTCTATCGGCATTATCCGAAATACCAAAAGGGCGAAATTAACAAGAAAGAGTTTTCCAGGCTCTGTTCCCTGTCTTATCCGACCATTTACAAATATCTGAGGATTGTTGAGGGTTAAAGTATTAGGAAGGTGCGAAAATGAAAGTTGCAGTTTATGCTCGCTATAGTTCGAGTTCACAAAGAGAAGCTAGTATTGAAGAACAAATTAAAATATGCACGGAATATGCTGAAAGGAATCATTACTCGATAGTTAAAATTTATAAGGATAGTGCTTTAACAGGTAAAACTGATAACCGGCCTGCATTACAAAGATTATTAAACGATTGCTCAAAAAAATTATTTGATGTTGTAATTGTATATTCGATTGACCGTTTTGGAAGAAATCTAAAGCAATCACTTACGAACGCAGATAAAATTGAACAGGACAATGGTATCATGTTGGTGTCTGCTACTGAAAACTTTACCAACGATCCATCTGGAAGATTTTTCCGAAATATTATGATGGCTTATGCTCAATATTATAGTGATGAAATGGCAGTGAAAATTAAAAGGGGGATGGATTATAATGCGGAAAATTGTTTGTATAATGGTGGTGGAGTTCCTTTAGGATATAAAATCGTTAACAAACGATTTGAAATAGACACGGATATTGCCCCTATTGTCAGAAGTATTTTTGAAATGTATGCGCAGGGAACAACTGCGACAGAAATTATTAATATGTTGAATGCGCAGGGGATAAAAACATCTAAAGGTAATCGCTTTAATAAAAATTCACTCCACCATATTCTACTGAATAAACGTTATTTGGGTTATTATATTCATAGTGGGGTGGAAATTGCTGGTGGTATTCCTCAAATTATACCAAATGACTTATTTGAGAAAGTAAAAGAAATCGCCCAAAAAAATAAAAAAGCACCAGCACGTGCAAAAGCAAAAGTCGAATACCTTCTTACTACAAAGTTATTCTGCGGCCATTGTAAAGAGATGATGACCGGATTTTCCGGAACAGGAAAACAAGGAAAAGTGTATAACTACTACATTTGTAATGGTAGAAAGAAAAAATCATGTAGTAAGAAAATGGTGGATAAAAACTATATTGAAAATCTTGTGATTTCAGAATGCCGCCGTCTTCTATCTACTGAAAACATTCGACGTATAGCCAAGGAAATTGTCGCAATATGCGAATCAGAAAAGGACACATCAAATTTAAAAAGGTTACAAAAACTTCTGTCTGAAAACGAACGGAAACAGCAAAACACAATTAATGCGATTATGGAAAGCGATATTGAAAGTGTTCGGAAGAGATTGGAGATTCAAATACCAATACTGGAAGCTGAACATACAGAAATTGAAAAACAAATTACTAAGGAGCAGGCAGTCTATGGGTCCATTACAGAGCCACAAATCAGATTCTTTTTAACTTCCTTGAGAAAAGGTAAGGTTGATGATATAAAATACCGAAAAACTATTATAAATGTTTTTGTCAATCGCATATATCTATATGACGACAGAGTAACTATTACTTACAACTCTGGTGACAATCCTGTTACAATCAGTGATCGACTTCTTTCAGAACTGGAAGAAAAAGATGAAAATGAAAAGGTTTTGTTTTTTAATAGGAGTGAGCCACCACGTCGCTGCGGACGGCATATCGTTCGCAGCGACTTTTTTGCAAAAGTCACTTCTCACTCATTCTGTCGCAGCTCCTCTCCGAATCGAACCCGCTGCGCTGGGCTTCGATTCGGGTTTTTGTCCTAACTCTGGGTATCTTTTTTGTATCTATGCCCGGAAAGCCTGATATTATGGGCTTTCCGGGCTTTTTTGTTTTCCGGGGACTTGGTGGAACAAGCCGCTATCAGCCCGCTTCCTATTGCGACGAGCATTTAGTCCCATAGCGGCCCATTTTTGCACCCCCTTGTCTGGCTCTCTTGTACCAGAACTGAGGAAACGCTAAAAAGTGTTCGCCCCCGGATAGCGCCCCTTCCTTCAATGAGAACAATTTAGCGGGAACCTTGCGGCTCCCGCTTTTTTCTTATTCCCGCTCGAAAACCTCTCCACAATCTCCACAGATTACATTGACCTCCCGCGTTGCCCGGATAATGGTGCCGCAGCAGGGGCAGACATATTTGATGCTGCGGTTAATGGATTTCTTACTCCCGCCCTTGGTGGTGCCTTCCACCGGCAAGCGGCTGGCGTTGATCTTGTCCTCGCCCAAAGTTTTTCTGATCCATGCCTCCGCCTCCGGGGCCAGCGTTGTTACCGTCCAGCCATACTTGGCGTGCTTCTCGATATGCAGGCCGTGGGCCTCGGCGGTGGCCTTAAATTTCTGGTTGTGGTAGTATCCGTTGTTGCTTACGTCTTGAATACCTTGCACCAGATTGCAGAGATGCGCCATCTCATGCAAGAGCGTGGCTGCCAGCTCGAAGATGGGCCGGTCAAGGTACTCGGCGCAGAGATTGATTTCCCGATACTTCTCGCCGCTGGCGTTCCATATCTCATTGATACTACACCAGCCATACGCACCGCGTCCTCCGTCCGGCGATACAGTGATGGCCGGGCGGGTCAGCTCGCCCTCGTAAAAATGCTCGTTGAACAGGTCGAACATTTCCTCGGTTTTTCTTACGATTTCAGATATTTGCAGCATGGTTGCGTCCTCCTTAAAGATATGTTTTATTTCTGTGAGTGACAGCTTACACACCACCGGTCAAAAAGCAAGCTCTAAAGGTCTTAAAACATATCTTTTTTCACTGAGGACAGGAAAGGCCCCGCCAAAGCGGGGCCTTCTCGATTTATTCTGCGGCAATGAAGCCTTGCTCTTTCAGGCTTTCGATCAGCGCCGGATTTTCCGGGCCGATCAGGGTTCCTTCTTTGTCTACTGTGTACTTACCGATTTCATAGGCAAAGCTGGGGGCCGCCTTGTATTCCGGCTTGGCGTTCGTAAATTCGCTGACCGCTACTACAAGCTGCTTGCGACGTACGCCGGTCACATTGTAGGCGGCCTCAATGCCTTCCGGCTCATTTTCCTCTGTTGCAGACTCACCGGGATCTTGTGCCGGAATTTTACTGTCCTGCGGGCTTTCCTCCGGCGCGGCCTCTATCTCCGGCTCGGCAGCCTCCACAGCCATAACCTCTGTGCTTTCCTGTGCGGCGGCTTTGGCTGCGGCCTTCGCTGCCCGGCTTACTCTGGTGCGGGCCTCCGGGAATACCTCCGGCAGTACGCCTTCCTCATAGTGGATTTCAAAGGTGATCTTCCCGTCCATGTGTACGTTGAAATGGAAGTCGGTCATTTCTACCTCTTTTAGTTCGTCCGGCAGCTCAATGTTTTTATACCGCTTGACCTCCTTGCCGTTTACCATAAGGCAAACCGGAACCGCGTCCCTCAGTTTCGCTGTGATTTTTCCTGTTTTCATTATCATTTCCACCTTTCTTTCTAAAGTGCTGACTGTCTATTGTTTACAGTGCGCATCAATGCTGGTGTTTAATCAGCCCAAAAGCTTTGGACAATTCCATCACAAGTACAGGAACAAGAATAAGGCCCAAGCCCAACAGATACAGTTTCCATGGAAGCGTTACCAGCCCAACCAGCATACCGAAGCGGAACTGAAGCTGAACCGGAAGATCCACCGCCGCACCCGTGTGGTGGGAGCGTTTCCAGACGGCAACTCTGCACTTATGCTGATTTGTGCATGTCTGCGCCATGTGGCCGGTACCCAGTGAGTAACAAGAAATATATGAACATAAAGCACCTGGAGGCTGCCATTGAGGATGCCTCCATTGCTGGTTGACTTCTTTCATCTTAGAGTCTGCAAACTATTTTGCGAAAAATTCTTGACACTACAAGGGTTTTGTTTCTGTAAATCATTTGCCCTTCCTGTTTCCAATGCAAAAAAAGGTAAACAGAAATGCCGACAGGTAATAGCATTAAAAGCTATAACTTGTCGACATTTCTGTTTAAGCAACATATTTTAGCTTAATAAGCATTGCAAGCACCTTTATCAATCACAGATGCTTCACTGCGCTATTTGTCCGAATCATACAATTAACGTCCTGAGAGCAAGCCGCTGAAATTCTGAAGATGATACAGCGAAAAATCATTGAGAATATTTATATTATTTATTGGCAGAAGCAGCGGCAGGATAAACATAAGAATTGAGATCGCCATAGCAACTATAGTATTTTTTGCAAGTACAGATATAGCTGCAATAATAGCTGTTATCACCAGCGACACAAGCACTCTCACGGCAAATACAAAAATAATCACCTGCAAAACCGTTGCATCACACGGTAACCCTTCCAAGCTCGGCATACTGACTGCTGTGTTATTCAAGCCCTCTATCCCATAGGCTTCAATTATCCTTAAAAAATACGGAAGATATACAGCTACATTCAAAGCAAGAGTGATTAGCAAAGAACAAAGGAGCTTTTTGCAAAGCAGCTTTCTCATCCCCGTTTTTGCGGATTTCAGCAGATTTATCATTCCACCCTCGTACTCGCAGGTAAACAGCGGTGCTGTGCATATTATAATCACAGCATATAACACAAGGCAATATATATTGCTTAAATCGCCGCTCAATCCCAAGAGAATATCATTTCCCCTGTAAAACATCACCGAAACCTTGTTTCCTGCCTCTTGCTGATTGCACAGGTACTCATAGTACGGGACAACATACTTATTAAATTTTTGATATTCCTCTGTCATATCGGAGTATTCCGCTGATTGCTGTAAATATTCGCTTTCGGAAATCAAGCCGTTTTCATAATCGTTTGTCAATGCGGATAATTCAGACTCGCTTTTTTCAAACCGCTCAAGCTCCGCCTGCATTTCGTCCTTTTTCTCATTATTAAAATCACCTGCAAAAAACGAAAAATAATATTTTTCAAACTTTTCCTCCTCGCTAAGCGTTAGCGGCGAGGTGAAATTAACGGCTATCTGCACCGCAATGAGAATTAAAATAAACAAGCCCGCCTTATTTGTGACCAATGCTTTGTACATTTCATGAGCGACAACGCTTGTGCCGGCGACAGGATGCTTAAACTTAATCGGCAAAGACTGTTTATATTTACTGTAAGGCGCAATATTTTTATGATTATACGCAGCTATGTTGAGTATGGAAAAGGCCGCAATCAGCAAGACGGCAAAAACGCCGAATGCGGTAAGGTAGTTTACAGGGCTGCCGAATATATTAATATTTCTGTAAGCTGAAATGATACCATGGGTGTCTGTAAAAGTAAGCAGATTCATATACTTTAAGCACATTGCGCTTGAATTGTCGTCAATGACCGCTGTCAAAATATACGAAACCAGAAACACAGCCGCTATAATTGCATAACCACCTACCCTGCTTTTGCTAAACATCGAAACTAAATTAATTATCAGACAAAGCAAAAACATTGACAGCAGCTTAAATGCAAAAAACAGCGCCAGGTATTCAAGCACGCTGATTTTTATCGGACAGTTTGCAAAGCCCTCAACGGACTGAATGGACCTTGACAAATCGCCAAAGCCATAGGTAAGCCCTGCTATTATGTAATTTGATCCATAGAACAAAACGCAGATTATTAAAACAGAGATAAAGCAGGCTGCAATTTTACCAAAAGCCAGCCTGCCCCTGCCATGCTTACAGGTTTTTTGCAGCGAGGTAATGCCTATGCTCCTTTCGCTGCCGATTAATGCCTCGCATACAATAAAGAGCAGAAGTATCACCATTAGGTCGGTCAGAACAAAATCAGTCGCCATATTCACCCCGTATGAGATGTTATAGTAGGTGTTAACATCAATAAGCGTGCTAAAATCCTCTGCTGTGGCAAGGGCATTTTTATATGAAAATGAGCTCTCATCCGCAAAAATTGAAATGCTTGTCAGATTATCGGCTTCATTAATTACAAAACGGACATATTCTTCATAATCAGAGGTGATTAAAAGCTGTTCTTTAACGCCTTGTAGTAATATTCTGTCGGAGTAGCTGTCTCCTGTGTAAAGCTCTGCGTTCTCATCATAAACCGATTCAAGCTTGTTTTCAATAAACTCAAGCCTTTTATTATTGTTCGGTATTTTCTTAATATCGTTATTGAGGCTTATCTTAGCTTCGGCTGAAACAAAATCAGCCCCGCTGCCCTTGATCTGGCCGTTGTATATAAAAAAGCAGTTGAGTGCCAAAAGAACAAAAATCAAAAGCAGGGAAAGCCTTTTTGAAAACAGCTTATATAATTCGGAAAAAACAATTTTTCTCATCATAATTTATAACGCTTCTCTCCAAGCGGATATTTGCCTGTTCGCTTCATCAACTATAGCTTCGACTCCGGCGATTTCAAGCTCGTTTAAAAACTCACTCCTCAAGGTCTCGTAATCCCCCTGCCCCTTAAACAATGTTCCACGGTATTTCACGAGCACTTTATTCGTACTTTCTATTTCAGCTTTTACATTTGAATTATCAAAAATAAATCCGCATATCGGCGAAAGCTTGGACGAGCTCAAGTCCTCGCTTGCTATTATCGAATCGTCAGCAGGCAGAATATTTCTGTTGCTGAAAATATAGTATGGGTTTTTATATTTTTCAAACTGGCTGTCGGACACCGATACTGAGCCGTCGCTGTCCAAAGTATAATTCTCGCCCTCAATGCCGTAATTTAAAAGCAGGGCAAGCTCTTTATTGGTATTAAGCTCTGTGATCAAGTCGAAAGCATATTCCTTGTTTTTGCTCCACGAAGCCACCCCTAAGCCACATAAATCGCCGCTGAGATAGGTGTTGCCGTCAATCGGAATATAGGTGTTGTCGCCGATTTTTGTAATTTTTGAATTTACAACGGTTGTGGGGTACAATGATAAATCACTGTCCTCAATACCTGAAAATTTGTAAACTGCGCTCATGGATTTTTCCATATATTCATCCTCAAAAATATTGACAGCTTCGGCTGTACTGCCGTCAAGTTTTACACCAACACAGGAGCTTATCAAATCATAATACGCCTGGGCATTATACGGCGGCAGAGGGTCACCGCTACCGGACTGATAGTTTTCCGCCATTGTGTCCGAATATATTTTAATATCCTTTAACTCGTCGTTTTCTAATATTTCCCAAATATCATGCTGCAAGTCCGTATCGCTGATACCGAGGTTTTTAACTGTGGCTGAGTCAACCTCCCAGCCTCTGCCTATCGCAGAAAGAGCCGAGGTTGGCACTATGATTATTTTTCCGTCCCTGCTTGCAAGCTCCCACTCTTTTTCGCTTATCACTTCCTTGATGGATCTGTATTTTTCCCCTGATAAATAATCATCAAGGGGAGCTATCAAGTCGTTTAAATAGAAGAAATCGCAATCACTGTAGCCGGAGCTGTCGTCAATATTTGCCATTGTCAATATGTCAGCCTGCTTGTTATCTTTTTTCATTTGTGCCACGGCTATCTGATATTTTTCGCTGTATGAGGTCAGCAGGTTTTCGCTATTATTTTCGTCATCGGGTAGATTATTAATAATTTCAAATGAAATATAGTAATCCTTCCCTAAGTCTTTAAGCTTTTGGTTAAAGCAATTCAGAGCCTCCTCATAATCCGCATCAAAGCAAAAGCTGTTAGTCACCACAACCAATTTTGCCATATCATCTGACGGGGTAAAGCTTGACGCCTCGTCTCCTACTTTATCCTCAGCCGAACAGGCCGCAAATGCAGCCAATGTCAGTATCAAAGTTAATAGTGCTATAACCCGCTTAAAATGATTATTCATAAGGAACCTCTGAATTTAATTTATATTTTGTTTGCCAAAATAATAAACTACCCAATTTTATAATATTGATTTTTATCTGCGTAAAAATCCTCTTTGGAAACATAAAAATCGTCCTGCTCGTTAATTTCTCCATTTTTCCCTTCTAAATTTCCGCTAATACAGGAGAAAACAAGACCGTTATTAGCCTCATAGTCAAAGGCAATATCTGTATTTTTACCCAAGGTCAATTCACTGAGTTTACCGTCCTTTTCAATCTTATATTTATTATCAGAATAATCATAGACGATATTGCCGTCATTATCGTTATACAAACTTCTGTATTCCTGCTTGACCGGTTCGGGGTTTTGAAAGGTCAGGGAATATAAATTATTAACTGGGTCGTTATCCTTGGAGAAATAAATAGTTTCATCAAGATATCCGCAAGGATTGAAATCAATTTGCTTGTCCTGATAAACCACAGATACGGATTTATCGGTAAGCTTCATCATTGACAAAACACAGCTTACATTATTTATATCTGCCAAACTGCCGTCATTAGAATTAGTCTTATATTCAAAAAAATACAAGCAATCATCTATAGCATTAATAATTGAATATTGAGCGTTATTATCCTCTAAAATTATTTCTTCCGTTTTACTGCCGGGGTCAACGCAGGTTAAAACCGTCTTTTTTTCTTCCTTGCCCTTGTCGCTGTCGAGCACCTCTACATCATAGGTGAGATAAAATCTGCCGCCGGTCGATATTGCGCTCATTGGAGTGGCAACGCTGTCGCTTGAATTGTTGTACTCACTGCAAAGCTTCATGATCACCGAAGAATCAGAACCGTCGAGGTTTCGGCTTACGAGATTGCTTTCTCCGTCTATGGTGTAAAGCCGGTCATTTTCAACCAAAATAAACCGTGCATTGTTACTTGCATAGCAATCCTCGGTGTCGTGTGTACATTCGGGCTTAGTGCACAGAAAGACATTTCTGCCGCTGCTGTAATCAAAAAATTTTAAATATGCGCTCTGATCTAAATAATATATTCCTTTGTCTGTTGCAAAAGAGGACAGGTCAAATTTTGCTGTTTGTGCAGCTTCGTCAGTATTTTGCTCACAGCCAATAAACAGCATACAGAGAAATACTGCAAATAATGCAGTCGATATTTTTTTCATCAAAATCACCACCTCATTCAAAGTAGTAAAGGTAGAGATCCTCAAGAGTGGGAGCAACGCTTTCACAGTCGTATCCCTCCGGTGCAGTGTCAGCAACCACTCTTACGACAATACCATTATCCTCGTGATAAAGATTACTCACACGATAAACCGACTGAATTTTGCCGAGCATTTCGGTTTGAGTCTTCATTTGAAAAACCTTGTTCTCGATCTCTTTTGCAAGCTTTATGCCGGTATTTTGAGCCAACAGCTTCCCTTGCTTAAGTAAAATTATCTCCTTAGCAATAAATTCAACATCAGACACAACATGAGTTGAAATGAGTACAATTTTATCCGCAGCAATCTCACTGATAAAATTGCGGATTCTTATTCTCTCTTTCGGGTCAAGTCCTGCGGTAGGCTCGTCGAGAATCAGAATCTTCGGATCATTTAACAGCGCCTGAGCTATCAAAGCTCTTTGCTTCATTCCGCCGGAAAAAGATCCGAGCTTTTTATGCGCCGAAGAATTTAGATTTACAGTTTCAAGAAGTTCAATAATTTTTATCTCAGCGTCTTTCTTTTTAAGTCCTTTTAAAGCTGCCATATACCACAAAAAGCGGTTGAGTGTGAAATCCTCGTACACTCCCTGTTGCTGCGGCATATATCCTAAAAGACTGCGATACTCCCTGCCAAGCTTCTTAATATTTTTTCCGTCATATAAAATCTGACCGCTGTCAGCATTAAGATGATCGGTAATGATATTCATCAGCGTTGACTTGCCTGCTCCGTT
>ENA-UOIV01000559-UOIV01000559.1-human-gut-metagenome-genome-assembly--contig:-C59-NODE-559-length-40079-cov-33.581726_pt1 | contig 40079 bp, 44 predicted proteins | sample MGYA00242333_ERZ723880 | MGnify/ENA metagenome assembly ERZ723880 | reverse complement strand
GAAACACCCCTCCCTACCTCTGGCCCGCGCGGAGCGCAAAGCCATTTGACCGAAAGAATAAAACCCGCCCCGCGCCGTCGGCGCGCAAAGAAACTAACAGATTTTACGATAATACAAGAAGTATAAGGAGGCCCACTATGTCCAACATCGTCATCATCGGCTCCGGCCCGGCGGGGGTATCCGCCGCGCTGTACACTGCCCGTGCGGGGGTGGACACCACCGTCCTCACCCGGGGGCCGGGTGCGCTTGACCGTGCAGAGCTTATCCAGAACTACTACGGCTTCGCCGCCCCCATCTCGGGTGCGGAATTGGAGCGTCAGGGCATCGAGGGGGCCAAGGCTGTGGGCGTCAAATTTGTGACCACCGAGGCCGTGGGTCTGACCTATACCGATAAACTCACTGTAGAAACCCTCGATGGAGATTACCCGGCGGACGCTGTTGTCCTCGCCACAGGTGCTTCGCGGGCGACGCCCCGCATCCCGGGGCTGGCGGGCCTCGAGGGCCACGGCGTCAGCTACTGCGCCACCTGCGATGCCTTTTTCTATCGCGGCAAAGATGTGGCCGTGGTAGGCAGCGGCGAATACGCCCTGCATGAGGTGCAGGCGCTTTTGCCGGTGGCGGCCAGCGTCACCCTCCTGCTGAATGGCGCGCCGTCGGCGGCAGAGTTTCCGCCGGAGGTGGCTGTCCGGCCCGAAAAAATCGACGCCATCCTCGGCGAGCAGAAAGTCACCGGCGTCCAGCTGTCCGGCGGCGATGTGGTGGAGCTGGCGGGTGTGTTTGTGGCTCTGGGCGTTGCGGGCAGTACGGCGCTGGCCCGGAAAATCGGAGCCGCCGTGGAGAACGGCCGCATCGTGACAGATGAAAAAATGCAGACCACCGTCCCCGGCCTCTACGCCGCCGGAGACTGCACCGGCGGGCTTTTGCAGGTGGCGAAGGCCGTCTATGAGGGAGCTCTGGCAGGCACCGAAGCCGCCAAAGCGCTGCGGAAGGGGTGATTTAAGATGCCGGAAATCCTGCCCATCTCTAAATGCGGCGAGCACCGCCAGTGTCTCGCCTGTGCCTTCCCCTTCTGGGACAAGCTGACCGCCGAGCAGCAGGAGATGCTCTGCCGCACTACCCGCCCGGTGCGCTATCGCAAGGGCGAGCGGGTCCACAGCCCGGTGGAGAACTGCGTGGGCATCCTGCTGCTGCGCACCGGCCAGTTCCGGGCGTATCTTCTCTCCGACGATGGCCGGGACGTGACCCTCTACCGCCTCTTCGGCGGCGAGATCTGCATCCTATCCGCCTCCTGCGTCATGGACTCGGTGAACTTTGACCTCTACATCGACGCCGAGGAGGACACCGAGGCCTACTGCATCAGCGCGGGCGTCTTCCGCAGTCTCATGCAGCAGAACGTGGAGGTGCGGTGCTTCGCCTACCAGATGACCGCTGAGCGCTTCTCCGACACCATGTGGACGATGCAGCAGATTCTCTTCATGAGCGCCGACCGGCGGCTGGCCATCTTCCTTGCGGACGAGCTTACCAAGACCGGCGGCGACGATGTCCGCCTGACCCAGGACCAGATGGCAAAGTACATGGGTTCCGCCCGCGAGGTGGTGAGCCGCCTGCTGAAATACTTCGCCGGTGAGGGCATCGTGAAGCTCTACCGCGGCGGGGTGACCGTGACGGATAAGGACAGGCTGAACCGGATCGCGCGAGGTGAAGCGTGATACAGAAAAATGAATTTCCCATTTTGGAATACGATTTCGACTCGACAGAGATATTAAAGCCCAACCACGGGGCGGAGCAGCTGACTCTGCCGGAGAAATGTGTCTTTGCTTTTCTGGGGGGACACCATCGACTCCTATGCCGCCGAGATGGGCGCGGCAGTTGCAGAGCGTTTTGAGACTGTCACAAAGACCTACCCGATTTATGTTGTAAAAAATGACGACGAAGAATTCTGCCTCTGTCAAGCCCCACTGGGAGCGCCCGCTGCGGCGCAGTTTATGGATTGTCTCATTGCTTGCAGGTGCAGGAAAATTGTTACGGCAGGCTCGTGCGGCGTGTTGACCGAAATGGCAGAGAACGAATTTCTTATCCCGACCAAAGCGCTGCGGGATGAGGGCACATCCTATCACTATCTTCCTGCCGCCCGGTATGCAGAGCCGGCCCCGGAAGCGGTGCAGGCCATAGAAAAGACCTTCCGTGCGCTGGGTCTTCCCTTCCGTGAGTGCATCACATGGACGACAGACGGCTTTTTCCGAGAAACAAGGGATATGGTGGCGTACCGGAAAGCCGAAGGCTGCGCAACGGTAGAAATGGAATGTGCTGCCCTTGCGGCCTGCGCCAAAAAGCGCGGAGCAGCTTTTGGACAAATTCTGTACACAGCGGATTCCCTTGCAAATGCAGAGCAGCATGATGACCGTGACTGGGGAAAGGATTCGCTGCGGAAAGCGTTGGAACTCTGCGTAGAAGTTCTGAGAATGTGGTGAACCATATAAAAATCGCAGAGAGTCGTTGAAACGGCTTGACATTCCATTTTATGTACGCTATTATGTACATAGGAGGCGATAACATGACCACGACGACCATCACTAATTTCCGCAAAAATGCGTTCAACTATGTGGAGCAGACCATCAAGTACAACGAGCCGCTGAACATCAGCACGAAGGACGGCGATGCCGTTCTGCTGAGTGCGGAAGAGTACAGCGGTTTAATGGAGACGCTGTATCTGGTTTCAGTACCCGGCATGAGGGAAAAAATCATGGACGGCCTGAAACAGCCTCTGGACGAATGTCTGGATGAAGACGCAGTGGAGTGGTAAATGTATAAAATCGTCTACACCAGAACAGCAGCGAAGGATGTTCCAAAACGGAAAGCGGCACATCTGGCAGATAAGGCGAAGGCTCTGATAGATATTATCCGGGATGACCCTTTCCAGAAACCGCCGTCCTATGAAAAACTGGTCGGAGATTTGAACGGCGCATACAGCCGCCGCATCAATTTACAGCACAGACTGGTCTATCAGATCGATGAGGAAGAAAAGACCATCAAAATTCTGAGTCTTTGGACTCACTGCGAGCGATAAAAAATGCCATCGTGCCTAAGCGCGATGGCATTTTTGCTATCAAAGGAAATTAGCCTTTGCACCCCTGCTCTTCCCAGTCGCCGAAGTCGGAGACGTCGGCGATCTTAGTCGGGTCGAACTTGCCGTTTTCGTCCTTGGGGGCGACGGCGGGGCCGGCCTCCACGGGGTTCGGGTTCGGAGCCTCGGGGTCACAGACCGGGCGCTCTTCGCTCAGGTCGGGCAGGGTCACAGGCTCTGCGGCCTCAGCGGGCGCTGCCTCCGTCTCAGGGGCGGCGGGCTCGGCCTCTGCCTTAGCCTCACCCTCGGCGTATGCCTCGGCGGTCTTGGCGGCCTCTGCGTCGTCCTTTTCGGCTTCCTCGGGGAACTCGATGGATTCGATGATGGGTGCGGCCTTCTCGTTCAGGAGCTTGTCCATGATGACGATGGAGGCACCGGTGGCCGCCACAGCGGCGGCAGTACCCAGAATGCGGAAGATTGCTTTCATGCCATGACCTCCTTGGTTATGCTATAGTTAGGAGAAGGTGACAACATCGTTCAGCGGCTTCTCGGCAGGCTCCACCGACAGTGCGGTGAGCACCGGGCCTTTGCCGCGGTAGATGTTATGGAACTTATAGCCGACCTTTGCGGTCACTTTGACCCATGCCCGCTGCTCGAGGGCCTTGTAGCCGTCGTAGCTGCAGGGGAAGCCCACGAACTGGATGTCCTGCACGCAGCAGGTCATGGCGAACCGGCCCGGCACGAAACTGTTCTTGCCGGCACGGTTGGTCTGGCAGACCTGTGCGAGGAACTTGACAGTCTTGCCCGCGTACTTCTGGGGCTCGTCCTGACAGTCCATATACCAGATGCCGTAATCGTCGTCCGGGATGTCGATGACCGGGGCGTTGATGTCGAAGGGCAGGGGATCGGGGATGTCGTCGTAAGCCACGCTGCCGTCCTTGAACTCGTAGGCGATGTCGCACTTGCGGGATGCCTGACGCACCAGCTTGTGCAGCTCCTGACGGGCGGCGTCGTTGTTGACGGCCTCGGCGCGGTTGAAGACGATGAGCTCACTGCGGGCGATCTTGTCCAGCATCAGCGCACGCATGGAGTTGTCGCGGGCGTAGGTCAGCGCGGTAGTGCCATCGGCGGTGGCGATGCACTGGTAGACGATCCAGTTCTCAGGCAGATTGTTTGCCAGGTCCTGCAGCATCCACATACCGTTGTACTCGATGACCACGCGGCCTGCGTCGGCCTCCTTGGCCAGCTTTGCGAGGTTCTGGGGGTTCAGTTCAGCCTTGTCCTCGAGGTTGTAGAGCGTCACGCCGGGGAAGGCGAACTTCTTCTCATTGTACTCTTCTTCGCCCTCCTCGCAGACCAGCAGAAGGGTCTTGTCGCCGGAGTCGAAGTTGGGGTCTTCAAAGGTCTCCTGAATGAACTTGGTCTTGCCGCTCTCGAGGAAGCCCACAAACAGGTAAACCGGGATCTCATTTGCCATAATCTTTTATCCTTTCAGGGGCGGGGCCGATCAGCAGCCGAACAGTGCGGCGATGGCCTTTTCATCCAGCTTGGAGCCGATGACCACCAGCTTGCCGCCGACGTCCGCGCCGCGTGCGCGGACTTCCCACTCGCCGGGAACGTAGTCGAACTCCAGCCAGCCGTCTGCGCCGCCGTCCACGATGCCCTTGGAGCGGAGGATCATGCCGTAATTGCCGGTGTCCAGCTCGGTGAGGGCGTGCTCAATGTCAGCCTTGGAGAACTTCTTGGCCGTCTCGACGCCCCAGCTGGTGAAGACCTCGTCGGCGTCGTGGCCATGATGATGGTGGTGATGATGGCCGCAGCAGCAATGCTCGTCGTGGTCATCGTCATCATGGTCGTGGTGGTGATGATGCTCATGCTCGTCTTCATCATCGTGGTCATGGTGATGGCCGCAGCAGCAATGCTCGTCGTGGTCATTGTCGTGGTCGTGGTGATGATGGTGCTCGTGCTCATCCTCATCATCGTCGTCATCATCATGATGATGGCCGCAGCAGCAATGCTCGTCGTGGTCATCGTCGTGGTCGTGGTGATGATGGTGTTCGTGCTCTTCTTCCTCGTCCTCGTGGGCGTGCTCCTCGTTGGCCTTGGCAGCCATGGCGATCAGCTCAGTCTTGAAGTCATCCTTGGTGGACATGGCTTTGAGGATCTGCTCGCCGGTCAGGGCGTCCCAGGCGGTGGTGACGATGGTGGCGGTGGGGTTCTTCTCGCGCAGCATGGCCACAGCGGCGGCGATCTTTTCCTCGGTGGCGTTCTGGGTGCGGCTCAGGATGATGCAGCTTGCGTGGCTGATCTGGTCGTCGTAGAACTCACCGAAGTTCTTCATATACATCTTGACCTTGTTGACGTCGGCCACGGTGACGAAGCTGCTCAGCTGAACATCCAGATGCTCGGCCACGCCCTCGACAGCGCGGGTCACGTCGGACAGCTTGCCGACGCCGGAGGGCTCGATGACGATGCGGTCGGGGTGGTACTGCTCCACCACCTGCTGCAGAGCGGCGCGGAAATCGCCCACCAGAGAGCAGCAGATGCAGCCGGCGTTCAGTTCATTGATCTGGATGCCGGACTCCTTCAAAAAGCCGCCGTCGATGCCGATCTCGCCGAACTCGTTCTCGATGAGCACGACCTTCTGGCCTGCAAAGGACTCTTTGATGAGCTTCTTGATAAGGGTGGTCTTACCGGCGCCAAGGAAGCCGGAGAAAATATCGATCTTGGTCATAGTCTGAAATGCCTCTTTCTTTTATGCAGACGCCGCAAAGGCGCTGCCCAGCAGGCCCGTCGGGCCTTACAAGCAGTCCGGGCCGCTGAGTGCTGACCCGTAAAATTCCTACACTCCTATTATAACAAGGCTGTCAATGGCAAACCGGCCTTTTTGATGAGAAATTTGTAACATTTTTTGCAATTTGCTTGCATTTTCGGGCGGCAGGACCAAAATGATACCTGCAGAATTGCATTCTGCGCCCCGGAATGATACAATAAGGGACAGCAAACCATCGCCGCCGGACGTTTTTCCGGCAGAATAAAGAAAGAAGGCTTTTTGACATGAGCATGAATACCGTTCCCGAGCGTCTGGCCGCCCTGCGCGCGGCTATGAAGGCAAACGGCGTGGACGTCTACCTCATCCCGGTGGGCGACCCGCACGCCAGCGAGTATATGCCCGACCACTACACTGCCCTGACCTACTTCTCCGGCTTCCATGGTGAGAACTCCAACTTCGTCGTCACCATGACCGAGAGCGCTGTCTGGGCCGATGGCCGTTACTTCGTGCAGGCCGAGAAGGAGATCGCCGGCACGGAGATCCAGCTGATGCGGATGGGCGAGCCGGGCGTGCCGACCGCCGAGCAGTACTGCGGCAAAGTCCTGCCCGAGGGCGGCACGCTGGGCCTCTGCGGCCTGACTGCCTCCTGCGGTCTGGTGCGCAGCCTGCAGAAAGAACTGGACGCCAAGAAAGGCACCATCAAGCTGCTGAACCTCGAGGACGAGCTGTGGACGGAGGGCCGTCCCGCCCTGCCCGCCACCCCGGCATGGCTCCTGCCGAAAGAGTACGCAGGCTTCTCCCCTGCCGAGAAGCTGGGCCAGCTGCGTGCGAAGCTCTCTGAGCTGGGCTGCACCGCACAGCTGGTGGGCAAGCTGGACAATCTGGCATGGCTGCTCAATCTGCGTGCGATGGACATCCAGTGTACCCCCTACGCCATGGCTTACTGCTATGTGACCCCGAATAAGGCGACCCTCTTCATCAACACCGCCCGCGTCAGCGCCGAGGCTGCCGCGGAGCTGAAGGCAAACGGCGTGGAGTTGGCCGAGTACGACGATGTGCTTACCGTCCTCGCCGCCCAGACCGAAGAGCAGACCGTTCTGGCCGACCCCGTTTCCGTCAACTACGCTGTTTACCAGACCCTGCAGGCCAATCCGGCTCTGACCGTCAAGGACGAGGCCGACCCCCTGCTGCCCATGAAGGGCGTCAAGAACGAAGTCGAGCTGGCTCACACCCGCGAGGCTCACATCCGGGACGGCGTGGCCATGGTGCGCTTCCAGATCGAGCTGGAGAACCGTCTGGCTGCCGGCGAAGAGCTGACCGAGCTGACCATCGACGAGATCCTCCACAAGTACCGCAGCGCACAGGACAAGTTCCTGACCGAGAGCTTCGGCACCATTGCAGCTTACGGCCCCAACGCCGCCATGATGCACTATCACGCCACTGAGGAAGACCACGCAAAGCTCGAGAAGAAGGGCTTCTTGCTGGTGGACAGCGGTGCGACCTATATGGACGGCACCACCGACATCACCCGCACCTACCCGCTGGGTGAGCTGACGGAGGACGAGCGCCTGTTCTACACCTGGACTTTACAGTGCCATATCGACATCGCCCGGGCTGTCTGGCTGGACTACTGCGACGGCCATATGCTGGACACCATCGCCCGTGAGCCGCTGTGGCGCCACCTCATCAACTACCGCTGCGGTACCGGCCACAGCGTCAGCCACGTGGGCAACGTCCACGAAGGCCCCCACGCCCTGAACGGCCGCAACACCACGGTTTTCAAGCCGGGCATGATCGTCACCGACGAGCCGGGCGTCTATGAGGGCGGCGTCGTCGGCATCCGCATCGAGAATGAGCTGGAGTGCTATCACAAAGCATCCAACCAGTACGGCGAGTTCCTGGCATTCCGCCCCATCACGTTCGTGCCCATCGCCACCTCCCCCATCGTCCCGGGCGTTCTGAGCCGCGACGAGCTGGATTGGCTGAACGCCTACCACCGCGAGGTCTTCGAGAAGCTGGCTCCCCGCCTGACCGAGGACGAGCGCGACTGGCTGGCTAAGAAGTGTGCCGCCATCGGAGCGTAAATAAAAAAGCGGGAGGCCCCGCAGGGGCCTCCCGCTTTTCTTTAGGATGAGATCTCTGCCTTGTGCTCTTTCCAGTAGGCTTTTGCCTCATCGATGACCTTCTTGAAGGGGCCGGAGGGGTAAGTGCTCTCGGCAATGTCGACGAGGAATTTGTAGAGCTGGGGCCGCACCTGCTCATACATCCCAAGCCGGGTGTAGAGGTCCTTGTAGTAGTGGAACACCTGGAGCTTGTTCTGCACCAGAGCGGCGGGCTTTATCTGGGTGTGGCAGATGCTCTGAGGGTTCTGGACGTAGTAGTAGCCGGGATGCGGGATGGACGCAAAGACCTCGGCGTACTGGATATACTGCATGTTGAACACGAGGTCTTCGGCCCAGCGCATCTCGCTGGTAAAGCGGATGTCGTGCCGGGTGAGGATGTCGCGGCGGTAGAGCTTGTTCCAGAGCACGCTGTAAAAGTAAGAGGCGGGCTTATCCATCAGGCGGCGGGCGAAGGTGTCCTTGTCGTAGACGCCCTCGGGCAGGAAACCGTATTCCCGGTTCTCCGGCGGGCGTGCAACATGCATGACGCCGAGGTCGTCCTGGAGCTTTTCCAGCACCTGTTCCGGCTTCGACGCCCCGGCGGGGATGACCATGGTGTAGGGCGAGATGACGAGGTCGGCACCGGTCTTCTCTGCCGCCTCCACCAGCCGGGCGGTGTAGTCCGGGGCGATGTAGTCATCGCTGTCCACGAACTGGACGTACTTGCCGCCGGCAAGCTTCAGGCCGAGGTTCCGGGTGTCGGACACGCCGGAGTTTGCCTTGTCCACCAGCAGGATGCGGCTGTCTTTTTTGCGGAACTCCTCGCAGACGGGCAGGCTCTTATCTTTGGAGCCGTCGTTGATGACGATGAGCTCGAGGTTCCTGTACTCCTGCCCGCAGATGCTTTCGAGGCAGCGGCTCAGGTGGCTCTGGGCATTGTACACAGGGACGATGATGCTGACGAGAGGCATTTCCATAGCAGTTTCTCCTTCTGTTTTTCAGAAGCTGTTTTCGTGAGCGGGGTGCGCCGAATGACGAGAATTTTTGCTCGCAGACAAGGCGATTTTCCGCAGCAATCCTTGGTGGATTGCAAGGGAAAACAACGCAGTATGCGAGCAAAAGGCCGTTCAGACGGTGCGCAATGCTTATGAAAACGGCTTCTCAGAGCAATGATACTCCCGCCGGGCCGAAAAAGCAAGCGCCGGCGGCAGGCCCGAAAGGGGGCTTCGGAATGATATTTCATATCGCGGTGTGCAGCCCGGACAGCGTCCTCCGCAGCCGGGTGGAGCGGCAGTGTCTCGACTATTATGCCCGGCGGGATGACGCCTGCATCATCGAGCAGCTGGACAGCCCGGAGGCCCTGCTGGCCCGGGACGACGCCGGGGAGCGGTACGAGCTGTATCTCATCGAGCTGCCGTCCACGGCAGCCGCCGGGTCGCTGCGGGCAGCGGCTGCGCTCCGCAGCCGGGGGCGGCGCAGCCCGCTGGCTTTTCTGGCCCACACGCCCGCCCACGCCTACAGTGCCTACCGGGTGGACGCCATGCAGTATTTATTGCTGCCTGTCCCGCCGGAACAGCTGGACGCTCTGCTGGCCCGGGCCGCCGAGCCGGAGTACGGCCCGGCCATCCCGGTAGCCACGGCGTCGGGTCTGCGGGTGCTGCCCTTCGCGGACATCGAATACCTCGAGTGTACCCACCATGTGGTGCATTTCCATCTCGCCAGCGGCGAGGATGTGCCGTCCCTGTCCGTCCGGGTGCCGTTCGCGCAGGTGGCCCAGCCGCTTTTGGCGGATGAGCGCTTCGTCCAGCTCCACCGCTCCTATGTGGTCAATCTGGCGGCGGTGTCCCAGCTGGCGGCGGGTGAGTTCTGGATGCAGAGCGGCGCACGGGTCCCGGTCCCCCGCGGGCGGGAGCCTGCAGCCCGCACGGCGCTGAAAGATTATCTGGAAAAGCAGTTCCGATAAAGCAATGGGGAGGCCCGGAAGGGTCTCCCCGTTGCTTTATAGTTTTGTCCAGTCCAGCTGTGTCCAATCCGTTATGTACTGGTCGGCAAGGCGCTGCAATTCGGGCTTATCAGCGGCGCTGGTCTCGTCCTCAATGTCGATGAGGTAAAAGCCGCACTGCCTGGCCGTACGGGTGGCGTAGACAGCGTCCTCGCAGACGACGGCGTCGGCGGGTCCGCTGCCGCCCAGCCGCTCGAGGACTTCGTGGAACACCTCGGGGTGGGCCTTGCTCTTCGCGCCCTGCGCGGTGTAGAAGAACTCGAAATAGTCTGCGACGCCCAGCCGGGTGAGCACCTCTTCGCACTGCTCCGCCCAGGTGTTGGAGCAGATGCACATCCGCACGCCCTCGGCTCTCAGCCGGGCCAGCATCTCCCGGACGCCGGGCTTCAGCTCGACTTTTTTGTACAGGTCCCGGATGACCTGCCGCATGGCAGGCTCGTAGTCCCGGAGGGTCAGGGGCAGATCGTAGGTGCGGATGAGATATTCCGCGCCCTCCACCATCCCCATGCTCAGCAGAACATCGTGGATGCTGGGTCTTGCGGTGCGGCCATAGCGGCGGAGCAGCTCCAGCGGTGCGCCCTGCCACACCACGGTCATGCTGTCGGTGAGGGTGCCGTCCATGTCGAAAATCCATTGCTTGCGGTGCATCTGTCGTCCTCCTGAATCGTTCTGGCAAGGTGAATTAATTATAGCACATTTTTTGTTACAAAAACAGAGAGAAATCTCCCGGGAAATATGCTATAATCTAGGCAAAACCGGAACACATCAAAGGAGGCAGAAAACATGGTGCAGAACAACACCCCTGTAAGGGCGCTGGTGCTGGCGGGCGGAGGCGCCCGCGGCAGCTATCAGGTGGGCGTCTGGCGGGCGCTGACCGAGCTGGGCTGGCGGCCCCGGATCATTACAGGTACCAGCGTCGGCAGCCTGAACGGCGCCATGTTCGCCCTCGACCTCTACGAGACGGCCCGGGACATGTGGCTGACCATCCGCAGCCAGGATGTGATGGAGCTGCCCGCCGAGGATGCGCCGCTTCCCGAGCTGCACGCATTCCTCAAAGACGCTGTGACGCAGGGCGGCATGGACGTCACGCCGCTGGAAGAGATCGTCGAGCGGGTGCTGGACGAAGATAAACTCCGCAAAAGCCCCATCCGGCTGGGCCTCGTGACCGTGGAGCAGAAGACCCTCAAGGCCCGGGAGCTTCCGCTGGAAGAGATTCCCGAGGGGAAGGTGAAAGACTACCTGCTGGCCTCTGCGGCCTGCTTCCCCGCCCTGCGGGCCCACACCATCGACGGGGTGTCTTACCTCGACGGCGGCTACCGGGACAATATGCCCACCGCGCTGGCCCAGAAGATGGGCGCAGAAGAGCTGGTCTGTGTGGACCTGGAGGGGGTGGGCATCACCCGCCCCAACCGTACCGGCCTGCCCACCACCCTCATCCGAAGCTACTGGGAGCTGGGCGACATCCTCCACTTCGAGCCCGCCACCGCCCGGCGGAACATCGAGCTGGGCTACCACGATACATTGCGGGCCTTCGGGCGGCTGCGGGGCTGCGCCTACGCTGTGGACAGCGGGGCTGAGAGCAGCGCGGATGCCGCCGCATTCCATGCGGCCTTCGAGGCCGTCCAGAAGGACGTGCGGGAAAAGCACCCCTCCACCCTGACGGCAGACGCTGCTCTCCTGCTGGCAAAACTCTCGGATGCAGAGCTTGCCCCGCTGGAAGCCGCGGCCGAGGACGTGGGCGTAGACCCCGCCCCCTACTACACCACCCGTACTTTGGGAGAAGCTTTCCTTGCAAAATGCGACTTCGAGCGCCTCAGGAGCTTCGAGCCGCTGTTCGAGGGCGAAGCAGGCCCGGCGCAGGCCGCGCGGGCCGCTCTGCTGCCCAACACCTTTTTGCAGGCACTGGTCTGCCGGGCGCTGACCGGCAGAGTGCCGCCGGAGGAGATGGAAACATGAAGGTATATAAGGGCTTTACCGCATCGCCCGGCCTCGTGCTGGGCCAGGTCAGCCGGCTGGACCGCCCGCCGCTGGTGTTCGACGAGGGGCCGTTCCACCCCGAACAGGAAAAGCAGGCGCTGGAAGAGGCCATCAAGGTCGCTCAGCAGGAGCTGGACGAGATGGCCGGCCGCGCCGCGCCCTCGGAGCAGGCCATCTTCCTGTTCCAGAGCATGATGCTGGAAGACGAGGGCTTCATGAATGAGGTGGCTTTCCAGATAAAAGCCGGCGTCGGTGCCGCCGAGGCGATGGACCGTGTGGGCCGCCGCTACGCCGCCCAGCTGGCCGCCATGAAGGACAACGCCTACATGCAGCTGCGGAGCGTGGACATCCTCGACGTGACCCAGCGCATCACCAACATCCTCTGCCACCGACTCCGCAGCTGGCTGGCCCTCGACCACCCGGTCATCCTTGCGTCTGACCTGCTCATGCCCACCGATCTGTTCAGCGTCCCGGCGGGCCGCATCCTCGGCCTCATCACCGCCGAGGGCAGCGGCCAGAGCCATGCGGCCATCATCGCCCGCTCGCTGAACATCCCGGGCATCACCCAGGTGGGCGAAGATTTCCTGAAAGACTGCGACGGCCGCGAGGTCATCCTGAACGCCACCGAGGGTGAGTGCATCCTTGACCCGGATGTCGCCGCCCGGCAGAGCGCCATCACCTGCATCTGCGAGATGCAGCGCCAGAACGAGGAGCTGAACGCCCAGCTCGAGCTGCCCAACCGCACCCGGGACGGCGAGGAGTTCGAGCTTCTGGCCAACTGCTTCGGCCCCGAGGACGTGGGGACCGCGATGGAGTCCGGCGCGTCCGGCGTGGGCCTGCTGCGCAGCAGCTACATGATGATGCCCGGCCACGCCATGGACGAGCAGGAGCAGTATCTGTTCTACACCTCCTGCCTCGCCGTCGCCAGGGGCAGGACGGTGACGGTGCGCACCTTCGACTTCGGTGCCGATCGCACCATGGCCGACGCCTATCAGGGCGTCCAGTCCTCCAAGCTGGGCCTGCGGGGCATCCGCAGCAGCCTGCGCAATCTGCCCCAGATGGCGGTTCAGATCTGCGCCCTCATGCGTGCCGCCGCAAAAGGCCCGCTGCGGGTCATGTTCCCCATGGTGACGGATATCGAGGACTGGGATTCCGCCATGCAGGTGGTGGACTACTGCCGCCGCAAGCTCACCGAGCGGGGCGTGGAGTTCGAGCCGGATGTCCCCTTCGGCGTCATGCTCAGCGTACCCGCCGCCTGCCTGACGGCAGAGGACTTCACGGCCCACGGCTGCCGCTTCTTCGTCATCGGCACCAACGATCTGACCCAGTACACCCACGCGGTGAGCCGGGAACTGGCCATTGCCGAGCACTACTACCGTCCCGCCAGCCCGGCCATGAAAAAGCTCATCGCCATGGTGGTGGACGCCGCCAGGAAAGCGGACATCCCCGTCACCATCTGCGGCCTCGCCGTCGGCAATGCCGTCAACGCGACCCAGTATCTCCGCCTCGGCCTGCGCAGCTTCTCCATGAGCCCGCAGAACCTGTTGACCATCAAAAAGGCCCTGCGGGATGCAGATGCGAAATAAACCGTGCCATTGACAGTTTGAAGTTGATGTAGTACAATGTACTATGAAAAGGAGATGATGGTATGGCATTCTCGATTCGGTTATCGGAAGAAGAACGGCAGCTGGCCGACAGCTATGCAAAGCTCCATTCCATGTCAATGGGCGAAGCGTTCAAGCGGGCGCTGTTCGACAAAATCGAAGAGGATTATGACATTACCGCCGCAGAGGAAGCCTACGGCGAGTATCAGCGCAGCGGAAAGAAGAGCCGCCCGGTGGGTGAGTTCTGGAAGGAACTCGACTTATGAAATACCGGGTGGAAACGACGCCGCGATTTGAAAAGGAATTTCGCAAATTAGACCGCTATACCCAGCGGATGCTGAAAGCGTGGATAGACAAAAACCTCGTGGACTGCGCTGACCCACGCGCCCACGGCAAGGGCCTGACGGCCAACCGGAGCGGACAGTGGAGGTATCGCATTGGAGATTACCGTCTGCTCTGCCTTATTGAGGATGAAGAGCTGGTGATCCTGGCTTTGACAGTAGGCCATCGGCGTGAAGTGTATCAGAACTGAATACAGCAAAACGGCGTCCCGCCTCGGCGGGACGCCGTTTCTGATGTCAGAGCTTATTCGAGGTTCCCCGTTAGGGTCATGACGGCAGAGACGACGGCCAGCGGGGCCGTCTCACAGCGGAGGATGCGGGGGCCGAGGCCGACGGTCTTTGCGCCGGCTTTTGCGGCCATCTCAGCTTCCTCGGCGGCGAAGCCGCCCTCTGCGCCGGTGATGATGGCGATCTTCAGCTTTTCGCCATCGGCGGGCGTGGCCTCAGCCAGCAGCCGGCGCAGGGGTGCGCCGCCGCACTCGTAGCAGAAGAGCACGAGGTCATACTGGTCGAGGCTGCGGCAGACAGCCCCGAAGTTGGGCAGCGGAAGGGCCACATCCGGCAGGATGCCCCGGCCGCACTGCTTGGCGGCTTCAAAGGCGATGCGGTTGTAGCGCTCGTTTTTCTGCTCTTCCTTCTTGGGCGCGGCCACGCAGTAGCGGCTGAAAAACGGGATGAAGTGGTCACAGCCCAGCTCGACGCCGTGGCGGATGACCTGCTCCAGCTTGTCCTGCTTGGGATAACCCACCAGCAGGGTGACGTCTACGGTGGGCTCTGCGGCACTGGGATAGCCCGGCGCCACGCTGAACTCCACCGTCTCGTCGCCGAAACCGGTGATGGTGGCAGTATACTCGACGGCGCTGCCGTCGCAGAGGATGACGGTGTCCCCCAGCCTGCCCCGCATCACGCGGGAGAGATGGTGGGCGTCGGCCCCCCGCAGCACGGCGGTGCCGTCGGAAATTTCAGTGGTAAAATAACGGTGCGGCATATTTTTTGATCCTTTACATCTTAGGCTCCCCTATTAGGGGCAATAACGACGACCGCCGCCAGTGGCGGAAGCAGGGAGTCGTTGTTGGGGCCGCGGCCAGCAAGGCGCAAGTGCTTTTCAAGCACGAAGCGAATGCTGGGAGCCGCAACCCGGCAATGGCAGTGCGAAGCACTGACTGAGAGGTTGGCCTTACGCCTTCTTGCAGACGATGCACTCCCAGCCGCGCTTCTCCTTCACTTCCAGCACGGCGAGGCCGGCGGCTTCCAGCGCGGCGATGACCTCATCCTTCCGGCTGTCGATGATGCCGCTGGCGATGAAGACGGCGTCGTCGGCCATCAGGCCGGGAACGGCGGGGGCCAGCGACATGATGGCGTTGGCCACGATGTTGGCCGTGATGATGTCGTACTTGCCGCTGGCCTTGTCGGACAGATCACCCACGAGGACGGTCAGCTTGTCGGCCACGCCGTTGAGGGCGGCGTTCTCGCCGGCGGTGCGGACGGCCACGGGATCGATGTCCACGCCCTCGGCCACGGCTGCGCCCAGCTTGAGGGCTGCGATGGCGAGGATGCCGCTGCCGGTGCCGATGTCCAGCACCCGCTCGCCGCCCTTGACCCGCTCGTCCAGCACTTCGAGGCAGAGGTTGGTGGTCTCATGGCCGCCGGTGCCGAAAGCAAGGCCCGGGTCGAGGATGAGCTTGACGCGGTCGGTATCATAGTCCTGCCAGGACGGCACGATGGCGAGGCGCTGGCCCACGTCCATCGGGTGGTAATACTTGCGCCAGCCGTTCTGCCAGTCCTCCTGCTCCACCCCCTCGGTCTCGGAGGTGTAGGGGATGCCTGCGGCCTCCATCCGGGCCGCGATGAGGGCCAGCGTCTCCACCGGCGAAGCGCCCGGCTCGAGGTACATGTGGATGATGACGGTGTCCCGGGGCTTGTCCAGCAGCTCCTGCTCGATGAGGTCCACGTGAGCGATCTGCTCCACCTGTTCCTCGATGTCGCTGTAGTCTTCGATATAAATGCCGCCCTCCGCGATCATGGTGGCCACGGCCTCGGCGGCCTCGGCGTCGGTTTTGGATACGGTCAGGCGAATATCAGTCCATTCCATAAGGATGCTCCTTCCGTGTATTGGGGATATACTGCCTTTATAGTACCCGATTCCGGCCCGGGATGCAAGCTCTCGGGCCGAAAGATACCCGAAAGGGCTTTCTTTTTTCCCGGCAGTATGTTAATATGGTGTTGTACCCGGACTGGGTCCGGGCGGCTTCCTGCCGGAAGCGCCCGCCGCATCGTTCCCCAAAGGAGGAATTATCGTATGTTTTTAGGAATGGATATTTACAGCTGGATCGCTGCTATCGTCATCGCGCTCATCGTCACATTCCTTCCGATCACGCTGCCGTTCAAGATCGTTCTCGCCATGGTGGCCATGGCCTGCTTCTACTTTGGACGCAAGTATTATCACAACCATAAGAACGGCGGGGCCGAGACGCCCAGCATGAGCTCTGCCGAGAGCGAGGCACTGGCCTCCGGCATCCTGAAAGCCCTCGGCGGCAAGGACAATATCGTCAAGGTGGACTACTGCGCCACCCGCCTCCGCTTTGAGGTACACAGCTACGCCTCTGTGGACGAGGCCGCTGCCAAGGCCGCAGGCGCAGAGGGCGTCATCCGCCCGGCTAAGAACGCCTGCCAGGTGGTCATCAAGGGCGATGTGCAGGCTGTGTACGATGCCCTGCGCAAGCAGCTGTAACGAAGAAGCTGTTTTCTTACGCAAACAGCTTCTCGAACATCGCCGGGAACGGGCCGCCGCGCCCGGCCCGGCGGTATTTTTATCGGAAAGGAGTTTTGATATGAAGCCCCAGACCTTTACGTGGAAGAAACTCGCCGCCGACGAGCTGACGCGGGTGTATCTGGACGAGATGCACCGCGATTTCCCGCCCAGCGAGCTGAAACCCCTGAGCATGATTCTCAACAGCGAAGCCGCCGACATGGCCCACACATGGGGCGTGTTCGAGGGGGATACGCTGGTGTCCTATCTGCTGATGGTGCGGCCTATGGGCTGCGAAGTGAGCCAGCTGGACTATTTCTCCGTCCTGCCCGCCTACCGCAGCACCGGCATTGGCGCACGTCTGCTGGCCGCTCTGCCCGCCCACGAGGAGGGCGCAAAGGCCATCCTCATCGAGGCCGAGTGTCCCGAGAAGGCCGACGACGAGGCCATGGCCGTCCGGCGTCTGGGCTTTTATGCCCGCTGCGGGGCCGTTGACACCGGCTGGACGGAGCGTCTTTTCGACGCATGGTTCCGGGTGCTGGTCCTGCCTGCCGAGGGGGAGACACTGGATGCGGAGACGGCCAACAAAGAGCTGGCCGACTGCTACAGCCGGGTGATGGGCGCGGACAAGTGGCGCAGATATGTCCAGCTCTACCGCCCGGACGGCACGGAAGAGAAATTCTGATTCGATCATAGGCTCTGAAAGGCTGCTTTACGTTCTGTGAAGCAGCCTTTTTTGCACCCTTCAGCGGGCGGGATGCACAAACGAACGTGCGGATTTTTGACAGTTTGACCGGAAATGTAAAATCGAGTGTCCTGTTTTCCACACCGACTTTACCAGAGGATGACAGCGGCGCAAAAACACTGCACAAAGCTTTACCTGCATTTTGCGCCGCCATGGTCGCAGCTGGATGGGCGGTGCGCTACAATAAAGGCGTCCCAAGAGAGATACAATGAGGAAAAGGAAAACAGCCCGGCCAGAACAAAAGGGCCGGCCCAATTGAAGGAGATATTATTATGAAAAAGATCACTCGTCGTTCGTTCCTGTCCGTCTGCGGCGCTGCTGCCGCTGCTGCTGCCCTGACCGCCTGCGGCGGTGCAGCTTCTTCCACTGCTGCCTCTTCTGCCGCCGCATCCAGCACCGCAGCTTCCGCTTCTTCTACGGCTGCGCTGTCCGGCAATGTCGCCACCGGCGGTTCCACCTCTATGAAGAACGTCATCGCCGCCCTGACCGAGGGCTTCGCTGAGCTCGAGCCGGATGTCACCATCAGCTATGACCCCACCGGTTCCGGCGCAGGCATCACCGGCGCTACCGATAAGACTCTGGACATCGGCCTTTCTTCCCGCGCCCTGAAGGCTGACGAGACCGGCGTCACCGGCACCATCGTAGCTCTGGACGGCATCGCCATCATCGTCAACAAGGACAGCAAGGTCGAGGACCTGACCGTTGACCAGCTCAAGCAGATGTTCACCGGCGAGATCACCAACTGGTCCGAGGTCGGCGGCGACGACGGCGAGATCGTTCTGGTGGGCCGCGAGGCTGGCTCCGGCACCCGCGATGGCTTCGAGAGCATCGTGGACGTCAAGGATTCCTGCAAGTATGCGCAGGAGTTGACGGCTACCGGCGCTGTCATCAGCGCTGTGGAGGCCAATCCTCTGGCCATTGGCTACGCTTCCCTGTCTGCCATCGGCGACACCGTCAAGGCTGTGACCGTCGGCGGCGTGGAGTGCAGCGAGGAGACCGTCAAGGACGGCAGCTATGAGGTGCAGCGTCCCTTCGTGTTCGTCACCAACGACTCCGTCACCCTCTCCGCTCAGGCTCAGGCGTTCTTCGACTTTGCTACCAGCACCGACGCTGCCGACCTCATCCGCACCGCAGGCGCTGTGCCGGTGAACGAGTAACTTTGTGAGGGGATCCCTCAGGTGTTTTTATGAAAAAATTCGAGCTTCCCCGCACCCCGGCCCAATGGCTGGAAGCTGTCATGAACGCCATCTTCTTCCTCTGCGGCATCCTCGCCGTGGGCTGCGTGGCTGTCATTACCATCTATATGTTCCTGTCGGGCCTGCCCGCCATCGGAAAGATCGGCCCGCTGAACTTCCTCTTCGGCACCGAGTGGGCCTCCACGGCGTCCGAGCCGAAGTACGGCATCCTGCCCTTCGTGCTTTCGAGTATTTACGGCACCCTGGGCGCGTCCCTCATCGGCGTGCCGGTGGGCCTGCTGACAGCAGTGTTCCTCTCAAAAGCGGCAGCTCCCGGCGTGCGCAATGTGGTCGTCACGGCGGTGGAGCTGCTGAGCGGCATCCCCAGCGTGGTGTTCGGCCTGCTGGGCATGCAGGTGCTGGTGCCTGCGGTGGCGAAGGTGTTTGGCAAGGCGTCGGGCGCCTGCCTGCTGTCGGCCATCGTGGTGCTGTCCGTCATGATACTGCCCAGCATCGTGTCGGTGTCGGTGACGGCCCTCAACGCCGTGCCGCCCGAGTATGAGCAGGGCAGTCTGGCACTGGGCGCGACCGATACGGAAACGTGGTTCAAGATCAGCATCCCGGCGGCCAAGAGCGGCATTGCAGCCGGTATCGTTCTGGGTATCGGCCGCGCCATCGGCGAGGCAATGGCCGTCATGATGGTGGCCGGCAACAGCCCCAACATGCCGGACAGCCTCTTCCGCAGCGTCACCTTCCTGACCACGGCCATCGCCAAGGAGATGAGCTACGCCAGCGGTCTGCAGAAGCAGGCGCTGTTCAGCATCGCGCTGGTGCTGTTCGTCTTCATCATGGTCATCAATGTGCTGCTCAACGCTGTGCTGAAGGGAGGAAACAGGGATGAAAAGTGATTTCTCCCCCTCCCGCCGCACATGGAACGTCATCATGACCGCGCTGGTCTGGGCGGCGGCAGTGCTGGTCATCGCCCTCACGGTGGGCGTCATCGGGCTGGTACTGGTGCGGGGCATCCCCAACATCAGCTGGGAATTCCTTTCCACCACCGCCAGCGTCCTCAAAGGCACCGACGGCATCCTGCCCGCCATCCTCAACACGTTATATGTCATCCTGCTCACCTTGCTCATCGTCCTTCCGCTGGGCGTGGGCGCGGCAGTTTACCTCACGGAGTACGCCTCCAACCGGAAGCTCATTGAGGTCATCGAGTTCACGAATGAGACGCTGGCGGGCATCCCCAGCATCATCTACGGCCTCGTGGGCATGCTGGTCTTCGCCCAGACCATGGGCTTCAAGACCTGCCTGCTCTCCGGCAGCCTGACGCTGGTGGTCATGAACCTGCCCACCATCATCCGTACCACGCAGGAGTCCCTCAAAACGGTGCCGCAGGGCTACCGGGAGGGCGCTCTGGGCCTCGGCGCGGGCAAGTGGCACATCATCCGCACCATCGTGCTGCCCTGCAGCATCGACGGCATCGTCACCGGCTGCATCCTGGCCGTGGGCCGTATCGTGGGTGAGAGCGCGGCCCTGCTCTTCACCGCCGGCGCGGCGGAAGTTATTGCAGGCAGCATCGCCAAGGCTTACACATCCAACGGCGCGACCCTCTCCGTCCTGCTCTATCTGCGGGCCTTCGAGGACGGCGACTTCGCCTCCGCCTGGGGCATCGGCGCAGTGCTGCTGGTTCTGGTGCTTCTCATCGACCTCGCAGCCCGTCTGGCAAAAACAAAGCTCAAACAGAAACAGTAAACCTCTCCGTCATCGCTGACGCGATGCCACTGCCCGGGTTGCGGCACCCAGCCGCCGCAGCGCTTTGCTTGCGTCTTGCTGGCCGCGGCCCCAACAGCGACTCCCTGTTTCCGCCACTGGCGGCGGTCGTCGTTGTTGCTCCTATCGAGGGGAGGCCTTGGCATATCGGAAAAGTCAGCCTCTTCGCCAGAGGCTCCCCTACAAGGGGAGCTGGCGGGCGCAAGCCCGACTGAGAGGTTGGATGAAGGAGCAGTCAACCAATAAAGGAGTCTGTATGGCATCAATTATTACGGCCCATGACTTGAACCTCTGGTACGGCGACTTCAAGGCCCTCAAGGGCATCTCGCTGGACGTGGGCGAACGGGAGATCACTGCCCTCATCGGCCCCTCGGGCTGCGGCAAATCCACCTTCCTCAAGACCCTGAACCGGATGAACGACCTTGTGCCGAACGTCCGCATCGAGGGCGACGTCCGGCTCCGGGGTGAGGATATTTTCTCAAAGGAGATGCAGCTGACCGACCTGCGCCGCCGCGTGGGCATGGTCTTCCAGAAGGCGAACCCCTTCCCCATGAGCATCTACGACAATATTACTTACGGCCCCAAGCTCCACGGCGTCCGCAATAAGGCGGAGCTGGATGAGCTGGTGGAAAGCTCCCTGCGGGGCGCTGCCCTCTGGGACGAGGTGAAAGACCGCCTGAAAAAGAGCGCGCTGGGCCTCTCCGGCGGCCAGCAGCAGCGCCTGTGCATCGCCCGGGCTCTGGCTGTCAAGCCCGAAGTCCTGCTGATGGACGAGCCCACCAGCGCCCTCGACCCCGGCTCCACCATGAAGGTGGAAGAGCTGATGAGCGAGCTGAAAAAGAACTACACCGTGGTCATCGTCACCCATAACATGCAGCAGGCGGCCCGTATCAGCGACCGCACGGCCTTCTTCCTGCTGGGTGAGCTGGTGGAGTGCGGCCCCACGGGCGAGATTTTCAGCACCCCGAAGGATAAGCGCACCGAGGACTACATCTCGGGCCGCTTCGGTTAAAAAGGAGGGTTTGCGATATGAGCACACGCACACAGTACGAAGCCGACCTCGCGGCCCTGAAGGGATCGCTGGCCAGGATGGGCCAGCTCTCTGCCGACGCGGTGGAAGATGCGCTGGAAGCCCTCTGCACGGCGGACGCCGAGGCGGCAAAGGGCATCATCAAGGGCGACACCGAGGTCAACCGGATGGAGCGGGACATCGAGCACCGCTGCATGACCCTGCTGCTGCGTCAGCAGCCGGTGGCAGGTGATCTGCGCTTTATCTCTGCTGCCATGAAGGTGGTGACAGACGTGGAGCGCATCGGTGACCACGCCGCCGACATCGCGGAGATCGTCCCCCATCTGGCCGGCGTCCGCAAGGCGGGCGACCCCGCCGTGAGCAGGAGCATTGAGATGGGCCGCAAAGCCCACAAGATGCTGCAGGACGCCATGAGCGCCTTTGCGGCAGAAGATGAGGCGGCGGCAAAAGCCGTCATCGACGACGACGACGCCGTGGACTACGACTTCAACACCATCAAGCGGATGCTGGCGGCGGAGATCGCCGCTGACCCCGGCAAGGTGGACGCCGCGCTGGATGTGCTGATGGTCATCAAGTACCTCGAGCGCATCGGCGACCACGCCGTGAACATCGCCGAGTGGGTGGAGTTCCTGCGCACGGGCCGGTATCACCACGAGAAGATGTTCTGAGTTCTGTTTTCCTCTTCTTCTTTTCCTGAAAAGCTGCTGCCCCACGTGGGCGGCAGCTTTTGCTTTGTCGGAACCCCGTCTGAAAAATTTTGGGGTTTTTTCTTGTCTTATGCAATTTCCGGCCCGGATGCGCCGTATTATAAGCAGAAGCTTCCCAACAGAGGGACGCTTATGAGACCTGAGCGCGGCCCGGCTCCGACATCCCCCATGTCCCCGGCTGCGCCGCAACGGAGGATACCTATGAGCATCAAGAAATTCCCGCTGGAAGCCTACGGCGCGGCCGTCAGCCGCGAAGAGCTGGTGCAGGCGGCTTTGGATGAGATCACCAAGAATTACCGCGAGGCCAGCCTCTCCAATGTGGCCCGCAGCTACGGCGTCTCTCTGGCCTATGTCAGCGAGTGCGTCCGGGCGCAGACAGGCCGTACTTACAAGGAATTGCTCCAGAAGCACCGGATGGAGACTGCCGCCCGCCTGCTGCGCCGCAGCGACTGGAACATCCAGCAGATCATCACCTACGTCGGCTACGAGAACACCAGCTATTTCTACCGCCTGTTCCACGAGCGGTACGGCCAGAGCCCCCGTGAGTACCGCCAGAGCCGCGCGGCCCGCACCCGCACACCGGCCTGACCTTTGAGCACACCGCGAAAAAAGACGTCCCGTGTCAGCGGGACGTCTTTTGATGTCTTAAGATGGAAAAACGATGCAGAGTGTGTTACAATAAAAGCCGGACCTGAAAAAATGAGGGAGTGCGCTGCGGCGCATAGAAAGAGAAGGTGGGAATGGAATGTTTCGTGGAGCACGGCGCTCTGATCTGGAGCAAATTTTAGAGATCTATGCCCATGCCCGGAAAGCAATGGCGGATTCGGGCAACCCGACCCAGTGGGGTGACAGCTATCCGCCGCAGGAGATGCTGGAAGAAGACATCGACTCCAACCGGCTGTTCGTCTATACGGTGAACGGCCGTCTCGAGGCGGTGTTTGCCTTCATCCTCGGGCCGGACCCCACCTACGCGAAGATCGAAGACGGCCAGTGGCTCAACGATGAGGTGCCTTACGGCACCATCCACCGGCTGGCCTCGACGGGCGGCCGCAGAGGCGTGGCGTCTGAGGTCATCGCATGGTGCCTCGAGCACTGCGAGAGCCTGCGGGCCGACACCCACGCCGACAACAAGATCATGCAGCATCTTCTCGAGAAGAACGGTTTTGCCCGCTGCGGCATCATCCATGTGGAAGACGGCACGCCCCGCGTCGCCTACCAGAAGCTGTCGGCCACCGTACACATGCAGGAAGAATAAGGAGGGACTGGCATGAAGATCACACAGGTAAAGCTGGGCCGTATCTCGACCCCGCTCCGCGTCCCCTTCAAGACAGCGCTGCGCACCGTGAGCAGCGTGGAGGACGTCATCGTTGAGCTGCACACCGACACCGGCGCGGTGGGCTACGGTGAGGCACCTCCCACCGGCGTCATCACCGGCGACACCACCGGTGCCATCATCGGCGCCATCCGCGACCACATCGCCCCGGCCATCCTGGGCCGCGGCCTCGACGAGTTCGAGGATCTGACCGCCGCCGTGCAGAAGGCCCTCGTCCACAACACCAGCGCCAAGGCTGCCGTGGATATGGCCCTGTGGGACCTGCTGGGCCAGAAGTACAGCGCCCCGGTCTACCGGATGCTGGGCGGCGCGCGCAGCAATATCGTGACGGACATCACCATCAGCGTCAACCCGCCCGAGGAGATGGCCCGGGACGCCCGCACCGCCATCCAGCGCGGTTACGACTGCCTGAAGGTCAAGGTGGGCATCGACCCAGAGCTGGACGTGGCCCGTCTGGCCGCCGTCCGCGAGGCCGTGGGCAAGGACGTCAAGCTCCGCATCGACGCCAATCAGGCGTGGAATGCAAAGCAGGCTGTCCGCATCCTCGACCAGATGCAGGAGAAGGGTCTGGACATCGAGTTCGTCGAGCAGCCTGTGCCTGCGGCTGACCTCGAGGGGATGCAGTATGTCACCCGCCACGCCAGTGTGCCGGTGCTGGCCGATGAGAGCGTGTTCAGCCCGGCGGACGCCCTGCGCATCATGCAGACCGGCGCAGCCGACTTCGTGAACATCAAGCTGATGAAGTGCGGCGGCATCACCAACGCCCTCCGCATCGCCTCGGCGGCGGAGGTCTACGGCGTGGAGTGCATGATCGGCTGTATGCTGGAAGCCAAGATCTCGGTCAACGCAGCCGTGGAACTGGCCTGCGCCAAGAAGATCATCACCAAAGTGGACCTGGACGGCCCGGTGCTCTGCAGCGAGGACCACATCCTCGGCGGCGCGGTCTTCGACGAGAAGAATATCACCGTTTCGGATGCACCCGGCATGGGCATCCAGGGCTTCATCCCCGGCAAAGTGACCTATCTGGACGGCTGAAAAATCAGAAAAAATAAATAAGAATGACTATCCCCCGGCAGACAAACTCTGCCGGGGGATTTTTCTGCCCTGAGCGGTGAAATATTTTGGTCGTGTATTTCTACGGCGAACACATAAGGCGGCGCGGAGGAGGGGCGAAAACGAAAAATCTGCCGAAGCAGCCCGAAAAATTTACTGAAAACCTTTGACTTTTCTTCCGTGTGTGCTATAATAACAGCTGTCTTTGGGTAAGAGACAGGAAAAGTGTGCGTCGAGGACGCACAAATACGGAGGGGTGTTCTATATGATGAATGGTGCAAAAGCCATTGTGAAGAAGTACAATGAGGTCAGCCTCATCCTTCGCATCGTCGTCGGTCTGGTCATCGGCGCGGTGCTGGCGCTTGCGGTGCCGGGCGCAGGCTGGGTCGGCGAGCTGGGCAGCCTGTTCGTCGGCGCACTGAAGGGCATCGCTCCGGTGCTGGTGTTCGTCATCGTGGCGAGCGCACTGGCACAGGGCAGCTCCAAGCTGGACCGCCGCTTCGGTACGGTCATCTGGCTGTACATGCTCACCACCTTCCTTGCGGCTGCGATCGCTTCGATCACCAGCTTCATGTTCCCTGTGTCGGTCGTTCTGGCAGACGCTGCTCAGTCGGACGTGGTGCCGCAGGGTCTGGGCGAGGTGCTGAGCACCCTGCTCACCAACTTCGTCGCCAACCCTGTCAGCTCTCTGATGAGCGGCAACTACATCGGCATCCTGTTCTGGGCCTGCATGTTCGGCCTTGCCATGAAGAACATCGGCTCTGACACCACCAAGAAGTTCCTCGCCGACACTGCCGACGCTGTGTCTCAGGTGGTGCGCTGGATCATCAATCTGGCTCCCTTCGGCATCATGGGTCTGGTGTACACCAACGTGGCCGGCAACGGTCTGGCCATCTTCACCCAGTACGGCAAGCTGCTGGCCCTGCTGGTGGGCACCATGCTCTTCATGGCGCTCATCGTTTCGCCCTTTATCATCTTCCTCTATCTGCGCTGCAACCCGTATCCGCTGGTGTTCCGCTGCCTGAAGGAGTCCGGCCTGACCGCTTTCTTCACCCGCAGCTCTGCGGCCAACATCCCCGTCAACATGGCCCTGTGCGAGAAGCTGGGCCTCGATAAGGAGATGTATTCCGTCTCCATCCCTCTGGGCGCTACCATCAATATGGATGGCGCGGCTATCACCATCACCATCATGACGCTGGCTGCGGCCAATACGCTGGGCATCCCCGTGACCCTGCCTGCCGCCGTCGTCCTGAGCGCCATGTCCGCTCTGGGTGCCTGCGGCGCTTCCGGCGTGGCCGGCGGCTCTCTGCTGCTCATCCCCATGGCCTGCTCCCTCTTTGGCATCTCCAACGATGTGGCCATGCAGATGGTCGGTGTCGGCTTCATCATCGGCGTGATCCAGGACTCTGTGGAGACTGCGCTGAACTCCGCCGGCGACGTGGAGTTCGCCGCTACCGCCGAGTATCATCAGTGGCTCAAGCAGGGCAAGCTCCTGCCGGCTTTCCTCCGCAAGTAATATGCAAAACAAAATGGCTGGGGCCGCGAGGCCCCAGCCGTTTTTCTGTATAAGCTCAGTCCATGAGCTTTGCTTTCTGCAGAGCGGTGATGATGAGGGGGATGAGCACCAGCTGTGCGATGATGCCCGGCACAGCGGTGAAGAGCGCACCGGACAGGAAGGCTGAGAACGGGAAGTTCGAGCCGGACAGACCCGCCAGCACGAAGCGGACCGCGCCCCAGACGAGTCGGCCAGCCACCATGGCTGCCGCGAGGGTGGCGTAGGTCATGGGCAGGGTGTGCTTCACCCGGCGGTAGAGCCAGCCGGACACGGCGCCGTAAGCTGCCAGCTCAAAAGCCATCGAAATGGCGATGGGGAACATCGGTGGCATCCCGAAGGGCACCGAGCGGAGCAGCGGGGCCGCAAAGCCCACAGCCAGACCCCACGGCCCGCCCAGCACGAAGCCGCAGAGCAGGATGGGGAAATGCATCGGGCAGAGCATATTGCCTACCTGCGGCAGATGGCCCGTCACCATGGGCAGCACGAAGGCCAGCGCCAGAAAGAGTGCGGCCAGCACGACATTGCGGGCCGGAGAAGCGTTTTTGGTTTTCATCTGTTTCCTCCTGTGACTGCGCCGCAGAAAAACAGAAAAAAGAGGCCTGCCAGTCGGCTTGCAAGCCAACGGCAGACCCCTTCATGGCGTCTGTTTCAAAAATGCGGCGGCTGAAAATAGTGTAAGGCGGGCTTCGGCCCGCAGGCCCGGCTTCCTGCCGGAAATCGTGAAAATTATAGCAGAGTGCCGCAGGATTTGTCAAGACCGTCCCCGGACAGGCTGCAAATTGACCAAAAAAGAAGGCGTTTGGAGCAGTTTTTGACCGCCTGTGTACATTTTGCTGTAAGAAGCTTGACCTTTTTGCACAGAATAGATAATATAAACTTGAATTATAGCGCAATGGGGCGGCGGGAGCTGTGCCTTGCGCGGCTGTATACTTGCAACTTCTGAGGTTCATACGGGAGGACCATCATGACAAATGCAGAAAAGCTTACCCTTGCCAAGCACGCCTGTCACATCCGCATGGGCGTGATCGAGGGAACTCACAGCGCCAAGTGCGGCCATCCGGGCGGCAGTCTGGACATCGCCGAGGTGCTGTCTTATCTCTACTTCGTGGATATGAACATCGACCCCAAGGAGCCGAAAAAACCGGACCGCGACCGCTTCGTGCTCTCCAAGGGCCATGCAGCTCCGGCACTTTACGCCACGCTGGCCGAGCGCGGGTTCTTCCCGGTGGAAGACCTCAAGACCCTGCGCAAGATCGGCAGCTACCTGCAGGGCCACCCCAACATGAATGAGACGCCGGGCGTGGATATGTCCACCGGCAGTCTGGGTCAGGGCGTGTCTGCCGCCTGCGGCATGGCTCTGGGCGCAAAGCACAGCGGCAAGCCCATCAATGTCTACACCATCCTCGGTGATGGTGAGGTGGAAGAGGGCGAGTGCTGGGAGGCTTTCATGTTTGCCGCCCACTATAAGCTCTCCAACCTCTGTGTCATGCTGGACCGCAACCACCTCCAGATCGACGGCACCACCGAGACGGTCATGAACAGCGCCCCGCTGGAAGAAAAGCTCAAGGCGTTCAACTTCAACGTCCTGACCATCAACGGCCACGACTACGACCAGATCGAGTCCGCCATCAAGGCGTTCCACGCCGAGAACGACAAGCCCACCTGCATCATTCTGGACACCGTCAAGGGTACTGGCGTCTCCTTTATGACCAACTCTGTGGATTGGCACGGCAAAGGCCCCAACGACGAGGAGTACGCTGCGGCCATGCAGGAGCTGAACGCAGCCTACGCCGCGCTGGAACAGGAGGATAAGTAAGATGGCAGATGTGAAAATGATCGCTACCCGCGAGAGCTACGGCAATACTCTGAAAGCACTGGCCGCTGAGGGCCACGACGACCTGGTGGTCCTGGACGCCGACCTCGCTGCCGCTACCAAGACCGGTATGTTCCGCAAGGCTTACCCGGACCGCCACTTTGACTGCGGCATCGCCGAGGCCAACATGATGGGCGTCGCCGCCGGCCTGTCCACCATGGGCTATGTTCCCTTCGTGTCCAGCTTTGCGATGTTCGCTGCGGGCCGTGCCTTTGAGCAGATCCGCAACTCCGTGGCCTACCCCCACCTGAACGTGAAGATCGGCGCTACCCACGGCGGCATCTCCGTCGGTGAGGACGGCGCTTCCCACCAGTGCTGCGAGGACTTCGCCCTCATGCGCAGCCTGCCCGGCATGACCATCATCTGCCCCGCCGACGACGTGGAAGCACGCGCTGCTGTCCGCGCCGCCTACGAGATGCAGGGTCCTGTCTACCTTCGCTTTGGCCGTCTGGCTGTTCCCGTGTTCCACGACGAGGCCAACTATCACTTCGAGATCGGCAAGGGCGAGCAGCTCACCGAGGGCAATGATATTGCCATCGTGGCCACCGGCCTGATGGTCAACGAGGCCCGCAAGGCCGCCGAGACCCTGGCCGCCGAGGGCATCCACGCCCGTGTCATCAACATCCACACCATCAAGCCTCTGGATGAGGACATCATCCTCAAGGCTGCCAGGGAGTGTGGCAAGATCGTCACCGCTGAGGAGCACAACGTCATCGGCGGTCTGGGCGAGGCTGTCTGCTCCCTGCTCAGCGAGAAGCTGCCCACCCCTGTCCGCCGCGTCGGCGTGCAGGACAAGTTCGGCTGCTCCGGCCCTGCCTGGGACCTGCTGAAGGAGTACGGTCTGGACGCTGCCACCATCTGCAAGACCGCAAAGGAAATGCTGGGCAGGTAAGCTCTTTCTCTGAAATAACGAACGCCGCTGTGCATTGGCAGGTGTGCGTAAGACAGTATTGTGCTGAAATCAACAAAGCGGCACGAAACCGCATGGAGCTGATCGTGCCGGAGCTGGCGAAGCGAAACGGCGTGACCGAACAGCTGAAAGCCGAAAACCAAATGGAATGGGTACGGCAGACGAACGCTTGCACGGCGCAGGCAGAAGCTATCGTGAAGTTTGAATTGATTTATGATTGATACCGAGACCGCCCGAGCCAAACATATTCGGGCGGTCTTATCCTAACGGTAGATTTCTTCATAATTTTCTAGTATAATTTATTGAAAAAGCACGAGACAAATCGGAATTTACAGAAGCGAGCATAGTATATGAGTGAATGGTTTACCGTCGAAAAAATTGATTCCCAAACATTTGCGATTAGTGAGTATAAGCACTGGGAAGAAACACACTGCTATCTGTTATGTGGTGAGGAAAGTGCAGTTCTCATTGATACCGGGTTGGGTGTTTCAAATATTAGAGAAATCGTAGACAGCTTAACGAAGTTGCCTGTTATGGTGGTTACAACCCATATTCACTGGGATCACATCGGCGGGCATAAATATTTTGATAATATCGCCGTACATGAAAAGGAAAAGAATTGGCTATCCGTCAGGTTTCCCATACCGATGCAGGTTGTTAAGGATAATCTGGCAAAAATTCCTTGTAATTTTCCGCCAGAGTTTGATATTAACGCTTATCAGGTTTTTCAGGGAGAGCCGCAAAAAATTCTGCACGATGGCGATTTATTGGATTTAGGTGGACGAGTTATTCAGGTAATTCACACGCCGGGCCACTCTCCCGGACACTGTTGTTTTTACGAGCAGGGACGAAAATACCTGTATTCCGGCGATTTGGTCTACAAGGGATGCCTTTATGCCTTTTATCCAACCACCGACCCGCAGCTTTTCTATCAGTCTGTAAAGCAGGTGCAGAAATTCAAAATAGAAAGGATTATGCCTGGTCATCACGAGCTGAATATTCCTGTTTCATTGATAAACACAATCGAAGCTGGATTTGCGCAATTGGAGAGAAACGGACAACTCAAACAAGGAAACGGACTGTTTGAGTTCGGAGAATTTCAAATTCAAATCTGATTGACAACTTATGATTTGTCGAAGAGAGAAGCAAACGAAAAATCCCTTTAGGAACGAAAGGACGCACTTCTATGCTCTCGATCGAGAGTATAGAAGTGCGTCCTGCGGAGCTTCATTCTCCGTCAGCAGGAGAAAACTGCTTGACCGAGAATGGTTGCGTTACTTCGTTCCGTCAAGGTGGCTACACCCCCTTGCGCCGCTAAAGCGGCTATCCTCTGTGGACTTGTCGTCCGTAAACGGTTTTGGCAAACCGTTTACCGCCAGCAAGTTTGAAGATTAGACATAAACAAATCCTCCGTATGATCTGAACCATACGGAGGATTTACTGTTTTATGACCACCCGGATATTGCACGGCGGCGTTTTTGCATCTCACAGAGCTTTTATCAGCTTTTCCCTCTCGGCGTACACCTCGGCGAAGACTTTGCGCAGGGTGCATATCTCGGGGCGGGGGTCATCCCGCAGGGTCAGCAGGCGGGTGTCCGGGAGGGACAGATGCAGCGGGATGTGCCACCCGGCAGGGAAGGCCGGGTATATCATCGGGCAGAGGAACATCCCCCGCCCGGCCAGAAGCTCGGCGTAGACCGATTCGTAGTTTTCCACCATCCGCCAGACCGGTGTGGAATAGGGCATCCCCGGCCTGTACGTCGCCGGCAACATCCAGGGCAACCGCTTTGCCACCGAGTACCCCATTGGCCTGAAGGGCGTCAGCCACTCCATGGTCATGTACTACGGCTATGTCGCCGGCAAGAACGCCCTGAAGGACATCTGAGCCTGAAATCGCAAAATAATTTCCAGAGCCCGGAGCAGAAAATGTCTGCCCCGGGCTTTTTATGTGACTTGCTCACGGAAAAACGCCGGAGTTTGGGGTATACTGTCCCTGTCAGATGAAAAAACGCTCTTTATGGAGGGAAACGATATGGCAGTCATCACCATCACGAAAGAAAACTTTGAGACCGAGGTGCTGAAGAGCGCTCAGCCCGTCCTGCTCGATTTCTGGGCCGCCTGGTGCGGCCCCTGCCGGATGCTGAGCCCCATCGTGGACGAGGTGGCCGAGGAGCGCACCGACGTCAAGGTGGGCAAGGTCAATGTGGACGAGCAGCCCGATCTGGCCGCCGAGTTCGGCGTCATGAGCATCCCCACCCTGCTGCTGTTCGAGAACGGTAAGCTGGTTCGTCAGGCCGTCGGCGCACGTCCCAAGAGCGGCGTGCTGGAACTGCTGGGCTGAGAATAAAACGGCGAGGAGCCGCTGCACGGAAAACGCTGTGCGGCGGCTCCTTTTTTGCGCCTGCATCATCTCAAAGCGGGCTTTCGTGAAATCATTTCGCCTTTCTGTACAAACGCACAGAAAAATCGTATCACAAAAATGAAAACACGGTCACTTTCACGCTTTACAACTCTATCTTGATAAAGTAAAATAGCCTTATCATAAGACAAAAGCGCCCGGGAAAAGGCGGGGTGCAGGGGCCGGCCCGGGCAAAAAGGAAGACTTCCTCGAGCTGTTCCATCACAAAGGCATCGACGCGGGCCTTGCGGCGGGCATCTTCCACCAGAAGCTGCTCACCATCCGGGAGCTAAAGGAATACTTAAACGAAAATGGCGTGGAAATGCGGCTCTGAGCCCTTGCGTTTGCCCGCCGAATACGCTAAACTATAGCTGTCCCCCTGCGGGGGAGGAGAAACATTATGGACCTGAAATTTGACGAAAAGGGCCTCATCCCCGCCATCGTGCAGGACCACTACACCAAAGAGGTGCTGACCCTCGCCTACATGAACGCCGAGACGCTGGCGCTGACCATCGCGGAGGGCCGGACGGTGTTCTGGAGCCGCAGCCGTCAGGAGATCTGGCGCAAGGGCGAGACCAGCGGCAACGTCCAGCGTGTGGTGTCCATCACCGCCGACTGCGACGCCGACGCGCTGGTGGTGGAGGTCGTCAAGAGCGGCCCCGCCTGCCACACCGGTGCCGAGAGCTGCTTTTTCAACGAAGTGTATGTTTCCCCGGAGCTGAAGCAGTTCAGCTGGCAGGGGCTGTATGACCTCATCAAGGGCCGCAGGACCAGCCCCAAAGAGGGCAGCTACACCACCTATCTCTTCGAGAAGGGCAAAGAAAAGATCCTCAAGAAGGTGGGCGAGGAGTGTACTGAGGTCATCATCGCGGGCGAAAAGTAAGACAAGGCCGAGACGGTCTACGAGATCAGCGATTTGGCATACCGTGTGCTGGTGCTGATGGTGCAGGCCGGCATCACGGTGGAGGACATCACCCGCGAGCTGGAAAAACGACACGTTATCGACCACAAGGTCAAACAGGAAAGGATGCAGTGATTCACTATGGCAGATTATAAGAAGTCCAGTGTCCATTGTCACTCGACGATGTGCGACGGCAAAAACACCTTGCAGGAGATGGCCTCCGCTGCGTGTGCGAAGGGGCTGACCACACTGGGCTTCACGGGCCATAGCTATACCCAGCGCGACCGTGAATACTGCATGAGCCCCAGCCGCACGGCCCAGTACAAGGCCACCATCGCCAAGCTCAAGACCGAGTACAAGGGTAAGGTGGACATCCTCTGCGGCATCGAGTGGGACCTGCTGAGCGAGGACAAGCGCACCGGCTACGACTACTGGATCGGCTCTGCGCACCACCTCTACGGCAAGAACACCGGCAAATACTACGAGATCGACTTCCGTCCCCAGGACCTCTACGACTGCATCTACGACGACTTCGACGGCGACCCTCTGGCCGCTGTGGAGGCATACTTCGCCGAGGTGGAGAAGGTGGCGGCCATGGGCCCCGACATCCTCGCCCACATCGACCTCATCAAGAAGCTGAACGCTGCCGGTGAGTTCTTCGACGAGGAGTCGCCCCGCTATAAGGCCGCAGCCCTCAAGGCGCTGAATGCTGCCAAAGAGCACGGCTGCCTGCTGGAAGTGAACACCGGCGGCGTCTACCGCGGCTACCGCAAGGACTTCTACCCCGGCCCGTGGCTGCTGGGCGAGTGGCAGAAGATGGGCGGCAAGGTCATCATCACCTCCGACGCCCACGATGTGGACAGCCTGACCTTCGGCTTCGACGAGGCGGCTGCCGCCGTCAAGGCCGCAGGCTTCAAGAGCGTGGAAGTGCTGACCATCAACGGCTTCGAGACGCAGGAGCTGTAAAATCAGATGAAATGCTTAAAGGGAGCTGTTGTGTGCAACAGCTCCCTTTTGTGGGCAAAAAGGAGAAGCCTATGACCCAGTCCCCCGCAAAAAAATCATTCTTCAACCGGAACGTCGATTTGATGAACGGCCCCATCTTCAAGAGCCTGTTCGTCTTTATGCTGCCCATTCTGGTGTCGTGCCTCTTCCAGCAGCTCTATAATACCGTGGACACCATGATCGTCGGCAATGTGCTGGGTGATACCGCCCTTGCCGCCATTGGCGCCTGCGGGGCCATCTACGAGCTTCTGGTCGGATTTGGCATCGGTATCGGCAACGGCCTCGCCATCGTCGCAGCGCGCGCCTACGGGGCCGGAGACGAGGACCAGCTCAAACAGACCGTGGCGGGCTCCATCGTCATCGGTATCATCGCGTCGGCGGTCATCACGCTGGCGGGCGCGGCGGGCCTGCATCCGCTGCTGGAGCTGCTGGACACCCCGGCGGAAATTTTAGAGGACGCCTACGGCTATATCATCATCATCGACCTCGGCGTCATCGTCATGTTTGCCTATAACCTCTGCGCCGGCCTGCTGCGGGCCATCGGCAACAGCTTCATGCCGCTGGTCTTCCTCGTCCTCTCGTCGGTGCTCAACGTCATCCTCGACCTCTGGTTCATCGCCGTGCTGGGCATGGGCGTGGCCGGTGCCGGTGTGGCGACGGTCATCTCTCAGGGCGTGTCGGTGGCGCTCTGCATCCTCTATGTCTTCCGCAGCGCCCGGCTGCTCCTGCCCGGGAAAAAGCACTTCCATGTGGAGAGCCGCCTCTATTGGGAGCTGTTCAGCCAGAGCATCTCCATGGGCCTCATGAGCAGCATCGTCTCGGCGGGCTCCGTCGTTTTGCAGTACGGCATCAACGGCCTCGGTACGCTGGTCATCGCGGGCCACACCGCGGCCCGAAAGCTCTTCGCCTTCACGGATATGCCCCTGTCGGCGATGGCCTCTGCCTGCTCGACCTACGTCTCCCAGAACTACGGCGCGAACCATCCCGACCGCGTCCGCCGCGGAATGCGGGACATCTATCTCTACAGTGTCGTGGCGGCTGTGGCTGCTGTCCTGCTCATGGCGGCAGGTGCGGAGTGGATGGTAAAGCTGGTGTCCGGCTCTTCGGAGCCGGTGGTGCTGGAAAACGGCGCACGGTATCTGGTCTGGAACGCACCCTTCTACGCCGTGCTGGGAATGCTGCTCTCCACCCGCTACGCTCTGCAGAGCATGGGCGAGAAGGTGCTGCCCCTGCTGTCCAGCGTCATCGAGTTTCTGGGCAAGATCGTCTTCGTCCTGCTCTTCATCCCCCGCTTTGGGTATAACGCGGTCATCCTCTGCGAGCCGGTCATCTGGTGCTTCATGACCATAGAGCTGCTGATCGCATACCGGCATAATTCCTTCGTGTTTCCGAAGATGAAAAAATAAAAACAACGAGGCCTTGCGTTCGCAAGGCCTTGTTGTTTTTTGTCAGAAAATATGTTATCATGAAACTGCCGCTTTTGGCGGCGGGGCGCTGTGCCACAAACGCAGGCGGCTTTCTCCTTACCGGCACCTGAGTGCGCCGGGCAAGGCGATTTTCTTGGATTCTCGCTCCCCTGCACGCTCAAGGGCGGAAAGGGGGGATGCACCATGACGTTTGAACAGGTCGTATTATTGCTTTCACTTCTCGGTGGAGCAATTTTTGTGACGTTTCAAATCACATGGACTGTTTCTCACAGTAATGATAAAGACAAGAAAAAATGACCGCCTGACTCTCTACATCTGTGCGGTCATTTTTTTCTTGATCCACTAAGGTAAGGAGCAAGCCGTTTGCAGGCCAGCGCCTTTCTTATTTGTAGTATAATCATTTTTTAAATGGCTGTCAAGGGCAATAAAATGCCTTTGACGGCTCTTTTTTATAATAGAACTCCCCGCCATGCAGCTGCGCGGCGGGGAGAAAGAGGGAGGATAATTTCAGATTCAGAGGGCCGAATAGCCGAAGCTGTTCACCAGCGCGTCGATGGGCTGGCCGGCCTTGCACATGGGGCAGTCGCGGCTGTCGAAGCTGGCGTAGTCGGGCAGGCTGGAGGGGTCGAAGATGGAGGTGACCGGGATGCCCAGACACTCGTGGGTGGTGACGAAGATGGCCGACAGGCCCGCCACGGTGCCGCCGTAGTAGTTGACCGCCTCGATGGCCGCCTGCACGGTGTAGCCGGTGGTGATGGAGGCCGACAGGATGAGGACGTGCTTGCCCCTGACCATCGGGGCGAGATTGTCGCGGAGGATGATCTGGCTGCCGCTGGTGTACTCGGGGGTGATGACGTAGATGGTCTGGTGGGCGTTCATGTTGGCAAAGCCGTCTTTGGTCAGCTCGTTGGCCAGACAGGTGCCGATGACCTGTGTGCCGTCCAGACAGAGCACGGTGTCCACGATGGTGCTGTGCTGATAGGCGGCCACCAGCTCCTTGGCGACAGCCTTTGCCTCCGAGAGGCGGGCTTTCTGGGTGGTGACGTCGATGTAGTAGTTGATGTGGCTGTGGCTGGTGGCGAAGTGGCCCTTTGCCACGCGCAGGAACAGACTGCTCTTGTTGGTGGGAAGCTTTACCATATTGATCATAACTGCACACTCCTGTTCTTGTGAAATCAGGCAGGACGCCCATCCCGAAAAACAAAACCGCGCGGCGGCACATCTGTCCGGCCGCTGCGCTCCCCGGTTGGGATGCTCTTATTGTAGCAGGAAAGGCGCCTTATGCACAAGACACAAAACCACTAAAAATCCTTGCTTGCGTTTTGGCAGAATGACGGAGAGGTGCAAACAAAAACGCCCAAGGCGTGAGCCTTGGGCGCAGAGTGCAGAAAAGAGATCACTCGAGGATGATCTTGCCAGAGCTATCCTTCGTGGCGACCATCTTCCAAGTGCAGAAAGCACGGGTGTAGCCGCTGTTGCCGCTGCTGGCCTGAATGCGGGGGAAGTAGATGAACTCGACTTTATCGCCAGCAGCGAGCTTGACGTTCTTCACCTTAATGGTGAAATCCCGCTCACCATCATCAACAGTAAATTTAGGATCTTCCTTTTCGACAGTGACATAGGTGCTGCCGTAGTAGTTCTCTTCGTTTTTGCCGGGATTCACATTAAGCAGGAACTTATCAGCCGTCACGGCCAGAGGAACCTTTTTGGTGGTGCACTTGATGTTGACAGTGCAGGTAAAAGTGCCAGTGTCGGTACTGCCAGCGTTAAGATTAAAAGCAGGTGCCTTGGTGGGTTCGTCCGCACTCTTATAGGTCTTGAAGGTACCCATCAGCTTCAGGGTGCTGCCGATTTTACCGGTCTTCTGGTACTCATCCTCACCACAGCCAACGAGCAGGCTGGAACCAGCCACAGCCACGGCAGCGGCGGCGCTGTACTTCAGGAAAGAGCGGCGGTTGAATTCTAAGGACATGATCGTTCCTCCTTTATGTAGAAACACAGAAATCATTGTACTGCCCCGAAGGGCGTCTTGCCTATACAATAGGCGAAAAATCAGCAGATGTCAATGCTTTTCACAAAAATTTTGTGGGGAAGCTCTGCCCTTTATGACGGAATTTCGTCTCGGAAAAATGCCTCAGGCCTGCGTCAGGTCAGAAGAGCTCAGAGAGAAGGTGAGGCTCTTGTTTGCCGCGAAGGTCGGGGTGAAGGTGACGCTCAGCTTCTGCCAGCCGGTGGGGACGCAGCAGATCAGCTGGATGTAGCCTGCGCCCTGCGGGGGCAGATTGGTGGACTCGGAGAAGCTCTGAGCGGCGGCATTATAGAGCTGGATGTAAGCGCCGACCTCGGCCTCAGCGCCGTCGCAGACAGCGGTGAAATCGGTGGTGGAGGCGGCCAGAGCGTGGAAGTACTGACGGGCGACATCGAGCTTGGTAGCCTCATCGTTCAGCGGATAGGCGGCATCCAGTTCGGCGAGGTTCTGTGCGCCGATGTTGAAGGTAGTCGCGCCGGAGCGGTTCACAGCGGTGACGAGGACAGCGACATACTCGTGATTGGGCAGGTCGGGGGTGTTGGCCATGGTAAAGACACTGGTGAGCTGGACGCCCAGATTGTTCCAGTTGCTGACCTTGTCGCCGACCTTGACTTCGATGGCGTTGCTGGTGCTGGAGCCGCAGCCGCCCAGCATGGCAGCAGCGCCCAGAGCTGCTGCGGAGGCACCGGTACACTTGAGGAAGGTGCGGCGGGAAATTTTATTGGACATGGATGTGTCCCTCCTTGAATTCGCTTTATGATGAAGTACGATGAAAATGCTCTGCTTTGTTTATAACATCTTTTGCACGCAGATGCAAGCAAAAAACGGCAGAATTTACACTAGTTTCACAGAGACTTAAGTGCGGTCCTCTCCGGTCAGCTCCCGGGCGCGGGTCTCGCTGGTCTTGACCAGATTGAGCAGGCTGGGAGTATACAGCGGGTATTCCCGGGTCAGGCTCTCGGTGGTCATGGCGAGGCAGGACGGGTCGGCCAAGCCCTCGCCGCCGGGCAGCGCTTCGCCGGCCAGCAGGGCCTCCACATTGGCCTGAGCCGAGTGCATCACAGCGTCGGAGTAGCCGGGCCAGCGCCGGGCGTCCACGCTGAACATGCTGGAGGCATTGTGGGACTCGGCGGAGTAGAGCAGACGGAACATCTTGGCCACGGCGGTCATCAGGTAGGCGCTCACCTCGGTGGTCAGGGCCTTGCTGTGGCAATCGCCTATCTTGGCGTAGAGCACGTTCAGGCTGTTGGAGATGAGCTTTTTGTTCATCGTGGGCAGGACGCTGCCGTGGTAGATGTTGTCCTTCATCTTGTCGGGGTTGGGGATGTCCTCTGCCGAGAGCATCATGCCGTTGCGCTCCGCCGAGCGGCCCAGCAGATAGTCGCAGGAGACATTGTAATAGTCTGCCACCCGTACCACAAAATCCAGGCCGCACTCCCGGATTCCTTTTTCGTAGTGGGAAAGCAGGGCCTGCGAAACGCCCAGATCCTCTGCCGCCTGTTTCTGGGTGATGCCGCGCTCCTTGCGCAGCAGTTTGATGATACGATTGAACTCCATGATATTTGGCTCCTCAGATAAAAATAGGACTTCCTTGATTTTTGGTTTACAGCACGTTGATTATACACAATGGAAAACGACTTGTAAAGCGAAAAAGTGACGGTTTTTCCGCCGGAATTTCGGTGTTTTTGTCAAAGGGGTTGCTCTTTCTACCATATCTATGTTAAAATAAACCTTACCGGCATATATTTAGTGTCTGATGATGCCGGAAAAATCAGCAGAAAAGCAAGATTTGTGCGAATCAGCACAGGAATAGATAGCTCATAAGAGGTGTTTTTGCATGAAAACCTTTAAGCTCCATCTCATCCGCCACGGCCTGACTTCCGGCAACTTACAGGGCCTTTACATCGGCAGCGGCACGGACATCCCCCTGTGTGACGAGGGCCGCGCCCAGCTGGCCGAGCTGAAGGAGCGGTTCGAGTATCCGCAGGTGGATACCGTCTTCTCTTCCCCGCTCATGCGCGCCGTGGAGACGGCCAACATCCTGTTCCCCAATGCGACCCACCAGTTCTCGGTGCATGACCTGCGGGAGGCCGGCTTCGGCGTCTTTGAGAACCATCCCGTCAAGGAGCTGGTGAAGAACGAGGACTTCAAGAAGTGGATCACCCCGGGCTCCGGCTTTGTGCCGGAGGGCGCAGAGCCCACGGAGCAGTTCCACGCCCGCTGCTCGGAGACGCTGCTCAAGCTGTTCGAGTATATGATCCGGATGGATGTCACCGAGGCCGCCTGCGTGACCCACGGCGGCGTCATCATGAGTATGCTGAGCCAGCGCGCCCTCCCCTCCCGCCACCCCGAGCAGTGGATGGCCGACCCCGGCTGCGGCTACACCGTCCAGACCGACGTCCAGCTCTGGATGCGCGACCGTCTGGTGGAGGCCATCGACATCGTCCCCTTCGGCTATGCCGACACCCTGCGGGGTCAGGCCGAAGTCGAGGAGAATGAAGCATTCGAATAAGACTGTGTTCATTGCCGTCCGGTGCGATTTTTGCCGCCGGGCGGCATTTTTGTACTCTTTTGGTACAAAATCGGCAAAGAAAACGCAAAACCTGCGGCAGAACGCTTTCAAACCCTTGACAGGGGGCAGAGAAACCGATACTCTATAAAGTGAATGATTTTTCTCGCTGCAAGGAGGAGTCCCCGATGTCTCAGTCTCTTTCCCGCCGGTCGTTCCTGAAATGCGCCGGTTCGGGCGCGGTCAGTCTGGCCGCTGCCCTGCTCACAGGCGTTTCGGCGGCTGCGGCACAGCCCCGCGTGATGGGCCAGCCTGCCCTGCTGGACGGCAAGGCGGCGGTGGAGCTGCTGGGCTATGCGCCCGCGCCCGGGCTGGGCGGCGTGTTGGTCTACCTCTCGGTGGAGAACCTCTCGGCCCGCACCCTGCCGGTGGGCGCAAGCTACCTCCACAGCCGGAATGTCTCGACTCTGAAGGAGCTTTACAGTCTGGACAGCGGCGTGACCGCCCGCTGCGGAGGCGAGAGCGTCCCCTGCGGCAGCTTTGCGGCACCGCTCTACGCGGAGAACGCCGCCGATGCTTCGGCCTTTACGCTCAACCTCGCCGCCGGGCGGGGCGCGATGCTCCATTGCTTCTGTGCTGTCCCGGAGGATTGGGAGGCGCTGGAGCTGAGCTATCGCCCCGCCTTTGCCGCCGGACAGCCGGTGGAGTTCGTGGTGCGCCGGGATGCCGACGCAGTCCGCCTCGGACCGGTGCCGGCGACGCCGGCGGAAGTCGGAAGCGTTGTGGATTTATAAACGGCTTCGCGCGCCGGTGGCGCGGGGGTAGAGCGCTTTTACGCTGGGCTAAGTTCTCTTTTGCGCACCAAAAGAGAACCAGAAATGGTTCTCGCGCCTGTGCGCGGGGGAGAGCGCTTTTTCATTAAGGCTGATTGTTCTCTTTTGATGTCAAAAGAGAACCAGAAAACCACCAGCGATTTCGACGCGCTGGACCCACGAGAAAGGGGCTGCTCGCCCCTTTCAGACCCCAAAGGGGTTGTCGAAACGG
>ENA-UOIV01000556-UOIV01000556.1-human-gut-metagenome-genome-assembly--contig:-C59-NODE-556-length-40184-cov-5.970595_pt1 | contig 40184 bp, 34 predicted proteins | sample MGYA00242333_ERZ723880 | MGnify/ENA metagenome assembly ERZ723880 | reverse complement strand
GGTGCTCACCTTTTTGACGCCCTTTTGCGAGACTTTTTTATTGACAAACACAGCCAAGTTGCTTCATATGCTTGTTAACCATCCAAACAAGCATATAAATATTTTCTGGATCTGCAAATTGTTTTGTCGTTGGCGTATCGTGTTGGATGATTTGTTCTGGACGATTCCACATAGGATCCCATGAGCGAAGGTCGGGTAAATCAATAGAATCCATTGCAGCACAATGTTTCAGAAGTTCACAACTCCTGCGGACAAGGCTCCATTTCCACTGTGAGATATCTCCTTTGTCTAAAAGTGTGCGTTGCTCCAGCAAAAAATTATCGAGCATTTCTGCTGTAGCATATAGCATGCCTTTCCCATGAAAATACCGAAGTATGCCCCCAAAACCTGTATGAGTATAGTCGTATATGCTTCCATCACTCATCCCGGCATCGGTCAACAACTCCAGGGCACGCTGTGCAGTTGCGTTTAATTCAATCAGTTCCATAGGGCCCTCCTCATATTTTGTAGTGTCAGGCGGTTGCCTGCATGTCCACATTATAATAAAATGAGGGCTTCTTTGTTATTCCGAGGTTTTTACTTAGAATGCTTGCTGCTTAAGAACTTTAGCAAATTCTTCGGCGTAACTATTTCTTCGGCATAATCCTGGCAGGGACTGCCTCCGCAGATGATATCCACCGGAGGCAATGCTGCTCCATCCAGTGTTGTGATGTCTCCCACGTGCGTCATCCGCGGAAAGCGCCGTTGGGTCACGGAGATGGGAAAGGGCTCGATCTCACTGGCCCACAGGGGCTCTACCCCGCAGCGCACCGCCGCGAGAGGGAATCCTCCAATGCCATCGAAGAGACTGCCCATAGTAAGTACACTCATCATGATTTGCTCCTTTTTATTTTGTTACCGCTTGGGCGATGGTCCGGGTGGTGTTCACTGCGGCCTGGGCAGTATAAACGGCGGACATAATATTGGCCCGGGTAGTAGTGTCGAGGCCGAACGTACCGGCAATCCGGGGCACTTCATTGGCGGACAGCATGAGACCAAGTCCAAGCAGTGCGTTCTCCCGAAACACCATAAGACCGGCTATCAGGATGGTAGATTGGAGAAAAGCGGTGAGGCACAGGCCAATGACCTGCTTACACCACTGCACGAAGGCGTCCCCGTATCCCCGCGGGATGGAGAACATATAGAGACACCCCACCGCGATCTGGATCAGCAGGATACCGCCCCGCTTCAGATTTGCGAAAAACACTTTGATTACTGCGTAGGCCATTAAAATCACGCAGAACAGAAACATGATCGGGCTGGTGAGAATGGTCAGGCCCAGGCTGGTGGTGCTCATCACGTCCCCAAGGGTCTCCGCTTCTCCCAGCTCCGTCAGGATCTGCTTTCCCACCTCCCCGATGCTGGAGCCATATCCAGTAAGGCCGGCGGCAAACGTGCCTTGAAGGGTAACAGATAACTCATACAGCCGTACCGGCAGGGTAGAAAAAAGCGAGACCGCGAAAAATCCTTTTAAGATATTCAAAGCAGTCTGCTGAATATTGGCCCGGCCGCTGGCGTATTCGATCCCACACTCAAAAGCGCTGACTACCAGACTCACAGCAAACAAGGCCCAGGCCAAGCGGGAGAAGAACAGGATAATGGACTGCACCCAGTCCAAATCGAACAACTCTACTCCCATGTTGCCCATCACCGCAAAAAAATTGCCTAAGAACCCGACTATCTGGCTGTAAACCCAGTCCAATAGAGCGTCCAGAACGGTTCCGGCTGCAAAATCCCAGATAAACATACCGTGTTACCTCAGAGTCCGACGATTCCCCAGATATAATTGGGGGCAAGCAAGATGAAGATGAGGCAGACGAAGAGAATCGCGGGACCCGTCCACTCAAACTGGCCATGTTTCCGATAATCAAAGTAAGCCATGGCCAATTTTACGAAGAAGGCGATGGCGATCACCATGCTTAGAGCGGGAAATACGACGCTGTCCACCACGGTCTTGATCTGGCCAGAGGCATCCGTCCAGGTCTGCTCTACAGCCCCGGCTACATCGCCGGCGGCCATAGCAGGGACGCAGAGCAGGCCCGCCATCAGGAAGACAGAGAGGAACACAAGCATCCATTTTCTTCGATTCACAAAGATTCCTCCTTATTAAAATGTAAAGGCCGCCCCGTGAAAGGGGCGGCCTCTCAAAACTATGGATAGATCAATAGCCGGTGCGGGGCAGGGGCTGGGAGGGCTTGTAGACCGTGGTCACCCAGCGGGAGACCGCCATGATCCACTGGCCGTCATGGACACCGCCCACGTCCGCCGTGTTGGTGAACTTGGTGCCGCCGGTGAGGCCGGAGAGCACTGTACAGGTTACCTGGGGCGCCTCTACCTGCCGGAAGTTGGAAGGTACCACGCCGAAGGAGACCATGAACTGGGTCACGCACTCGTTGGAGGCCAGCCCCAGGGCTGCGGGGGAGGCGTCCAGTACATAGTTCTGCTGGGTGGACAGGTTGTCCGCCAGGGTGCGCCAGGCTCCGTTGGACAGGTTGGTCTGGTACACGATTTTATAGTTTCCGGGTACGTTGTAGGTGCCGGTGACGATCTTGCCCAGCCGCATCGCCTGGGTGGGCAGGGTGTCCCGCCAGAAGAAGGAGGTGAGGCTGGTGGTGGAGTTGTTGGCGATGTTGGCGAAGTCATAGCGGATGGACTGACCAGGCATAACCTCCACATAGCCGGTCTTCTGGATGGACACGTTGGTGTAGAGACTCTTGTTGGTCATGGCTGTCTTCACGATCTGCCCTTCGAACTCGATCTCCACCTCAATGGGTGTCTTGTCCAGCCCATAAAAGTCCGCTGCCTTGGACTCCACGATTTTGTACCGGCCCAAGGGCAGGGGACGGGAGGCGGCCACACCGTTCTTGTCCGTCCGAATGGTGTCCACTAAATTGCCAGTCTTTGCATTGTAAATTTCGAACTCTGTGTTGGGAATGGGCGTCCCGGCGGGCCAGCCATTCATGGAGTTATAGTCCGCCGCGGTCTTGGTCACCTGGATCTGACCTGTAATGGGGGTATTTTCCCACTCCACCAGGGTAGTCTCTCCGCTCTGGGCATAAACAGTTTTCATCTGGGTGTCCGGGATATACCCCTCGTTTTCCAGCTCACGCAGATAGTAGCGCCCAGCGGGCAGATTCTCGAACCAGGCATAGCCCCGGTCATCTGTGGTCTGCTGCCCGATTGGGGTGTTAGTATCGTCGTACAGCAGGAACGTCACGCCGTAGATGCCCTCGCCGGTAGTGCTGTCCGTCTTGTGGAGTAAAATTCCGCTGACTGCCTCATTTTCTATCTGAAGGACCGTAGTTTCTCCGTCCTCCACGGTGAAATAGACGGAAGTGCTGTCCAGTTTGAAGCCCTCTGCCACCTCGATCTCCACCGCGTAGTAGGCCCCGTCCTCCAGAGAGACAAAGACGCGGCCATCCTCGCTGGTGGTAACGGTGTCGATGAGTTCATCGTCCACCTTGCGGATCTCGAAGGTGGTGTTGGGGATGCGCTCACTGGTATCGGCGGCGTTGACCTTGATGATCTCCACACCGCCCACGCGCTGATTGTAGAAGGTGAGGTACTGCCCCTCGCCCTCCTTAATAAGGATACTCTGGGGGGTTCCATCCAGCACAAAGCCGTCTGCCGTCTTGGTCTCCCGTGCGATGATGGTAGTCCCGGGGGCAAGGTCGGTGAGGACGATCTGGCCGTTTCGGTCGGTGACATACTCCCCGTTGCTGGGGCCCAGGGGCGTGCCCGCGCTGTCGGTAATCAGGAAGGTAACGCCCTCCAGTGGTTCATAGTCGGTCCCTTCGATGTATTTCTGGATGGTAAGCGTGGTGCCGGGAGTATTGTAAAACGTCAGCGTCTGGGTATCCTCCGGATTGACCTCTACCGTCTGGATTCGGGTGTCCTCATCAATGGTGTAGCCAGGGATTGTCTTGGTCTCCTTGACCACGATGGTGCCGGTGATCCCGCTGATGCGGATCTCGCCATTGGCGTTTGTGGTGTAGAGGCCTTTGCTGGACAGGTGGCCGTTGGCGTCATCCACATATCCTCCATCGGCGTAAGTCAGCTCGAACTCGACCCCGGCGAGCGGTTCCAGCGTCTGGGAGTCCAGTTTCCGGATGACCAGAGTTCCCTGCTTCTGGTTGTAAAACCGGAGCGTCTGCGCCTCGCCGGCTGTGATTTCAATAGACTTCGGGGCGCTGTCCAGGACGTACCCCTCCACCGTCTTGATTTCCCGGGCGGTAACAGTGGTACCGGGCTCCAGATCGTCGATGACGATGCGGCCAGCCTCATCGGTGATATACTCGCCGTTGGAGGGCCCCACCACCGCGCCGGAGCTGTCCGTGACCAAGAAGGTAACACCTTCCAGAGGAGTAGTCGTGCCCTCGATGTACTTCTCAATGACCAAGGTAGTGCTGGGGGTGTTGGTGAAATACAAAATTTGGGTATCGTTTGGATGTACCACCACGGTCTGGGTCTGGGAGGAAGGATCGATGGTATAGCCGGGGATGGTCTCCACCTCCGTTACCACCAGGGTGCCCACCACCCCGTCGATCTGAATAAGGCCGTTTCCGTCCGTCTTGTAGATACCGTTGCTGGAGATGTAACCGTTTTCATCTGGTACATACTCTCCGGTGGAGGTAGTTACCTTGAAAGTGACCCCCTCCAGGGGTTCGCCAGTGAGGGAATCCCGTTTGTCGATGATCAGGCTGCCCGCCTTGGAGTTGGTGATGACCACCGTCTGGGTGTCTCCGCCCTCCCCAATGATTACGTTGGTGGAGGGAGCGTCCATCACATAGCCGTCCGGCGCTTTGATCTCCGTCAGCACATAAGCGCCGGGGGCCAGGTTGGTGATGTGGATCTCGCCTGACGAATCAGTAGTGAAAATTCCGTTCTGAGTGAGGGTGCTGTCGCCGATCACCCCGTCCAAGCCGACTTCGCATCCGCCCGCCGTAGTCACTCTGAACTGGGCACCGGAGAGCACCCGGCCTGTGGCGCTGTCCCGCTTCTGGATGATCAACTCACCCTTGGGCTGGTTAGCAAAGGTCAGGCTGACCGTCCGACCCTCTCGAATCTGGATGGTCTGGGATTGGGTGTCGATCAAGAATCCCGGAGGCGCCTGTGTTTCGGTAACGATGACGCTTCTGCCGGGGTCCAGGCCCTCAATGCGGATTTCTCCGTTCTCATCGGTCCGGTAGATACCGTTACTGTCGCCGATGAGAGTCCCGTCCGCATACATAATCTTGAACTCTGCATTGGACAGAGTCACACTGGGGTTGGTGGAGCAAACTTTGCGGATCAGGAGGCTCCCGTCCGGCATATTTTCAAACCGCACGGTCACAACAGACTGCTCGCCGCTGTCCGCCAGGTAGATGGTTTCAGAGGACTGGATGATGCTGTATCCGTCCGCGGGATCAACCTCCTCCAGAATATAGGTACCCGCGGTGAGGCCGGTCCAGATGGCAGTTCCGTTCTGCCCGGTGACTTTCTGACTAATCGCGGTGCCTCCAGTGCCCGAGGTGCCGCCGAGGAACCTCAGTTGGAACGTGGCCCCAGCCAAGGCCTCGCCGGTGACACTGTCATATTTTTCCACAATAATTGCGTTGAGGGGGACGTTTTCAAAGGTCACGGTTCGGGTCTCCCCGCCGTGGAGAATGACTGTCTGCCTAGTGGGCTCTTTGAGTTGGAACCCAGGGGCCGGCTCCACCTCCTCGACGGTGTACTCACCAGGATACAGGCGGTGGCCCAGCTCGTGGAGCTTGATCTCGCCGTTGGCGTCGGTGAGGAGTTCCCCAAAATCAAATGACTCCGGCGCGCCCTCGGCCTCACCATTGCTGGTGTAGGTCACATGAAAACGCGCCCCCTCCACGGGAGCGCCGGCGATAGAGTCCTTCTTATAAATGGTCAGTTCCGGGGCCTTGTGGTTCTCAAAGTAGATATCGCTGTCCTGGTTAGGGTATAGGGTGACCAGCTGGGGCTCCGCGTCCATCAAATAAGGGGACGGCACCGACTTTTCGGAGATTTCGTACACACCGGGCAACAGATTCTCCAAAACGGCCTTTCCATCCGGCCCAGTCTTGATCTCGTCCACACTGTGGCCGTCCGCCGCTTCCACTAAAAACACCGTAGCAGCCACAGGCGCGCCGCTGTCGGCGTCCCGTTTCACCACCGTCAAATTGGGCCGGCGGTCATTTTCCAGGTCAATGGTGCTGTCCCTGCCGGGGAAAAGCTGAACATGGTGCTCCCGGGCGTCCAAAATGTGATCCGACACCGTGGCGGTTTCCACCAGAGAATAGACGCCGGGCTCCAGCCCCTCCCAGGTGATGGTCCCGTCCGGCCCGGTGGTGCGGTCCAGGTAGTGCCCGCCGTCCTCCACCTTGGCCAGGCGGAAGGTGACGCCCGCCAAGGGCGTGCCGTCCGAGCTGGTCTTGGTCAGGGTGAGGGAGGGCAGCTTGCTGTTAGTGAATACAAATTCGGCGTCCTCGTTGGGGTCCAGGTGGATGATCCGCTGGGCATCATCAATCACATAGCCCGGACACTCCAGTTCCGTCACCACATAAGCGCCCACAGGGAGCTTGCTGAGGTCAATGGTCCCATCCTCCGAGGTCGTATATTCCTCGGGGCCCCAGGAGCCGTCTACCGCTTCAATCCGGAAACGGGCGTTGGCGATTGGTTTGGAGAGGTCGGCGCTGTCCACCTTGGTGAGGTGGATTCCTGGCTTCAAGTCGTTGAAGAAAACCAGCTCCTTGATGCCATCCCCAGCCTTCAGCTCCACCTCTTGGGGTGTTGTGATGGTAATGTGAGCGTCGTCGCTCTGTTTCTCCTCCACCCGGTAAGTACCCGGCTGACAGTCGGTGAGCAGGATTTCTCCTGAGCTGTCCGTCTCATAATCGCCCAGGTACTCGCCGTCTCTCCAGATACTGAATGTAATGTCACTTAACAGTTCCTTGCTCGTCCGGTCATACTTGGTGATCCGCAGGCCGGGCAGCTCCTGGTTGACAAAATAGGCCGTGGAGGTCTCGCCGGATACCACCGTGGCGGTCTTGACCATCTCCACATCGGCCTGCCAGCCGGGGATGCCGGAGATCTCCCGCACCTCATAGCCGCCGGGGGCCAGTTCCGTAAACTCAATGGAGCCGTCCGGCCCAGTCTGGCCGGACTGGGTCTCCCCAGTCTCCAGATTTTTGATTTGGATGGTTACACCCTCCAGCAGCTCGCCGGTGTCGCTGTACTTCTCCACCCGAAGATTGCCGTAAGGCTTGTTGGTGAAGGTCAGTTCTGCCATCTGCCCTGCTGTCACATTGACGTGCTGGGTACTGTTTTCCCCTTTCACATACCATTTCGGTGGGGTGAGCTCCTCCACGGTGAAGTGGCCAGTCTGATTCAGCTGGACGGTTACGGTCCCGTCCGGCCCGGTGGTATAGGTACTGCCTACGGTGGAGCCGTCCGGGGCAGTGATTTTGAACACGGCCCCCTCCAGGCCCTGGGTGGTACCTTCCTCCAGCTTCGTGATCGTGATTCCCGTCCCAGGGGTGTCGGGCTCATCCGGGGGCTCCGGGTTATCCGGTTCGTCAGGGTCAGGCGTATCCGGTTCTCCGGGAGGATCATGTTCAAAATTAAACGGGGAGAAGACGTGCAAGCCAAAACTCCGCCGCTCGGAAAAAATCGTGTCCCGGATGGGCCGGGCGTACTGGATGGTGTCCACATAGCTGTCGCACTCGGCAAAACCATTATTGGAGATCAGTTCCTCTCCGGTGGGGACGCCGCTCTCATCCAGAGGATACTCCAAAAACTGCGTCTTAGCCTGCCGCATCCACTGGGCCATGTTGACGGTGGTGGAGGACTGGTCCCAGATCAGGTTATACCGCTCAGACGCCTCGTTGTTGTAGAGGCTGTAGGCCATCATGTCCCGCAGAGTGTAGGCTCTGCGGCCGCCGTCCGGGTCCCGGAGGATCATGCCGGTCTCCACAATGATGCGGTATGTGGTGCGTAGATTACCGCTTTCGTCGAAAATGTATTCAGACCACTTTTCCATGGCCTCGTCTGCGCTCCAGCCGGGGTTAGAGCCGCCGGAGTGGTTGTCTGTCTCCGTCAGGCGGCCTAACAAGTAGAGAAATGCGCTGTTTGCCTTATACACCTGATAGAGGTTGCCGGGGGTAACAGACTGGGGATCGGTGCCCCACATGGAGGTGTAGTCCCCGTTGAGCCAGCCGGTAGACCAGGAATCGGAGTTCAGGTGGAACATCTGCTCCTTCTGCTCGTTGGTAATTCCGGTTTCCGACTGGAACTCATCGGCGGTGGTTACCCACCGCTGGTTGTAACCCACCGTGGCGTCATAGGAGTAGACGCCGTTGCTCACTGAAGTGCCGGCCATAAGCTGCGGGGCGTTGGAGCCCATGCCGTTATAGTGCATAGCGCTGGAGTTGTACCAGGTGACGTCGCTGCGGCACTGGTCCGCGGACCATCCGTTGCTCCACACCACGTTCAGGGGCGTGCCCACCACATGCCAGGTATTCCAGTCCATGGTGTTCAGGTCGGTAACCACGCCGCCCGGAAATTCCACCAGGGTGAAGCGCAAAAATGTCCGCTCCGGGTCGATGGCCCAGGCCACGTTGGAGGTGTGGGGTTTCTGCCCGCCGGGGCTGCCGGGGTTGTAAGCTCCAACATCTCCAGTGGGTGTGACATTAGACGGAGCCCGGCTGGGCTGGGATGTCTGGGGCGCGAACATACCCAGGGTGACGCTGGGGTCCGCACTGTAAGCCGTGGAAATTTCATAGGGCAGCTGGTAAGCGGAAATGCCGCTGTCCGCCGGAGAGCTCTCCGTCCACTGGCCGTATTTCCGGTAGGTCTCCCCGTCCAAGGTGTACTCCTCCAGACTAGCGGGGTCGCCCACGGCCCGGCTGACAGTCACGGTTTGCCCGTCCATGCGGACCACCAGGGTCTCGCCGCCTTCCATGGCCTCGGCCTGGAGTTGGGCCAGGCGCTCCGCCTCCCCGTAGGGACAGGGGATGACGTACTCAAACCGGGTCAGACGGGAGTTAAATGCTTTCTCCGCGTCCTCCCGGACATAGGCGATGCTGGGAATCAGGTCGGGCAGGTTGACCATGACATCCGCCTTGTCCACCCAGCCGGTATTCTCCAGAGTGCCGCCGGTCCAGCCGTCTTCGGAATAACCGATCGTCAGGCGGTCTCCGCCGCTGTCCTCCAGCAGGGCAAAGGGCTCTCCGGCTGGGATCTCTGTGACCTGGGTGGTCCCAGCCTGGGTGGAATAAACGATAAGGGGCTCCTCCCCGCCGTTCCAGGCGGTGGTTCCGGCTACGTTCAGCTCAAAGTTCCCGGTAGGGGCATAGGCCGCTTCTGCTTGGATTTTAGGAGTGGCCGCTGTCTCAGCCGCAAGGGATGTGCCAGGCAGCAACCCCGCCGCCATGACCAGGGCCATGAGACCGGAGGCCGCCCGTTTCCAGTGGTGTTTCAGGTGTTTCAACATGTAAATTCTTCCTCCTTTCAGACTTCTACCGCCTGCACCTGCCAGCGGTAGGCACGCTGGTCCCGGACGCAGGTGAACAGGGTCAGGCGGTTGTCCGTGGTGGCGGCGGTGCCGCTGGTGTCCGTCTCCAGCACCTTTTCTACCGACACTACCTCATACGTCCGTGTTCCCAGCTTGGTGGTCCAGGTAATGGTGTCCCCTGGGTCCAAAGTGTGCAGGTCCCCAAAGTCATCCCGGACGCCCCGGTTGTGCCCGGCGATACAGCAGTTGCCGTCCCAAATGCTGGTGTCCGGGAAGTGGCCCGCCCCCGTCATTAGGGTAGAGCTGTCGGTGCCCTGGTACACCTTCACGGACAAATCAATAGAGGGGATTTTCAGCGTCCCAAGGTAACCGCCGGAGTAGTAGAGGTCGCTGGTGACTTTGGTATACCCGGTAGAGGTGGTTACTGTACTGGCACCACTGCCAGAATTTTGACCGGTCAGAAAGGGGTTCTCCGGCACGGAGATCCCCACGCCGCTGCCGTTGACTACAGCACCCACAGCGGGAGCGCTGTCCGGAGCCAGGTTGGGGGTCAGGTAGGAACCGGTATTCCGGGTATCCATGCTGACAGTCCCAAAGCCGGGCGGGATGATGGCAGCATTTTTACTCACATCCTTGTTTTCCATAGCGCCGCCGTCCGATGTAATCACCGGCTCTACCGAAGTCGCGGTTCCATAGTCTGGATTACCGGGTGCGTCGATGGTATAACTTAGTGCTCCGGCAGGCAGGGTTAAACAGGCGGCCAAGTAAAGGGCCGCAAGGCTTGTCATTGTTTTTCTCATAGTTCCTCCGCTATCTCAAGAATTTGTTGTCCATTCTTCGGGCACCTGGGATAGGTTGCTATGCAGGTCATATAGGGGTTTCCCAAGGGGCCTGTATGAGATCGTTCCGTTTTCTGTCTCCTCCAGACGCTGCCTTCCGATCTCTAAATATTCCGGCACAGCCTCACATCCCACATAGCGCCGTTGATGCAGCAATGCCGCGACGCCGGAGGATGACGCTCCGCAAAATGGATCGAATACGATCCCACCCGCATCGGTCAGCGCGAGCACCAGGCGCTCAACGAGTGCCACCGGGAACTGGCATGGATGGGCAGTCTTCTCCACATGGTTTCCCGTCACATTGGGAATTTCCCAGACATCCGATGGATTCTTTCCCAAAGGGTTTCCGGAGAGCTGCCCTTTTCGCGGGCCTCTGAACGCACGCTTTCCGGGGTACTTCGCTGGGACCCGAACAGGGTCTAAATGAAAGATGTAATCATCCGATTTTGTGTACCATAAGACCACCTCATAGCGGCCGCTGAACCTTTTTTTACAGTGCTGGCCATGTCCAAACGTCCAGACGATGCGGTTGCGCAGGCGCAGCCCAAGCCGCTCAAAGATCCCTCCCAGTTCCATGTCGATTGGGACGATGGCACCGTGATCCACATGATTCCCAACCTGCCAGCAGATCGATCCGCGCTCCTTGAGAAGCGGGTATAGACTGTAAATAACTTCCTCCTGCCACGCGATGTATTCTTCCCGGGATCTTAATTTCCCTTTTTCATACATCTTACCGATGTTGTAGGGGGGTGAGGTGACAATGAGATCGAACAAAGGCCCTTGCGGTAAAGACCGAATAAATGGGAGGCAATCTCCTCCATAGAGCAAAACAGGGGCGTTATTCTCTATGGCTGCGGCAATCGCCTGTTCTTTCCGTTCTGAGTCCTGGTAGATGACGTCAATCATGGAGATCCTCCTCTGTCAACTCCGACTCCCGGCGATGCCGGAGGAACAGCGCCCCGCCGATACAAGCACTCACCAGTATCACCACGCCAAAGGGAACCAAAAGGACCATCCAATCAAAATTCAGCGGAGTTCCCTCCTCTGACATGGGGAAAGGCTGAATGGGCGTTCCCTCGAAGATGGCCACATAGCGTACCTGATTCAGGGCGATGCGGCTGACTGTTCCGGTATAGTCCGCCGTGACTGTGTAGCCCTTCACGTAGCTGCTGGTGGCGCTGCCGGTGTAGGTAGCTACAGCGGTGTATCGGTCTCCCAGGGCATAGCCTCCCACAGACGCGGTGTTATCCGTCTGCCAGCTGATGTTCTGGAGTGTCAAGGTCCGACCGTCCTCCTCAATAGTTTTAGGGATGTTGGCAGTGTCCTGATTGGCCAGATTGGGATAGGATCGGGTAGCAGAGACCTCCCGGGTGGAAGTGCCGTATCCGGCTGCCTCCACATTTACGGTCTCCAGCTGGAGGGAGAGTGTACCAGACAGGCCGTCTTCTGTGATGAACTCTTTTTCCGGGGGCAGCAGGGCCAGCACAGACTCCATATCCTTGCTCTTGCTCTCCAAAGTCACTGTTTCGGTGTGCTGCCGGCTCTCGTGCTCCGGTAACTCTTGTTTCAACACGTCTACCAGAGTGTAGTGGAAGCCGTCCTGCTCAAAGTCGGACCGGGGAATCCCCGCCGGGTCATCCTCCGGCCCCAGGTCGTACATTTTTCGCAGTTCTGCGCCATCCTCACTTTGAGTCACCGCAGTGGGATAGCAGACCTCTGCCTGAGTGGGCTCCGCCGCCAGCACTGCGGGAGAGAGGGCCATAGTCAGGCAGAGCACCGCGGCCAATAAGGCGATCTTTCGTTTCATGCAGATATTCCTCCTCTCTACATGCCCATGCCGCCCATCACCGGGCCGGACTGGACGGGTTCCTCTTTCTGCCGCAGCTCCATCTGGTAGGCCTCCAGCACCGTCTGGTCAAAGGCCTGCTTGAATTCCTTGGTACAGGGGAAGCAGACGTCCCGGTACTCGCCCTTGACCTGACGGCTGGGCATGGAGACGAAGGGGCCGTTTTTCCCCTCCCGGATCTGGATCCCCCGGATGGCGAAGCAGCCATTCAGAGTGACCGAAGCATCCGCCAGGACTGGTCCTTTGGGACTGGGACGGTAGATCTTCACCTCGACCTCCATGGGACTGTGTACCTCACTGGGGTACAGCGCGTTTTTCTGCTGATTCATCGTTTGCATCTCCTCTCTGTTTTTGCCGCTCCAGGGTGCGCTGGAGCAGCAGCGTATACTCCCAGGGGGCCACATCCAGCGGAATATAGGCTCCCTGTTCCGTAAGACCGTCCGCCTGGTACTTGAGGACCAGAATGGGGCGGTCGGTACGGCGGTACAGAATGCTGGGCGGGACCCAGCCCTTCCCGGCGGCGTATACCCACCGGATGGCGGAATGTTCGTCCTCCCGGACGTTCAGCCACAGATATTTATCCTGCAGACGCTTGGAAAGCGTTTTGAACTGGGAGACGGGGACCAGCACGGCTCCATCCACCCGATAGCGGGGATGAAATGCAGTTTCACAGGCGGACTCTGCCTGAGCAGACTCAGGCCGATCCCGCCACAGCGTCAGGGCCCGGTAGTCCGATGCCCACACGGTTTCGCCCTCCACATCGTCCGGATAAGGAGGCAGGCACTTCACCAGCTCCAGCACATGAAAGCCGTCTGTGATGCCCAGGGACTTCTCCCCGGTGGCGGGCAGTGCCTGATAGTGGGAGATGGCCGCCTCCACAGTATCGAAATGCCAGATGGTGCACCCTTTTCGAAACAGCCGCTTGGGGGGCTGTCTCAGATCGTCAATGGTGTAATAAGAAATTTCCATTTCAGTTCCTCATTTCATCGTCATGTCGGTGGAGAATGCAGGCTGTTCCTGACCGCGAAGTTCCTTCAGTTTCTCCTCCGCCCAGTCTGGGAGAAATTCCTCCTTCAGCACGCCAATAAAATCCGTCCGGTTCCAGCGGGTCATCTCTCCGTCTCCCAGGCAGGTGCAGCGGATGGAGCGGCCAATGGCGTGGGGACCGCACCCAAATCCGTCGTGGGCGTACCAGAGCTGGGCCTGGGGCGTCCAGTAGGACTCCTTCAAGATATCCGGGGAGAGCACCAGCACCTTCCCTTCATAATCCAGGCTGGAGTAGGAATTTGGTTCGCACTGCTCCGGGCCGAAGAGTCCAAGCTCCTGATATATCTTGCGGTATTGATCCACCACCCCGTCCAGCACAGCGGGGTGGCTGGTCACCACAAATTCCGGGCCGTGCCGTTTGTCCCACGGGATGGGGAATTGCTCCGCCCACGCCTTGTTCTTGGGGCTAAACCGGCCGTCCCACTCCAGCTGCTGGAGGGTGTTGGCCAGCACCCATGCCGTCCGCTTGTAGCCGAACTCTTGGAACACCCCAGTCAGACAGTCGTTATCTAGGTGAGAACCGTCAAAGTGCTGCCGGACGGCCTCCTCGATGGCCTTCTTGCAGGAGATGTTCTCCTGGTGGCTGGCCCGCCACAGGGACAGCTCGTCCCGGCGGCGGGCCTCCTCGGAGGAATAGGGATAGAGGTAAACATCATTCATCCTCAGATTCCTCCAAAACCAGAAGCATTCTCAGACCGTCCGGGTCCGCGCCGCAGTCCACCAGATTCTCAATCATATCCTCATCAAATTCATCCAAAGGGTCCTCACACTCCTCGGGCGGGCTGGCGATTTTGTTACTGGCCTCTACCAGCTGCTTCACCAGGCAGGTGGTCACCTGATCCAGGTGAGTGACCGTCTTGATGGCCTCTCTCGTGGAGAGATGGTCGTGACTTAAAAGGATGCACCCCTCGTCGGCCTGGAGGGTCAGCTCCTTCCGGTCAGCCAAACCGGCGATCTGCATGACGGAATAGGGGATCTTCTGGAGCTTGTTGCTGGGGTCTCGGTGTAAATTGAATTTCATGGCATGTTCCTCCTAAAAGTAAAATCTATGCGCTCAAACCAGGTTCATGGATCAGTTCATAGTGCAGGTCGTCCTCGTCGGCTTCCTCCCAACCTGGGAAGAGAGTGAGCTGACGGCCGTCTCCCTCCGTTTTGCGGGGGTCGTAGTTGGTGATGATAAGCTCCTCATATTCGTTGTCCGCAGTCTGGGACATGCTGTTGGGCCGTGTGGTGTAGAAGATATAAAACTCCTGATAGAGTTCCAGAATGTAAGGACAGCAGTTGTAGGACACCATGACATATCCCTGACAGTTCAGAAGCACATCGTGGAGCCGCTGGTGGTCCTCTTTGGGAAACTCCACTTCATAGCAGCTCTCCGCTTCAAAATAAGGGGGATCGCAGTAAAAGAAGGCGTTCTTCCGGTCATACTGCAGGATCAGGCTCTCAAAGTCCTTGTTTTCAATGACAACACTGGCCAGCCGGCGGGAGCACTCCCAGATCAGGTAAAAGAAACGCCGGAGGTCACAGGACCGGCCGGCAAATGATTTTCCACCGCCGCTGAAGCTGTATCGGATCAGCTTGAAGTAATCAGCTGCCCGGCGGACGTCACCCCGGGGAGCGCGCTCCAGCATCAGCTGTTGGATGGCTTCCCGCTTTGGTGGCTCCAGGTAGATTTGGGTCAGCTCCAGCTCTTCCTCCAGGTAGTCGTCTGTAAACTCATTCTTGGAGAAGAATTTATACAGGACATTGAAGTCGTCTCTGGAGTTGAGGGGAAGAAACCCCAGCTCCTTCAGCAGGGCCAGGGTCCGGTTTTTCACACAGCAGAATAGATTGGTCAGGTTGCTGTTGTAGTCGTTGTAGACCTCCAGGCACCCCTTGCGGAGGGGGCGGCCGAGGGTAACGGTTCCACTGCCGCCAAACACGTCGATAAAGCGGGGGTACCATGGTGGGGCCAGCCTTCGAATTAGCCGGAGGAGCTTCCCTTTTCCACCTACCCACGGGATAAAGGGCTTGGCGATAAGGCCTCACCTCCCCACCGGAAAGTCGTCCAAGGACTGCTCCATGCCCTGGATGGCCGCTTCCAGTCCGTTGGCCATTTTCCGGAGCTGCCGGATAGTGGCGTAGGCTTCACCAGCTGTCTGGGCATAGAAATAGCCGGACCGGTCGCTGGCAATGGGGATTCCCCTCCGGCGCAGCCGATTCACCTGTTTCTGCAGTTCTGCAACGCTGATTCCAAGCGTATGTGCCAGTTCTCTGCCGCTCACGCGGTAGGCTCGGCCAGGACAGGCGCCTTTCAGGTAGGCCAACAGTTGTTCTTCTCGTTTCATAATTCATCCCTTCCGGGACGTGTTTTCCCGAAAAAGGGCGCAAAAAAAGAGGGGCCGCTTGCCCCTTTCGGGAAAAACGGCCCCTATTGCTTATCTACGATCTTTTATTTTTCTGTGCAGCGGTCATATCATCCGCATCGTTGGGGAGGATCTCTGCTCCGGATCGCTGTACTCATAGGATAACTCACCTCCATTCCAGGCCACATAGCCGTGGTCTGTGACCGACAATCCAGTTTGATCCATGTACGCCTCAGCGTAGGCTTTGCAGTCAAAGCAGTCCGCCAGCAGACCGGATGCTGAGATAACACCATCCCGGACAGCTAGCTCCCGGCCATACTCCGCTAAATCCACGCCTCGGGGAATGACGGCGTAATGCTGAAGGTTCTGTGCATAGTCCAGTGCCTGGTCCAACCGGTGGCAGTCCTCCAACTCCAGGACGGCCTGCCATTTGTCCAGCCAGTGGGGTTCTCCCTGACCCTGCTCCGCCCAGGCATAGCCAAAGTCGATGGCATGGCGTACCAGCTCGCCGGCGGAGTCATACTGGGATGGGATGTCCCTGAGCTGAGGCAGACAGCAGTCCACCTCCAGCACGATGCACTCCTGCAGCGTTTCCGCCTGGAGCGCGTCCAGTCCCAGCAGCAGCTCGTCCGGGTAAGCAACATCCATGTGCTCCCCGGTATCCGGGAAGCCCACCCACACGCCGTCCATGTTGCTCCGGCTGGCCAGCTTCACCCGTATGGCGTAGTCTCCGACCACCGGCTGGAGAAGTTTGGACTCCTCTGGCCTGGGAACCGTGGGGGAGGATCTCCGCAGGTAGTGGCCCTGGCAGAAGATCCCACTGTCCTGCTCCTGGTAAGCTGCGCCCACCTGTCCCACATGGAGAAAGGGAACCGCCTTTGGCGAGGGCCGCTCCAGATACTCCAGGACGAACCGCCCCAGGGCTTCGTTGTCACCGGCTCCGTAGTAGAGGTCGAAGCGGGGAAGCTGATTGGCCAGCTCCATAGCGCGGTCAATGCGTTCTGGATGCTCCAATGCCAGCGCGCCGGCAAACAGCAGGCACTCTTTGGCGGTCATACTCTCAAATCGCCGCTCCAGCCAGTCATGGTCTGCTTTGCCCATCTCCATGCCGTCCAACAGATGAAAAAGTCTCTCCTGCTGCTTCAACGATTCATTCCCCCCATCTCCAGGTGCGGTTTCTCCATGGCTTGAATGGGCTGCCCATCTCGGCGCTCCAGCAGGCCGTAGTCCGTCTGGACACTGTTGTTATCCTTCATCAGCTCGCTGCCATAGGCGTATAGGTTCAAGTGACTGGCCACCACCTGAGCATCCGCTTCCGGCAGCATGGCAGCGAGCTCGCTCCGGGCCTGGTCCTCTGGAGAGAAGATTTCCGTATCCAGTATGTATTGATCCAACTGATTTCTCAGCTCCAACGCCTGGGAAATCTCCGTACAGTTTGTTGCAGACAGGACTGCCTTATATAGTCTCACATCCAGTTGATCTATCCTGGAAAGCCCTGCAGCCAAGGCCTCCACCGCGGCAAAGTCGGAGGAACTCTCGATGATACCTGCCAATTCCGGAACTCTGCAATCCAGGCATCTCCACCCGTATGCTGTCTGATAGGGCGAATTGAGCGCTTTCAGAATTTCTATCGAGACTCTTTGATACAGCGGCAGCTCTAAAAGCAGCGGGGTTACATCCGGGGCATTGTCCGTGCCGCGCAGCAATTCCAACAAAACCGTGTACTTGGGTGCCTGGGGAACCTTATTTATTAGACCCAGAGCGATATTCAAATCGCTGTTCTGGACCACATAGCCGTAGTCCGTAAACACACCGCCCTCGCCCTGTTGGGCCCGGCGGCCAATGAGTTCAAAGTCCAGCAACTCAAATACAGAGTCTGGCAGGCTTTCGATTTCTGGAACAAAACCGTTTTCCGCATAGAATCTGCCTAATTGAGAGGGGCTCCTTGCTTCCCGCACTACATGGCAGCAGTCCGCGCTTTCCGCCAGGTCCCGGAGCCGCTGGAGCGAGATCGTCCGTTCTCCTTTGGCCTCATCCATGCGCAGCAGACCTTGAAAGGCGATCCGCTGGGTATCCGACATCTCTGAGAGCCGTACCGCCAGGTCGTTCAATTCCATCAAGCTGATCTGATCTGCGGACAGATGGGGTTCCAGCTCCTCGCAGTCATAGTAGGTGTCAATCTCCAGAGAGAGGTCGTCACCATTCTGATGCCGCACTTTGTCCAGCGCGTCCAACAGAGCCCAGGGCCGGGCCGGCAGGTCCAGCTCGGTATATAAGGCTTCCCCTGCGTCATTCGTCTTGGCCAGGCAGACTTGAAAAATCTTCTCACCCAAACTTCATTCCTCCCATCTGTTCCTGCTGCTCATAGTTTTTCGGGTCAGCTCCAGGGACAGTCCAGCCCGCCATAGAACCGATCTCCATGGCCTGACGCTGGGCGTTGGTAACGCCCAGCTTCTCGTTGAGGTCATCGGCCAGATCCACATTTTTCATCTTGTCTCCAGTGTCCCATTCGGAAGGGTAGCAGCCGCTTTCCCCGCGTTTGATACAGATGAGCTGTCCTGTGGAGGGGAGGGTGGAGAAACACATCTCCGGGAGGCCATCCGCAATTTTAGGGCTGAACTGCTCCTGTTCCGTCTGGATGCTCCAGTCGTCCGAATTCCACAGGTGAACATACAATTCACCGCCATCGACCTCGAGTTCTCTCTGCTCAAAGCCTTCGCCCCAGCCGTCTGCTGCCTGGCCGCTGAGATAATCCTTCAAGTCTTTCAGTTCTTCGGGAGTGAGCTGCCCGACCACTTGGCATTCGGCCACGCACCAGAGACGTCCATCCCGAACTTCCGCAGTGAACTCGGCGGAGCGGACCTTGGCCTCTACACTGTCCCGTTCTTCATACCAATACATGAGGCCGCGTTCTCGCTCCTCCGGCATACGGTTCTTGACCAGCGCACCCAGGATCATATCCGAATACGGAACCAGATCTCTGCTGTCCAATTCTGTGCTGTCGTAGGACATATCTCCCCATTCATCACGCACATATAGGTCCGCGGTCATCGGCATGTAGAGTTTGAGTAAAGCCGACTCAGGAGGTTGAACGGAGAATTGTTCCTCTCCCAATGTCAGTTTACGAATGGTCCCATCCTCCAAGCGCGTGTGGAACCGCCCTTCTTCATCGATCTGTTCCAGCGTCCCGATGGATATGCGTTCTGGGTCATCCAGTTCCCAGCTTCTAACTTGGCTCCCTTTTGGAAATTGATCCCGTAGAAAATCCAGCCACGCTTGATCTACTTTCATAAGCTCATTCCCTCCATCGTAATGGTTTGCCGTTGACTTTTCCATTGCAGTTCTTCCTCCAGAAAGGCCTCCGGCAGCTTGATTGCATATTTCTCACAAAATTCACACAGGGTGATCGGTTCCTTATAGAGCAGATACTTTCCCCTCGGCATCCGAAATGGATCAGATGGACGTTTGAGTGAATAGGGGGAAATGAGCGCGGCAATATATCCCTGTTCCGGACATTTGTCTACAATCCTTATACTTTTTATGTCTCTATATAGGTGATAGTAGTGCCATCCCTTTGGAACAATACTGGTCGGAATCATATCATAAGGCAGATGTATGATAGGTTTTTTAAACATCTCGCCCTCCCATAGAGGGCCGTTGATCATTTGATAAAACAGGGGATACTGGGTTGTCCCCGCCCACTCCTCGTTCATTTGTTCTGCCAGGCTCATCCACTGACGCACCTGTTCCCTGTTACCACAGGATTCGGTCAGTTCCCGCATGTGGATTCCGATCCCATAAAAGATCTGTTCTTTGGTTTCCGGGGCAATACCGGGGGCATTCCCGGTGTGTCTTGCTTGTTCGACCGCTTCATCAAAAGGCCCCATGTACTGGGTCAGAAATTCGTCCCACGGCATTTCTGTCTCACTGATCGGGTCGTAGCCCTCCCAGATCCAACACATATCGATCAGCAGCTCCCGCAGGATACCTACTGTGTCATCCTGACCCTTGGCCGACAGAGATGCGGCATAGCTTGTGAGTCCGGATATGGCGCTCAACATCCGTTGAGAGTATTCCTGATACTGTAAATCACTCTCTGTCCAAGGACTGCTTAGTTCAAATCCTTGCGTTTCAACGGTTTGCTCCAGCTCTTGCTTGAGTTTCTCCACCGCACTGGCGATGAAAGGATCATTTTGGAAACTTCTCAATTTGCGGTGATCCTCAAAGAACTGCTGCTCTCCATCCAGGGAACGAACCAGGTCCACCGTTGCAACTTCGTCTTTTGTAACCCCAATGCGTTTCTCCTGGCAGTCGCTGGCTTGATAGATCTGGATAGCCTCCTCTAAGGTCAGATCCCGGAAAATCTGTTCCTCCAGCGTATTACAGTCCGTCAAGACGAACCAAGCATAAGTGTGGGGGCTGTCGGGGTCCGCCGCATCCCGCAGAGCTTGGTTTCCGGCCTCGGTCAGGCCATAGTTGCAGGCCCGACGGGGATTCTCCTCACCAGCAAAATCCAACAAGATATCATCCACGGCCGTTTTCACCTTGGGATCATCTGTCAGCGTCTCAAAGCGGAAACCCGTTGTATCCCGATAGGGAAGTTCCTCCCGGATTGTCTGGAGATAATGCTGGACAACGGTAAACGTCTGCTGTTCACCGCTGGCGTAGGTCACCTGGCCCACCGGACAGTTTTTCTGAATTTGCTGCTGCCATAGGTCATAGCAGTACAGGTGCCCCTGATATTCAAACGGACTGGGCGTGCATCGAAGGCAGAAACGATAGCGCTCTGTTTCCCAAATATACCCGTAGGTCTGCCCATCCTCTGTGATAGCCCCACCGTGTTTCTGACAGTAGGCTTCCATAGAGGATAGACTTGCCAGCGGGCCGTTCTCCTGCATGGCCTCCAAAAACTCTCGCAGGAGCATCTTAAATTCCAGCGTATCGAATTGGTCATCATTGTGGGGATAGCATGTAGACCTTAACGGTAGAAAGCCGTGTCCGAAGTCCAGTCGGAGATGGCCCACTGTGCCTAGAGCCTCATCCTGCTCATCGTTGGAATAGAAAAGGCCCGCCTCCTCAATAGAAGCGGGCCGCAGGGCAAAGGAATATTCCTGATCCATCTTATTTTTCATCTTTGTCACCTCCAGTTCTGTGAACACAACCAATACCACAACTTGGGGGGAAAGTCTATCCCAAACATCGGAGAAATTCAGATCATCTGCATTCCTTCCTTCTGCTCTTTCTGATATTGCTCTGCGGGGCCTCCCTGCATCAGGTCCTCCAGCGACAGCGTCCCCTGATAGAAGAGATATCCCTGCTCCGTAAACACACCTTCCTCCTGCTCAACATGCTGACGTCCATACTTCCCGTAGTCATAGAACTCGTCCAAGTTGTCATCATAGTCGAAATGACCAGAGTCCTGGATCATATATCTGCCGTACTCCTCCGGAGTATGGACATTGGGGACGAAATCAAACAGGTCCAGATTTTCTGCCAGGCGGCGGATCTCTGCGGCGCTCTCCGGATTTGCAAAGATAATCACAGCATCCAATTTGGCTCGATCTGTCTGCGCCAGCTTTGAGATGGCGGCGCACATAGCATTGAGATCAAAGACACTTTCCTGCTCTAAGGCACAGGCCGTTTCAACAGCGGCAGGCAAGTTGTTGATTTGGATTTCTAATTTTGCAAAGTCTTCACTCTCCACTCCATCCCGCCAGAGCATCCGCTCGATCTGGCAATCAGATGTAGGGAGATACAGCCAAACCGCCTCACGGCTGTCGTCGTTTTCGTGGACGGATCGCAGTGAAACGGTCATCAGGCTCTCCTCATATAGATATTCCGGGAAGTTTCTACCCTGGTAGATCTGGCTGAGCTGCATCCCGTTGGCGTAGACCACACCGTAGGGGGTGATGGTACCCTCATTTTCTGTGATCAGGAGAAGAGCTGTCTCCACACCATCCAGCTGCTCCAGTTCCTCTATAGAGGCTCCTCCGCCATAGAGATTCATGTAGTGTGCCCGACCGATTCCCTCCAGATCTGAGAAGTCGGTGATCACCGTGGCCTCCTGACAGCAGAAGGTCAGATTAATAAGGCCAGTCATGTTGAGCTTGCCCAGTTTAAACGCCATAGCTTGGAATTGAGCAATTTCATCATCTGAGAAACTGTCCAGCCGCTTGACCAGATAATCCAATTCATCCACATTGATCTGAGTTCCCTCCAGGCATTTCAGACTGGGAACCGGCCCCAGAACTTCTCTCACCGTGCAGTCCCTTTCCCGCGGGTCCCCAATGTCAAATGCCTCCAGCATTTTTATGGTGCTGTCGTACTGGTCTTTCGGGATAGGAAACGGGATGGTGACAATGCCATATTCCAGATGGTCAGCGTTATAGAGCGCCGTTTTGATCTGCATCATTTTTCTCCTTGGCGTAGATTTTCTCCATTCTAGTCCGCAGGCAGTCGCTGTCGCTGCTCCAGCAGAGAAAGCCGTGGGCCGGATAGGGACAGCCCTCACAACGCGCTGAATGCCGGCAGACAGGGGGAGGAACAGGTTCCGATGCATATTGCGGAGCAGGCGGGCTGTGAGTATACAGCCAAGACGGAACTTTCCACAGGGTAAAATAAAAGGCAGCGCCCTTTTTCGCGGCACCGCCATTACATAGACTGTTCAAAAGTATGTCCCTCCATTTCTTTTAATCGCTGTTCCAAATCTGGGATCTGTGATTTGATTTGTGCCAGCAGCTGTCGGCACTTCTCCTCCTGCCGAATAGAATCCGGCCCCTGTTCACTGAGAAAACCATGGATAGCCCGGTAGATCTCAGTCATCTGCTCCTGGTCAAAGAACTGTCCCCTCGATACCAGTCCAGAGCGCAAGGCAAACGCCTCTTTCGCCCCCTTGTAGTCCAGCATGCAATAGCAGCCAAAATTAAGGGATGTGTGGTTATTGTCCCAAACCCATGTTATAAACTGGGTTCCGTGTTCCGTTTGGTGTCCGGCAAGTACGACGTTATTAAATTCTGACAGCAGACAGAAACCGCTCTCCAGTCCCTTAGCCTCTAAAACTGGAGCGGATTCCATTGCCGCTACGTATTCCTGTACGGCAGCGGCTAAATCTATGGCTTTCGCACAGGCATGCTCGGCTTCAATCGTATTTACATCTTGCGGGACATAACGCACCCCGCCAGTCTCAGTGATTCAACATAGGTGGCGCCCATTCCATGCAACAGAGAGGCGCTGTTCCTGTTCTGGTAAAGGGGTAAATCCCTCTTTCTGCAGCACAATGGCTAACTCCTTAAAGTATCGTTCTCGTATCATATCTGAGTACCTCCTTCTGGGCGAGCGCCCCTTTTCATTTGCCGGGAAAACAAAAAAGGCGCCAGTCTGATAGTTTTGTAAAACCAACAAACTGGCGCCTGATTTTTTGTATATCTTTTTTTCTTCGCACCGCCCTTTTTAACCGTGAAAAAGGGCGCTGGGCGGTTTTAAAGTACACAAACTTACGAAAACACAGAGAAACCGGGGGTTCGAATCACTCTAACTTCCGAAATCACTGAAAAATATCTATGGAACAAACAACAGATTTTGAGCAATAAAAAAAGTCGCTACCCCTTGATACTCTAGGCGTTCGGCCCAAAATATCTAGATTGTAGCGACTTTGTGGCAGCGGGAGAAGGATTCGAACCCTCACAAACAGAGTCAGAGTCTGTCGTGCTACCCTTACACAATCCCGCTATTTTTTGGTTTTTGTTCCGCCCTCTCGCGAGGACAGGTGCTATTATACGCAAGGCCGGCGGAAATGTCAATAGTTTTTTCAAAATTTTTTGACAAAAATTTTCACGCCTCAAAAAGGGCGAAAAGATCCCCCTCAGAGGCGGGGCCGGCGGTCAGGTCCGCCGGCCCCGTTCGTCTTGTTTCATCACAGCTCCCACGGCTGTCCCGTGGCAAAAAACCACAGCACCCGCCGGAAAACCTTCCGCCCGGTGACCCGCTCCAGGGCCCGGCTGTAGGCCTCCAGCTGGGGGCGGTACTCCTCCGCCCGGGCCTCCTCGCCGCCGGGGCGGATGCGGTCGCTCTTGAAGTCCAGGACGGTAAGCCCGTCCCCCTCCGCAAACCAGCAGTCGATGACCCCCTGGAGGAGCACCTCCTCCCCCTCCAGCCCGGGGCCGTAGTCCGAGGCGGGGGCCAGGAGGGAAAACTTGAACTCCCGATGGATCTCGGGAGAGGCCAGCAGCCGCCTTCCCAGATCGGAGGCAAAGAAGGCCGCCGGCACCGCCGGGTCCACCGCCTCCCGCTGGAGGTGGGTGAGGAAGCCCCCCGCCGCCAGACGGTCCAACTCCGCCCCAATGGCCTCCGGGCTGTGGTCGCCCTCCAGGGGGAGATACTGCATAGCCAGGTGGAGGGCGGTCCCCCGCTCTGTGGGGGTGAGCCCCTTTTCCCGGGCGATGAAGTCCGGCCGCTGAATGGGCTCCGGGTTTTTCTCTCGGGGCTTGGGGGTCTCCTCCGCCGCCTCCTGGTCCAGCACCCGCCCCTCCAGCTGGGTGGCGGTGAGCTTGGAGGGCATCTCGGACGCCGCCCCATAGGGGTAACGCCAGGTGAGGGCCTCCATCAGTTCCCCGGCCTCCCCGTCCCGCTCCGCCGCGGGCAGATCGGCAAAGCGGCCCTCGGGCTCCGAGGCCGTCTGGAGCCCCGCCCCCTCCACCCAGCGGATATCCCAGGGGGGGCCCAGATGTTCCGCAATGCGCTCCGGTGCGCCGCACATGGCCCGCAGCCCCCCCGCCTCCGGCCGGGTGAGGGCGTGGAGGAGAATCCAGGCCCCCACGCTCTGCTGCCGCTCCAGGGCCGCCGGGGCCACCGGGGCGTCCGCCTCCCCCGCCAGCCGCTCCAGGGCCTTGAGCCCCTCGGTGAGGGCGATGGACAAAATCAGCTTCTCCTGGGCCCGGGTCATGGCCACGTACAGCAGGCGCAGCTCCTCGGCCATCATCTCCCGCTCCAGCTGCCGGGCCACCGCCCGCCGGGCCAGGGTGGGGTACTCCACCATCCGCTCCCGGTCCAGCCCCTTGGGGCCCACCCCCAGCTGGGCGTGGAACAGCACCGGGCGCATGAGGTCGTCCCGGTTGAAGCGGCGGGACAGGCCGCACACCAGCACCACCGGGCACTCCAGCCCCTTGGAGCGGTGGATGGAAAGGATGGACACCCCCTCCCCCTCCTGGGCGGAGGCGGCGGCAGAGAACTTCCCGCCCGCCGAACGGATGCGCGCCAGGCGCAGGAGGAACTGGAACAGGGAGCGGCAGCCGCTGTCCTCCAGCTCCCCGGCCAGGGCGTACAGGGAGAGCAGGTTGTCCTGCCGCTCCTGTCCCCCGGGCATGGCCCCGAACAGGCCCAGCAGGTTGGTCTTTTCGTAGATGTGCCAGATGAGCTGGCGGCAGGTCATGTCCCCCGCCCCGAAGCGCAGCTCCTCCAGCTCCTCCAAAAAGTCCCGGCACTCCACGTCCCCCTCCTGGGCGGCGTGGACCACGGCGGAGTAGAAGTCCCCAGTTTTGCTCCCCGCCCGGAGGAGGGCCAGCTTGTCCCCGTCAAAGCCGTACACCGGGGAGCGCAGGGCGGCGATGAGGGGCACATCCTGGCGGGGGTTGTCCACGATCTGCAGCAGGGCCAGGGCCACATTCACCTCGGTGGTCTCAAAGAAGTCCCCGCCGCTGTCCGCCCTCCAGGGGACCCCCGCCTGGGACAGCTCCCGCAGGTAGTGGTGCATCACCACCCCGGGGCTGCGCAGGAGGATCATCACGTCGGAGGGGCGCAGGGGCCGCTCCCCGTCCCCCTCCTTCACCATCAGGGGCTGATCCAGCAGCGCCCGGATGCGCCGGGCGGCCCACCGGGCCTCCAGGCGGTTCTTGTCCTCCCGCTCCCCCTCCTCCTGGTCCCCCAGGAAGGACAGGTCCAGCAGGTCCAGCTCCAGCTCTTTGTTTTCACTCTCCGGGAACTTGCCCTCGGGGCCCAGGGCCTGGTCGTCGGTGTTGTGCAGCTCGCCGAACTCAGTAGACATAATATTCCGGAACAGGTCGTTGCGCCCCTCCAGCACCTGCTTCCGGGAGCGGAAGTTCCGGGAGAGCACCCGCCGCCGGGGCTCCCCCTCCGCCGCCTCGTCCCCGTCCGGGAAGCTGCGGTACTTTTTTAGAAAGATGGTGGGGTCGGCCAGCCGGAAGCGGTAGATGGACTGCTTCACGTCCCCCACCTGAAAGAGCTTTCTTCCCCCGTCGGACACGGCGGAAAAGATGGCGTTCTGCACCTGGTTGGTGTCCTGGTACTCGTCCACCATCACCTCGGCGTAGCGGGCGCTCCAGGCCCGGGCCAGCGGAGTGGGCTCTCCCGTCTCCGGGTGGGTGAGCAGGCGGACGGCGAAGTGCTCCAGATCGGAGAAGTCCAGCAGGCCCCGCCGGGCCTTCTCCGCCTGATAGGCCCCCTGGAATGTCCCCACCAGGTCCATGAGCCCCTGGACCGCCGGGCGGCTCTCCGCCAGGGCGGCAAGCTGCTCCCCGCTGTCCCCGTCGAACCAGTCGGACAGCTTTCCAAAGCGCTCCTTCACAGCGTCCCGCAGGTCCTTCACCCGCTGAGCGGCCTCCAGGGCCCGGGCCTCCTCCATGGGGCTGAGTTCCACGGTCCGCTTCCGCTTCCGGCCCACCGCCGGGAATGGGATGGGCAGGCAAGCGAACGCCCTGTCCCAGCTGCCCCCCTCGGCGGCGGCGCAGAAGGCCTCCACCCCCTCCAGAGTGGCCTGGAGGGAGGGGGCGTAGTTCCCCTCCAGCAGCTCGTCGGCGGCCGTCAGGGTCAGGGCCTCCTCCAGCCGCTTGGCGCAGTCCCGCCCCTGCCGGGCGGCGTCGGTGAGGAGCAGGCGGCCCCAGGCGGTCTCCCCGGCATCCGTCACCCCGGACAGCTCCCACACCTCCCTCTGCTCCCTCAGCCAGCGCTCCGGGTGGGGGTGGCTCTGGATGCGGCCGAACACGTCCAGCACGATCTGGGCCAGGCGGCTGTCGTCCCGCCCGGCGGACAGGGTGTCCACCAGAACGGCAAAGGGGCTGTCCGGCTGGATGCCCTCATACTGCTCCTCCAGCACGTCCTCCAGCACCTGGGCCATGAGCACCTGGGCCTCCCCCTCGTCGCACAGCCGGAAGTCCGGGTCCAGGTCCAGCCGGTGGCCCTCCTCCCGCAGGAGGGCGGAGCAGAAGGAGTGGATGGTGGAGATCTGGGCCCGGTACACCAGGGTGGACTGACGCCGCAGGTGCCGGTCCCCGGGGTCCTCCGCCAGGCGGGAGGACAGCTCCTGGGCGATGCGGGTGCGCAGTTCGGCGGCGGCGGCCTTGGTGTAGGTGATGACCAGGAAGCGGTCCAGGTCCAGCCCCTCCCGGGTCACCCGGTCCAGCAGCCGCTCCACCAGCACCCGGGTCTTGCCCGACCCGGCGGCGGCGGACACCAGCAGCTCCCCGCCCCGGTCGTCTACGATCTTCTTTTGTTCGTCGGTCAAGGGAAAGGCCATGGGGGTTCCTCCTGTCAGGTATCAATCGGTTTGGGCCTTGTTTGAAAATTGGAGATGTGCCCAACGGCGAGGGATTTTTTCGCCAGACAAGGCGATTTGACGCAGCAATACTTTGTGTATTGCAAGGAAAATCAACGCAGTATGGCGGAAAAAGACCCGGCGTTTGGGCATGTTGACATTTTTCAAACAAGGCCTAGGCGGGCGGATCATATCCGCCCCTACGCGCCTCAGGTTTCGTTGATCTGGACAGTGATCGTTCCCGATACGTCCGTACGGTAGATCTCCGCCCCGGCGGCGGCAATACGCTCCACCGTCTCCTGGGCCGGGTGACCGTAGGAGTTGTCCGCCCCTACGGAGATGAGGGCGTACTCCGGCCGGGTCTGGTCCAGCAGGGCCTGGGAGGTGGAGTACCGGGACCCGTGGTGGCCGGCGGCCAGCACCTCCAGGTCGGGCAGCTGGGTGTGGCGGAGCAGCAGTTCCTCCACGTCGGAGCCCATGTCGCCGGTGACCAGCACGTCAAACTCCCCCTGAGAGGCCAGGACGGTGAGGCCCTCCTCGTTGGTCTCCCCGCTGCCCAGGGGAGCGATGAGGCGGATGGTCCGCCCCTCCCCCAGATCCAGGGTGGTGTCAGTCTGCACGTACAGCACCTCCGTGCCCCGCTCCTGGGCCAGGGAGACGATCTCCTGCCGGAGGGCGCTGTCCGGCTCCACGTCGGGGATGGCCAGAGTGTCCACATCCACCCGCCGCAGAAGCTGGGCCACCCCGTTGGCGTGGTCGTCGTGGAAGTGGGTGAGCGCCAGCAGGTCCAGCCGCCCCACGCCCCGGTCGGTCAGGTAGTCGGCGGCCGTGTCCCCGGCACTGTCATAGCCGTCTCCGCCGCAGTCCACCAGGGTCAGGAAGCGGCCGGAGCGCACCAGAATGCTCTGCCCCTGTCCCACGTCCAGGGCGGTGACCGCCCCGGCCCCCTGCCAGAAGCTCAGATTGCTCAGCACCATGGATAGGCACAGGGCGGACACCCCGGCGCAGATGGGGGTGACCCACCGCCGCTTCCCCCGCTTTAGGAGGACAAACAGAATCAGCAGATAGACAAAAACCAGCCACATCCGGTAGTAGGGCGTGTCCAGAGTGATGGCGGAGAAGGGGGCCCGGGACAAACCCTGGATGCTCCAGGTCAGGTACCGCCCCAGCAGAGAGACCGGCCGGGCCAGCAGGGCGGCCGCCTGGGGCAGGAGGACTCCCGCTCCGCCCAGGATCAGCCCCGCTCCGAACAGTCCGCTCACCGCCCACAGGGTGAGCAGGTTGGACAGCAGGGAGATGAGGGGCACCGAGTTGAAGTACAGGGCGGTGAGGGGCGTGGTGAGCACGCTGGCCCCCACGGTGGCGGCCAGGGTGGAGACCAGGAAGCGCAAGACGCTCCGGGCGCACCAGCCGGCGCTCCCCCGCTTGGCTTCTGCAAAGGGGACGCGGGCCATCAGCACCTCCTGGATGCGGTCGGCGCACAGAAGGATGCCCGCCACCGCCGCGAAGGACAACTGGAGCCCCACATGGGTGATGGAGAAGGGGTTTGCCAGCAGAATGAGCAGCAGCGCCGTCCCCAGGGCGGTGGCGCTGTCCCGCTCCCGGCGGAGCAGCGGGGCAAGCTGGAGCAGGATAATCATAATGGCCGCCCGGACGATGGACGGGGTACACCCGGTCATCATGGTAAACAGGATGGACACGGGGATGAGCACCAGGGCAGTCCCCCTCCGGCTGCCGCCCAGCAGGAGGGACAGCAGCCCCGCTAGAAGCACCAGATGGGAGCCGGACACCGCCACCGTGTGGGTGAGGCCGGTGCGCTGGAGGTCGGTGTTGAAGGAGTCGGACAGGTCCGTCCGGTTTCCCGTAACCAGGGCCTTGGCCAGGGGCGCCACACCCTGGGGAAAGATGCGCTCCACGCTCTCCTCCAGGGCCCGTGTCCAGTAAGCCGGCCAGTCCCGGATGGGCGGGGATTCCGGCCGCTCCACATCCAGGCGGCCGTAGGCCCGGGCGGTGAGGAAAATTCCCTGGGCGGTGTAGTAGGTAATCTCCTCCCCGGAGGCGGAGCGGTCCGCCCGGGAACAGTGGGCCACCGTCTCGATTTTGTCCCCGGGGCGCAGGTCCGCCCCCTGCTCATCCAGATACAGCAGGGTCCGGATGTCCGGGCCGGATTCGGGCTCCAGCCGGACTTGGACTGACCAGCCGTAGTCGGTCTCCTGGGGCCACTGGGCCACGGTGCCCTGGAGGCGGATGGTGGTGTCGTCCAGGTCCAAGGCGGGCCGCCAGAACAGGGCGGAATACCCGGCGGTCCAGAGAAACCCCAGGGCTAACCCGGCCGCCGCCCAACGCACCGCCTTCCGGGCCCGTTTCTGCCCCTCCAAGGGAATCCAGGTGAGGGCGGCCAGCGCGGCCGAGGCGATTCCCAGAGGGATCAGCGCCCCATCCAGGGGCAGGTACCCGGCACACAGGGCGGCCAGGGCAAAGGCAAAGGAGAAGATAGCCAGCCGGCGCATGGAATCTCCTCCTCTCCCTAAAATATAAGACGGTCTCATTATAGCGGATTTGGCCCAAAAGAACAAGTAGCCCCGCAGTCCCCCAGCCCTCCGGCGGGCGGCTGGGACGGAAAAATTTTCTCCTTGACATTTCCCCTCCGCGCTCTATAATAATAGTACATTTGTTCTATTTTGATTCAAGGAGGAGGGACAGGCGTGGAGCTCATGGACAAGCTGGAGATTCTGGCCGACGCGGCCAAGTACGACGCGGCGTGCACCTCCAGCGGCCTGGACCGGGCCGGGCGGCCGGGGACCATTGGGAGCACCACCCTGGCCGGGTGCTGCCACTCCTTCTCCGCGGACGGGCGGTGTATCTCCCTTTTAAAGGTGCTTATGACCAACGTGTGCGCCTACGACTGCCAATACTGCGTCAACCGCCGGTCCAACGACCTGCCCCGGGCCGCCTTCACCCCCAGGGAGCTGTGCGAGCTCACCATGGGCTTCTACCGGCGCAACTACATCGAGGGGCTGTTTCTCTCCTCCGCCGTGCTGGTCAGCCCCGACTATACCACCGAGCGGATGATCGAGGCCCTGCGCCTCCTCCGGGAGGAGTACCGCTTCGGCGGCTACATCCACGCCAAGGCCATCCCCGGGGCGGACCCCCGGCTCACCTACCGCTTAGGGCTCCTGGCCGACCGGATGAGTGTGAACATCGAGCTGCCCAGCGCGGGCAGTCTGGCCCTGCTGGCCCCGGACAAAAAGAAGGAGAACATTTTTGCCCCCATGGGGCAGATCCGGGACGGCATCTCCCTGGCCAGCCGGGAGCGGAAGCTGTGCCGCCACGCCCCCCGGTTTGCCCCGGCGGGCCAGTCCACCCAGATGATCGTGGGGGCCACCCCGGAGAGCGACCGGCAGATCTTGACCCTCACCCAGGGGCTCTATGACAAATACCACTTAAAGCGGGTGTTCTACTCCGCCTACATGCCCGTGTCCAACAGCCCCCTCCTTCCAGCCCCCCAGAATTTCCAGCCGCCCCTCCTCCGGGAGCACCGGCTGTACCAGGCGGACTGGCTGCTGCGGTTCTACCACTTCCGGGCGGAGGAGCTTCTGGACGAGGAGGCCCCCAACCTGGACCCCCGCCTGGACCCCAAGTGCACCTGGGCCCTGCGCCACCTGGAGTTCTTCCCGGTGGAGGTCAACCGGGCAGACTATGAGGCCCTCCTCCGGGTGCCAGGGGTGGGGGTGCGGTCGGCCCGGCGCATCCTGGCCGCCCGGCGGGTGGGCCCCCTCACCTTTGAGGGGCTCAAGCGGCTGGGGGTAGTCCTGAAGCGGGCCCAATACTTCCTCACCTGCTCCGGGAGGCCCCTGACGGGTCTGCGGGTGCGGGAGGACGGCCTGCTGCGGCACCTGGCGGCCCTGGACGCCCCCAGGGAGCCGGTGATGGAACAGCTCTCCCTGTTTGACGGGCCGGGAGGCGGCGTCCCGTAACCCCCCGCTTTTCACGGCCGTCCGCCTGTGGTATACTGCAAGCAAAACAAAACGCCGTCTGTGAGACAGAGGAGAGGAACACATGGAACTATTGGAGGCAATGGAACAGCGCCACTCGGTGCGCAGCTATGAGGACCGGCCTTTGGAGCCGGAGGTCCGGGCGGAGCTGACTGAATTTCTCGACCAGTGCAGCCGGGAGAGCGGCCTGCACATGCAGCTGGTCCTGGACGAGCCGGAGGCGTTCGGGGGCCTCATGGCCCACTACGGAAAATTTTCCGGGGTGAAGAACTACATCGCCCTGGTGGGCAAAAAGTCGGCCCAGCTGGATGAGCTCTGCGGCTATTTTGGGGAGAAAGTGGTCTTGAAGGCCCAGCAGATGGGGCTGAACACCTGCTGGGTGGCCCTCACCTATAAAAAGGTGAAGTCCGCCTTCCAGGTGGGCCCCGGGGAGAAGCTGGGGCTGGTTATCGCCATCGGCTACGGGAAGGACCAGGGGGTCCCCCACACCTCCAAGGCCCCGGAGGCGGTCATGGAGACGGAGGGCCCTGCCCCCGACTGGTTCCGGAAGGGGGTGGAGGCCGCCCTGCTGGCCCCCACCGCCATGAACCAGCAGAAATTCAAGTTCACCCTCCGGGGGGATACCGTGTCCGCCAAGGCCGGAATGGGCTTTTACACCAAGGTGGACCTGGGCATCGTCAAGTACCACTTTGAGCTGGGGGCGGGTAGAGACCGCTTCCGCTGGGCAGAATAAGGCCGAAACACTTCAGAACAGCGCGGAGGTTGAAATGAGAGAGGTCATCTTATACATTGCCATGAGTCTGGACGGGTATATCGCCGATGCACAGGGCGGCGTGGGCTGGCTGGGCGGCCACGGGGAGCCGGAGGAGGGGATGGAGTCCTACTCCCGTCTGCTCCAGCGGATCGACACGGTGGTCATGGGCTGGAACACCTACCACCAGGTGACCACCCAGCTCTCCCCGGACCGGTGGGTCTATGAGGGGCTGCACACCTTTGTGATCACCCACCGCCCCCTCCCCGCCGCGCCGGGCATCACCTTTACGGCGGAGGACCCCTGCGCCCTCGTCCGGCGGCTGCGCCGGGAGGAGGGAAAAGCGGTGTGGATCTGCGGCGGTGGGAGCGTCGTCCAGCCCCTGATTCGGGAGGACCTGATCAACGAGTACCACCTCTCCCTCGTCCCCACCATCCTGGGGTCCAGCATCCGGCTGTTTGGGGAGCTGGCGGACCAGCGGAAGCTGCGGCTGGTGCAGGTCCAGTCCACCGGCGGTATCGCCGAGCTGATCTACCGCCGGCGGTAAGAGAGGAGGCGGTCTCATGTCCTGGACCCAGGTCTCTTACCTCTACGACGGCACCTACGCCGGATTTCTCACCTGCGTTTTTGACAGCTTCCGGCACCGGGAGGAGCCGGCGGACTTCACCCCATTTGACCAGGCGGCCGCCTCCTTCTACCCCCAGCGGGCGGTGGAGACCCACCGGGAGAAGGCCCGGCGGGTGTACCGCTCCCTGGACCAGTTCGGCCGGGAGGGGAAGCGGTGGGCGGTGCGGGGCTTCCTCACCTGTCTGGAGGAGCGGGAGCTGTGGCTGTGGCGCTTCTACCAGCTGGGTTTTGAGGAAAAGAGCGCGGTGAGCCGGGATCTCACCCACCCGGTGGTGGACACGGTGCGGAAGGCGGTGCGCCACCTGGAGGAGGAGGCACACCTGCTCACCGGCTTTGTCCGCTTCTCGGAGCTGGAGGGGGTGCTGGTAGGGGAGATTTCCCCCAAAAACCGGGTGCTCCCCCTGCTGCGCCCCCACTTCTGCGGGCGCTACCCCCAGGAGCAGTTTCTGCTCTACGACAAGACCCACCGGGAGGCCCTCATTCATGTCCCTGGCCGGTGGTCAATCATCCACATGGAGGAGTTCCAGATGGGCCGGGCCGGGGCGGAGGAGCTCCAGTACCGGCGCATGTGGCGGAAATTTTACGACACCATCGCCATTGAGGGGCGGGAGAATCCCCGGTGCCGCATGACCCACATGCCCAAGCGATACTGGGACAACATGACGGAGTTTCAGCGGGAGGAGCCGGAGACAGGTCCCAGAGCGGTCCCTGCCCCCTGAGCCCCTCTGTTTCCCGTTCTTTCTATTCCACATATACGAAATTTTACCCCCGCTGTCACAACAGCGGGGGTAAAATTGTGTCATAGACAGAAGGACAAGAGAGGAGGCGAACGCCGTGGAACCCATCCGCACCCGGGAGGAGCTGGAGGCGCTGTACGACCGGCACGTGAACATGGTCTATCAGATCTGTCTCATGCTGCTGAAAAACGTGCCAGACGCGGAGGACGCAACTCAGACGGTCTTTCGCAAGGTGATGGAGTATCAGAAACCCTTTCGTGATCCGGAGCACGAGAAGGCCTGGCTCATCGTCACCGCCCGGAACGAGTGTAAAAACCAGCTGCGGCATTGGTGGAACACCCGCCGGGAGAGCCCTGAGGCCCTGGAGAAGCTGACCTATGACCCGCCCGACAGCGAGGGCGGGGAGCTGAAGCGGCTCATCTGGGAGCTGCCCGAGAAGTACCGGCTGGCCCTGTACCTCCACTACTACCAGGGGTATTCCACTCAGGAGATTGGAGAACTGATGGGCCAGGAGCCGGCCACCGTCCGGGTCTGGCTGTCCCGGGGCCGGAAGAAACTGAAATTGCGATTGGAGGCGGAAGAGTATGGAGCTCCGTGAACTGAACCGTGCCTTTGACCAGTTTTCCCCCACCCAGGAACAGAAGGAGGCTATACGGGCGCGCCTCCTGCATGCAGAAAGGAAGAGACGACCTATGAAGCGGATGAAAAAAACCATCGCGGTGCTGGTTGCGGCCGCCCTGCTGCTAATGACCTGCGCTTTCGCGGTGATATCCGGGGTGGACCAGGCTCTGCTGCGCTACTTGGGGGTGGAAGCAGAGGAAGCGCCCCTCCTGTCCCCCATGGCGGTCCCACTGGACATTGTGGTGGAGGACAGCGGCTGCACCCTGGAGGTGAAGCAGGTCCTGGCGGACCAATATGCTGCCTTGATTTTGGTCGAGTTCACCGCCCCGGAGGGGACTGTGTTGAACGGAGAACAGTATGAGTTCGGCACTGTCCGGGCCGACGGCTCTACCTCGGAGAGGGAGATTACCGCACCAGATGGCGAAAGAGTTAAGGGAGGAAGTATTTTCTGGAAAACACTAGAAGATAGCGACCCAGCGGATAACCATGTCACCCTGCTCTATGAAATCCAACCTATGGCGGGGGAACCCAGCCTTCTAGGGTGCACGGTGGACCTGACCCTGACCAGGTTCTACCAATCGGAAAGCGGGGTCCTGGCTCCGCCCCTGTTCACTGGGAACTGGTCCTTTTCCCTGACCATTCCGGATGAGGACCCTGGGAGATACCTGCCGCTCCAGCAGCCCTTTGACGTGGAGGGCCGCCGTGTCCAGCTCTCGGCCATCTACGTCTCACCGCTCTCCCTGACGGTGGAGATGCAGGAGTCACAGGACCGGGTGGCGGATATTTTCGAGTACGTCGTGGACAACTGGGAGGGGAATATCTCTCTGACAACAGTGGGAGGCGAAACCGTCCAAATTACAGACACCGGGCCAATGTTCAGCAACCGAGAAGGCGAACAGACCGGTTTGGAGTGGGGCTGGGACAAGGACCAAGGACGCTTCCGCTTCTTGCCGGAGCGCATCATCGACCCGGCTGAAATCGCCTCTGTCACCTTCTTTGGCACGACCATTCCCCTCGCCCCTTAGCCATATTGAAAAAACTGGGAGCGCCTTGGCGCTCCCAGTTTTTTTAAAAAATTATGTCCATAGCTCAACATTTCGGTGTGGAAAATTGTATGATAAATAGAGAGAGCAGAAGGGAGGCGTTTTGGATGGACCCAGCGCGCAGCCGGGAGGAAGTGGCCAGCCTCTACCGGAGACACGTGGCCATGGTCTATCAGATCTGTCTGGTGCTGTTAAAAAACGTGCCCGACGCGGAGGACGCATCCCAGAATGTCTTTCGCAAGGTGATGGAGTATCAAAAACCCTTTCAGAGTCCGGACCACGAGAGGGCCTGGCTCATCACCGCCGCCCGGAACGAGTGTAAAAATCAGCTCAAGCACTGGTGGCGCACCCGCCGGGCGGACGAATCCGTGTTAAACACCCTGACTTGGGAACAGCCGGAGGACGGGGAGCTGTGGGAGCTGATTTTGTCCCTGCCGGAGAAATACCGGCTGGTGCTCTATCTCCACTACTACCAGGGCTATACCGCCCAGGAGACGGCGGAGATTTTAGGGGAAAACCCCTCCACCGTCCGCACCTGGCTGGTCCAGGCCCGGAAGAAGCTGAAAGAACGATGGGAGGCGGAACACAGTGGAAGATCGTGACATTTACCGGGTGTTTGAGCAGGTCAAACCCACCCGGTCTCAGGAGGAGGCCATGCTGGAGCGCCTCTTTTCGGAGGAAAGGAAGAGACGTCCTATGAAGCTGATGAAAAAAACTATTGCAGTGCTGGCGGCCGCCGCCCTGCTGCTGACCACCTGCGCCTTTGCGGTGGTGACCGGACTGGACCAGCGCCTGCTGAACTACCTGGGCATCAGCGCCCAGGAGGAGCCCCTGCTGTCCCCCATGGCGATACCCCTGGACATCGTGGTGGAGGACAGCGGCTGTACTCTGGAGGTGAAGCAGGTCCTGGCCGACCGGTATGCCGCCCTGATTCTCATGGAGTTCACCGCCCCGGAGGGGACGGTGCTGGACGGGGACGTATACAGCCTGTGTTCCTATCAGGACATCCTCAACACACCCTTCCCGGAAATTCTGAACTCCAACGAGCAGAACTGCGGCTGGAACTATGGCTGGACGGTGCTGGAGGACGGGAATCCGGCCGACAACCAGATTGCTCTGATCTATACCCTAGAGGCTACAGAGGGAGAACCGGACTTGCTGGGCAGCACTCTGCGTTTTACCTTCGATGAACTCACCCAAGGTGTGCCCGCACAGTCGTCTGTGATACTGCGCGGAAACTGGAGCTGCAGCTTCACACTTCCCGAGGAGGACTGCGGACAGGTCTACTCGCTCCACCAGCCCATAACGGTCCAGGGCTGTGACCTCACTTGTACCTCGTTGTATGTCTCCCCACTCTCCCTGGTGATCGGATTGACCGAGGGAGAAGCCTTGGTTTCCGACGTATTTGACGCCCTGGCCGACGGCTGGGCAAACAACATCTCCCTCACCACTGCGAACGGGGACATCGTCGGAATCAAGGAAGGGCGGAGCATGAGCACCCTGTTTGAGCATTACAATACGCCCCAGCAGCAGGAGGGCGGCCGCTTCTGCTACCGGCCGGAGCAGATCCTCGACCCGGCGGAAATTGCCTCTATCACCATCTTTGGGCAGACCTTCCCCCTGGACGGGCTGGTTCCGGTGGAATCATAGGAACAAGGGCGGCGGCAGCCGCCCTTGTTTTTCCCGCACAACAGAAAAACAAAAGGCAACTGCTTTCGCAGTTGCCTTTTGTTTTGGCGGAGAGAGAGGGATTCGAACCCTCGAACGGGTATTAGCCGTTACACGATTTCCAATCGTGCGCCTTCGACCAGCTCAGCCATCTCTCCAAACGGCTGCTGTCCCTGGTCACTCGTGACAGCGAAGATTATTATACCAGATTTTTTCCCGCCGTCAAGCTTTTTTTGAAAAAATTTCGATTTTTTTTGCCGGCCGGAGGATGGGCCCCTCCCCGGAGGGGACTCTGCCGTCCCCTTTTGTCAAATCGCCCGGAAAAGAGGGCTCCTTTTCCCGCTGATTTTCCACGGGGAAAATTGACTTTTGTAAAAAAGGCGTATATAATAAAAAAAGTTTTCAATCCACTATGTTTCAAAATCAATTTTCAATGTTTGGACGGATTTCATCCAAAGGCGCTCCGCGCCCGAAGCAAACCCGAGACAGCAGGATAGGCCGGCGTTTCCGCCCGGCCTTTTCTTTGCCGGTGCGATCCGTTCTGTGGGAGGTCCCAACCATGAGTTTTTCCTTACCCCGCTACCTGGCCCCGGATTTTTCCGCCCTGGGGCTGGATCAGGCCCCGGACGTAAAGCTGGTTCCGGCGGAGCAGGACGGCGTCGTGCCCGACGGATACCACGCCACCACCCTGTTTCCGGAATACTACCATCTGGACGGCCGGTGGGTGCTGGCGGAGGACAGCCGCATGGACTGCGTGGCGGTGGCCCGGGGTGGGCGGATTGAGATTGTGGAGTTCCGCAACGTCAAGGCGGGGGACCCGGTGGTGGTGGGCCGCACGGAGGACGGCTCCGAGGGAATTTACATCCACCCCAACTGTTTTGCCGACGAGGCGGGCAACCAGGAGGCCTTCGCCTTCCGCACCGGCCGCAGCCGGGAGACCGCCTACTCCATCGACTATGACGAGCTCTACCAGCTTCTCCGCCACGAGCGGGAGCACGGAAACATTCTCTGGGTAATGGGCCCCGCCTGCGCCTTTGACGCGGACGCCCGGGCCGCCTTTGCCGCCCTGGTGCGGGGCGGCTATGTCCACGGCCTGATGGCGGGCAACGCCCTGGCCACCCACGACCTGGAGGCCAGCTATCTGGGCACCGCCCTGGGCCAGGACATCTACACCCAGAAGCCCCACTTCAACGGCCACTATAACCACATTGACACCATCAACGCGGTGCGGCGGCTGGGCTCCATCCCCGCCTTCGTGGAGTCCGGCGCGGTGACCGACGGCATCATGTATGAGTGCGTCCGCCACCAGGTTCCCTTTGCCCTGGTGGGCTCCGTCCGGGACGACGGCCCCCTGCCCGAGGTGTACGGCGACGTGTATCAGGGTCAGGACGCCATGCGGGAACTGGTGCGGAAGGCCACCACCATCATCTGCATGGCCTCCACTCTGCACACCGTGGCCACCGGCAACATGACCCCCAGCTACCGGGTGGTGGACGGACAGGTGCGGCCCCTGTATTTCTACTCGGTGGACATCTCCGAGTTCGCGGTGAACAAGCTGCGGGACCGGGGCAGTCTCTCGGTAAAGACCATCGTCACCAATGTGCAGGATTTTATTGTCCACGTGCGGAAGGGCGTCTGCCCGGCGGAGGGATGATCCCCCCTCGCCCCCTTCATCGTTCTGTGCGCAGATCCCCCAGGAGCTTCAGGGAACCGCTTCCCCGGCTCCTGGGGATTTTCTTTGTTTCCGCTCGAACGCACCGGGAATTTTTTCTTGTGCCCGGGGCGTGAAATATGGTATAGTAATTGTGTGTGTTGTTGAGGAAACTACAGGATGTCTTCTCCCTGGAAACAGTTTCCAAGGGTGGAAGGCTGCTGTCCGCCCCATCAAGGAGGGATCTGTTTGCGTACCGGTCAATTCTGCCGTAAAGCGCTGCTGGCGCTCACGCTTCTGGGCACTCTGGCAGGGTGCGGCGCGCCCTCCGGCTCCAGCAGCTCGGGGGCCAGCGAGGGGGATCTGATTCTCCTCACCATCGGGACTGCGGACAGCGGCGGAACCATGTATCAGGCGGGCAGCGCCCTCGCCCAGGCCATCACCCAGGAGGACCACTCCATCAAGGTCAACATCAGCGCCTCCACCGGTTCGGGCATGAACGTCCGCTCTTTGGAATCGGGGGAGGTGGACCTGGCCCTGGTCTCCGGCGACATGGCCTACGCGGCGGTAAACGGGGAGGATGAGTTTCAGCCTCCCGTAGAGCTGCGGGCCATTGGGGCGGTCTACTCCAGCGTCTCCAACTGGGTGGTCCCCGCCTCCTCCGGCTATACCTATGTCCATGATCTCACCGGAGCCCGCATCGGCGCCGGTCCCCAGGGCTCCACTACAGAGCTGTCCGCCCGGGCGGCGGCGGCCTCCCTCTCCCTGGAGGAACAGGGCATCACCTTTGTCAACTGCAGCCTGGGAGACGGCGCGGAGATGCTGGGCAAAGGGGAACTGGACGCGGTCCACGCCTTCACCGGCATGCCCGTGCCCAGCCTTGTGGCCCTGGCGAAGGAGATGCCCTGCCGGCTTCTGCTCTACACCCCGGAGGAGCTGGAGACCATTTTGGAGAAAAATCCAGTCTATTTCCCCACTCAGATCCCCGCCGGAACCTACCCCGGCCAGGAGGATACGGTGGACACCTTCGGCGTGAAGTGCCTGCTGTGCGTCAGCAGCTCCATGCCGGAGGATCTGGCCTATCAGCTGACCCAGGCCATCTGGAACGTCTCCGGCCGCATGGGGGACTACTCCCCCGCCATGGACGACATGGCCCAGCCGGACTTTCTCTGTCAGGATCTGCCCATCCCTCTCCATCCCGGCGCGGAGCGCTTTTACCAGGAGGCCGGCGCCCTGTGATCCGCCATTGACTTTTTCCTAGAGAACTGGTATATTATTCCCGGATATATACATATCCTATCTCAGACCAGTCCACCCAAAACAGATGCCAAACACAATACCAACGACAACTGGAGGGATCGCTATGAAATTCTATGTCTGCGAGCATTGCGGAAACATTATCACCTTTGTGAAGTCCAGCGGCGTGCCTGTCATGTGCTGCGGCCAGAAGATGACCGAGATCGTCCCCGGCACCACCGACGCCGCCGTGGAGAAGCACGTCCCCGTGGTGAAGGCCGAGGGCAGCCAGGTCACCGTGACGGTGGGTGCCGTGGAGCACCCCATGCTCCCCGAGCACTTCATCGAATGGATTGTTCTGGAGACCCAGCAGGGCAGCCAGATCAAGCACCTGAAGCCCGGCGAGAAGCCCCAGGCGGTCTTTGCCCTGGCCGAGGGAGACCAGACGGTCGCCGCCTACGCCTACTGCAACCTCCACGGGCTGTGGAAGGCCTGATCCCGTTTTATCAATCGCTGAAATACAACAGAGGGCGGAGCCTCACGGCTCCGCCCTTTTAGGCTGTCGAAAAAGTCCAAAGACTTTTCCGACAGCCTAAAAGAATGCCAATACTTTCCCGCCGCTGCGCGGCGGAAAAGTCCTCGCTGTGCTCGCTGAACGCCTTGCCAAGCAAGGCATTCAGGGCATTCGATCCCAC
>ENA-UOIV01000524-UOIV01000524.1-human-gut-metagenome-genome-assembly--contig:-C59-NODE-524-length-41687-cov-11.968390_pt1 | contig 41687 bp, 26 predicted proteins | sample MGYA00242333_ERZ723880 | MGnify/ENA metagenome assembly ERZ723880 | reverse complement strand
CCGAAAACTCTTATCTCACCGCCAAGGCACAACTGGCACAGGCTGAAGCTCAGGAAATAAGCGCACGTAACAACCTCTCTTATACCGAAGTGAAAAGTCCCAGTGACGGAGTTGTAGGCGCATTGCCCTATCGTGCAGGCGCATTGGTTAGCGCCAACATTCCTTATCCGCTCACTACGGTCAGTGACAATTCGGATATGTACGTCTATTTCTCGATGACCGAGAACCAGCTGCTCGCCCTCACCCGCCAGTACGGCGACATGGACGAAGCGTTAAAGAATATGCCGGAAGTGGAACTGATTCTGAACGACAACTCAGTCTATCAGAAGAAAGGTACCATCGAATCTATCAGTGGAGTGATCGACCGTCAGACAGGGACCGTAGTGGCACGCGTGGTATTTCCCAACGAATCACGGCTGCTTCATAGCGGAGCATCGGGCACGGTAGTAGTGCCGAGCATCTACAAGAACTGCATCGCCATCCCGCAGACAGCCACCGTGCGGATGCAGGACAAGACAATTGTATATAAGGTAGTGGACGGCAAAGCGGTCTCCACCCTGATCACCGTAGCCGGAATCAACGACGGACGCGAATATATAGTGCTGGACGGCCTGAAAGCAGGTGACGAAATTGTATCGGAAGGCGCCGGACTGGTGCGCGAAGGCACACAGGTTAAATAAGAAGGAGACTGATTATGAAAGGAAATATATTTATCAAACGGCCGGTGATGGCTATCTCCATCTCCGTGCTGATTCTCGCCATAGGGCTTATCTCGCTCTTCACCCTGCCGGTGGAGCAATATCCCGACATCGCACCTCCTACGGTCTATGTGGCTGCCAGCTATACGGGCGCCGATGCCGAAGCTGTGATGAACAGCGTCATCATGCCGCTGGAAGAGAGCATCAACGGGGTGGAAGACATGATGTATATCACGTCCAGCGCCTCCAATGCAGGTCTGGCTATCATACAGGTTTACTTCAAGCAAGGCACCGACCCCGACATGGCGGCTGTCAACGTACAGAACCGTGTAGCCAAAGCACAGGGACTGCTGCCCGCCGAAGTAACGAAAGTCGGCGTAAGCACGATGAAACGACAGACCAGCTTCCTGCAAATCGGCGCGATGGTCTGCACCGACGGTCGCTACGACCAGACCTTCCTTGCCAATTATCTGGACATCAACGTCATCCCGCAGATCAAACGTATCGAGGGAGTAGGAGACGTCATGGAGCTGGGCGATACCTACAGTATGCGTATCTGGCTGAAACCGGAACGGATGGCACAATACGGACTGGTGCCTTCGGACATCACCGGCGTGCTGGGCGAGCAGAACATTGAAGCCCCTACCGGCTCACTGGGCGAGAGTTCGCAGAACGTCTTCCAGTTCACGATGAAATATCGCGGAAGACTGAAGAGCGTGGAAGAGTTTCAGAACACCGTTGTCCGCTCTCGTGAAGACGGCTCGATACTCCGTCTGAAAGATGTGGCGGATGTGGAACTGGGCACTATGACTTATAGTTTCCGCAGTGAGATGGACAGCCAGCCTGCCGTGCTCTATATGATCTTCCAGACGGCAGGTTCCAATGCGACCGCTGTCAATAAAGAAATCACCGCCCAGATGGAGCGGATGGAGAAAAACCTGCCGGAAGGAACGGAGTTCGTCACCATGATGAGTTCGAACGACTTCCTCTTCGCTTCCATACACAACGTGGTGGAAACACTGATTATCGCCATCATTCTGGTCATCCTCGTGGTATACTTCTTCTTGCAGGACCTGAAGAGTACGCTCATCCCGTCTATCTCCATCATCGTGTCACTGGTAGGTACGTTTGCCTGTCTGGTAGCTGCGGGATTCAGTCTGAACATCCTGACCCTGTTTGCCCTAGTGCTTGCCATCGGTACGGTGGTGGATGACGCCATTGTGGTGGTGGAAGCGGTGCAGTCCAAGTTTGACGCCGGATATAAGTCGCCCTACCTTGCCACCAAAGATGCGATGGGCGACGTGACGATGGCTATCGTCTCCTGTACCTGTGTCTTCATGGCCGTATTTATCCCCGTCACCTTCATGGGAGGTACTTCGGGCGTGTTCTATACGCAATTCGGTATCACGATGGCAACTGCCGTAGGTATCTCCATGATCTCGGCTCTGACCCTGTGTCCAGCCCTGTGCGCCATCATGATGCGTCCGTCGGACGGAACCAAGAGCGCCAAGAGTATCAACGGACGGGTACGCGCAGCTTACAACGCTTCGTTCAATGCCGTGCTGGGCAAGTATAAGAAAGGGGTGATGTACTTCATCCGCCATCGCTGGATGGTATGGACTTCACTGGCTGCTACCATCGTCCTGCTGGTTTATCTGATGAGCACGACCAAGACGGGACTGGTGCCACAGGAAGACCAGGGTGTTATCATGGTGAATGTCAGCATCTCACCGGGAAGCACGCTCGAAGAGACGACGAAAGTAATGGACCGGCTGGAAAACATTCTGAAAGATACGCCCGAAATAGAACACTACGCCCGCGTAGCAGGATACGGTCTGATCTCCGGTCAGGGAACTTCTTACGGTACGATCATTGTCCGCCTGAAAGACTGGAGCGAACGAAAAGGAAAAGAACACGGTTCGGATGCCGTAGCTTCCCGCCTCAACGCACAATTCCAGTCCATCAAGGAAGCGCAGATATTCAGTTTCCAACCCGCCATGATTCCGGGATACGGTATGGGTAACTCCCTCGAACTGAACCTTCAGGATATGACAGGCGGTGATCTGGCTACGTTCTACGATGCGTCCACACAGTTCCTCAACGCCTTGAACCAGCGTCCGGAAGTGGCTATGGCTTATACATCCTACGCCATCAACTTCCCGCAGCTCTCGGTAGAAGTGGATGCCGCCAAATGTAAGCGTGCAGGAATTTCGCCAAGCGCGGTACTCGATGCGGTAGGCAGTTATTGCGGTGGAGCGTATATCTCCAACTACAATCAATACGGTAAGGTATATCGTGTCATGATGCAGGCATCGCCCGAATATCGTCTGGACGAGCAGGCATTGAACAATATGTTTGTGCGCAACGGTACGGAAATGGCTCCGGTGAGCCAGTTCGTTACACTGAAACAGGTACTGGGACCGGAAACGGCCAACCGTTTCAACCTCTACAGCACCATCACAGCCAATGTGAATCCTGCCGACGGTTACTCTTCGGGTGAAGTGCAGAAAGTGATTGAAGAAGTGGCCGCAGAATCGCTTCCGATAGGCTACGGATACGAATATGGCGGTATGGCACGCGAAGAAGCAAGCAGCGGTGGTGCGCAGACGGTTTTCATCTACGCCATCTGTATCTTCCTTATCTATCTGATTCTGGCTTGTCTCTACGAAAGTTTCCTCGTACCGTTTGCCGTTATCTTCTCCGTACCGTTCGGATTGATGGGCTCGTTCCTGTTCGCCAAGATACTCGGACTGGAGAATAACATCTATTTGCAGACAGGTGTGATCATGCTGATCGGCTTGCTGGCCAAGACGGCTATTCTGATTACGGAGTACGCCATCGAACGCCGCCGCAAAGGGATGGGCATCGTAGAATCGGCCTACTCTGCCGCACAGGTCCGCCTGCGTCCTATCCTGATGACGGTGCTGACAATGATCTTCGGTATGCTTCCACTGATGTTCTCTTCCGGTGCGGGTGCCAATGGCAACAGTTCGCTGGGTACGGGTGTCGTAGGCGGTATGGCTGTCGGAACGGTGGCATTGCTCTTTGTCGTTCCGGTCTTCTACATCATCTTTGAATACTTGCAGGAGAAAATCCGCAAACCGATGGAAGAAGAAGCAGATGTACAAGTGCTTTTAGAAAAAGAGAAAAGTGAAGCTGAACGTGAACGTTAATAAATAAAAGAAAGAATGAAGAAAAATATCATCCTGTTAGTTGCCATGAGTCTGACGCTGAGCGGTTGTGGCATCTATACCAAATACAAGCCCGCCACTTCCGTCACCGACGATCTTTACGGCGGGGAAGTGGTGACGGAAGACACTGCCGGTCTGGGGAATATGGACTGGCGGGAACTCTTCACCGACCCTCATCTGCAGTCCCTCATCGAGACAGGGTTGCGGACCAATACCGACTACCAGTCCGCCCAGCTTCGTGTAGAAGAAGCTCAGGCAGTGCTGATGTCCGCCAAACTTGCTTTCCTGCCCGCCTTTGCGCTTTCCCCGCAGGGGACAGTGAGCAGCTTCGATACGAACAAAGCTACGCAGGGTTACTCGCTGCCCGTGACCGCCAGTTGGGAACTGGACGTATTCGGCCGTATGCGCAACTCCAAGAAGCAGGCGAAAGCGCTGTATGCACAAAGTGAAGATTACCGTCAGGCAGTCCGCACGCAGCTGATAGCCGGTATAGCCAATACTTATTACACGCTGCTGATGCTGGACGAACAGCTCATCATCTCCCGACAGACGGAGGAGGCATGGAAAGAAACCGTAGCCTCTACCCGCTCACTGATGAACGCCGGACTGGCGAACGAATCGGCTGTATCGCAGATGGAAGCGACTTATTATCAAGTGCAGGGTTCTGTGCTCGATTTGCAGCAGCAGATCAATCAGGTGGAGAACAGTCTTGCTTTATTATTGGCAGAGACACCCCGCAACTACGAACGCGGAACGTTGGCAGACCAACAGTTTCCTACGGACTTTGCCGTAGGAATCCCTGTCCGAATGCTTGCCGCCCGCCCCGATGTCCGCTCGGCCGAGCGGACGCTGGAAGCAGCGTTCTATGGCACCAATGCGGCACGTTCGGCTTTCTACCCTTCCATCACGTTGAGCGGAAGTGCCGGATGGACGAACTCCGTCGGGTCTATGATTCTCAATCCGGGCAAGTTCCTGGCATCGGCAGTAGGTTCGCTCACGCAGCCGCTCTTTAATAAAGGACAAGTGGTGGCTCAGTATCGCATCGCCCGTGCGCAGCAGGAAGAAGCAGCTCTCGGCTTTCAGCAAACATTGCTCAACGCCGGCAGCGAAGTGAATGATGCGCTGACTGCCTATCAGACCAGTCAGGGGAAAAGAATCTTGCTCGACAAGCAGATTGCTTCTCTGCAAACAGCCGTGCGAAGTACTTCTCTGCTGATGGAACATACGAATACAACCTATCTGGAAGTACTTACCGCCCGACAGTCATTGCTCAGCGCGCAACTATCACAGACGGCCAATCATTTTACCGAAATACAAAGTTTAATTAACCTATACCGTGCTTTAGGGGGAGGACAGGAATAAAGAATATCATACTTCCTCTGTTTTTTTGATCCTAATGAAGAAGGGCTGCCGGAGAAGTGATTCTCTGACAGCCCGTTTTTCGTTAGAGGGCATTCCCGATAAGAAGTGTTATTAATTTTTGTTTCGCCCGGTCCCGCCATCGGCGCCAACGAACGGCATGATTTGTTTCATGCTCTGAAACTAAAAGTTTCATGCCTTGAAACCAACAGTTTCACACCGAGAAACCAATGGTTTCAAGCAATGAAACTATTTTGAAGTTATCGAAGCGCAGCTATGATTCTTTCGCAAGCCTGTCCGTCACCATAAGGGTTATGCGTTTCGGACATCCGCTTATACATTTCTTTATCTTGCAGCAGGGCAGTGACATTACTGACAATTGCCTCCGCATCCGTGCCGACCAACTTCACCGTACCCGCCTCAACAGCTTCCGGACGCTCGGTCGTATCCCGCATCACCAGCACGGGTTTGCCCAATGAAGGAGCTTCTTCCTGCACACCGCCGCTATCCGTCAGCAGCAGAGTAGAATGTTGCATGGCATAAATAAAAGGCAGATAATCCAAAGGAGAGATCAGGTAGACATTGCTCAGACCGGAAAGCAGTTCATACACTGGCTTCTGCACATTAGGATTCAGATGAACGGGATAGACAATGTCCATTTCCGGGTGAAGAGCCGCCAGTTCTTTGATCGCTTTGCAGATATGCAGGAAACCATCTCCGAAGTTCTCGCGACGATGTCCGGTGACGAGGATATACTCACGATCACCTACCGTGTAGCCTTTCTCCTGAAGTTCCTTCGCCATCTTTTCTTTCACACCGGCGGTGGTGGAAATGATATCGACCGCCATCAGCAGGGCATCGATCACCGTATTTCCGGTAATAAAGATTTTCTTCGCATCTATATTCTCTTGCAGCAGATTTGCCCTTGACTGTTCCGTCGGTGCAAAGTAGTAAGTGCAGATACGGTCTGTCACCTGACGGTTCATTTCTTCCGGCCAGGGAGACAACATATTATAGGTACGCAACCCGGCTTCCACGTGCCCCACAGGTATCTGCATATAGAATGCCGCAAGGGATGCCGCCATCGAGGTAGTCGTATCTCCATGCACCAATACGGTATCGGGACGGAAGTCCTTCAGCACTTCGCGCAGTCCAAGGAGTACCTTAGCGGTAATGTCATACAAGTCCTGATTGGGAGCCATGATATTCAGGTCATATTCGGGAGTGATGCCGAACACTTCCAATACCTGATCCAACATCTGCCGGTGCTGTGCCGTAACGCAGACACGTGTCTCAAAATGTTCCGTATCTTTCTGGAGCGCCTTTACAAGCGGAGCCATCTTTATCGCTTCGGGACGGGTACCGAAAACGAGCAATATCTTTTTCATCTGCTTTATTTAATAGAGTCTATACAACCTCTTCGCAATTAAACTACATTTTATCGTCTCACGCCGCAGAAGTCCAGTTCTATCTTTCCTTCTTCTTTGGGCAATGCAAGGAAGACATCGTGGCGAACCAGCCAGACGATAATATCCGCTTTCTCGTATGCTTCCCGATAATCTGTCAGATGGAAGCTCTTATGAGTGCTTATATTAGGCTCGATAATCAGCACGTCCGCTCTCGATTCGGAGATGATGCGGGAAGCGATATATTTGGCGGGAGATTCCCGTAAGTCATCGATATTCGGTTTGAAAGCCAGTCCCATGCAGGCAACGACCGGTTCGTGCTCGTTCTGTTCCACAAACTTCTGACAGGTTTCCAATACTTTGTTCGCACACCAGTCCGCTTTGTAATCGTTCGTTTCACGGGCACGCTTAATGAGCTGCGCCTGTTCCGGATAGTCGGATACGATGAACCAAGGGTCTACCGCAATGCAGTGACCGCCTACTCCGCAGCCCGGTTGAAGGATATTCACACGCGGATGCTTGTTGGCAAGTTCGATCAGTTCCCATACATTGATTCCGGCTTTGTCGCAGATCATGGAGAGTTCGTTGGCAAAGGCGATCTGTGAGTCGCGGGAGGAGTTCTCCGTCAGTTTGCACATCTCTGCCGTGCGGGCATTGGTGCCGTGCAGTTTGCCTTGTACGAAAGCGGAATAAAACTCAATGGCTTTTTCGGTGGATGCCGGATCGATGCCGCCTATCACGCGATCGTTGTGCACCAGTTCGTATAATGTATTTCCCGGCAATACGCGTTCGGGACAATAAGCGATATGTATCTTCCCTTTCAGTTCGGGACGTTCTTTATAGATCACTTCCGCCATACGTTCGGTGGTATATACCGGAGAAGTGGATTCGATGACAAACAGGTTACCCTCCTGCAGATAAGGGATCACGGAACGGGTGGCCGCTTCCACATAGGTGATGTCCGCCCGATGGTTCTGCTTGAATGGGGTAGGCACTACGATAAAGAAAGCATCCGCCGCTTCCGGCTTGCATACTGCCCGTAACTTTCCACTCTGCACTACGTCCCTGACTACCTGACCCAGTTCAGGTTCTACAATATGTATCTTTCCCTGGTTGATCGTTTCCACCACAGAAGGATTGACATCTACTCCTATGACTTCGAAACCGTGAGCGGCAGCAACGGCTGCCGTAGGAAGGCCGATATACCCTAATCCTAAAAACACAACCTTTTTCATGTTCAATATCTCCTTATTAATAAGTGTGGCAAAAGTACAAATAATATGTGACTTTGTACGGATTTTCACTGAAAACCACTACTTTTGTGCAAACATTTTGAAAGCATGAGGGTACTAATCATCAATACTTCCGAACGAATAGGTGGTGCGGCTGTCGCTGCCGGACGACTGATGGAATCGCTTAAGAACAACGGCATCAAGGCGAAAATGTTGGTACGTGACAAACAAACAGACCAAATCAGCGTCGTCGGACTAAAGGGCAGCTGGCTGCACGTATGGAAATTCATGTGGGAACGCATCGTCATCTGGAAAGCCAACCGTTTCAAGAAGAATGATCTCTTCGCCGTAGATATCGCCAATACCGGCACGGACATCACTTCGCTTCCCGAATTTCAGCAGGCAGATGTCATCCATCTGCACTGGATCAACCAAGGAATGCTGTCGCTCAACACCATCCGCAAGATTCTGACTTCCGGCAAACCTGTAGTATGGACCATGCACGATATGTGGCCCTGCACCGGCATCTGCCATTATGCACGCGAATGCAAGAGTTACGAACAGGAGTGCCATCACTGCCCTTACATCTACGGAGGAGGAGGCAAGAAGGACTTATCCACCCGAATCTTCCGGAAGAAAAAAGAGATTTATAGTCAGGCATCCATCACGTTTGTAGGCTGTAGCCGCTGGCTGGCGGAGAAGGCCAAAGTCAGCGGACTGCTCACCGGACAAACGGTTATCAGTATCCCGAACGCCATCAACACGAATCTGTTCAAGCCTCACAATAAGCAGGAAGCCCGCAGAAAATGCAGGCTGCCGCAGGAAGGGAAGCTCATTCTTTTCGGTTCTGTCAAGATCACAGACAAGCGAAAGGGTATCGACTATCTGATTGAAGCCTGCAAACTGCTGGCAGAGAAACATCCGGAATGGAAAGACTCATTGGGCGTGGTTGTTTTCGGCAACCAGTCGCAGCAGTTGCAAGACCTGATTCCTTTCCGCGTCTATCCGCTTCCTTATATTAAGAATGAGCATGAGTTGGTGGATATATACAATGCCGTAGACCTCTTCGCTATCCCTTCTCTCGAAGAGAATCTGCCGAATATGGTGATGGAAGCGATGTCCTGCGGTGTGCCCTGCGTCGGTTTCAACACCGGAGGCATACCAGAAATGATCGATCATCTGCACAACGGATACGTAGCTCAGCGCAAGTCTTCCGAAGATCTGGCCAACGGCATCCATTGGGTACTGACGGAACCCGAATATGCGGAACTCTCCGCACAAGCCTGCCGCAAGGCCATAGGCAACTATTCGGAAAGTATCATAGCGAAGAAGTACACGGACGTTTACAACAAAATAACAGGGAAATATGCATAGTGTCCATCCTACTCCCAAGTTCTCGATTATCACGGTGACCTACAATGCCGAGAAAGTACTGGAAGATACCATCCTAAGTGTTATCTCGCAGACTTACCACCACGTAGAATACATCATTGTGGACGGAGCCTCCAAAGACGGTACTCTCTCTATCATCGACAGATACCGCTCACGGATAACTACCGTCGTCAGCGAACCGGACAAAGGATTGTACGATGCCATGAACAAGGCGATCTCCCTTGCCAGCGGCGACTATCTCTGTTTCCTGAATGCGGGCGACTGCTTTCACGAAGACGACACCTTGCAGCAAATGGTGCACAGCATTCATGGGAGTGTTCTCCCCGACGTCATCTACGGGGAAACTGCGATTGTTGACAAAGACAGGCACTTTCTGCATATGCGCCGCCTTTCCACGCCCGAAAAGCTGGACTGGAAGAGTTTCAAACAAGGAATGTTAGTCTGCCATCAGGCTTTCTTTGCCAGACATACGCTGGTGGAACCTTATGACTTAAACTACCGGTACTCCGCTGATTTCGACTGGTGCATCCGCATCATGAAAAAGGCGCGTACCCTGCACAATACGCACCTGACAATCATCGACTATCTGGATGAAGGAATGACCACGCAGAACCGGAAGGCTTCTCTTAAGGAACGGTTCCGCATTATGGCAAAACATTATGGATGGATAAGCACCGCAGCACATCATGCTTGGTTTGTACTGCGGTTGATTATCAAGCCGGGACAATAAACAGTGTATTTCAGACTGACTGACCCAGCCAGTCTGAAACTATAAAATATAGAATTATATCTAATTCACCTCATAAAGCATTACCTGATCCAGTATCACTCCCTCATCCAATGCCTTAATGACCAGTTGATGTGATTTCTTACCCGTAACGGGAAGTACAATTTTCCGGATTGCCTGATTACGAAGCACGTTCTCTTTCCATTCCTCGCTGCGCCCCTTCGTTTCGTACGCTATCACTTCAGGCTCGGCACCATCCAGAGAAACCGAGAAACGCAACTTATCGCCATGCACCGGATGATTGGGAAGTAACCGGATATCCACCTCTACCGAGTCCGTTTTCAGATTACCGAAAGAGAAAGTCAGCGCATCGCCTTTTCTTATCTCTGCGGCTTTGCCTTCATATCCCAAACCTTCGCAGACAATAGCGTTTCCCTTCTTTGCCTCCGCCCCGTTCCATTGACAGGCTGCTTTACGGTCCGCTGTCATCGGAGCAGTAGCCGCATTTCTTTCCACACGGTTGAATACAGGGAGCTTGCGGGGTTTGAAGTCCATCATGCGATTCCATTTCCCATTCTCCAATGAGTTATAGTGTTGAGTCAGTGCAGCAATGCTGTCGTAAGCGGCATCACTCTTTTCCCAGTCTTCCTTATCGTGGCGTGCCAATTGGGCGTATAACAGTTTGCGATTCATTTGTGTCGCAGCCTGTACGGGATATTTCACCAGTTCGAAGTAAGCGCTCTGTCTGTCGGCGGGTACTTTAGAAGCAGCTTTCTCTACTGTTTCCGAAAGTTCGCTGTAAGCATTCAGACGTTCGTTTATCTCTCTTTCGCTCCACGGTAAGTCTTTGACTACCCGATAGACCGGATTCTTTTCTTCCTCCCGTGTATTTCCCATAAATTCGGGTTTGCGGATATGTGCCAAGCGATAATGTTCCTGCATAACGGGGAGGATGGTCTTTGCACAGGAGGTTCCCAGTTCCCGTTCCAGCCAATGTTTCAGATGTGCGGTCACTCCTTCGAAAGATACCTTATCCAGATTCCATGCCATATCCATGAACAGTTCTATCTGATACTCGGCAGGCTTGATGTCGCCGACGTTCAGTATCCACATTTTCTGTATTCCCTGATCGTAAGCCTGCTTCATCTGTTGATAAATGAGTGATGGACTCATGGTGCTCAACCATAAATGATCGTGCGGGCGTCCCCAGTAGGAAACATGATAATAGACTCCGTTGCCGCCTTTACGGGCACGCTCTTCGGCAGTGGGGAAATGGCGGATATAGCCGTAGTTATCATCACACCACATCAAGGTCACGTCTTCGGGCACTTGCAGTCCCGCATGATAAATATCGAGCACTTCCTTATAAGGAATAAAGACCTGCGGCACTTGTGTTACGTCTTTATTCACGTACTTTTCGAGCAAGCCGCGCTGGTCAACAAATACCCGGTTCAGGACGGCTTTCTGTTCTTCTACCGTCTTGGCTCCCTGCATCTTTCCATCGTGAACGCCACGCATACCCAGCGTGTAAAGTATCTCTTGTCCGGCAACTTCTTTCACACGATTTTCCCAAAACTGATAAACGGCCGGACTGTTATTCACGTAATCGTATGCTCCTTTTCCACGTATTTTCCATTCTCCGGCAGCATTGCACGCCATTGGTTCGCAGTGGGAAGCTCCCATAAAGATGCCATACTTTTTCGCTGCTTCCCGATTGCCCTTCGTCAGAAAGAAAGGCAAGGTACACTCATGCATAGCAGGCCAGTAGGTATTGGCCCGCAAACGAAGCAGCAACTCAAAAATACGTTCGTTGGTACGCGGCCCGATTTCTCCTTTCACATCCGACGGTTCGTAAGTCTTGTTACTCCAAGGCATCAGTCCCCAATCTTCATCATTAATAAAGATGCCCCGATACTCCACAGAAGGAGACTGCAACTCTCTAAACTTGCCCGAAAGACGAAATGTCTCTTTCTTCTCCGGAGTCACATCCGCCCACCATTCCCAAGGGGAAACGCCCAGCAGACGGGATATTTCAAGTATGCCGTAGGCTGTACCGTGACTGTCGCTGCCGGCTACTACTAGCTTTCCATCTTCTGAGACGGCGAGCATGAAAGCCTGCTTTTTGTTTTTTAATGCGGAAATATCGATGCCTGCCTGCTCAATCAGCTTGCTCTGTCCGATCGTTCCTACTATGATGTTTCCGGTGTTTGTGTCTATATGGGCAGTTGCCGACAATACAGTCTGAAGGTCACGGGACAACAAGTCCAGCGAAGTACGCACCACCGGTGCTTCCGAACCGCTGCAAGCTATCGCAACCGGCTGACCGGACTGCAAAACAAAATCTTTTTGTTTACCCTGAACGGACACGATCACTGCTACCCAAGCAAGGAAAGAAAATAAAATTCTATTTCTCATAAATATTACAGTTTTACAATATCAGTAATGGTCACAAAGCAATCGTCGCTGCCATAGATTCTCTTCGTTTTATCAGTCCATGTGGGGCTGATGCCCGTAACTTCAATCACCAGCGTATATTCCCCTTCAGCCAATTGGGGAGTCTTAAAACGCGTTGCATGATCATTCGCCTTACTATAGAAATCGACCAGTGAAGAATATATTTTCTCCCCTTTCTTATCAAGGATATTCATACGCGCATATCCGCTATGACAGTTCGTTTCGCCCATAACAGCCACACAAGAGCCAGTGAAAGGAATGCTCAGCGTACTTCCTTTTACATTGGAAGATATTCTTCCTTCCTCCACTTTCCAGTCAGCTTCTTTACTGAACGTTATCTTCTTTAAATCGACGGTTTTTCCTTTGCGCAGAGGATTTACGGGTTTCAACTTATCAACGTCCCAGGAAGGCCAGTATTCCGGAATAGAAAGCTTTGTTCCATCCACCTGCATAGGCATCCACACATAGGTGGCAGCCGAAGCCTGATGCGGATAAGACCAGCGATCGCCCATAAACATAGGAATCGTATCTTCACCACACTTTAAAGGAAACACAAAAGTGGTCTGTGAATTATAGGTCAGGCTTCCTTCGGGAGCAAACAAACCTTGTCTGGTCCACGGCCCTTTGACGGAAGGGGCTGTAAAGTAGAAATTATCATTCTTCTCCCAACTGGTCAGATTGGAGAACAAGAAGAAATACGTGCCGTCCTTTTTAAACATTGCCGGAGACTCTCCGTGAGAACCACCTACTCCCGATACCACTTTTTCCTCTGCCGTACGGTAGTCCTTACTCAAACGATAGACAATTCCTCCGTGCAACAGCAGATATCCGGTACCGTCCGTGTCCTGATAAGTCCCCATATCCCAGCGGCGAATAGGCTTACCTTCATACAACAGAGGTCCGTGAAGTTTATATTCACCTGCTATAGTGCTACAGGTAGCATAACCGATATGGGGATCTTTATAGTTCATATCGTCTGCATGCATATACATCACATACTCGCCGGTAGAAGGGCATTTCATGACTTTCACACGCTCGCCTACACGATCAGGGCCAAGAATTCCGCTTGACTGCATCGGCAGTACAACACGTTCGAACTTCCAGTTCACCAAGTCATCAGATGAATAACAACTGAAACCCGGAAAAGCATTGCTCTTGTCCGACTTATATTCCCCGAAAAGATAATATCTGCCATTCTCTTCCACAATGCAGGCACCGTGGGCATTGACAATCTCTCCCCTGTCGTCAAACCAGGGAATTCCGTTATTTACTATTTTTTCGGTTTTCCGGGCCATGCCCGTTCCGTAAGATACCCACAAAAAGGCAAACAATAACATCCAGTATTTCATGATATTCTTCTATAAATTCTTATAAAAAATATAAGGCACAATTAAATTACAAATTTACGATTAACTATCTATATTCCTATAGAGAATAGTACAACAAGCATGGAATATTGTACTATTTTTCTTCAAAACAACATCCCGCAGAACAGCCACACACTTTCCATCTCCGCCGTGCATATCATGCAGCATCTTTCATCATTGAAAAGAATAAGAATATTTAATGCACAAAATAAGGAGAAGAACGCAATGAGACGGGAGGTAAATCGGGCAGATATAGGGGGCAAATCGGGCAATAAAGTAAAAGATTGTCATGTTACGATAATTCGCAGTCTGCTAAGTCAAATAAAAGAAAACTCTCTACGGGTTCTTCTGACATATAGAAAACTTTTTACCATCAATACTAAAATCGCAGTTGAGTTTATAATAAATAGTTGCATCGTTTATTATAAACGGTCTCCCCATTTATTATAAACTCCAGTACACCTTTTAAGCACGTATTTCTTGATTTTATGCAACAAAAAAGGCTGCAAACCGTATAAAAGGTTGCAGCCTCAAGCTTATCACCGGTTCACATAGATGCTGATTTGCATATGATCCCCTTTGTATTTTGTTATAATGTTACACTATTTTTTTCGGTTCGGTTAAGATGATTGATAAGGTGCATTTCGTTTCATTTTTTAATGGGTTGTTACTTTATTGCCTGTATGACTCCTGCAAATATACAACAAAAAAATGCCTTTGTCAAGTCCTGCGGATATTTGAATAATTAAAAAGCGACAGGCAGTGCAAGTAACTGATACATCAAAGTGCGTGCCATACGCTCCTGCCCTTTGGTGTCGGGATGCAAACGGTCATAGCCGGCATCATAGAAATAAATAAGCTGTTCTTCAACCATCGGATTCATACCTGTCACTGCATTAAAGTCTATGACAGGTATTCCCCATATATTTCCTGCCTCCTTAATAGCCTGCACATAAGCATCTATATATTCTCCGCAACCATTCTGATAGCTTTCATCCGGCTGGACATTCTTATCGCCGAAGTTAGCCAACGAACGATGCAAAGGAGTCAGCAGAACGATCTGCTTATCCGGGAAAAGTTTCTTCAGTTGAGTGATTCCTATATTAATACGACCTCTATAAGTGTCTTGAGTCATGACAGGCGTACGCTTTTTCCGCGTCACCATCTTCTTCATCTCACCGTGAGCAGACAGCACTTGCTCTTCTTGTTCCGTAAACCACTCACCGATAGGCACACTACTATTATAATCGTTTGTCCCCATAAAAACCAGGATAGCATCGACTTCTCCGCCATGTTCTTTCTTCAGCTTTTCCGCCTGACGGGGTACATCATCCCACTGCCTTCCACTAATGCCGTAAACAAAAGGAGTGATCCCCAGCCATTCTTTCAGAAAGTCCCAGTACTTCTTTATATTATCACCGTAGCAATTCGGGTCTGTGATGGAATCTCCGATGTATCCTACTTTCTTGCCTTGCCAGGGATGCTGAATACAACCTTGTTTATTTTCAGAAAAGTCATTTGTTACAGATGCTTGCTCTTGTCCATACGCCAAACAAGAGGAGAGAAACAAAACTGTGCATATGATCAGAAACCTGTTTTTCATTGTTTTATTCTATTAATAATGAGGTACTCGTATTCAAGTATGGAAATGCAGCCTCAAAAATAGACAGTTTAAGCGAAAGTAGCAAGAATAAAAACAAGAAGATAAAGATAGTACCTTCTTCCCCCGTTTGCAGGGCAACTATAATCTGATTGCAGGACATATATAGCCAATGTGCAGGGTAACTATCTCCTGCACGTTGGACATATATGTCCTGCACGCTGGGCATATATGCCCTATAAATACTTCATATATCTAATACACAGACTTATTTTGTGTACATCTTCAATCGGATATATCCTTCCTTCGACTGATTTTTCAATGCAATCCCGATACGTGTATATGCCGGAGAGTTCACTTCAATCGTTTCGGAAGTAAACGCCACTTTACCGGATGCCTCAATAGCTACAATCATCTGTTCGGAATCAGTAGCCAGCAGAAGATGTGTATCGTCCAGGATTTTCCAGTCGGCTCGTGTCGTTATGGCTGTTTCGAATCGGATCGGTGTTTTCGCTGTAAATTCATCGCCAACTGTAAAGTTGCCTTCACCCTGGCGGTCGTAAACGAAAGTACGAATGAGCTTATCCAAATTGGGGGTGGAATAGGCAGAGGTATAGTCAATACTGAATACATCTTTTTCGTTCGTAAATTCTTTCTGTAGCACAACGCCTTTCGCTTTGCCACCCGAGGACTGTGTTCGTCCGTCTACTACAGGAACCGGATGACCGAATGATCCTTTTATCTTATATTTCTGAGGAGCGTCTCCGTTAAAGTAATCACCGGGATAGGAGTTCGGACCACCCTGATCGCCAACCATCGTTTCACTTCCCAAAGCTACGGCATAAGAACCGACATCATTGTGGTTATGATTCTCCGCATTGGTTCCGCCCTTGGCTGATATGGCCAGACGACAGGAAGTTCCACCGGCAGGACGAGCAATCAAAATACCTGCCTGCTCATAATAAGCGCGCAAAGCATCCGACTCTTCCTGCAATACCTGACGGATTCCGTCTGTCATTCCAACCTTTGCAACCTGACTTGTGAAAAGTTCGAGAAGGTAAAGGGACAAGTTGTTTCCTTTGGGTAAAACAGGCTGTTCTTCTGCAGAAGTAATACCCAGCGCCCGGTCGCAGTAACTGAGAATAAACTTGTCCGGCGACAACCCGATGCGACAATCCGAATAGGCGGGGCACACTCCTTCATTCATCTGTATCTTCTTCCCATACCGGGCGATACGGACAAACTTGGGAGTCTGAAAGAAGTCGATCTTTCCCTGCGTTGCCCGGTATACTTCTTCACGCAACAGAATGTAGGCACGGAAACCATAATTATAATAACCTACACCTTCACTACAGTAGCCGTCGTCAGCGTACCCCTTCATTCCATACACGTTATACTTTTCGGCTGCCGCAACAAAGTAAGCACGTTCCTCCTTATCGGGCAACAAGGCAAGAGCCGCACCGGTAACACCCGCCAGACACACAGAGTTCCAGTTATTGGTAGCGGTGAACCACCAAAATGGTTTTGTCTCTTCCAGACAACGGTAGACCGGACGGAAAACCTTCTCACGGAAAGCACACTGCACCCGTGCCCTTACCTCCGGCGACAGACGATCGTCCAGCATGGTAACACACTGAGCAATACCGTTTCCGGCAGTAGCAACCACCAAGTCTACATAATAATCCGTTCCTTTATAATTCTTCAGACCGCGGTCGTGGGCAGGAATAGACCAAGGCTTCTGACTGCAAAGAGCCACCAGAGCTTTTTCGATGGCAGGGACATAACGCCTCTTATTTTCAAGGCATTCAGCCAAAGTCAGCCTGTACAGATATTGATAACGGGCATTCATCATATTCTCTCCAGGCAAACGAACATTCGTCTTATTCAAATGCAGGTACAGTGAATCGACAAAAGGGGGCATCCCCTGCTTTAACAAAGCAGGAGCTTCCTTTTCCAGAAGTTGTTTAGCGTCGTCACTCTCTTTTATCTTATTCCAGAAAGTCCTGTCCTTATAAGACGTTCCTATCCCCTGCGGTCGATCGGGAAGCATAGCTGCAATTTCCTGAATACGGTTCTGCGGGATAGTAGCATTCTGTTTCGGAGCGTCTTCTGCCATACGATACATTTCCGTTCCGGCAAGCAGGAAAGCACCCGGTCCGTATACTTCTGTCATATTGCGGGTCACTTTCTTTGGGTCGGCACCGATAGGTTGTACATATCCTAGTTTACCGTCTTCTTCTACCGCAGAAAGCAGTGCTTTCCATCCTTTCTCTACTACAGGCAGGAACTTTTCCTTTGGTAAAAGTCCCTCGTTCAGTCCATAGGCAAGGGCATATACGAAGAAACCGCTACAGCTTGTTTCGGGTGATGGATAAGCGTCCGGATCGAGCAGACTTGCACGCCAGAACCCGTCGCTGCTCTGTAAATTAGCGATGCGGTAACAGAGTTTCTGAAACAGTTCCTGATAGAACGGACGATATTTGCTCTTGGCAGGCAGTTCACGTAGCATTTCTACCAGTCCGCCAAGCACCCAGCCATTGCCCCGTCCCCAAAAGACTTTGGCACCATTACTCTCTTTCATATCAAAATAACGGTGGTCACGGTAGAAGAGATTTTCTTCTTTATCGAACAGGAACTCGTAAGTCGCTTTGTACTCTTTATCCATAAAGCGAATGAATTTCTTATCACCAGTGATATTATAGAGTTTCAGATAAACGGGGGGTGCCATGAAAAGAGCATCACACCAAGTCCAGTGTTCTAATGTCGTGGCATCTCCGTAAGTCAACTGAAACGAACCCAAAGGAGGATTGGCGACCACCCACTCCGTACGCGCCAGAGTAGGAACAATCATGTCCTTTTGCTTGTACTTTTCGTACAGATACAGATAGGTTTGAGCAATACAAATATCATCTGCATGATACATCCGTTTATCTACCTGCCAATAGTTACGACTTCCCAGGCGGGTCAGCCATTTATAATAGAAGTCATCCTGATCGTCCTTCTCGGCGATCTCTGCCCAATAAGCAAGTCCCAGGAAAAAGGTGGCATTCACCCAGTTGAGATCACCATAAACAGCTCTGTTGTAATGACCGATCTGCCAATCGGCTACCCTACGCATCGATTGCTTCACTTCGAGTTTAGTAAACGATTGTGCATGTGTCGTGCATAAATAAGCTATGCTTAGAAAAAGAATCAAAAGTAATTTCTTCATAATATATTTTTTAATTTATATGCTTTGGATGCACCGGCATAGATACCGGTATTTCTAAAATCACATAAAACAGTCTTTCGCTCGCTGGATATTTCAGGAATCAGCAATTCAACTTTAATACAGGATTGTGTCTGCCCAGGATCAGCAATATGCAGTTCGGCATTACCACTGTGTCCATCCTTAATCATCAATGCACAGGCTTTATCCACACTTACAGAAAGCTCTCCGTTACGGAATGTACCCTCTTTATAAAATACCATTTGCCATATTCCCAATTTCGTATGCCTCACTATCTGCATAGAATCCGTATTCGCCAGAATTTCGACGGGACTCTTCCTGTAGTTATTCATCTTGCGGGCAGAATGAATCCCAGGCACCACGATATAGGCATAGGTAGCATTCCGGGGATTACAACCATGATTAAATCCCAAAGTAAAGACCTCTTGCTGCTGCTCATTTTTAGATTCAGTATGATTAATGCTGTACCACGATCCCGTCTGTATCTTCTTGCTCAAAAAGAGATTTCCGCCGGCGGGAAAGACATAACCAATTCCATTGTGCAATACCCATTCGGGAGAATCATAGACGAAATCTCCTTCTTTCACCATCGACTGCTTCTTACTTTGTGACAATATGACCTCCTTTTTCGAAAGCAAACATTGATTGATAGTAGTACATACCGGTACACCGGCTGTCGAATTAACCCCCGCTCCCAAACAAATGATTTCATCATCGAAAAAGAACCAGGACTTTTTAGCTGCGGTATTTATATCAGCATAGGTATCAAGATATGAATAAACAGATACGCCATAAAGACTATCAGAGACTCCTCCTGCAAATACGGAAGTTCCCTTCGTTTGCCAATCAATTACAGTTCGTGGAATGGTATCCAGTTGAGGAGCAGTCACTCCAGGAATACGATTCCAGTTCCATACCGGAAAGATGCGGGCGTACTCGTCCCCTTCGGTCACGATGTTTGTACATCCGTCGGACATAAAATAGGTTTTCAGATTTTCACCATTCCCATATTCGCATCGCATGGTACGATTGGAAACCATACGAACGTCAAATGTATAGTGGGGACGGACATGAAGAGCATAGTCTCCTCTGAAATAATGAGTGTGTAACGGCTTTATTCCATAGTTGGCGGACTTCTTGCCTTCCAATCTGGCTATAATCGCATTGTATTCATCAATATGCACCGGGTCGAGCTCCAGCATTCGTTTGGCAAACAAGGCGGCATGACTCTTTTGGGTAGCATTATTACGGCTCACTCCTCTTCCCAATACATCGAAAAGCATGTATTGTCCACGTATAACCTGATAATAAGTGCCGCGCATAAAATGCCCCAACAATTGTATTCTCTCATCGTCCAATGCATATTTCGTTCCTTTGGTGTAAAGAGCTACCTGTGTTACTCCTTTCAGTATTTCGTCTCCATAACCACCGATATAAAGCTGCACGCCATGCTGAAAATAGCTGTTGTCATGCTGAAATCCTTCTTTCACAGTATATGATAGAGGACTATAAACATTCTCAACAGCCGTTTTCAAGTCAACATCATTCTTCTGAAGGCAAGCTCTATAAATCCAATGTAAAGCAATATCCGTCCGGTTGGCTCCAGTCCATCTGGCAGGATGTCCGCCGTCCTTCCGCATACGTTGCAAGACCTTTGTCTCCAATACTTCCGGAATCTGCCTTTTACCAACACGCATCTGAATAAGCAGAATACCGAGTTTCTGCGGCTCGGCAATCTGATTATACCACCAGTTATTACAATGTGGATTACGATGATGCCAATACTCCAAGCCCTTTACTATCTTATGATACAAATCTTCATTCTGATAATAGGAATTCTTTGGATGAGTATAAGCAAATACAAAGTCATACAACCGATCCACATGAATAAGTGGCATCCAGTTAGTACGATCCCGGCGGGCATAATCTATATCTATAAAACATCCTTGGACGTCATCATACAGTTCCAGAGCTTTATCAATATTCGGATTTTCTGCAACCCCATCCCGAATCTTCTTCATTAGAATATCAAAATCATCATTCTGCAAGCCAGACGTACAAATAGAGGGACAAGGTAAAACCAAATCCCAAGGACTCCATGCCAGCAATAATAGAATTATGATTTTATAATGTATCATTTTCATATATGCATGTTTATCATTTGGAGAATAAGGGGATATGTCAAAAGTAACTAAATTCCCTTCTTGAAGGAGGAGAGCTTAGTTACTTTTGACACACCTTCTCATCCTTAAAATACAATCAGGCCGACCACTCAGGCTACTTCGTATATTTAACAGGTTTCGACCAGATTTTATCCAATACGTTTTCCTGCGGAGCATACAAGGTTTCCATTATAAAAGAATCGCCTGTAAAATCTTCTAAAACGTCCTGTCCTTCCTTATTATAATAAGAAATTTTTGTTGTTTCTTCTCCTCCCTTGTTCCAAGTTAGCCTGGATGCCACTAATGTGCTGTCCAGCAACATGGAATATTTGATGACCAGATTACCACTCTGCATACTCTTAGAAACAATGGAACGATTTAACAGATAGCTCTGGTACTGTGTCCCATAAATGGTTCCTGTAAAGTCTGTAGCCAATGATTTATTCAACTCATCATCTTCCAGCCAGGCGGAAAAAATGATAGACCCCTCCCGCATATTCTCTAAAAGAATATCCGTCCTCTTATTTTTGGCCAACTCATATCTGACAGTATCACTTTGATTCAATGCAAGAGCAATCTTTGTAGATCTCCCGTCTTTCACTATCGGAAATGAAATCAACACTCTTTCCCACCCATTACGCACGGTTATTGAATCTTTCGATAATCGTGTAAGATACATGATTGGACCATCCTTAACAAAGTCCTTATAAGTCGCATCCATTGACTCGCAAGATATAATGGAACAAAATATCAAGATGCTGACTGATATAAATATAAATTTCTTCATAATATTTGTCTTTTATATAGCGATTACTGTATTATTTTATCCTCCGGTGTTCCAAAGAAAGTAAGTTCTGCCACATTGATACGAGATGTTCCTACATTATAATTCTTGATACAAACGAACGTCACATATCTATATGCATCCAGATCTACGGAAAATTCGAGTTCATTTCCGTCTCTTGCCAGTTCCTTATCAGCATCAGTTAACGGAACAATGGCCGCCGGAATAACAGAACCGTCGGCTCTGGGCAATACTCCTTGATATAACCGCACCCATCCTTCATCATTTTCCGGATCAAACTTGGTTACATTATTATCATTTCGTCCCCAAATTTCTATTTCTTTCGGATACAGGCCGTCAAATATAGATGAATAATCAGTTCCATTCCTTCTTCCATAGACAATCATACGGCTGAGCTTAAACTTCTTCCCTAAGTCCAATGTCACCGAACTCGGCTTGGTAAAATCATATCCCGCCGTTGTGAGGGTCATGAAAGTATTATTGCTTCCAATAATTCCGTCATACAGATTCTTTGGGGTATTAGCATTCGGTGCCAGATAACCTTTGTATTCGCCAATGGCCAAGTATCCCATTTTTTTCTTATCTACTTCCTCTTCATAATATGGAGTCAGAGATATCTCCTTACTTTCAGAAAGATGTCCCCACCTATCCTTCACCACCACACTAAATTCTGAAGGAACGGCTTCCATACCACGTATGGGCTCATTAATCTCTTGCTTTTTGGTATATAAAGCTCCGGCTTCCGTCCATTTTCCAGTAGCATCCTTCCGGTACACATAAAAAGTAAGAGTCTCATTGCTGGTGTTGGATGTCTTTATCCGGATACCGGCAAAATCCGGTTTTATTTCCATCTCCTTATAAGCAGTGATATAAGGCGGCTCTTCCGGATTTATTTTTACTTCCAGAGGTTCAGAATAGGCTTCACCCGGACTTACAGAATACAACTTCACATTATATTCACCAGCTTTTTCAAATCCTTCCACCACTACAGAATCGGCAAAATACGAAGCATTGGTTGAACGTTCTCCTATCTCTGTCATATATACAGCCTTCATATAAAGAAAATTCTTATCACTGGGCTGTGTAAAATAGATTATAGACTTTCCCGGCAGATTTTTGACACCATTCAATACTACCTGTTCGGGCGGAGTCGTACTTCCATGGGGAGAATTCATATCACTATCGTTATCGCAAGCACTAGTCAGCAATGTGATGGCTAGTACTAAAAGGCTACTGTATATTATCTTTTTCATAAATCAAATGTCACTTTAATTACTTACCAACCATAATTTTGAACTAAGTTAGGATCTTTTCTCAACTCACCGATATCAATAGGCCAGAAATACATTTTGGGAGTGAAATCCCGGACAAGTACTAAGTTCTCACTATAATAATCTACATCAGTTTCTCCATAACGGACTTTCCAACCGGTCAATGGCTGTGTCAATTCTGTTGTCGCAGTTTTCCACCGACGGACATCCCAAAAATAATGTCCTTCAAATGCTAACTCAATACGACGCTCCTGCATGATAATTTGTCGTAGACCAGTCTGAGTAGCATACTTGCTGTTTCCTACATATTGGTCCCAACTTTCTTTTACGCCTTGAAGTCCCGAACGTTCTCTCACCATATCGATCCATGGCAATACCGTAGCATAATCCTCTCCTTTTTCATTTAAAGCTTCGGCATACATCAAATACAAATCAGCCATACGGATAACAGGGAACGGATAAGTGACCGATGTAAATCCGGAAGCCGCATCGGACATGACCGTCTTGTAGTTAACCACTTTCTTAGGCCAAATACCAGTCAGGTTCTGAGAGTGATCTGCCGGAATGGGAGACACATTTCCTCCTTTACGCGCATTCACTGAATACAAGCCCGAAAGTCCCGTCTTTCCTTGTCCGAACCAAATACCGCCGTCAAAGCCTAAGCTGGCATAATATCTGTGTTCACGTTCCAGATTCAATTTGACTGTTCCCGTTTTATAATTCAGCATAATAGTATTCTCATATCCGGGCTCAGCTTCCACCGGCGTGGGAGCCTGCACTTCAAATCTATTAGCATAATCCCATGTCTTATCTTCTTCTATAGGAACCCCATGTTTAGTATAAAATGAGTTAGTCAGTCCAAGAGAAACACCCAGATTGGTTCTGTTCGTAGCATTCTTAGCATTTCTGCCGGGAACCAAGTCACGCGGCATTGCCTGTATCTGATAGTTGTCATAAGAACCCGAACCGACCCATGACTGAGAGTTTGCCCATACCACTTCTTTGTTCCACTTCTCAGTGACAGCACCTCGCAAATTCATCATCAGCTTGTCGGACTCTGTCATGACCACAGTGGGATCATCAAAATAATATAAACCGAATCCCAAATCTTCGAGATAAGTAATGGCTTCTTTACACGCTTCGGCAGCCTTTACCCATTTCTGCTTCTTCTCCTCTTCCGTTTTAACCGGATTAAAGATTTTCACACCTCTATTATCTGCAATTACCTCATAATCCATATTTCCATTGAACAATGGACTTGCAGCGGTTACCAGAACTTTCGCTTTCAATGCTTTAGCCATACCTACGGTCACTCGTCCCAGTTCTTCAGCTTCATTCTCTATTTTAGCCGGAACATCCGGATTAGCAATCACCTTGTCCAAAGTTTCTGTCACATAATTGAAACAACTGTCCAATGTCTCCCGATAAGGATGCATTTCCTCCGTACTACTACTTACCGGAACATATCGATCCATAATAGGAATCGGTCCATACATCCTGATCAGATAGAAATGATAATAAGCTTTCAAAAATTCCACTTCACCGATCCATCTGTTTTTCTCGCTATCATCCATATCCGGTGTAGTATGTATATTCTCAATCAGAATATTACAATAAGCAATTCCCTCATATAAATGTCCCCATTGAGCACAATATGGTGAATCGGACTTTTGCAATCCTTGGGCTATATACCAGGCGCTGGTTCCCAAATAGCTCCGGAAAACATCGGAAATACAAAAATCACCGGCACCAAGCAAAGCTACATTATTTTTGAGACTTCCGTCACTAGGCATATACCTGTAGCAAGTAAACAAGACTTTTTCCGCTTCTTTTCTCAAGGCGAAAGCATGGTCTTCAATGGTCGGTATGTTATCCGGGACGATATTCAGTTCACATGATGTCAATATAAACACCGACAAACATGACAATATACATATTTTGATTTTTTTCATAACCATTCTTTTTAGAAACTTACATTTACACCAATATTGAATACACGTTGTAACGGATAATTAAGACCATTACCTGCCAATTCCACATCCCAATCCTTGAACTTACTCAAAACAAAAAGATTGGTAGAAGACATATAGAGCCTCAGATTGGACATACCCCATTTGCTCACAATTTTTTGAGGTACTGTATATCCCAGTTCAACCAATTTCAGTCGTAAGAAGGAACCGTCTCTCATGAACCATGTACTCAGTTCTTTATTGTTGGCAACAGAAGTGGTTGACAATCTGGGCCATGTTGCATAACGATTGCGGTTACTTTCCGACCAATAGCTATTTGCAATAAATTTCACTAGTTGATTATTAGTTTTCTGCTTCATATCCGGATCTTTAAAGAATGGAGACATCTTATCATAATCAATCCAGAAAGAAGACTGCGCCGAGCCGTGGAACTGGAAATTGATGTCAAAACCTTTATAGCTAAATGTTGATCCAAAGCCATAGTTGATTTCCGGACTAGTCGGATGTCCAATAGGAACTTGATCCAATGAATTAATTACTCCATCTCCATTCATATCCCGGTATTTGATATCTCCGGCTTTATAATCACCAAACTGTACAGGAGAGTTGGCCACTTCCGCATCGTCTATAAATAGCCCTTCCGCAATGTATCCCCACTTCTGGTTGGGCGAGTAGCCTATTTTGTATTTCCACCATTCCTTATCATACGTGTTATCTTCATATTTCAGATATTCACTATGCGCATAGGTTAAGTTTCCGCGTACTATCAAAAAAGCGTTTTTGTTAAGGTTCTTTTGATACTTTAAATCAAGATCCACACCGTGTCCTTTGGTCTCGCCAATGTTAGCATATACGTCTGCCTGATATCCCATTACGCTTGGAATACTGGCTCTTTTCTGTAATATGTCAGTACGATGTTCTGTGAAATATTCAGCTATCAGGTCAAATCCGTAGAAAGAAGCTTCCAATGCGAAATTAGCTTTACGGGATTTTTCCCATCCAATGGCAGGATTAGCATAACGTGAAACATTTACGCCCGGTCTGCTATATTTGTTTTCATACCCGAAAGATGCTCCACCTGCATTCATATTCACATTAGACAGATATAAGAAACGTTCATCGACTCTGCCAATCTTATCATTTCCCACCAAACCGTATGAGGCTCTTAGTTTCAATTTCGTAATTTTTGAACTGAGCGGTTGGAAGAATGGTTCGTTCGAAATCATCCAGCCACCACCGACGGACGGAAAGAATCCCCATCTGTGTTTCTTATCAAAGCGTTCGGAAGCATTGTATCCAAAATTGAACTCCGTGAAATAGCGGTCACTATAGGCATAAGTAAAACGTCCCGACACACCCATATTTCTTGAAGGCAAGCTCTCCTGCAAAGTTTTGTAGTTTGGATTCTTACTGTCGATATACTGAGTAACGATAAGACCACCTACGGAATGATCACCGAAAGTCTGATTATAACTGGTTCTCGTTTCGATTGTCATTACATTGTTGACAGTCTTGTCACCGGGACTAAAATCAAGGTATTCCGTTCCGGAGTCAGGATTGATGTTTTCGATAGAATATTTCTCTGTCATGAAATCATAAGAACTTAAAGCATAGTAATATGGCTTATATTGTCTGGTCTGACCGTAATATGATTTACGAGAAACGTTGAAGAAACCTTCAAATTTCAAACCTTTAGTGATAAAGTTCAAGTCCTGCGTAACACCTAATGTAGCAAGAAGAGTCGTATTCTCATATTCCTTATATCCTTTTACCATTTCAGCATACGGGTTAAGATAACTTCCGTCATCGCTGTTTCCAAAAAGAATGTGTTTGATATATTTATGTTGTTCATCGGTAGGATATACAGCGGGAAAAAGTACAGGATTAGACTTCATTACCATCTTATAAATATCCGATCCCGAATAAATAGGACCTTCATAAGTGTCAAAGATTCCACTTAAGTTTACTCTTACCTGGGTCGTTTTTGTCACATTGATGTTGACATTAGCCCTCATCTGATAAGTCTGAAGATTGATATTGTTGTTGAAGTTGTTCTTGCCGTCTACGTTGAGCAAACCCTGGTCTTTGGTATATCGCAGAGACACGTAATACGTAGCCGAATTTCCTCCGCCACTGATGCTCATGTTGGCTCTTCCATTCCAGGTCGAGTTCTTCATTAGTTGCCTTCTCCAGTCATTTGTAGGATAAATGATAGAACCAGATCCCGGAACGGTTCTGTCTATTTTATCATCACTATACATGACAGGGGCGGAAGGATCACGTGTTAAGATGGCTTCATTATGCAATTTCATGTAAGTGACAGGGTCTGCCAACTCAATATTACTGGTCGGACGAGAATTACTTCCCTCTATTCTTACATCAAACTTAGTTTTTCCTCTCTCTCCCTCTTTTGTCTTTACTAGAACGACGCCATTAGCTCCTCTCGAACCGTAAAGGGCCGTTGCCATGGCATCTTTCATGATTGAAAAACTTTCGATATCATCGGGATTCAAACGCCCTAAGTCCGTACTTGTAGATTCAATGTTATCAATCAGAATCAAAGGACTGGTGTTAAATCCGAAAGATGCGATACCACGTACAAAAAAGCTAGCATCGTCCGCACCCGGCTCTCCTGATGTCTGATAAGAAATAATACCGGCTACCTGACCTGCCAATGCAGTTGTCATATTACTGCTCGGCACTCTCAGGCTCTTTGGCGAAAGTGTAGTGATAGAACCAATCACACTCTCCTTCTTTTGTGTTCCGAATGCCACAATTTCCACCGCATCCAGTTCATTTACGTTTTGTGAGAGTTGGATGGTAACGTTTGTTTTCCCTTTCAGTGGAAATTCTTGTGTGTTATATCCAATAAAGCTGACTACCAGCACATCCTTTTGAGGAGAAGCCATCAAAATAAACTTACCATCCAGATCTGTGACAGTTCCACTGGTGGGATTACTTTTAAGAGTAACATTCGCTCCAGGTATTCCTTCACCGCTCTCATCAAAGACCTGCCCGGTAATCTTAACTTTTGCATCACTTTGCTGCTGACTCTTTTCATCACCAGTCATTTTCTGTTGCCCATCTTGCGAATATGCTCCTATCGCGACAAAGCAAGCTAGCAGAAACAAATAAAACTTTTCAATTTTCATAAATTATTAGATTAGTTAATGATAAATACTTGTTTTCCATTTAAAAGAGATTCTTTCTCATTTCATTCATAGGCTTTTATATTTTAGATTCAACATTTTTCAGATTACATACAGAAACGTCTCCGATTACCAACCTGCGTGCTCTTCTTTGTTTTCACTCCAATCGGCACTTCGCTTCTTTTCGCCGGTATAGTTCCATTCAATCTCGTCAGTGTATTCTTTTCCATTATATGTTGCAACGGTTTTAATTGTATTCTTACCTTGTTCCAAGGTTACATCATCCAAGACATAGTGCACATCCGTGTAGCCTTGGCGTATACCCGTCAGTTCTTTTCCATTAAGATACACTTGCGGTGTACCTATGTTAGAATAAACAGTGACGGAAGTATGTTTTCGTTCGCGGTCGATGTTGCGACGCTGGGTCAGGTAGAGTACGGGATCTTTGCTCCAGTTAGCTTTATACCAGTAATAGGAGTCTTTTTTGATTTTCCGGTCAAAAGTGATCAACCCCTTCAAGTTACGGGCAGGTACACCGCCACGGCTCCACATCGGTACACCAAAGTCAAACATATTCCAAAGATAAGAAGCGATGATATAGGGATGCTTTGCAATGACACTCCATTGGTATTCATGTGTCTTGGTCTGAAAAGTTTCCGGATAGAAAGACTTTCCCCAGTTCAGAGCATCACCCAGATATTCTGTCTGATGGTCCAGATTTGCATCAGCACCATATTCCGTCAACATCAGTTTCTGCCACGGGTATTTCTCCTCCAGCCCTTTTATCCAAGGCTCGATATCCTGCAACTTTTTCTCATACCATCCGAAGTAGCGGTTCATTCCCTGAATATCCGCATTTTGATTGACCGGATGCTCTGCATGGCCATAACCATTTACAGATACAGTGTAGCGGTCAGGATCCTCTGTCTTGGCCAGATTATGCAGAGTTTGTGTCAGTCCTGCCGTATATTCGTGGGGCTGGTATACTTCATTGTGCAATCCCCATACATAAATGGAAGGGTGATTGAAACTTTGACGAATCAGTTCACGAAGCTGAGACTGTGCATTTTCGGCTTCATATCCTGTCACCCGATTCACAAAAGGAATCTCTGCCCAGATGACCAATCCCAAAGAATCGCAACGGGAATACAGGTAATCCGACTGTTGATAGTGGGCGAAACGGACAGTAGTTGCTCCGATATCCATAATCTGAGCCAAGTCGAAATCATGTTCTTTGTTGGTAAGCGCACTACCCAATCCCCACCAATCCTGATGACGGGTTACCCCATACATCGGGTATTTCTCACCATTCAAGTAGAAACCTTTGCCTGGCACAATCTCATATCTACGAACACCCAATGGCTGTACCACCTCATCAATTACTTTTCCGTCCGCCAGTAAGCGGGAAATAACCTTATATAAATAAGGGTCCTTACGTCCCTGCCACAGATGCGGTTTATTCAGTTTGAAGGTAGAAATGTAAGTCTGTGTTCCCTGCGGAGTGAGTACCAAAGGAAGGCGATGGGAAGTGACCTTCTTGCCATTCTGCGTATAAATGGTATTTTCGAGTACCAAGTCAGCAGGAGTAAGACTTCCATTGTCCAGCTTCACTTTCACTGTGATATCGGCAGAGCGTTTCGATACATTCCTTTGAGTAATATATACACCCGGAGAGGCACAATCGGTAACTGTAATGTTATTCTGTTCAGTAATAATCAGCCATACCGGACGATAGATACCTCCGTAAACCCCAAAAAGATTGTGATTTACCGGAATCACATCAGGACGTGAAGCATTATCCGCCTTTACCATTATCTCATTCTCAGCTCCCAGTTTCAATGCGGTTCCAATTTCAAAAGCAAAGGCGCTGTATGCTCCCCGGTGCATTCCGACAAGTTTACCGTTGACATACACTTCTGTGTTGGCGCCCACACCTTCAAAGCGAAGAAATACACGCTTCCCTTTCAACTCATTGCCAAAGAATTGTGTTTTCCTGTAATAACCAACTCCTTCATAGAAAGCATCAGCTTTTACCTGCATATCTTTAGCGTTCCAGGTATGAGGCAAGTTTACAGTTTCCCAGTCCGCATTCCATTGAGCAGCGACCTTCACCGGGTCCTGTGAAAAAGGCCCGCGTTTGAATAGCCATCCTTCATTGAAAGAGGTCACTTCCCGGGCAGAGAGTGAAAGAATCTGCCCGATAAGCGCTGATAAAATGAGTATATATTTAAACTTCATAGAATCGTTTCTTTATCATTTATGTTAAAGCATCTCGATAAATACTTTTTGTTCCTTTAGCTGCACGAACTTTAAGCTGAATTACATAAGGTTCACCCGGATTCTTTTTAGGAACAGATACGTTATATTCATTGCGGGTTGTCTCAACAACAGTGATATCTTCACCGGTAGTCAGCAAAGTGGCTTTTTCTACTGTAATGCCTTTCGGAGTCTTTACAATCAACCGTTCACTATAAGGCTGATTGAATACTACCATATAAACTTCATCGTTTTTACCACGTGTATAATATCCCCAGTCTTGTTTTTCAAATCCGGCATAATCGCAAGCATAAACAGCTTTTCCGTAACGATTCATCCACTTACCAATCGCTGTAGCCATTGCTTTCTCTTCGGGACGGAAATCACCATCTGCCTGAGGCCCGAAGTTGACAACCATGTTTCCACCCATCGAAACAGCGTGTACAATGCGGTCAATGACTTCAATCGGAGTTTTCACATAGCTCAATGACCAGTCTTTGTGATATCCCCATTGATTTTCGGGTATAGTCATGCAGGCTTCCCAGTCCCACTGTGTAACTTTGAGATCTTTCACCGGATCGGGCAAGCGGCGTTCGTAACCGGATTCGTAGTCACCCATCAGACGACCATTGCTATCAAAATGACGCTTTCCTTTGTCATCAGCACGCAAGCGGCTATTGATGGCAACACCCGGAACGAGTTCCTTCAACATTTGCTCTGCATGAGCTGTCCACCAACCATTCTTTTTAATGCTGGCATCCCACGTACCATCAAACCAGAAATCTTTAACGGTCGGGTAACGTGTTGCCAGTTCTTTCAGTTGATTGTCGGTAAATTCAAGGAAACGGCTGAAGGCGATGCTATCTTCTTTGGATTTTATATCATAACGATAATCCGGATTACTCCAGTCCATCACTGAGAAATAGAAGTGTACATCAATTCCTTCGTCATTATAGGCTTTCACCAACTCGCCTAATATATCACGCTTATACGGGGTATTTGCTACAGTATATTTAGTATACTTACTAGGCCACAGACAGAAACCTTCATGATGTTTCGTTGTAATCTTGACATACTTAGTACCCATTTCTTTGGCCATCTTTGCCCATTTCTTTGCATCGAATTTCGTAGGGTTCCATTGGTCCATCAGTTTCAGCCATTCATCAGCAGGTACTTTTGCCCAGCTTTTCAGCCATTCGGCAGCTCCGCCATATACTTTTCCGTTCCATTCTCCCCCGGGGATAGCATACAGTCCCCAGTGGATGAAAGCACCCAGACGGTTGTCACGGAACTTCTGCATGGCAGGGTCTTGCCGTTTACCTTCATTCGTAGCTCCATATTTCAAAGGAATTTCCTTCTTTGCTTCTTGAGCAAACGTTACAGAACTGACAGTAATCAATAATAAGAGTAATGTTATTAATCTGCTTTTCATGCGATAAATTATTGTGTTTTTCATACTTATTTTATTGTCTTTGATTCTATGTATTAAAACAGAATGAAAGCATTGCAAAAATAGGAGACCTATATGACATCCATAAACACAAATTTTGCAAAAAGAACATTTCTGCATCCACATGGAAGATTTGGTCACCTATAATGGAAGATTTGGATACATCGCCCTTCTTTTTCTACACAAATGATGTTATCCAACGTATAGTAACCTATAGGCAGACATTGGGGGGATTAATACCTGGTTTGTCAGGTATTAACAGCTGATATATCAGGTATTAACAACTGAATTGTCGGATATTAATAGCTGATATGCCGGATATTAATACTTGAGAAGTCAGGTAATGAAACAACTACTCCTTCCTACTCCTGACTCCTTGCGGAGCAATCCCGAAGAAGGCTTTAAAGGATTTGCTGAAATAACGGGGAGAAGAAAAGCCGAGCCGAACGGAAATCTCTGTTATATTTAGTTCCGGATGCTCTGTCAGCAAAGACATAGCTTCATCCAGCTTCACTTTCAAGATGAACTCATTCGGAGTCAACCCGGTCATTTGTTTAAACTGCATATATAATTTGCTACGTCCCATACATAATTCTGAAGCAAGCGCAGTAACATCAAAATCAGGGTTCTCAAAATTCTCTCTGACAATATTTACACATTTCGTCAGCAGTTCTTTATCTTTCTCATTAATAGCTTCCGCTACAGGAGATTCCGTAATGACCTTACCCGCATAATGTGCGATCAGACGTTTCTTGTTTTTTATCAAGTTATTGCAACGGGCCACCAATACCTTTATATTAAACGGCTTCGTTATATAATCATCCGCTCCGAACATCAAACCTTCTACAACATATTCCACAGAAGTCTGTGCTGTCAACAGAACGACAGAAATATGAGAAAGTTCTACATTGGTCTTGATTTTATAGCACAAGTCCTTACCTGACATCTCAGGCATAATCACATCACTTACTATCAGATCCGGTTGTATTTGTTGCGCCATCTCCAGTCCTTCGCGTCCATTACACGCAGTATATACATTATACATCGGTAAGAATATATCTTCCAGCATGGACAATAGTTCGGTATTATCATCTACCAAAAGAATCGTAGGCTTATCTTCTTCATCTATATTTTTCTGCAATTCAGGTTCTTTTATCTCTTCCGCCATCAACTGTCCATAAGAAGATACAGAAGATTCCGGAATAATCAGTGACTCCCGACCTTCCGTCACAGCCATCTCTTCATCACTGAAATGTCGGTTTCCCAGAGGCAGAGACAAGATAAACTTAGTACCCTCACCAACAGTACTTTCTACCTCAATCTTTCCATGATGCATATTCATAATTCCTTTTGCCAACGCCAATCCGATGCCTGTCCCCAAAGTAAAAGAAGAGGAAGAAGAGGCATTATCCGTCTGATAGAACCGGTCGAATATCTTCGAAATATGTTCAACCGGAATCCCAATACCCGTATCACACACTGAAACTACGGCCTGTGAAGCAACTTTCCTTACTTCTACAGTTATATTTCCCTTATTGGATGTATACTTAAAAGCATTCGACAATAAATTAAAAATCACTTTCTGTAACTGTATTGGGTCAAACCAGACAGAAATCGTTTCTTCTACAGAATCAAAGCGATATGTGATCTCCTTTTTTTGTGCATATTCATAAAAACACATATAAATCTGACGAGTAAAAGTAACCAAATTCTGTTCTTCGACCCTGAGTTTCAAATAACCCTGCTCCTGTTTGCGAAAATCGAGCAACTCGGAGATCAAATTCCGCATATGCCAGGCGTTTTTATATATACGCTGAATACGATTATAAACGGTTGTGCCCAAATCCATTTGCATCAATACTTCAATTTGCCCCAGAATAAGCGTTAATGGAGTACGAAATTCATGAGAAATATTAGTAAAGAAGCGTAATTTTACCTGATTGAGTTCTTCAATCCTCTCTTTTTCTTTTCGCTCAAACTCCAATGAAGACCTCAGAGCCGCCTGCCGTGTTTTAAAACGAACAAATGCGACCATCAATGCAGTCAGACAAAGGGCATAAAACAGATATGCCCATATGGTAGCATAAAAAGGAGCGGAAACATGTATATTCAAGCAGATTGCATCTTTCAAACTCTCCTTATTTTCCATCGAACGGACTTTGAGCGTATAGTCTCCAGGAGGCAGATTGGTGTAAGTAACCGTAGTGCCCGAAGTCTGGGTCCACACTTTATCGAAGCCATCCAGATAATATTCAAACAAACGATTACGGTCACTATTATAATTAAAAGTAGCAAATTCCACTGTTACGTTATTCTGCTGATAGCTTAAAAAGATATCCGACGTTTTCGCTAATATCTCAGTCAGGATGCCGGACTCATCACCAGGAGCTATTTCGTCATTGAAAATAAACAATTTATCAAAATTCAAGAAGCTTTTGACCTGAGATTCATAAAAGGACCGCTCTTGAAACATAGCCAATCCATTGGTACCACTGATATAAATAATCCCATTTTTGCTTCGATATAAAGCGGACCCCAAATTATAAGTCTGACGAAACAAGTGATAAGTCTCTTCTGTAACCTCTTTTTCACGATCAAAGATAGAAAGCCCTTTCCCATGCAAAACAAGCAGACAATTATCCCGGGCAGACTCGCAGATATAATAACAATAATTACTCGGAAGTACTCCATTGGTAGTTCCGTAAGACTTGAAAGTATCCTGTTTCTCCTGATACTTGAATATCCCCGCGCCAATCGTACTAAAATAAATATCTCCTTTATTATCTTCAAAAATATGCACGGTTTTGTATCTTCCTACCGTCAACGTGTCTTTCTCACTATCCGCCATATATTGAGTCACTTTTGAAGAAGATAAATTGACGCACACTATCCCTCCGCCACCAACAGCAAGCCACATACGCTGCCGGCTATCGATCAGAAACGTTTCAAAAGCATATTCCCGACTGATCAATTTCTGAACAGACGGATCATCCGTAAGCGGTGAGAATTTCTCGGTCACCGGATCAAAAAATACCGGACCACCTTGTGTCAACATCGCAATGCCATCCTTATACTCCTGAATATCGTTCACAATCTCATGAGGCAACGAAGCAGGGTCACCGGTAACATGATGGAGAGTGTGTCCCTTGTTCGATTTTAAATCCAGAACAAACAATCCTCCTAAATGAGTCCCCGCATACAATCGATTATTCTCCTTTCTATAAAAGATCGACTTGACATTATTACTCCCTAATGTCCCCTGATCTCCTTTATGATACATATATCGGGAGAAAACGCCAGTATCCCCATGATAACAATTCAGCCCTCCACCTTCAGTACAGATCCACACATTTCCTGCACTATCTTCAGTCATTTTACCGACTACCGGAAAGCTGAGGCAGTCTTCACGTAAAGGTTCGGCACAATAAAAGCTATGATTATTCTTATCGGGATTGAATACATTCACTCCTCCATAATAAGTCCCGACCCAAATATTACCTTGCATATCTTTATGAAGAGAGAGAATAGAAGTATGGCTTAAAGAATTTGAAGAACTTCCATAACGCGTATAATGACTCCACGTATCAGTAACCGGATCGTAACAATCGATTCCCTTGAACGTACCTACCCAAATATGCTTAAAATCATCTTCCAGCACGCATCGGACCTGATTATCGGATAATTCACCCATTCCCGAATGACTAACATAAGCGGTTGTCTCCCGATCGGGAGAAATACGGTACAAGCCGTTCCAGGCTCCCACCCATATATTTCCGGAACTATCGCCTAAAATACAATTGCCCTTATCAAGGGTAAGTAAAATCTCTTGCCGAAGAGGGTCTTCACGTGATATTGCGACCAAGTATTTTCTGGTAACCACCCATACAGTCTCTTTGTCCACATAGAGTGCTCTTCCCACAAAACCTTTCTGCACACGAGCAAAGAACGTCAGCTCTGTACCCTGTCCCGTATAATAATAAATGCCGTCTGCACAACTCACCCAAAGTGTATCTTTCTTACAAAACAGTCCATACACACCTTTCTGTCGCAGACAAGTGAATTGCTCCGTATAAATATCCAGTTTAATCAGATCGTTGCCCGAACGAATATACATTCTTCCGTTCTTATCTCCACATAATTCGTTAACCTCATTATTAGTCAGTCCATTATTACTTTCCGAAGGCTGGAATACTTTTACATCCTTACCGTTGTATCTATTCAGTCCCTCAGTAGTCCCCAGCCAGACTGCCCCTAACTCATCCTGATAAATTGATGGGATACACACCTGAGATAATCCATCAGATACTCCCAAATGCTTAAAATAATGATTAGTGGCTTCCGCCATCACCATAGATAAAAGACTTAAGAGAAAGGTTATTGTTCTTCGCCACATTTTACACATAATTATATTGCGGGTAGCAAAAATACAAAAAAAACATAATTATTGGTTAAGAATCTCTTTAATTTATACCCTTCCAGCCGAAATGCAGTTTATTCATTTGACGATTCTTGCTAAAATACGGTCCCACAGTATTTTTTCAAGGAAAAATCAATGGTGTTTTTAGGTTAAAACCATATCTTTGCCACAAACTAAAAAGAATAATTGGATGTTAATCACATTTACATTCCGCAAGGATCTCGTTCTGTAAATAATCTGTAAGTCTTCCTCTCATTACAGATTATCCCTTACATTTTCTCCGGCATATTCATGTCAGAGTTGATTTCTATTTTCTAAAAAAATAACAACTATTGTAGGCTCAAATGGTTTTATGCATCCCCCGTATGCCTCCATTTGACGTACACCTAAAACATTAAAAACAATGAGTAACAATAATACATCTATACATGATTTCGATTTCTCTTTCATATGTAACTACTTCAAGCTGCTGAAACGTCAAGGTCCCGGAAGTCCGGAAGCCACACGCAAAGCTGTAAGTTTCATCAACGAACTGACCGATGATGCAAAGATTGCCGATATCGGCTGCGGCACAGGCGGTCAGACACTGTTTCTGGCTGACTACGTGAAAGGACAGATTACGGGCATAGACCTCTTTCCCGATTTTATCGAAATATTCAATGAGAATGCAGTGAAAGCCAATTGCGCCGACAGAGTAAAAGGAATCACCGGATCAATGGATAATCTCCCGTTTCAGAACGAGGAACTCGATCTGATCTGGTCCGAAAGAGCAATCTACAATATAGGATTCGAACGTGGAATGAACGAATGGAACAAATACCTGAAAAAAGGCGGTTTCATCGCAGTGAGCGAAGCATCCTGGTTCACTTCGGAACGCCCTGCGGAAATAGAAGACTTCTGGATGGACGCCTATCCGGAAATCAGCGTGATCCCGACATGTATTGACAAGATGGAAAGGGCCGGATATACTCCAACAGCCCATTTCATCCTACCGGAGAACTGCTGGACAGAACATTATTTTGCCCCACAAGATGAAGTACGAGAGACATTCATGAAAGAACACGCGGGAAATAAAACTGCGATGGATTTCATGAAAGGTCAGCAGTACGAACGAAGTCTGTATAGTAAATATAAAGATTACTATGGCTACGTATTCTATATAGGACAAAAAAGATAATCATTATCTGCCGGAGAAGTTGGCAAGACAGGACAACTCTCCGGCTCTTATTATTCTTTATTTTGCATTAAAATGGAAACGAAAGAAATAAATAGGCAGGAATATAAATTACGGATCGACAAAGTGACCGAATATATTCATCAAAACATAGACCAACCTCTATCATTGCATAAGATGGCAGGAATCGCGTGCTTTTCTCCTTTCCACTTTCATCGCGTTTTCACGTTTCTGACGGGCGAAACACCAACGGAATACATCAAACGCACCCGGATTGAAAAAGCAGCACTGCTACTACAGAATGACAGGCAACTGTCTGCGACCGAAATTGCCGGTCGTTGTGGTTTCAGCAGTTTATCACTCCTCAGCCGCAACTTTAAACAACATTTCAATATCACTATCCGTGAATTTCGTTCACAGGAATAAACACCTAAAAAGACATGGAAAATCAGATTCTAATTTTTCGGACCTCCATCACGAAGAGACGCGACATCAAGCTCATCGGAAGTCTCCTGGCAAAGTTCCCGCAAATCACCCGATGGAATGTAGATTTCGAGGACTGGGAGAAGGTATTAAGAATCGAGTGCAGCAATATCACCGCACTCGAGATTTCGGAAACACTCCGGAATAGTCATATCTTTGCTACGGAGCTGGAATAAGCAGTTGTTTCAGTTCCTCCACCCCTTCAGAAGCTCCTTTCCGAAGGACGTGTATCGAACGGGAAGTATGTGTATCCACCGGCTTCGGGTCTATCAGATACACCTCTGCTCCTCTCGGTACATAATGCAGCAAACCTGCCGCAGGATATACATTGAGCGATGTGCCGATGATAACGAATATATCCGCCTTTTCTACATATCGGACAGCTGTCTCAATCTCCGGCACCGCCTCTCCGAACCAGACAATAAAAGGACGCAACTGAGTTCCGTCACCAGCCTTATCCCCCATTTTCACTTCATACTCTTCCGGCTTCAGTTCCTTTATATAATGAGGGTTATACGGGTCTCTGCTGGAACAGACCTTTGTCAACTCACCATGCAAGTGAACGATATGGCTGCTTCCTGCCCGTTCGTGCAGATTATCTACATTCTGTGTGATAACCGTCACATTGAAATTCTTTTCCAGCTCCGCCAGCAGTTCATGTCCGCGATTTGGCTTCACTTCCAGCAATTGTTTCCTTCGTGCATTATAGAAGTTAATCACCAATGCAGGATCACGCTGATATCCTTCGGGAGTAGCTACCTGCTCCACAGGATATTTATCCCACAAACCGCCCGCATCACGAAATGTGCTGATTCCACTTTCGGCACTCATGCCCGCACCTGTCAATACTACCAGATTCTTCATAACCGCTCCTCCTTATTATTAAAAGATGTACAAATGTAATCAGAATCATTGAATAAAAGAAGACTTCCGCCCGCATAATCTAATCCAAGGTATACAAGAATTTAATGCTGCCCATACGAAGACTTACTGCCGGTCATGCGAAAAACTATTCGTCTGACAGATGTGTTTCTTTCGTCTGACAGTTGTCAGACGAAAAATCAACAGTTGTCAGACGCAAGTTCAACAGCTGTCAGACGAATAAATTCCAGCATAAACAAACTTAAACAGTAAGAACACAAAGATTAAATCTTAGGAATGAAGGAATTAATTCCTTAAAGAAAAGAGACTAACTTTCACGGATATAAGAATTTTTAAATACTAAATGCTAAATCATTCAAATAAAACGTGTACTTTTGCGATTCATAAATTTGCAATTGATTGAAAGCTAAAACCATGAAGGTGATATGCTTCAATCTTCAACAAAAACATTATATGGATAAATTCAGTTACGCTATTGGCCTCGGAATCGGTCAAAACTTATTAAGCATGGGTGCAAAAGGCATCGCCGTAGATGACTTTGCACAAGCAATTAAAGATGTATTGGAAGGTAATCAGACGGCTATCAGCCATCAGGAAGCCCGCGAAATAGTGAACAAGTATTTCGAAGAACTGGAAGCTAAGATGGGCGCTGCCGCCATCGAACAAGGAAAAGCTTTCCTCGAAGAAAATAAGAAAAAGCCGGGCGTGGTTACGCTGCCCAGCGGACTGCAATACGAAGTGATCAACGAAGGCACAGGCAAAAAAGCGAAAGCTACCGATCAGGTAAAATGCCACTACGAAGGCACACTGATCGATGGTACACTGTTCGACAGCTCTATCAAGCGCGGAGAACCGGCTGTATTCGGCGTCAATCAGGTAATCCCGGGATGGGTGGAAGCATTACAACTGATGCCCGAAGGTTCCAAATGGAAACTCTATATTCCGTCCGACCTTGCTTATGGCGCCAGAGGTGCCGGAGAAATGATTCCTCCTCACAGCACATTGGTATTTGAAGTAGAATTACTCGAAGTATTATAAATAAAAAATTTCAAAGCAAAATGAAAAAAGTTAGTATTTTTATGGCAATCGCCGCTGCTGCAAGTCTTGCTTCTTGTACAGCTCAAGCTCCTAAAGCAAATCTGAAAACAGACATCGATTCACTGTCTTACTCTATCGGTATGGCTCAGACTCAAGGTCTGAAAGGCTATCTGACAGGCCGTCTGGACGTTGATACTGCTTACATGGCAGAATTCATCAAAGGTTTGAACGAAGGTGCAAACAAGACTAGCAAGAAAGACATCGCTTATATGGCAGGTCTTCAGATCGGTCAGCAGATCAGCAACCAGATGATGAAAGGTATCAACCAGGAACTGTTCGCTGGTGACTCTACCAAAACGATCAGCAAAGACAACTTCATGGCTGGTTTCATCGCAGGTACACTGGAAAAAGGTGGCGTGATGACTATGGAAGCTGCTCAGGAATATACTCGCACAGCTATGGAAACTATCAAAGCGAAAGCTATGGAAGAAAAATACGCTGACAATAAAGCTGCCGGTGAAAAATTCCTTGCTGAAAACAAAACTAAAGAAGGTGTGAAAACTACTGAAAGCGGATTGCAGTACAAAGTAATCACTGAAGGTAAAGGTGAAATCCCTGCCGACACTTGCAAAGTGAAAGTGAACTATAAAGGTACTTTGATCGACGGTACAGAATTCGACAGCTCTTACAAACGTAACGAGCCTGCTACTTTCCGTGCCAACCAAGTAATCAAAGGCTGGACAGAAGCTCTGACTATGATGCCTGTAGGTTCTAAATGGGAACTTTACATCCCGCAAGAACTCGCTTACGGTTCAAGAGAATCAGGACAGATCAAACCGTTCTCTACTCTGATTTTCGAAGTTGAGTTGGTAGGTATCGAAAAAGATAAGAAATAAGAAAGTATCTTTCTAAATAGAAAAAGGAAAGGGGTGCAAAGTCTTTGCACTCCTTTTTTTTGCTTTTTCCTATTTTTTTTCCCGTAAAAGAAGAATAATTAAAATAAATCTCTATATTTGCTTACTATTTGATAACAACAGGAAATTATAATTTATTATTATGGAAAAAATAGACAACCTCGACAGGCAGATTCTAGAGATTATTTCACAGAATGCCCGCATCCCTTTCAAAGACGTAGCAGCCGAATGCGGAGTGTCACGTGCAGCTATCCATCAACGCGTACAAAGACTGATTGACTTGGGCGTCATCGTAGGCTCAGGCTATCACGTAAACCCGAAATCACTAGGTTACAGAACTTGTACATACGTGGGAATCAAACTGGAAAAAGGTTCTATGTACAAATCAGTGGTGGCCGAGTTGCAAAAGATTCCGGAAATTGTGGAATGTCATTTCACTACCGGTCCTTATACCATGCTGACCAAACTCTACGCATGCGACAACGAACATCTGATGGACTTGCTGAATAACAAAATGCAAGAAATACCGGGTGTGGTTGCTACAGAAACACTGATTTCTCTGGAACAGAGTATCAAAAAAGAAATTCCTATCCGCGTAGAAAAATAACAGAATGGAATTCCTGAATGAATATCACCTTGCCGGGTTATTTATCGGAATTTGTACCTTTTTGATTATCGGCCTTTTTCACCCTGTCGTGGTAAAGGCCGAATATTATTGGGGTACCAAATGCTGGTGGATATTCCTGATACTAGGCATGGCAGGCGTCGCGGCATCACTGAGCGTCGACAATGTCATTCTGTCTTCTCTGTTAGGGGTATTTGCCTTCTCCTCGTTTTGGACCATCAAAGAGGTCTTTGAGCAGGAAGACCGGGTGAAAAAAGGCTGGTTCCCCAAGAACCCGAAACGCAAATATAAGTTCTGAGAAGAGAAAGTATTGTAGTTTTTTATTGTTAGGACTTGCATATTTCAATAGAAAATACTACTTTTGTCACCGCATCCAGTAAACGGATACACCGGACTTGTAGCTCAGTTGGTTAGAGCAACAGACTCATAATCTGGA
>ENA-UOIV01000510-UOIV01000510.1-human-gut-metagenome-genome-assembly--contig:-C59-NODE-510-length-42631-cov-11.815788_pt1 | contig 42631 bp, 32 predicted proteins | sample MGYA00242333_ERZ723880 | MGnify/ENA metagenome assembly ERZ723880 | reverse complement strand
TCGTTTCCCCTTGAGGGGAAGTCCCGCGAAGCGGGAAAGGGTGTACGGGGCAGAGAACTGATAGGATGCTCCATCGCGGTCCTGACCGCCAATCGGCGGCCTACGTCATGCGGCATGAATAAACATTCTCCTCCCGAAAAGGTCGGTTCTAAGACTGCTCCGCAATCTTCCATATATGCAGCCGGTACGCCCCAAGGAGGCTTCCTTCCGGCGTTACTGCCGGCACTTCAATGCCTGCCATGAGACTGCCATCATCGGAGATGGCTATGTTCTGCAGGGGGCCGGCAGTGTGGAAGCGGCAGATGCGGCTGCCGTCAGCAAGGTTTACCGCTTCGGCGCCGTGGGCTTTATAATCGTGATTTCTCACATTTCTTCCCACGGCCAGGGCAGCCACCCCCTTTGCTGCATCGAGGGCTTCGATTTCACCGCAGGTCCTGTATTTCCAGCGGAAGGTGCCGGAAAGGTCAAAGAAAAAGAGGCTGTTGCTGGAGGGGTGGATCACCGGGGATGGCATCTGCCAGTTATCCCGGCTGAAGGTGTTGATGGTGTCGAAGATCACCCCTTCCGGCACAAAAAGGGCATCCCTTCCGGCTGCGAAAAACCAGGTACCGTTCATTTCCTTAGGCTCCGCCAGGGTGCGCTGCCAGAGGATATGGCCCTCTTTGTCGAAGAGGAAGGCCCTGCCGTCGCTGGTGATGGTGGAAAGATAATTTCCCCCTTCCGACCACACCGGCCCGTTTCTCATGGTCACCGATCCGAAGTGGGGCGCTGTGTCTATGACAGTGCTGTGAAGCAATGTACCATCCCTGCCATCCAGCACATATATGTTTTTATTATACTCCAGATTTTCTATTTTTGATTTATCATAATTGGCGGTTCCAAAGGCAAAGGAGCTGCCGTCTTTTGAAATCTCGCCCCAGTTCACCCAGCCGTCCATGGCATGGTCTTTGGGAAAGCGCCATCTTTCTTCTCCTGAAGGGGTGAAGGAAACCACCCGGCTCAGGTAGCCCCGCTGTCCACTGTCGGTTATGGTGAAGCGATAAAAGACAGCATATATATTTCCTTCCCGGTCGGTGGAAATATGAATGGTCTGGGGATCCGCCCGAATATCCGGTTCGCCGCCGATGACGTCAAAACCCTTGAATTTCCAGAGAATGTCGCCGGAAGAGGTGTTCATGGCATAGAGGTATCCGTCGGGGCTTTTTTCTCCCACATACACCCTTTTTCCGTCAGGCGAAAGAGCGAGGGAGCGGATGAGTCCGCTTCCTATGGGGTGGCTCCATTTCTCCCCGCCCTCTTTGGATAGAAGGCGAAGCTCCCCATTGGCCGTACCTACCAGCCATCCATTGGAAGGTACATAGCGGATTTCTCCGCCCTCAAAGCCCATGCGGTCGTAATTTCGTCCGGCCATTTCCCCCAGAGGCACTACAATGCCATCGTCCTGATTGCGGGGCGTAAATATCTGCCAGGGCGTGCGGCTTCCGGTCACCCAGAACAGAGTGAGCCAGGTAGCAAAGAGAAGAAAGAACAGGCCTGTCGTTTTCCACTGTTTCATAAATACCATTTCGTCCAGTCATAAATGATGCGCAGCGCACCGAAGTAAATCCCCTTTTGGGAAAGAATATAGAGCACCTTGGAGGCACCGCAGAAAAGTACAAACAGGAGGAACAGAAGGGAAACCCCTTTTTCTCTTCCTTTCCAGGGCGGGCCCTTCCTTTCCTTGGCCAGGAAAAGGCCCCGGCTGGTGACGGAAAGAGACAGAGTCTGGGCCCGGCGCAGACAGCGGGCCAGCAGGGGTTTGATCATGTAGGGAATGTGCCTCAGCACCTGATGCCTCCCCTTTTCAGAACCGCTTCGAAGCTGCAGGGCCGTCATGACCTCCCCTGCTTCTGCCGCCAGAATGGGAAAGAAGCGGATGGCTGTCACCAGCATGAAGGAGGCCTGGGGCGATAAGTGCCAGGCAGTGAGTCCTTTGAGAAGATCCCTGGGATCGCTGGTCCAGCACACCAGAAGGCCCAGGGAAATCATGGATGCCGTGCGCATGCCCTGGACAGCGCCGTAAATAATGCCTTCCCGGTAAATATAAAGGCCGCCGGTCAAAGATCCCAGCAGGGGAAACCCGGGAGAAATGAGCATGCAGAGAGGGGTCCTTGGATTCTGGCTGAAAAAGAGGGCCTGGCTTGAAATGGAACCCCAGAGACCCAGCAGGAGAAAAATGGAAAGCACTTTCCATTTGTACACCGGCGTTTTTCCTAAAAAATGAAAAAGAAGGGTCAGTGTGAAAAGAATGAAAAGGCTTCGCCCATTGTCCACAATAATCATCATGAAGGCGTAGAGAAGAAGGAAGGACAGCTTCGTCCTGCCGTCCAAAGCGGAAATCACCGATTTCCTGTCGCTCCCTTCAAAGGTCTGTCTGAATGACATGGGCCATCACCTCCTCTATGGTTACGCAGGGTTCTATGGCAAGGTCCTCCGATACATCCATCATGGGCGGCAGGGACAGGCCGCTTTCCTTCATGAGCTGCCGGCTGCTGAACAAGAGTCGAGGACTGCCCGCTGCGATGATACGCCCTGCCTTCAGTACATAGACTTCTTCTGCCAGCTCCGCCGCCAGCTCCATGTCATGGGTGCAGAGGAAAATGGTTCTTCCCTCTCCTGCAGCCAGGCGCAGCATATCCCGGATATCCGTAAGGCTCTTCTGGTCCTGTCCGGTGGTAGGCTCATCCAAAATGAGAAGGTCATTATCCTTCCGGGCCAGAAGGGCGCCGAATACCACCCGGAGCCTCTGCCCCTTAGAAAGGGCCAGGGGAAAATCATGGCGGTAGTGGGCCAGATGGAGCTTATGGAGAAGTTTGTCCAGCTCCTCTTCTGTCATGTCTTTGTTGTTCCAGGTCAGTTCTTCTTCCACCGAATCAGTCAGCAGCATCAAATCCGCCTCCTGCCGCATGAATCCCACATGGTGTCTTTCCTTTTCCGCCGGCTTTCCATGGATAAGCACTTCCCCGGAAGAAGGAGAAAGGAGGCCGGCCAGAAGGTTTAAAAGAGTGGATTTGCCGGCGCCGTTAAAGCCCATGAGGGCTGTAATGCTCCCCTTTTTTACGGTAAAGGAAATCCCCTTCAGTGTCTCCTCCGCTGCGTCGGGATAGGTGTAATGAATGTCCTTCCCTTCCAGAATCACTTCTCCTGAAGGGTTGGGCCGGGCCGGTTCCACATGGGGCCGAAAGGAAATTCCTGCCTTTTGGATTTCAAGAACCGTCGCTTTCCTGTCCGATGAAGCCTTCGGCAGATGAAGGCGCCGGGCCAGCTTCACCGTCTGGGGTTCCCGGATGCCGTACACTTCGGTATCCCCCATTTCATTCCACGCCTTTTCTGTAGGACCGTCATACACCAATTTCCCCCTGTCCATAATGCAGAGCCTTGGAAAATGGGCAGCCAGCTCATTCACCCGGTGTTCCACCATGAGAATGGTCATGTGGTCCTTTTCATTCAAACTATGTAGAAGGGCGAGAAAATCCTTCACTCCCTCCGGATTCATCTGACTTACCGGCTCGTCAAGAATGAGGAGCTTTGGATGGGTAACGAGGATGGATGCCAGGGCCAGCCGCTGCCGCTGTCCTCCGGAAAGGGCATGAATGCTCCTGTCTTCCATCCCCGAAAGGCCCACCTTCTCTAGAGCCCTTGACACTTCCCTTCGGATCACCGATGGCTCTTCTCCCCGGTTTTCCAGGGCAAAGGCTGTCTCGTCTGCCACAGTCATGGCAAAGAGCTGGTCGTCCGGAGTTTGGTATACAGTGCCTGCTATAAGACCGATATCTTCAGGAGTCATGCTGAAAATATTCCTGCCGCACAGCGTCATGGCGCCCCTCTTTTCTGCATCCTCCAGAAGGCCTGTCACCGCCTTGATGAGGGTCGATTTCCCACATCCCGACCGTCCGGCCAGGAGCACCATTTCTCCTTCGTTCAACGACAGGTCCAGATGGCTGATGGTTTCCTTCTTTCTTGAAAGGTAACGGCAGGAGAAATCCTTGATATCCAGTATCATGATCCCATCACCTGCCTTAAGCGGCTCCCCGTCTTCCAGCCCAGGAAACTTCCCAGACTGCTGTAGAGAAGGCCGTTAATCACCATGTAAAGACCGATGAACCAGTCCGCATAATAAAGCCGGTAGAAAAGCATAAGCTGCTGCATGTTTACAAAAGTAATCCCCGCGTCGCACAGCCCCAGCACCAGGGAAATAAAAAGGCCGTAAGGCAAGGTCAATGTTTTCTTCCTGTAAAAGCCGGTTATGTAAAGAGCTCCTTCGATAACCACAATGGAAAAGGCAGCCAGAAGGATTCCTACCGGTGTGACCCGTCCAAAAAGTACAGCGGAAAGAAGCCAGCGAATCAGGAAAAAAAGAGCCGTCACTCCGGGGCGCCGGAAAAGAACCAGAAGGGACATGAGGAGCATGTACTGTACCACACCGCTTAAAAGTCCGGTCACCAGGCCAGAGAAAGGTCCCAGAATCACATGGAGGAAATCGCCGGCCAGTGTCACCGGCACCACCACGCCGCCAAAAGCCAGCGCTGCAAACAAGGCCGCCGCAATGTCTCCCCTGGCGCCGATGGAAATCATGGTCTTTTTGATTTTTCCAAAGGAAAGAAGGACCAGAAGAAGAGAAAAGCAGGAAAGGCCTGTAGAAATCATGCCCATGCTGCGGCTCTTCACCACCGTCAGCGGAATCTCCGTAATCTTTTGGCTTTCTCCGTCAGAAAGGGTGATACGAAGGTTATAGTCCCCTTCGGAAAGGGTAAAGGGATTGGCATAGAGAGGAATGACAGCGGTCTGCATTTTTCCGCCGTTTAACGAAAAATCGGTTTCTGTGGAGAAAGAATGGTCCGGCACCGTCCCCTCCTCGCCGGATGCAGAAAGAAGCCCTTCCTTCACCTCTCCGCTTCCCCGGTCCACCAGCTCCGCCTTGAAATGGATCTGTCCCACGTCACGCCGGGGATTTCTCATATCCAGCAGAAGGAAGGTGTCCGGTTTGGCTGTCAGGGTGCTCCGGTCCAGAGGCGTACCGGTCAAACGGTGCTTCATATTTTCCAGCTGTACATCAGGAAGCACCATGGTATTGGGGGAAAGTCGGTCATCGGTTTCTCCGGATTCATTTACCGGAAGCACCACGCCCTGAATATACCAAGACTCTTCCCTCTTTTCCTTCTCCCTTTCCTCCGGTGCCGTCTCTTTCACTGTGAAATCCAGATTTCTGGAAAGTTCATAATCCGGGCCGGTAACAGAAATAGAAACAGCGCCCCTTCCTTCAGGAAGAGAAGAGGAAAGGGTGACAGGAATCACTTCGAACACATTGCCAAAGTCCGCCGGAAGCGTCCAATCCATGTGAATCTGTCCCGCCTCATCTACTGTCCAGCCCTTCCCCGCAGAAGCCTTAAGACCTTCGGGAAGAGTGACAGTAATGGATACCGGTTCAGCAGGTCTGTTGAAATGATCCAGGGAAATAAATAAAAGCTGCCGGCTTCCAGGACTGGCAGGCCTGGGTTCAGACCCGTTCAGGCTGTAGGGGAAAGAAGCCTCCAGCTTGACCGGCAACTCCTCTGCCAGTACCGGCAGAAAAGAAATCATCCAGCAGAATAGAAGCATAACCACACGGATTGGCATAAAAAAACCTCGCGATTCATCAGGAACATGGAAACAGATTGATTTCATTATACTATGGAAGGGATGCGGCGGGCAGTGCAGATTTTATCTGTATGGATGATATGCTGTTCAGAAAAGGAGACTGCCTCCTCCATACGAAAAGACAGGCGTGAAAACCAAATTCCCGGTACCGCAGTACCGGGAATCCCTTACCTGTTGGCCGCGGTTCTCCAGATATGGAGGAGCTGGTCTTCTGAAATTTTATCCACCTGGAAGTAGGAGGCTCCCATGGCTTTGGCCAGCTTTTTAGCAAGGCCCAGTTTGATGAAGCCCGACTCCGTATCAATGACTGCCACAGGAATATGTCTCCTGCCGATGCGTTTGGCCTCTTCCATGGCATCGGTGACAGGGTTGGTTCCTTTGTTCAGGGGACTGGTGGCCCTGCCGTCGGTGATGAGGATGACCACGGGGTCCTGGTTCGCATCCTGGCGATAAAGCATGTCCAGCACGTCTTCCGCCTTAAGGAGTCCCTTGGCCAGAGGTGTCTTGCCTCCTGTGGGCATGGAAGCCAGTTTCTTCTGGGCAAAGTCCACGGACCTTGTGACAGGAAGAAGGACTTCCGCCTGTTTTTTGCGGAAAGCCACCATACCTACCCGGTCTCGTTTCTGATAGGCATCCAGAAGGATTTTGAAAATGACCCCTTTCACCGTTTTCATTCGTTCTCTGGCGCCCATGGAGCCGCTGGCATCTACAACGAAGAGGAAAATATTGCCGGTCCGCTTTTCACGAACCTTGCTCCGAAGGTCTTCTTTTCTGATAACCACAGCGCAGCCGTTGGAAGGTCTTGCCCTCTGGTAAGGCGCTGCCGCGCGGAGGGTGGCATCGAAGGCAATGTCCGATGTTTTGGCCCTGGGAATTTCCGCCCTTACGTAGCGGCCCTGCATGAGATCTGTCATGGTGAGGCTTCGTTTGCCGCTTCCTTTTTTCGGTTTCCTGTCTTTGGACGGTTCTATCCACATAGGCGGCAGATTCACATGAAGGTCCGCATCGTCGATTCTCTCCCGGCTCTGACCGCGGGGATTGGACATCTGCGCATTGTCTTCATTCTGCTCATGATTGCTGTCATCTGCATCCTCCGTATCCATCTGGGGAGGCTGGGCTTCTGGCGGATGGCTGAATTCATTTTCCGATGCGCTTGGCTGTTCCGGCTCTTTTTCCGGAGGTCTGTTTTCTTCCTCCTGCTGCTCGGGCTTCATATCTTCCGGAGGCTGCTGTTCTTCCGCTTTCCTCATGCGATGGGGCAGGACGAATTCCGCTGCCTTTTCCAGATCCTTGGGAAGTACGTACTTTCTTCCCGCCAGAGCGGCTTCAGCCCTGGCAGCTTCAATAAGGTAAATATCAGCCCTGTGGCCTGCCACATGGGCTTTCAGGGTATATACTGCCGCCAGCTGCACCATGGCATCCGAAACTTCCACACTGCCCAGGGCATTTCTGGCTTCTTCCACTTTCTTTTTCAGGGCTTCCGTTTCTTCCTGCCATTGGGCCCTGAAAGCGATGCCATCCTTTTCAAAGGCCAGCACCCGGCGGATGATTTCCTGCCTTGCCTGTTCGTCGCAGGAGGGGTCGGCCTCTGCAAAAAGACCGAACCGGTCCAGGGAAGAGGCGGAAAGGGTGCCGCTATCCGGATTCATTACAGCCAGTACGGTGAAGGCGGTCTTCCTTTCCTCCGAAAGACCGTCTCTTTCCAGCCGGTATCCGCCGGCTTCGCGGATGTTCAGCACCGCAGAAAGGAGATCGTCCCGAAGGAGGTTTACATCATCCATATAAATAATGCCCTTATCCGCTTCGTCAATCAGTCCGGGAAGGAGTTTTTTATGACCGCTGCGGATAGCCTCTTCTGCATCGATGGAGCCAAAGAGCCTGTCTTCCGTGACACTGATAGGGATTTCCACCCAGGGAGCATCCACCAGTTCCCTGGCGCTTCTCACCAGGGTGGACTTGCCGCTGCCTTTTTCTCCGGACAGGAGGAGGCCGCCGACAAAGGGGTTCACCAGGGTGAGGAGGATGGCTTCTTTGGCTTTTTCCATGCCGCAGACAGCGGCAAAAGGAAATACATTACGCTTCATCGTCAATGACCTTGTCCACTTCAGTCCAGTCCAGCGTCTGTTCTTCGAAGGGACGGCGTCTCATACGATGAGGCAGGGCCAGTCTGGAAGCTTCCCGGATGTCTTCTTTGGTGACTTCTGTATGTCCTGCCACGGCTGCAATGGTTTCAGCAGTTTTAATCAGGGTAATGTCGGCACGATGTCCATCTACACCCAGGGTAATGGAAATTCTGGCTGCCAGAAGAAGGATATCGTTGGAAACTGTCACCTGGGGCAGCAGTTTCATGGCTCTTTCAATGCGGCGCACTTCTTTTGCCTGTTCATCCTTCCACTGTTCCAGGAAAGGTTCAGGATCTGCTTCATAGGCCAGTCTTCTCTTAATGATTTCGGCCCTCTTTTCCGGGTCCTGTTCGCCGACCACTTTGACAGAAAGGGCAAAGCGGTCCAAAAGCTGGGGACGGATATCCCCTTCTTCCGGGTTCATTGTGCCTACCAGGGAGAAACGGGCGGGATGGGAGTAGGAAATTCCTTCTCGTTCCACCGTATTGATACCCATGGCGGCAGAGTCCAGCAGCACATCTACCACATGGTCATCAAGCAGGTTGATTTCATCGACATAAAGAATATTTCGATTGGCATCTGCCAGAATCCCTGTTTCAAAAGAGCGCTTTCCTTCGCGGATGGCCGCTTCAATGTCCAGTGTACCTACCACGCGGTCTTCTGTAGCGCTGACAGGAAGTTCCACCACTTTCATGGGGAGCATTTCTATCGGCGGTTCTTCATGGTCGTATTTTTCATGGCATTCATCGCACCAGTTGGCCCGGTCATCGGGGTCGCAGTGGAAACGGCAGCCCTTGATGCACCGGCGCGGCGGCAAAAGGTCGGCCAGCGCACGGACAGCCGTAGACTTGGCCGTCCCCTTCTCCCCCTGGATGAGCACGCCGCCCAGTTTCGGATTGACAACATTCAGCACTAAGGCCTTCTTCATGGTATCCTGCCCGATAATGGCAGTAAATGGAAATGTTCCCTGTCTTTTCATATATCCTCCTTGTATGTTAGAAATAGTATTTAGTGAGCTGGTGGGATAGTGTACTAGTGTTCCAATCAGCTAATTAGTCAGCTAGTGTCCTAGTCAGCTGGCAGGCTGGTGAGCCTGCTGCAGGCAGCATATATACTGCACCCGCAGGGCGCCGCTGCCATCCTTTGAACATTCTGAACCCTTTCCCCATCAGCTTCCCAAACAAAATAACTCTTTGCCAGTCTCACCGGTTCTTCTCCAAATACTTCCGGATGAAGAACTTCTTCATGGCACATTCCGCATCGGAAGGCCTTACGCGGCCCTCTTTATCCAGCCACCTTGAGAAGCATCCGCCGCCGCAGAGGGGAAAGTACTCACAGCTGCGGCATGGGCTCATGGCCTTTTTGATAAAGGCGCCCACTTCCCTTACTTTGTCCGGGTCTCTTCCGGTTTTCACCGTACCAAGCCGGTATGTTTCCCGTCCCATGAGAGACGAGCAGGCGTATATTACGCCATGTACATCTACAAAGGCAGCCTCGCCGTTCATGGCGTAGCACTGGGGAAATTCATGGTTTCCCCCGCCATAGAGATGTGCCACCCGATCTTCCTGGGTGAAATGGATATGGCGGCCTGTCACTTTTTCCAGCATGGCCATACGGTTGTATACCGCTTCCAGTGCCTTTTCCATGTCCCGGGCCGAAGGTTCATGAAGACTTTCCCCTCTTCCCTGCTCCCGAAGGATGTCAAAGCCCACCTGGTGTACATTGCCGTAGAAATGGGCCATGTCTGCAATGCCGGGAAGGTCATTCACCATATCATCGGTGACAACACAGGTAATGCCGGTGCCAATGCCCTCTTCCGCCAGATGGCGGAAACCTCGGGCCGCAGCCTTTGAGGAAGAGGAGCCATCTTTGACAGGCCTGGTCCTGTCCATGACAGAAGGCCTGCCGTCGCAGGAAATGCCGATGCCCACCCCATGGTCATAGAGAAATCGGCCTATGTCCCTGGTCAGGAGGGAGCCATTGGTCTGGATCTGCATCTGCGCATTGAAATGGTTTTCCTCCACCACATGAACCAGCTTTCTGATGAGAGGGAAACGAAGGAGCGGCTCTCCGCCGGAAAACTGGAGGAGAAAGCGTTCTCCTGAAGCGCCGGCCATCATGACCGCCTCCACGGCCGTTTCCTCGTCCATGTCCACTGCATCCACATCAGACGCATAGCAGTAGCGGCAGGCGAAGTTGCAGCGGCCGGTGAGGGTGAGCACCAGCATGCGGATAGGCGGCATGCTATTCATCGTCGTCTCCGTCGTCTTCCAGTTCTCCTTCCACAGAAAGGTAGAGCTGCTGCAGTTCTTCCTTCATTTCATCCCCTGCATTCCACATCTTGCGCTGGTCTGCTTCCAGAAGAGTTTCCGCCATATTCTGCAGGGCCCAGGGATTCACCTTTTTCATCCACTGCTGCATTTTGGGATCCAGGGCATATTTTTTGGCATACTGCTCATACATCCAGTCGTCCATAACGCCGCTGGTGGCATCCCACTGGAAGCTGATGGACAGGCGGTTAGCCAGATCTGTGGCTCCCTTATAGCCATGCTTCATGAGACCTTCGATGAATTTCGGGTTCATGGATTCACTGCGGAAGACCCGTTTCATTTCTTCCTGCACCGTCTTCACGCCTACGGAAGAGCGGTTGGTGCTGTCTCCTACGTAGGACTCCGGTGTTTTCCCGCCCAGGCTCTTCACTGCCGCAATCATACCGCCGTGGAAGGCGTTGTAGTCATCGGAGCTTAAAATATTGCTTTCATGATTTTCTTCATTCTTGACAGTGAGGTCCAGAGAGGACAGCCGTTTCTTAAAGAGCTCCGGCTTGAAGACACCCCGGTTTCCGCCGCCGAAGACATGACCGCCCCAGCGGACATACACATTGGCCAGGTCGTCTTCATTCTGCCAGTTCTTGGAGTCCAGCACCGTATTCACACCGGCGCCGTAAGTACCGGGCGCATCGCCGAAAATACGGAAAGCCGCATTTCTCCATGCATCGTCGGCATCTACCCCTTCGTCTTCCATGATCTTCGTGTCCTCTTTCACATGTTTTCTGACGAAATTGTCTTCATCCGATTCATCCTGGGAGGCTGCCAGAAGGACTGCCTTGTCCATGAGTTCTGCCAGCTGGGGCAGGGTATCCCGGAAGAGGCCGCTGATACGACCGGTCACGTCGATTCTAGGCCGTTTCAGTTCCGAAAGAGGTATCACTTCCAGGTCCGATACCTTAAGGCTTCCTTTCTGCCACCGGGGGCGAATGCCCAGCATGTAGAGGAATTCTGCAATATCCTGGCCGGAGGAGCGCATATTGGGACCGGACCAGAGGACCATGCCGATGTTTTCAGGATATTTGCCCTGATCGGCAATGAATTTTTCAATCATCTTGTCCCCCAGCTTCACGCCCAGCTGCCAGCCTGTAGGTGAAGGCAGAGTTCTTGGATCCACGCCGTAGAAATTTCGTCCCGAAGGAAGGAGGCTGACGCCGCCGGCATTGGGAGAGCCGGAAGGCCCGGGTTCCACATACCGTCCGTTCAGGGCATCCAGGGTATGGTCCATTTCCTCCCCCGTTCTTTCAATGCGGGGGTAGATTTCGTCGGTCACGAAATGGAGAAGATCTTCCAGTTTTTCCTTCCATTCTTTTTCCCCTGCCGCTTCGGGAAGGGAAAGGGCTTTGGAAACTGCTTCTTTTGTGAAGCCTCCGTCCTGCACCGCTTTGATAACCGTCTTCGTTTCTTTTCTGATACGGCTCATCAGCTCGCCGTAGGTGCATTTCATCTCTTCATCCACTTCGGCGGACCGGCTCTGGATCGTATCCAGGGTAGTGTGATACTTTTCAGCCCACAGGTCGTAAATGGAGGGCACCTTGTCATTGGACAGACGGAGGAGCTGGAGAATGCCATCAGTCAAAAGGTCTCCCTCCAGAGGCTGTCCCAGGATATGAAGTCCCACATGGACCTCGCTGTCCTTCAGCTCTTCAATATAGTTATGTACATCCGACAGGTAGGCGTCAAAGTCATCCCCCTCTTTATAAGGAAGGTCCTGGTCCAGTTTTGCCTTTTTCACAAGGCCAAGAAGGGTGGGCTTCATATCTTCCGCGCCGTTCCCCGTTTCCTTCTGGTGGGCATATTCATCCAGCGTCTTTTCCAGTTCTTCGATTTCATCATAGGCACCGGCATCAGCTACAGGAGCCGGCATGTAGCCGATAAGGCAGCCGGAGGCCCGCCGCTTGGCAATCATGCCTTCGCCGGTAATGGTCATATGGTAGGGATATACATTGGGCAGGTCTCCCAGGGCTATGTCGGGATAGCTTTCTTCATCCAATCCTACGCTCTTCCCCGGCAGCCATTCCAGGTTTCCATGGGTCCCCATATGGATGACTGCATCTGCCTTCCACACATGACGGAGCCAGTAGTAGAAGGCCAGATACTGGTGAGTCGGTGCAATATAGGGGTCATGGTAGGCCTTGGAGGGATCCATGCCGTACTGGCGGGACGGCTGCACCGTAAGGAACATATTTCCATCCATGGTTCCGGGCACCAGGATATTTCCTTTTTCGGAAATCATCACGTCTCCCGGTGCCTTTCCCCATTCCTCTTCCATCTTTTTCTGTGCATCGGCGCCCAGGGTGTGGAAGAATTCCACGTAGTCCTTAGCCGAAAGCTTCTGGCATTCCTCTGCCTGTTTTTCGGTCATCATGGAAATATCATTGGTGGCATGAGAAGTCATGAGTTCGATAAATTTTTCCGTTGTTTCCGGAATGAAATCGATGGTGTACCCGTCTTCCTTCATTCGCTTCATGAGACGAATGGCACTTTCCATGGTATCCAGCCCCGAGGCGCTGCCTATGTTGGAATTCTTAGCCGGATAATTGTGGAAAATAAGGGCGACTTTCTTATGGCTGTTCTTCATTTTGTGGAGAGCTGCCCATTTGCCTGCCTTTCCCACCATGCGGCTAATCCGTTCGGGAATCGGCTTGAATTCCACAGTGCCGTCTTCTTTCTTCATTCTGCCGGCAATGGGCACGCCGTGAATGACGCCGTCCAGCTCCGGCATGGCAGCAGCAATGGAGGTTTCAATGGCGTTAAGCCCTTCCCCGTTTTCCCGCCATTCCTTTTCCGAAACCAGGAGTGTATAGGCTGAAAGCAGGGGCACCCCCAGCTTTTTCAGCGTATCTACACTGGCCTTTCCGCTTCCGGTGAGGGAAAATTTCATGGTACTCACCAGAGAATCAATCACCGTTTTCCCATCTTTCATGAAATAGGTGGAAATGACGTCGGACAGGGTGGGCATGCCAAGGCTCACGTCGGGAGAACCATTGGCAAAAACAGGAAGTACATGGTACCCCTGCTTTTCCGCTTCATCTATAAAAGCGTTCTGGTAGGACAGATCCCCCCAGATCCATTCCTCCCGGTAAAACAGGAGACCGATGACCGGCTTTTCGTCACCGGAAAACTTCTGGAGGAAAGAAGAAAGGTCCGTGGTAAATCCTTTGTCACTGTCCCTGTCGTAAATACCGGCCCAGGTATAGCTCTGGGGAGCCGGCGGCTCTGCAATGGAGGAGTCAAACAGAGAAGAAGCATAGAGCCAGAGATTCCTGAAATTTTCCATGCCCCCGTAGAGACAGTATTCACGGAACCGCTTCATCATGTCATCGGAAAGAGAACCACTGTGCTCCGCGGTATCCCCATCCACGGCATCTACAAAGTAAGGAATGCCGGAGATATCCAGAAAATTCCTGCAGTCCTTCCAGAAACGGGATTTCAGTCCATTCTTCATCAGATGGATCATGACCAGAGAAGCGCCTTTCATCTTTCTTTCCCAGGACCGGTCCCAGTCGCTGGTGCGTTCCAGGAAAACAGGAATGCAGAGGTCTGAAATCTTCCCTTCTTCCTGCAGTCCGTCACAGGCCTTCTTAATGGCAGCATATCGTCTGTCATGGTTCGTCATATAAATAATCTTAATGTCGTCCATACATACCTCTTTCCTTAGAAACTTCAGGACACGCCTTTGGCGTGAGGGTTCACAGGGTTCAGAAGGTTCGGAGCGTTTAGGATATGGTATCTCTGATCGGTGATGCGCATAAAGCTGGCATGACAGGATTGCCTTCCTGCCAATGGTCATTCTGCGCCGCAGGCAAGAAATCCCGCTGCATGCCGATAGTGACTCCGACCAGTACACCAGCATACCAGCACACTAGTTTACTATCCTACCAGCACACTAGCCATTCCTTTCCCAAACTTTCTCGCCCATCTCCTGTCCTTTTCATAATTTCCATGATTTTTATTAATTTACTTTATATATTATACTATTTTCGCTACATTTTTAAAGGTAATGATTCTGATTTATTTAATAAATCTCTGATTCACCTGTAGCTTATAATTTTCCTGCATTAAAAAAGCACTGATAAATTCAAAAGTCACAATTATCAGTGCTTTACATTTCCTATGTTTATTTGTTATTTTTTCCATACCGGATCTGCCGGAGACGGGCGTTCCATATTTTTTCATAGAGCAGGGCGGCGCCCCGAAAACCGCAGTAAGGAAGGTCGGAGAAGGAGCATTCATCGTAGGAGGGACGGGCAATATGGCAGGAAACGAAAGGTTTATGAAGCCTTTCCAGCCTTGTCGTTTCATGACTGCTGGAGAGGACAAGGCCGTCCTTCCAGTTTTCGTAATCCCTCCTGATATCCTCATCATCTTCCGTCACAAGCCGGACTTCATCAGCCAAAGGACAGGTCCGGTCCGCAGGTGAAAGGAGGTGTACCGTAAGCCTGGCCGTATCTATCCATTCGCTGCGCAGAGCCTCTGCTATGCCCAGAGCCTCGGAAGGCGGCGCCGCTACCAGCACCTCATCAAACCACAGGGAGCCCCAGAGAGATTCCAGACCATTTCCCTTCCGAAGGACTTCCTCAGCCCTTTCTTTTTCCTGGTCCAGAAAAGGCTCAGCCTTCCCAAAGGACAGGAGGGATAGTACCTTTTCCACCCATTTCCGGCTGCCTTCAAAGCCATAGGGAAGGCCTACGGAAGCATAGGGAATGTGGAAGCGCTTTTCCATTTCCTTTGCCGCCGGAAGCCCCAGTTCATCCCGCACCACCAGGTTGAAAGATGCCTTCGGAGCTTCCATGATTTCATGCCAGCTGCTTTCACAGCCGGGCGTGGAAATGACCCTGATGCCGCAGCCCTTAAGGATGCGCCGAATTTCATTTCCCTCTTCCCTGCCCTTCAGATACACTTCCGAAAGGCCCAGCACATTCACCGAAGCTGGAATGGTGCTTTCTTCCTTCATTTCCTCCACCACCCGAAGGAAAGCCCGGGCGAACCCCTTCTCAAAGGAGCCTTTCAATCCACCGCTGTCCATGGTATATACCGGCCAGGGACCGCCGAACTCTTCCGCAATACCCTTCACATCATCGCCAATGAGGCCGGTGCTGCAGTTGCTCTCCAGAAAGACCCGCTCTGCCGTGCCCTGGCTTCGAATACGAGACAGGCCTCGAAGGATTTCTTTTTCCGTGCCGTATACCAGAGACGATGGAGACGTACCGGTACAGCAGATGCAGCGGGCAGCCCGGCTGTTTTCATCATCTATATATTTCATGGCATAGAAATAGCACCAAAGCGGCCCGTTTATGAGGACAAAACTTCCGGGAATGGATGCAAAAAAGGCAGCGGATCCTGTGAGGCCGCAGGTATCATTATGGTGGCAGGATAATTCAAATTCACATTTTGACATAGGTCATGCCTCCCTTCCTTCCATGGCGGCAGAGCAGGCGATACAGGGAGGTAAGAAACGCCAGCTCTCCCTCCGTCCCTGCCAGAGGCACCATGGGGATGAAAAGCTGCCGAAGGGAAGAGTCGTATATTTCATTGGTGGTGAGAAGAACGTCCGCCGTCTCCATAGCCTTCTGCCCTTCCTCTTCATGATAGACTGGAATATCACCCAGAGCGGAAATTTCCTCCCTGTCTGCCGCCATATCTTCTTCTGTAAGATTGGAAAAGAACATGACTCCTGCAGGCTCCATGTGAAGCCTTTGGAGGGAACGGATGGTGCCTGACGGATGGTACCAGCGCCGCCCCCGGCCAATGGCAATGAATGCCTTCTTCCCCTCTGTAACCGGCAGAAAGGCAGACACCCGCTGCTCTACTCTTTCCATTTCCTCTCTGATAAGGGCCTCCCCTTTGTCTTTTTCCTTCATGAAATCGGCAAGCCGCCTGATCCATGACCAGGTTCCTTCCAGCCCCAGAGGGTACAGATCTCCCAAAAAGGGAATACCAAATTCCTTTTCCAGCCAGAGGGCTCTCTCCTTCATTCCCTCCGGCTTCCCCGCCGTACCAAGAAGGACTGACAGGGAAGCCTCCGTCACACGGCTCCATTTTGAAAAAGGAACATAGCCGGGAAACTGGAAATCCACGGTAAGGCCGAAGAAAGAAAGAAGCCGTTTCACCTCCCGGGCATACTGCCCCTCGGGACCCATCTGGTCTCCCAAGAGGAGGACCTTTCCTTTTTTATGGTCCTGCTTTTTGAAAAACCGGTGCATAATGGCATCCATGGTTTTATAATAGCCATCGGAATATTCACCGCCCAGAAAGCCGGAAAAAGCCATGGACAGCACCGGAATGCCATAGGTCTCCTCTGCCTGCCGGGCTTCCTCATCCACATCGTCGCCAATGACACCGGCCACGCAGGAAGAGGCAATCACCAGGCATTCGGGACGGCAGGTCTTCACCGCATAGGCAATGCATTCATGAAGCCTTTCGATGCCTCCGAAAATACTGTCTTTTTCTCGAAGATTAGAGGAAATCAGAGGCACCGGGTCCCCTTTTTCCGGACACCCGTCAGCCGTAATGCGGTAATGATTTCCCAAATCCATGGTGGATGCCACATGGGAGCATCCGGCAGGGCTGTGAAATATGACTACGCAGCCCTGGTCATAGGCCACCGCCCGCCACACGCCGGTCATGGTGCAGCTGGACGGGCAGTCCGACGAAAGAAGCCATTTAGTTTTCATTGCCATAACGGGCCACCAGCTCTTCCATTTCATCAAAACTCATGGGCTTGGGAACCGTGCCTTCCTCATTGGAAAGAATGGTTCCCGCCAGTTTCCTGTACACCTCAGCCTGGGGAGAATCAGGAGCATACTGCAGTACCGTCTGCCGGTGATTTTCCGCCAGGTTCACCGTCTTATCCCGGGGAATAAAGGCGGCCAGATGAGTGTGGAGCCTTTCTGCAAAGGCCAGAAGCAATTCCTTCTCCCCCGGTACATTCCGGCTGTTTCCTATGATTCCCGCCAGCCGCACCTTTCCTCTGGACGCAAACCGGGCGATACCCTTTGCAATATTATTGGCAGCGTAAAGGGACATGAGCTCCCCGGAAGAAACGATATAGATTTCCTCGGCATACCCTTCCCGGATAGGCATGGCAAAGCCGCCACAGACCACATCTCCCAGCACGTCGTAAAGAATGACATCGCTTTCCGGCAGCGCCTTCATCCGATCCAGAAGCTCCAGAGCCACAATAATTCCCCGGCCTGCACAGCCCACACCGGGCTCCGGACCCCCCGCTTCCACACAGGTAATACCGTTAAACCCGGTGTGGATAATATCTTCTTTTCGGATATCCCCGGTATCCCTGGTCCGCAGGATATCCAGTACCGTGGACTGGCAGATATGCCCAAGCAAAAGCCTCGTAGAATCATTCTTCGGGTCACAGCCGATCTGGCACACCCGCTTCCCCATGAGACTTAACGCAGCAGATACATTGGAAGCGGTAGTAGACTTCCCGATACCGCCCTTTCCATAGAAAGCAATTTTCCTCATAAAGCTCCTCCTTCATGAAAAAATCATTTCTTTTGTTATATTATAGCAGGAATAAAAGTAGATGGGACTCATGAGGCAGAAAACCGTAAGTGCATCATAGATGCAGATACCAGACCAGAGGGTTGGACAGAAGCCAAGGATGCTGGAAAAAGAATATTCCTTCCTCTCACACCCCTTTTCTGCAGAGCTAAAACGAAGGGGCTGTGAAGAAATGATTTACATTTTTTCACAGCCCTTCGTTCCCTCTTATTTCAATACATCCCTGGCAATGGCAAAGGCCGAGAGCGTTTTGGCATCGTAAATATGTCCCTTCCGGATCATATCCCACACTTCATCCAGCGGGATAGAAAGGACATCAAGGAATTCTCCTTCGTCCAGATGCTGGGCCGTGTGTACCAGATCCGTAGCCAGGTAGAGATGGATGGTTTCGTTGCAGAAGCCCGGCGTAGTGTACACATATCCCAGCTTCTTCAAGGTGCCCCGATAGCCCGTTTCCTCTTCCAGCTCCCTGGCAGCGCAGGCATCCGGTGTTTCGCCGGGATCCATTTTCCCTGCGGGGATTTCAAGGAGCGCCTCACCTACCGGATAGCGGTACTGCTTCACAAAAAGGACCTTACCGTCGGCGGTGACAGGAATGATGGCAGCGGCGCCGCAGTGAAGAATCACTTCCCGCACTGCCTTTCTGCCTGCCAGCTCCACCTGGTCCTTAAACAGATGGACAATCTGGCCGTCATAGATTTCCTCACGGCTCACCATTTTTTCTTTTTCAACGCTCATAGGAACCTCCTTCAAGGGAAAAGCGGCGGAACCTGTCCGCCGCTGGAATGATAGTTATTTTCCTGTGCTTCCCACACCGCCGGTCCTGAGACCTTTGGCTTCATCGCCGTCAGCCTTCAGGTACCTGGTGAAAATACCCTGGGCCACCCGGTCGCCTTTGGAAATATGGAAAGGCAGGGAAGTGGTATTATATACTGCCACCATAATGTGGCCTTCATTATCCTCATTATTATAGTAGTCGGCGTCGATAATACCGGTACTGTTTATCAGGATAAGGCCATGTTTGATGGCCATGCTGGAACGGATATAAATGGCCAGATACTCATCTTCTCCCATATAGGCCTTAAGGCCTGTGGGGATAAGGGTGACTTTGCCCGGCAGAATATCCATATCCCTTCCGCTTTCTATGTCGTAACCTGCACTGGAAGCTGTTTTCCTTACGGGAATACGGATGCCTTCCGTTTTCCAGGAAGAAACGACTTCAAATCCCCGGCTTCTCATTTGTTCTTCTTTTCCAGAAGGAGAGCCTTGCGAGACAGGTTGATGCGGCCCTTGTCATCGATTTCAGTGACCTTCACCATGATTTCATCGCCTACATGGACAATGTCTTCCGGTTTTTCCACCCGCTGGAGAGCCAGCTGGGATACATGAACCAGACCTTCTTTGCCCGGCAGGATTTCCACAAATGCGCCGAACTTCATGAGACGGGTGACCCGGCCCAGATAGGTTTCGCCAGCCTTCACCTCATGGGTGAGGCCTTCCACCATCTTTTTAGCCTGTTCTGCTGCGGCTTCGTCGGTGGAAGAAATATACACATGTCCGTCTTCTTCCACATCCAGCTTGGCACCGGTTTCATCCTGGATCTTATTGATGGTCTTGCCACCGGCACCGATGACATCACGGATTTTTTCCACCGGAATAGTAATGGCAATAATCTTCGGTGCGTAGGGAGACAGATGATCTGCCGGCTTATCGATGCATGCTGCAATCTTGCCCAGGATGAAGAGACGGCCTTCGTGAGCCTGCTTCAGGGCTGCCAGCAGAATGTCACGGGACAGACCATGTACCTTGATATCCATCTGGATGGCAGTGACGCCCTTGGCTGTGCCGGCTACCTTGAAGTCCATATCACCCAGCGCATCTTCCATGCCCTGGATATCGGACAGGATGCTGAACTTGCCGCCGTTTTCGATGAGGCCCATAGCAATGCCTGCGACCGGAGCCTTAATGGGTACGCCTGCATTCATAAGAGACATGGTGCTGCCGCATACGGAAGCCTGGGAAGAGGAGCCGTTGGATTCCAGAATTTCAGAAACTACACGGATGGCATAGGGGAATTCTTCCACCGACGGAATCACCGGACGGAGAGCCCTTTCTGCCAGAGCGCCATGACCGATTTCACGGCGTCCCGGTCCGCGGGAACCCTTTGTTTCACCTACGCAGTAGGAGGGGAAATTGTACTGATGGATGTACCGTTTTTCCGTAATTGGAGTCAGGTCATCGATAATCTGGGTTTCAGACATGGGAGCCAGGGTGGTAATGGAAAGAGCCTGGGTCTGGCCACGGGTGAAAAGAGCGCTGCCGTGAACCCGGGGAAGCAGTCCCACCTCACAGGTAATGGGGCGGATTTCTGTCAGCTTTCTGCCGTCCGGACGAATGCCTTCATTGGAAATGGAATCACGGACAATCTGCTTGGTAAGATGATCAAGGCTTTCTGCCACATCGGCGCCATTTTCCGGATAGATGTCGGCAAAATGTTCCTTGGCAGCCTTTTTCACTGCATCAATATTTCCATCTCTTCTCAGCTTATCTGCATCGAAAATAGCCTTCTTCAGGTCTTCAGTGGCATAAGCAGCCACAGCTTCGTCGATTTCTTCTGGAACTTCCGGGAACACCATGGTGCGCTTCGGCTTGCCCACTTCTTCAATGATCTTCTTCTGGAAACGGCACAGTTCCTTAATGGTTTCATGGCCGAACATGATGGCATCCAGCACTTCTTCTTCCGGAGCTTCATTAGCGCCGCCTTCTACCATCATGATAGCTTCTTCAGAACCGGCTACGGTAATATTCATGGAAGACTCTGCCAGCTGTTCCTGGGTGGGGTTCACCACATACTTTCCATCTACCCTGCCGATACGGACACCGGCGATGGGGCCATCCCAGGGAATATCGGAAATGCCGATGGAAGCAGAAGCCCCCAGCATGCCGCACAGCTCCGGCGCATTGTCGTAGTCCACAGACAGCACCGTAGCCACCACATGCACATCGTTGCGGCAGCGTTTATCAAAAAGCGGACGGATAGGACGGTCAATCAGACGGGCATTCAGAATGGCGGAATTTCCCGGACGTCCTTCACGACGCAGGAATCCTCCGGGCATCTTGCCTACGGCATACATCTTTTCTTCATAATCCACGGTCAGGGGGAAGAAATCAGTTCCCTCCCTCGGTTCCTTGCTGGCAGTGGTAGCCACCAGCACCACCGTATCACCATATCTCACCAGTACGGCACCATTGGCCTGCTTTGCCATCTTGCCGGTCTCAATAATAAGCGGACGACCGGCCAGTTCCATCTGAAATGTCTTGAACATTCCTTTTCCTCCTGTAATCAATAAATCCTTTTTCACGTATTTTCTTATTATACAGGATAGTTATGGCAAAGTGAATAGGAATGTTGCGTCATCAGATGAAAAAGTCCATCCGGCCGGTGAGTATCAAAAGCAGGAAAATGACGGACAGGCATTTCCCCGCTTACCTTTACAAGTGCCTGCCACCCCTGCTTTATAGAGGTCTTTGATCTTGGAAGAAAGGGGCCGGATAGGCAGGCGTGGTATTCATGGATTGTTTCATGACGTTCCATTTCATCCATCATAGAAATATCTGTACCGGCAGTCAGGGAATTTTTTCAGAAAGTTACATGTCTAGGGAAGCACTGATTAATTCGCAGAGTCTGCTTTTATAAGAATTTTTATGCACTGCTTCGTCATGGGGCTCCTTAAATAGCTCGCTATTCGCGTCGCCCCATTCCTTGCATTGCATAAAAATTCAAGAATAAAATCAGACAACGATTTAGTCAGCGCTTCCCTAGAAATTTTATCTTTCGCATATGGTATTCTTCCTGCAGAAAGCCTGTATCCTCTATTTCATTACATCTATTCATATTTAATTGCGAAATAGGCAAGCATATTTGTTTATCATACTATTTTATTATTGAATTTTATATAGTATAATAAGCATAGATGAGAGCTTGGACAAGGTCCGGGGAGTGGCCACGAAAAAATACCCGGTTCCTTGCCCGGCTGCAAGCCATCTCGCATGGATGAAACCATAAGAGCTCCGGGCTTCGGTCCGTTCGATGCGTTATGAGTGAGACCTGCATTACCTGATTAAACGCCTCGGTTCATTCTGAGGATTTACAAGCGATATGCCTGAAAGAGGCCATCATCATGATGGAGCGGTGGAAGATTGGCGCATCTGTCTTCTATCCGTCGGACCTAGCTCTTTCAGGCTATTCGTGCTGCCGGTCGTGATGAAATCGGATTCAATAAAAAAATCCCCGCCTTTTTTTACAAAGGGTGGGGATCTTTTTATTGAATTCATGAGTTGACAAATTTACTCTGAAAAATAAGCTATTCCAGACTTCATGGGGGTTAATCTTTCCTGCAAAAAGTCTGCTGTTATCCACCGCCTGCGGCAGCAGCGCCTGGCATTAAGGTTCTCCCTTAGTATGCAGTCTATACTCGAATAACAGCGCAACTCCACAGAGCTGCAGGACTGTCGTCTGCCAGAGAAAGAAAGCTGTATACTTCATCCCCCTTCCCTCTCCTGGCAGCCTGTCTGTTGCCATACAGCCACTGTCTGTGAATATCTTTCGAGCCTTTTTTTCACTAAAAAAGACTACCTTTCGGTAGTCTCTTTCTTTGAAATCTTATTTCAGACGCAGGCCCAGTTTTGCACCGAGAGCTCTGTAGCGTTCGATGTCTTTGCGACGGAGATAGTCCAGCATGTTTCTGCGCTGGCCAACCATTTTCAGCAGGCCGCGGCGAGAATGATGGTCTTTCTTGTGGGATTTCAGATGTTCGGTAAGGAGAGCGATTCTCTTGGAGAGGATAGCAATCTGTACTTCCGGAGATCCGGTGTCGCCTTCGTGGACTGCATAGGTGTCAATGATTTCTTTTTTTGCTTCAGCTGTTAACATAATAGCCTCCTATAAAAATATAAATTGCTGTATCCAGGTCTACGCCGGAGTTGCGATAAACTGGGGTACAGTTCAACCACGTGTAATTATACATGAACAGACTATAGATTGCAAGATGTTTATCCAAGAAGAACTCTATCGCTCATGGCGCCGGAGGTCTCTTCAAATTTCTTCAGCAGATCATCGATAGTGAGTTTCTGCTTCTCTTCTGGGCTGTAGTCGGCAATAATGGTGCCGCTGTTCATCATGATGAGGCGGTTGCCGTATTTCAGGGCATCCCTCATGTTGTGGGTAATCATCAGAGTGGTAAGGTGCTGTTCGTGTACGATTTCATCGGTAATTTTCAGCACTTTGCCTGCAGTCTTCGGATCCAGGGCTGCGGTAGGTTCATCCAGAAGAAGGATATCCGGCTTTTTCAGAGTGGCCATAAGCAGGGTCAGTGCCTGCCGCTGGCCGCCGGAAAGGAGTCCGATTCTGGTGGAGAGACGGTCTTCGAGGCCAAGGCCCAGACGGGCTACCATGTCTCGGAATTTTTCATGGTCACCAGAGGAAAAAGCCCAGCGAAGCCGGCGGCTCTCCCCTCTTCGGGAAGCGATAATCAGATTTTCTTCCACCTGCATGCCGGCGGCAGTACCTTTCAATGGATCCTGGAAAACCCGGCCGATGTACTTGGCTCTTTTATATTCGCTTACCTTAGTCACATCATTGCCATTGATTTCAATAGTGCCACTGTCAGGAATATAGGCACCGGCAATAGAGTTCAGAAGGGTACTCTTACCTGCGCCGTTGCTGCCGATGACAGTGCAGAAATCGCCGTCGTTCAGAGTCAGGGACAAATGGCTGAGCGCTTTCTTTTCATTGGTGGTTCCCTTGAAGAATGTTTTGCTGATATCTGTAACTTTAAGCATAATCAGCCTGCCTTTCCTATATTGACTTTGCCCTTGATCATAGGAGCAGCCAGGGCAAGCATGACAAGAATAGCGGTGAACAGTTTCAAATCGTTCGGCGGCATGCCCAGATAGAGCACCACTGCAATGACTACGCGATAAATAATGGAGCCCACCACCACAGCAAGGAGAGAGCCGGAGAAGCTGTCCACGCCAAGAATGACTTCACCAATGATGACAGAAGCCAGGCCGATAACGATGGTACCGATGCCCATGCCTACATCGGCAAAGCCGTTGTTCTGTGCTACCACAGCGCCGCAGAGGCCAATGAGGGCATTGGAAATAAAGAGGCCCATAATAATCATGGTATCCGTGTTCACGCCCTGGGCCCGTACCATCTGTGGATTATAGCCGGTAGCGCGGATGCACATCCCCAGTTCCGTACCAAAGAACCAGTAAATAAGAGCGGAAATAATAATCATAAGGACTGCCGGCACAATGAAAGCAGCCGTGGACTGGCTCACATGGAGCAGGCTGGCGGTGGTGGAAAATACGGTATCCACCCGCAGAAGAGAAATATTGGCCTTCCCCATAATGTGGAGGTTAATGGAGTATAGGGCAATCATGGTAAGGATGCCGGCCAGAATGGCAGGAATCTTTAATTTCGTATAAAGGATACCGGTAACCGTTCCTGCAATGAGGCCTCCTGCCGCACCGGCTGCAATGGCTGCCCATGGAGAGGCGCCGGAAGCAATAAGAGAAGCTGCAATAGCACCACCCAGGGGGAAGCTGCCTTCGCAGGTCATATCCGGTACATCAAGTACGCGGAACGATAGAAATACGCCAATGGCCAGGATGGACCACATCAGTCCCTGGGCAATGGTGGAAACTGCTAAATCTGCCATTTGATTTCCTTCCTTTATAAGGTTAAATGAATACAAATCCTAATCAGGGTCTTGCAGGCTGTCCATCATAGAGGTACAGCTTTCTGGAACGCTGCCACAGGTCTCCGGGCAGCGGAATATTCAAAGCATTCACCTGCTTCATATTGATGACGATATCCGGATCCTGCTGCCGCATAATGGGAATATCTTCCGGAATCAGATCCCCCTTCAGCAGACTGGCTGCCATGCGGCCGCCGGAGAATCCCATGCGGTAGTAGCTGGGGGATACGGAAATGAGAGCGCCTCGCCGTACCATTTCAGACTGTTCTCCAATGATAGGAATATTGGCGCCATTCATCACCTTTACGATGTCATCAAAATGGGTAAGGAGGTCCGTGTCTTCCGGCACATAGAGGGCCGTAATATGACCCACCAGTTTCTGAATCTGGGGTTCTGCTGCCTTGTCGGGCTGATAGGCTACCTCATAGAGGGAGATCCCTTTCTGGGCAGCTACTTCTCGGAGGATTTCTACCTGCAGAGAGGCAGCTGCATCGCCGGGATTATAGAGGATGCCCAGCTTTTTCACAGACATGCAGCGGCTGGCCATGCGAATCTGGGTCAGGATAGCCGGATTATCCATGATGCCGGTAAGATTTCGATGTCCTGCGAAATCTTTATCCTTCTTGAAATTCATGACCCCCACTCCCACAATGGGAATGTTTTTCGTCGCTTTGACAGCTGCTTTGGCGGAATCGGTGCCGATGGCGATAATTAAGTCCTTTTTGTCACGGGCAAACTTCTTTGCTGAAGCTTCCAGTTTCTTGTCATTGCCCTTGGCCTGCACAATGTCGATTTTGGCTCTGCCGCCTTTGCTGTATCCCTCAGCCTCCAGCGCTGCCAGCACACCGGCAGTCATTTTATTCTGTTCCGCCAGATCATCGGACTGCAGAATGCCGATGGAATACACATTCTTCGCCGCAACAGGCACCACATCTTCATTGACCGGTTCCGGCGATGAAGACTGGTACAACATCACGGCCATCACTACATTACAAACCGCAAAAATAAGCATTAACCACCAGAGCTGTTTCAGTTTTGAAGCCACAACACTAACCCTTTCCCTAAAATTTTAAAACCATAGATAAAGAGTAACCTCCGTAGAAATCGGAAGTTACTCTTTGTCTTTTCCTGTAAAACGTCAGATCATTTCTGCCCTGTCAAGAACTTCCTTTGGAATCTGGATACCCAAGGTTTCCATTTCATTCTTATTGATGTAAAGCTTTGTTTTCTCTGCTCCTTCTACAGGGAAATCTTTCACTGTCTTATTTCCCTTCAGGATTTCCGCAGCCATCTGGCCTGCCCGATGTCCGATATCGTAGAAGCTGATGGACTCGGAAGCCAGCACGCCGTTCTTCACATGACCCACTTCTGCGCCATACACCGGAATCTTGTCCCTGTTGGCCACTGCCATAAGGGTGGGGATGGAGGACGCGATAATGTTATCCGTCGGCACGTAAATGGCATCTACCTTACCGCCCAGGAAGCCTTCCGCTACCTGCTGTACATCATTCACAGAATTCACTGTCAGTTCCACCACATCAATGCCCAGGGGCTGGCAGTTTTCCTTCAAATGCTTTGCCTGTACCACAGAATTAATTTCACTGGAATTGTAGATAATGCCGATTTTTTTGACATTAGGCTGGATTTCCTTAATCAGCTTCACCTGCTTATCTACCGGTCCCCGATCATTGGTGCCGGTTACATTGCTGTCCGGTGCCTTCTCCGACTTCATGAGCTTTGCATTTTCGAAATCAGAAATAGCGGTACAGATAATGGGAATCTTATCAGTGGCATTGGCCATAGCCTGAGCCGCCGGTGTGGAAATCGCACAAATCAGATTATAATTGCCGGACACATAGCGGTTGGCAATGGCTTTCAGGTTGGACTGATCGCCCTGAGCATTCTGCTCATCAATTTCCACTTTGTCCTTCAGCCCCGCTTCGTTCAGAGCATCCACAAAGCCTTTATTCGACTCATCCAGTGCCGGGTGCTGCACAATCTGCACCACCCCCACCTTCATTTTGCCGCCGGAGCTGCTGCTTCCGCTTCCGCTTCCACCGCCGCAGCCTGCCAAAACACCTGCTGCCATAAGGCCGCATAAACCTGCTGCCAGAATCTTCTTCCATTGACTTCCTGCCATTCTACTGTTCCTCCCTTTTTATATTGCATCCATTCTTCCCGTCCGGCCTCTTCATATTCTCCTGTGAAACTATCCTTCCAAAAGCCGGAGCGAGCAGACTTCTGCATTGAACTTGCGATAATTATAGCATAAATCCTTACCGTGTGCGAGCATAATAGGCTGAAAACCGCTAAAGCAGTGTCTATCGGATATTTCCCATCATGGCCATAATTTCATGAACCGCTGAAATTCGCTGGAATGGGCTGAAACTTTTGCCGTTTTTTTGCCGTCATGCCGTCAAAAGAAAAGAGCCGCCTCCCATCAAAGGGAAGCGGCTTTTTAGCAGCTCATTACCACTTTTTATTGCTTCGCGGCTTCCTCTGCCGCTTTTATCATAGCAAGCTCGCGTATCGAAAGTACCCAGAAGTGTGCCCTTTCTTTCTGTGCCTTGCGGGCCGCCTCCTGTGCCTTGCGGGCCGCCTCCTGTGCCTTGCGGGCCGCCTCTGCTGGTACAATGTAGCCACCGCCGAAAATTTTTTTCCCTGCTTCGCGCTGTGCGTCCATAACGCGGGTAAATACGCCAATGTCTTCGCTGTAGTCAACCCCGTAGTGCGAAAGCAGCGCCACAGAGCTCGATGTCAGCACGTTGTCTGGATATGTGTACGCCGGCCGTGGCGGCTTTTTCCCGGCCTTGATATTTGCGGCATTCGCTTCATTAAGCCTGCGGTACAGGGCCGGTGCACTTCGGATCAGCGGCCCTGTTGATGATAAAAAACTAGTACTTACTTTGGCACCGTTGTCGTAGGTAATCTCTGCGCCGACACAGATATGACTATGCGCTTTTTGGGATTCAAAGCACGTGAGGCTTGGAGCGAAGAGGAAATAGTCAATCCTGCGATCTTCGTAAAATTTAACGATTTTTGACAGTATGGAGAACGGTGGATTATCGATAACCACGCAACCCGTCGGATAGTCAAAATTTTCATAATCGCCGCCCGGCCAAAATGGACGAACTACCGTACGTCCCCCCCCAATCCATTTCCTTGATTGCCCAGTCCTTCACGACCTTGTAAATCACGTCCGGTGTATAACAATCATCTGTAGTCTTCTTTGGTTTGAACTTGTTGACAAATTCTTCATAAGTCTTAGATGCTGGCATATGCCCCTCCTATTTTTTATCCATGCATACAAAAGCCCGCCGGAAACAGCAATCCACAGATTGCGCTGGCGGGTCTTTACCCTAATTTTCCTTTTTTCCTCGTCCTCAACGTTGATGCAGTCTTTGGGCTTTCGGCAGCCGTCGTCTCTTAACCACATTGTCACCATTCTTTCAGCGTATACATAACCGATACGCCCTGGAAGCCGTTTCCGTTAAAGTGTGCAATCCCTTCCCATCTTCCGGACTGGTAGCCTGCAGAGAGGTAGGCTTTATCGTTGACGTAGGTCATTCCTGCCTTGACCTTGTGGGCCTTTCGGAGCGTTATTTTATACACATCCACTTTCTGCTTCTCCTCATTCGGCGTGACGATAGTCCGGTCAGACTTCTGCAGTACGGCTGCGGGAGCCTCCGGAGATTTTTCCTCTATCTGCTTTGCCACAGTCTCGGCCCCCTTCTCCACGGTAGGTGCCGTCACGTAGTAGGAGATCTGCGGAGTGGTTGAGCCACTGCGCTCTATTTCTCTCACGATGGTCTGTGCAGCCGGAGTGGTTACGTGGATCTCTTTGGCCACCTTGGCCGGATCATGCACTTCCTCCGTGGTCATTACCTTCGGCTTCTCATCCTGGTATTTCTCATAGAAGAATCGCCCCGTGAAGTAGAGAGAAACCAGAAAAGCCGTGATAAGGATGGGGATAATCCAGCTCTTGGCCGTATCGGATAATTTGAAATCAGGCATTCTTTAGCCTCCAAGCTACATTAATAGAAAGGAAATGAAAACGATGAAACTCCCAAACGGCTATGGAACGGTGTACAAGCTGACGGGAAACAGGCGGCGGCCGTGGGTGGTCAAAAAGACGATAGATGGACGCCAGAAGCCACTTGGCTACTTTACCACCAGAGAGGAAGCATTCGCTTTTCTCGTCAGTGTGAACCGTATGACGCCGGAAAAAGAAATCACATTCTCTGCGCTCTACCATGCGTGGAAGGCCCGCCACTTTGAAGCCATCGGAGCCTCTTCCCGCTCTGCCTATGAAATCAGCTATAAACATCTTTCTCCCCTCCACTCTTTGCCCTTTGCCCGTCTGACCTATCAGCAGATTCAGTCTGCCCTTGATTCGATTGAGGCGGGATACTGCACGAAAAAGAAATGCCGTGTGCTATTGAGCCAGCTCTTTCAGTACGCCATGAAGAACGGCATTGTGGAAACTGACCTCAGCCGCTTTCTTGAACTGCCGAAGCACCTGCCCGTCTACATCAAAAGGCCGTTCACCGCAAGGCAGATAGGAAAGCTATGGAAATCGGCCGATACAGTGGAAGAAGTGAAGGACGTGCTCATACTCATTTACACCGGGATGAGAGCCGGAGAGTACATTTCCCTCGCCGCCGGTGACGTGAACCTCCGCCAGCAGTACATCAGCATCAAGAAAAGCAAAACACTGGCGGGGATAAGAAAAATCCCCATCCACAAGAAAATCCTGCCCATCCTGTCAGAGCGAAAGGCAAAAGGGTCTGTATGCCCCTGCGGGAATTATGAATCCTTCCGGAGACTCTTTGACCACGCCATGGAAGAAATGAAAATGCACCACACGCCGCATGAGTGCAGGCACACGCTGGCCACCATGCTTGACAGGGCAGGTGCCAACGAGACGGCGGTAAAAATGATACTCGGCCACGCCCGCGCGGGCGTAACAAAAGGCGTTTACACCCATAAAACCTTGGCGGATTTGAGGAAAGCAATAAATAAAGTATGAGTAACGTGTGCTTAACCGTTGAAATTGAAAGCGGGATGGCGCAGGCGCTATGGGAATCCACATGTGCTTGACTTGTGAGTGACATGTGACATGGAGAGTACAAATTTTGTACTCTTCTGCCAACTTTTGCCACCTTTGCCACGGCACCTATTACAATTACGAAATCATGCACCCGAAACGGCCAGTGGCACATGTAATCTTACATGCGCCCTCATGCGTGGTTGGCTATCATAGTCCTATGATTGACATTGTGGAATATATCACATTCTCCCATCTTCCGTTCTTTTTGGAGCATCCTGCTCTACCCACTTATCTACATCATCTACGTCTACATCAATAACGGTAGCCACTGTATCTCCATTTACAAGCACCTTGCCTTCATCAGCAATCAGCCGATACCGAAGCGTATAGTCCATCGGCAATTTGATAGGGCTATCAATAACGCCGTTACTTCCTACATATCTATAAATTTCCATTTTAGTCATGATAAAACTCCTTTCAAAATCACATTGTACCTGTCCAGTTCACTGTAGCATTGGTAGCACCCCACGGAGCACCTTTAATAGCGCCTGCGTTTTGATTGACAGTGATTGTTTTAATACTTGAATAAGAAAGTGCGTATAAGCCAATAGTTTGAATTGTATAAGGTATGCTGATAGATGTCATGGGTGTATTTTCAAAGATACCCGAATAGTCACTATTAGAGCCTAATGTTACTAATTTGTTAAAAGTAATCGATGTCAGACCACTGCTGCTAAACGCTGCCGAATATACGGTTTGAACATTCTGAAAGTTAGCTGAAATTAGACCTGTACAGCCATAGAATGCGTTTGAATTGATATAAATTGCATTTGCCATTGTTACTGTTTTTAAATTAGAGCAAAATGCAAAAGCATATTTACCTACGCCTGTTGCGTCATTGTTCGTATAGTCCCCAGATATAGTTCTGCCTATAATGCCATTAACAGCTGTATTATCTTGCGCTTTAATATTCTTGATAGCCGCCGCCATTTCACTCGGTTTATATTTTGTACTGCCACCATTCTTGCTTCTGATAGCATCACCTATAGCTGTTAAATACGACTCTGTGACTAGTACTTTACTCATGTTATCGCCCCCCCCTCTTAGTAGCGCTTGTTATCGCCATCCGTAATGGCGGATATAGCGTTTGCAATAGCAGTATCGACCTGTGATTTAGTGTAGTAATTGCTAAGATCTGCTGTTTTTGCATCAATCGCTTTTTTGATGCCATCTGACGTAACCGGATTGGTAGATCCAGAAGTTGGAGTCGTATCAAAAGTTAGTGTATCTTGTTTAGTATTAATACTATCCTGTAAAGATCTGTGTACGTTAGAAGCATCGGCAATCTTTTCGTAAGTGGTATCAATCTTCTGCCCCTTGGCATCATTTGTAGCCGCTGTAGCAGAAGCCACATTGTTGACCGCAACTGTAGAAGTTGTGCCATCTTTGTGATTAAAGGTAATTGTGGCCCCGTCGGCTGTGGCTGAGGTGATTGCTTTCTGGTAGTCAGCCTTTTCTGCGTAGATAGATAAATCTACCGTACCAGACAGGTTGTCCCAGCCTGTGCCGTTCCATGCTACATTATCACCGGCCTTGATGCCATGCTCTGGGTCAGCATTTACGATGTTCCATACGTCGCCCTTATTTTTCGTTACGTCGGCTAAATCGCTGTAGTTATCCACTTGTCCAGCGTATTTCATAACGCCCGTCAGCTTAGTAACAGCACTATTAGCGTCATTCCTCGCTTTTTCAGCTTCGGCCTGAGCGGTCTTAGCAGCAACTTCCGCTTTAGCGGCATTGCTTGCCGACGTACTTGCATTGGTTGCGGATGTACTGGCAGAAGATGCCGCTGTATTAGCAGTATTCATGGCTGCCTTAGCGTTTGTAGCCGACGTGCTTGCAGAAGATGCCGAAGAAGCCGCCGCTGTGGCACTACCACTTGCCGATGTCTTATATTCAGAAGCTTTATCCTTTGAATCGCTGGCAGAAGCCGCGCTACTAGCCGCCAAAGATGCACTATCACTGGCAGAAGTGGCAGAGGATGCCGCACTGGTAGCAGAGCTACTAGCGGCTGTGGCTGACTTACTTGCGTTAGCGGCACTGGTATTTGCAGAAGATGCCTGACTTGTTGCTATGCTGGCACTATAACTTGCACTTTCTGCGCTGGATTTAGATGCCAATGCCCAGTTCCGAGAGCTCTGTGTTTTGCCGGTAGCACTGCTTGTATCTGTAGCCCAATCCGGGGATGTTTCAGATACCGCCCAGTTCCTAGATGCTGTTTCACTTGCCTCCGCATTGGCTTCTGCCGTTTTCGCATTACCTGCGCTAATGGCCGATGCGCTGGCACTGTTTGCACTATTGGTGGCACTGGCTTTGGCATTGTTAGCCTGTGTAGTAGCTATTTCCGCCTGAGCTGTTGCTGTAGACGCTGACGCGGCGGCGCTTTCTTTCGCACTTTTTGCGTATTCAATGCTTTCATGAAGGGGATAAAGGCCCGCGCAAATTCTCCGCCCCGAGTCCAGTTCAAGCACCAGGGTGCCTTCCGGGGTACAGTAAGCGGAAGAAATGATTTCGCCTCTGTCACCTTTATCTCCCTTAAACATAAGGGAAATTTTTTTCGTCATTCTAGCATCTGCAGTCAGCTTAAGCGTATTCGAAGAAGTCTTTTCAGTCATCTCTGGTCACGTCTCCTTTCACTGTGAACTTTGCAGGGCCGAAAGTAGAAACCTGCACGCCGCTTCGGATTTCGATGTCATATACGTAGGGTCCCGGCGGAATGTCTTTCGTGTCATCGTGAGTAAAGAAGAAGCGTCCATCGTCGTCTGCCTGCTTCTGCAGCAGGTAGGCGTCGCAATCCATGTCTTCTTTCACAGAGAGTATCGCCGTGTAAGTTCCTGGTTCCATGGGCTTCCCGTCAAGCGTGGCGTCGAGCGTAAGCATCCCGGTATCGCCCCTGGTGATAATTAGATTGTCTCCGATCAATTTAAACATTGTCAAAACCTCCCATCACCATGTTGGCATCGAACTCGTGGCCATTGATGTTTTCCGTGAATGTGTACTGCCAAAGCATGCAGTCGTGGGCGGGAGAAGATGCCCCCGGCTGGGCGAGCCAGAGCCCGGCGCCTCCGGTCTGGTCCATGTCGATGACACTTTCTGCCCAGTCACAGTTCATGTACACGCCCGCAGGCATGAACCCTGCATCCCACAGCTTATTGACTGTGGCGGTAGCCATGTTGGTCACTAACTGATGGTCTGCGTACACATCAAGGCCATGGTTGCGGCGCCAGCCGTCGGCGTCTTCTTCGTCAATCCATACGCCCATGGGGAGCTTTTCTGCAGTAAGCCCGCAGTCTTTAAGCGTCTGCACAAGGAAATCTGCCTCGTAGTCCGCATCTTCCTGGGTGAGGGCGTAGGAGTAGAAATATACCCCCACCTTCAGCCCTGCCGCAATGGCTCCATTGATGTTCTCGTAGAAATTTTCGTCCATATGGCCATGGCCATAGCCCAGCCGCACCATGGCGAACTCGAAGCCTGCCGCCGCCACGTCGGACCAGTTCACACGGCCATTGTTTTCAGAAACGTCTACACCTTTCATGATTTTTCCTCCTATTCATTGGAAACCTTGGAAAGGCCCAGGGCCCTTCTAGCAATGTTCGTCTGCTGCATCTTGATGCGGTCAATGCGTTCCCGCTTCTGGGCGCTATTGAGCAGTTTAGATTCCATAATCTTTCTTTCCGCGCGGTAAGTGTTGTTCATGGCGTCCATGGCGGCTTTGTATTTCATGTACTTCGCGCCGTCATAGCCTTCCGGCTTTTTCTTTGTCATCTTGAATTCGTTGTACAGCTTTTCCTGCTGGCTGAAATCGTCGCGGAGGCGCTGCACACTGTCAGAAGAAGCGTAGGGGGTGGCAGTGAAGCCTCTGACGCCCGGCATCTCACTGGCCCTCTTGGCCGGGCGTGTTTCGGAAAGCCCAGACGCCTGGTCAATCAAGCTGTTACCCAGGGCCGCCAGGTTACCGCCTACATCCTGGATGGTATTGTCAATCTTCCTGGGGGACAGGTTGAAGGCGTCCCCCATCTTGCGTGCCAGGTAGCTCGTATAGGGGCCGTACTGCTGACGATCCGGAAGTTTCGACTGCGAGAGGGGTACGATATTGCGGCCCATGAAGAATGAATAATTTGAAATCCACTCAATAGCCGGGAGAAGCCCCGTAGGGATGGCACTTGGAAGCAGGTTGTCCATAATGGAACCGCCAAGGCCTTTGAAACCGGACCCATTCCTCCCTTTCTCTTTGTCATACATGTACTGCATCATCCGCTCCGGCACGGTGCCGAAGAGAATACCCAGCTCGAAGGGCTTTGGAATCTTGTACAGCGTGTCCTTCCCGGGAATCACCCAGAAAATATCCTTCTGCCACTGCGGGAGTTCTTGATAGCGTGGATCGTCTTTGTTTAGATACCACAGCACCAGGGAAGGCACTGTAATGCCTATAAAAGTCTTCATGGTCATCTGCCCCGGGTGCGCCTTGAACTCCCTCACCATCTTGTCCGTGCCCTGGATGGCCGCATTGAAGAAGGCTATGGTCTGGTTAAGGCTCTGGGTACTCTTGCCGTGGCGTCCGAAGTCAAGCGTCACATCTCTGGCCTCAATGCCTGCCTCCACGTTGGAGAGAGGCTTTCGCTCTTTCCCGAAAAGCCTGTTTCCAATGCCGGTATAGCCCTTCTTGGCCAGGTCAAACTCCGCCAGCCTTGTGGCCATTTCTGTGGCTTCCGAAAAAGCCCGGAGTGCTTCGATGGGGTTCGCGCACATGGAAAGCACGCTTTTCTTTTTCAAAAGCTCCCTCATCTGGCCGTGGAGATAGTCCCGGTCAAGGGATACCATGGCCGACTGGGCGGCGCCGCTGTTCATGTAATCCCAGTACTCTTTCCCCTTCTTGAGATAGAGGGAGAGCCCCCGCATGGTGTCCCACACCGGGATGAATCCATGCTTGGAATAGAGGGAAGCGGAAATCATATCTCGCACAGGGTTTCTGAGAATAAACTCTGGGGACAGGGTGGCTCCGCTTCTAAGGAAACCCGCAGGAACACGGAGGATCTTCACCACCATGTTCATTCCTTCCTCGTTGGTCATCTTGAGTGCCTTCAGCAGCTCCGGAGAGGTGGCGTAGGTCTTTTTCTTCCCGCCTTCCCAAACGTAGAAAGTGCTGTCTGTGGCTTTCGGGGTACCTTTTACCTCCTCGCAGAGGTCGCCCATGCCCTTAATCTTCGAGAGCTGGACGAAGGAACGGCCCACCTTGTTGCGCTCAATAGCGCTTGTGACTTTGAACGTATTGGCGATGACATTTTCCAATGGGTCTTGGATGTCCCTTGTGGAGCCCTTGAACTTCTGGATGGTGTTTCCGACGTTCACGAATTTCTTCCCGCCCACGCTCGGCGCATCGATACCGTCCACGATGCGCTGGAAGGGAACGTAGTGCGGCCACCGTTTCCGCATGTCCGCCGCCGCTTTGGCTGAGAGCATGCCCGCATTCACCAGCTCATTAATCAGATGCTGCTGATAGCGGTAGAGGTTTTTCGCCGCCTCCACGAACTCAGGGTGCTTGGTGGCCAGCTCTCGAATTGCCATGCCGGCGTCCACCGGATCCATGGTGGTTTTTAGCGCGGAAGCTTTTTCTTCTTTGCTCAGTTTGCTATTGAATTCATGAATGTCTTTTTCACGGAGGGCCACAAGGAAGGCGGAGAAATCTTTCAGGTTCTTTTTCCCCACTGATTCGAAAATTCCCTTGAGAGAGGAAACCCCCCTTTCCGGGTCACCGTGCTGCAGAAGTGTAATGGCCTTTCCTGCCCATCCTCTGGCCGCCCAAGCGTTAAGGAAAGGGTTGGAAGAGAATGGAAGTTTCTTGCCGATACGCTTCTCCACAGCCGCCACCACGTCAGCCAGCGGGTGAAGCTCATCCACGGCTTCCGTATAAAGGCGGCTCCATGCCTTCTTTCCTGCTTCGCCAAAGGTGCCATCCTGCAGCATCCTCTTCAGCCCCTGGAAGCCCGTGGAATCGGAGGCAAAGGAAATATGGCCTTTCACCCTCGCCACGGCGCCCTGGTGGTTCCACTGGTACATCACTTTGGTCAATTTGTTCGTCGCCCCCGTCAGTTTGGGGTCCTGGTGCAGTTTCTTTTCAAAGTAGTTGTAGAATTCCGGCGCATTCCTTCTGGCCTGGGCGCGGTCTGTCACATAGTCATGGAAGAATTCAGCGAAGCCCTCCGCCAGCCTTCCGGACATGTCCAGGTCAGAATATCCGCCCTTCCCAAAGCGGTCATCCACAAGATGCAGGAGCTCGCCGGCGTACTCCGGCGCCTCAGAGAAGTGGAAACGCTCATCCAGGAAATGGCCCAGTTCATGGGCAATAACTCTTGGCTCCGCGAAATTCTGCGTACGGATGACATGGGAAAACGTGTCGAACTGTCCCCGTGCGCCTTTCTCCGTGCGCCCGTAGCGGACGGTCGCATTGAAAAACCTGTTCACGTAGTCCACAATGCCCTGCCTGGTAACGGGAACGCCGGTATCCTCATGGGCCGTATAGTCCACGTCATTCCGCATACTGCGGATGGTGTCCATGCGCTGGATAGTCTGGGCATTGCCTTCTCCGGTCACGTCATTCCCGCGGGGGACGTCATTCCGGATAGCTTCCCCTTTTAATCTGGGGTAAAGGTCTGCCTGGCGGAGTGGCTGAGAGGTGTCTCTCATAGCCTGGATGTTTCCGCGGGAAGTGCGGGAGACTTTTACAGGCGCATACTGGCCTTCCGATTCATCAATCCATGCGACATCAGTAAGGCGGATTTTCTTAGAGTAAACTCGCCCGCCGCCGGAATAATCCCTTGCGTTCATGTAGGACGGGGTAACGAAAATACCGTTCTTTATTGGGTGAGAGCTATAAACGGTTACTTTCCCGGATTTTAATGCTTCGTCCATCATATCAAGCGTAAAATCCGGGTACATGGCCTCGCCATTGTCATAAGCCTCTTTGAAAACCTCTTCAGCCGTGTGAATATCTTTAGTTGAACGTATCCATAAATGAACATCATCATTTGCAGGATTGTTTTTCAAGATAAGGTCAAGCTGTTTCGCTTTGCGGTCTTGCACCGGGTCGTAATCATCCCTCATGGCCTGCACCCTGTCGGAAGGAGCAGGCTCATCGAAATTGAGGTTCCCGCCCCTGTCGCCGGTCTCAATGACGCCATCCTCTCCGCCGGAAGAGCGGGAGGCCTCTCCATCGTCCAGGGAAGCGCTCTGCCGCCTGCCGCCCTGGTCGTACACCCTTCTGGCCACGTCCATACGGTGGGCGTCGTTGGCCTGGGCGGGGTCGGGGCGCTCGTAGTCTTCCCGGATAATCCGGGCCGCTTCCTCCGGCGTGAGGTCGTCGCCCCTCTCGCGCATCCGGCGGAGGGCGTCGGGTTCCGTGGTCTTCATTTCTTCCACGGAGTAGTCCACCTGCGCCCTCCAGTCGGACGGGTCGCGGCCGTTGTCGTCGCACCATTTTTCGAAGCGTGCGTAGCGGTCGCCATCCCACTGGATAAGGGCCCTTGTACCATAGCCGTCATTGGAAACGGCTCCGGCGTCAAACCCGCTTTCCTGGGCAATGTTCCCGGTCATGCCTGCCGCCTCGGCATCAGTAAGGCCGTCCTGCCGGTAGCGGTTGTACACGTCCGTGGCCATGTCACCGGTTTCGTCGTACATGCTGCCGGTATCATCAGCCATGTCGGAGGCATCCCTCATGCCGTCATCGAATCCATAGCCGCCATCATCGGCCATATCAGAGATGCGGCGGCCGGCCCCCTGCCAGTCCTTGGGGACAGTGACGTGGAAGTTTTCGCCTCTGGCATAGGCTTCGTTTCCGCTGCCGTTGTACTCATCGAAGGGAGTGAGGCCCATATCACTGGCCATGCGCCCGAACTCATCACGGAGCGGGCGCCCTGCTTCGCCTTCAAAAGCGTCAGAAACGAAATCAACGGCCTCGCCCACATCGTGATGGGAAGTTCCGTCTCCGGAACGCTTACCGCTTGTCATTGTGACAGGCGCTTCCGGGTGGGCCTGGTTCCATCTGGTCACCAGCTCATTGGCCGCCGCTTTCGTGGAATCATTCATCCCTGCCCAGTCGGCGTCTCCGGCCACATTGAACACGGGGGCGGAAACGTCAGCAGGAGGAGCATCATAGGATGCGGCGTTATCTACCGATGCTTTGGAAAGGTCGTCAAAACCTGTTGAACCGCCCGGAGAAGCCGTTTCAACGCTCTGAGAAGGTCCGTATGCGTCATTTCTCATGGCCTTCATGCCCTCGCCGCTGTTGGCCAGGTCATCAAAGCCTGTAGCACCGCCCCGGGAAACATCTTCGCCCCGGATATCTCTTCCCAGGGCGTCCATGGTGTCAACGGCCTTGTCCATCCCGGCCCTGGCTTTCTCTTTTACTTTGTCGGGGACCAGCTTCTCGCCGCCCTTAATGGCGCCTTCGGCCATGGAATAGGGAAGGAACACCTTATCCCACACATTGAGCGGGTTATCTACGATTTCCTGGACGTACTTTCCAGGTTCCGTCACTGCTTCTTTCACCGGTTCAACCACAGGGTCCAGAAGTGTCTGCTTGGCCGTGGAGATGACCGGCGTGCCGTCATCATTGGCCACGTTCTGGTCATAGGCCTCCATGGTGCCATGCGCTATGGTGGGCGCCGCCAGAAGGCCAGCCGCCCCGCGTACCGGCGCCGGCACGAAGGGAGTGATGGCCACATAACCGGCAGGCGTCCCCACTGCCGCATCATAGAGCCCTGCCTTGGCTTCTCCATAATCAGGTCCTTCGTATCCGCTGGTCGGGTCTTCATCGTTGATTTCCTCCCCTCCGGCTCTGGCTTCGTAAGCACGGGTGGCCGCCTTGCTGACTTCATCGCCATAGTTCTGGGCCGCCTGCTCCACCTTCCCAATGTAGCTTGGGAGGGCGTTTTCAATGTTCGTGGTGGTCCTGTCAGCCTGGTCATAGACTGCCTGCCCAAAGGCTTTAATCTTCCCCAGAATGGAGTTATCCTCCTGCGGGGCGGGGGCGTTGTTCGCCAGGTCATCGAAGCCGGTGTCTCCGGCTCCGGAAAGGTCGCTTCCGTTATTCTGGCCATAATTCACCAGGTCATCGAACCCTGTTTCTCCATAGTTCATCTAACTCACCTCACCATACATGAGATACATAGGCATCATTTCCGGTAGCCTTCAGCCCTGCGATAATTCTTTCTGGTGTCCATCCCTGCTCACGCAGCGCATCGATGCGGACGTCCACCGGGTCCTGCTGCCCGCCGGAAGAGCCGCCGACAGCTTGGAGGGCACTCATCAGCGCCCCGTAATGAGGGCTTGCCGATTCGGGTTGGTCCGGATTGTTCTTCATCCAGGCCATATGCAGCTGGCCGAGGGTGGAAATATACTGAGAGCTGAGCCCGCTGGTGCCTCCACTGCCGCCTGTGGGATTGGTCATCCTGTAATTGTTCATGGCGATGTTGGAATTGACCATCCTCTCCTGCGCAATGGCTTTCTGCTGGTCAATTGCAATCTTCTTCATGGTGGCAGGGTCTGTGATGAATTTCCTGTTCCTCACATCCCAGAATCCGGCGGGGGTGCTGACGTACTGGTTGCGCGGATCAGAGAAATCCCCAGCGTCGGAGACGGCTCCGTTTTCTTCGTTAATGCGCACAATGTGTCCGTTTTGGCCGTTCATATATTTATAATCAGGCTTGGTCAGATTCGAAATGCTGTTGAGGCTGTTCAGGTCGAGCCCCTGGGCCCCTGCATTGGCCGCCAGCTCGTTGTAGCGGTTAATGGCCGGAATGAGGCCCGGAAGCTTGGAAGAGTGGTATGTGTCCACCACGGTGTTGCCGTCCTTGTCCTTGGTGAAAATGAGCTCATTCAGAATCTGTTCTTTCATCGGATTCAAAACCTTGGAAATGTAATCGGACCGCTGGGCATTGTAGGCGCTGTCTTCGTCCTGCTTCACCCTGTCCAGCGTCATGGCTCTGGCTTCCTCCGGGGAGTAACCGGCTTTCACCGTGGAAACGTAGAGGTCACGATACACGGCGCCGTTGTCCGCCATGTTCTTCTGGCGGATAGCCTGCCGGTCGGGGGCAGAGGGGAGAGCATTTTCCTGCTGGCCACCTGCAGACTGCCCCTGGGGCGCAGAATTGAAATTGGGCTGGGCCATATAGCTCTGTGCGGCGTTTGCAAGAGCGGAGGGTATAGTTACACCCCCGTTACCTGCGGGCGCTCCTGCGCCGTTTTGAGTGCCATTCTGGCCATTTCCAAAAACGCCGTTCAGGATACCGGAGGAAACCGTGCCGCCGCTGGTGGTGGTGCCGGTAATGGGCTGGGCGTTGGCCGTGATGGAAGGCATGGCGTTCTGTGCTGCAGAGAAAGCATTCTGCAGGAGCCCGCCGCCGGAAAGTCGGGGAAGCGTTGGCGTCGTATCCTGGGGAAGATAGTCCGCCATAGTCTTGGCCTCCTGTGGCTGGGAGCCCGTGAGGTTCGGGAACCACGCATTGGCATATTCTTTTGCTTCATGGGTCTTCTGGATGTCCTGCGCCCGCTTTCCCAGGTAAGTCCCCAGGGCGGTCCCCAGGGATTTCCAAACGTCCATATTGTCAGAAGGAATGTACACTACAGACATTGTTATTTGCCTTCCTTTCCGGCGCTTTTATTAGCCTTTATATCTTTGGCAGTCAGCGGTTCTACAGCGAAGCCGTCCGCAATAAAGAGCGCCTGATCATCATCAAGTTCAAGGTCATACACTCTGGATTTAGCCCGATTCTTGACGACATGCGCCAATTTGCGATAGCCGTCTACAGTCCACACCCTCATTCCTGCTTTCAAGGCAGCGAGCGGTTTCCTGCCTTCCGGAGTGAGGAACACTTCTGTGGCCGTGGTGGTCACCTTTCTGACTGTGCCGTCAATGCTTGGCAACGTCTCCACGTTGTAGGTATCCTGCTCTCCCATGTCATGCACTTTCTTTACATGGGCCTCATGGCCGCCCTGGATGAGCACACGGTCATCGGGATTCATCTTTTCAATGGGCACCTCTCCATGTCCCGTGGAAACCATGGTCCCTGCCGGGAAGCAGGCGTAATACGCAGCCGCAGAGTTGGCGGCAGTGCCCAGGAGGTTGCCGAACCATCCACCGCTCCCCTGTTTGACGTAGGTCTGGCCCGGAGTTGCTACGGCGTAGCGGTGCCCGCTCATGCTGTCGTATAGGCTGAGGTTCGGATTCTGCAGCCCGATGGCCGCATTGAAGTAATTGAGCGGAGTAGACGCCGCATTGCTCTGCGCGGCGGCCGCTGTATCAATCGGCTGGTTCGCAAGGTTTGCCTGCTGACCGGCAAGGCTTCCCTGGGCGCTGGCACCGTTGAGAATGTTTGAAATGTTATTCCCCGTGAGCCCTGCCTGCTGGCCGATTCCGGAAAGCTCTCCGGAATACAGGCCGGAAAGAAGGCCCGCCCTGCCGTTCAGCCCATTCAGCTGGTTATTGTAGGAATTATTCGCAAGACCTGCCGCCGTGTTCATGTCATTGGTATAGCTGGATGCCAGGGAGTTGGCGGCGTTCTTGGAAATATCATTCATTGACTGGTTGGCCACGGAGGAATTGATGATTCCCCGGTCCGCCAGGGAGGAAAGAGTGCTCCCCATGGTGGCGTCCAGGTCTGACTGCAGGGCCTTCCGCCGGTTCTGTGCATAGGCAGAGGGAAGATCTCCGGAGAGGAGCCCGCTCATAATGCCTGCATTGTCGGCCATGGCTTTCTGGTAATCGCTATCCAGGTACTTGTTCCCTTCTTGATAAGCCTGCATGGCATTGCCGATGCCGCCGATGTAGCCGTTATTGGCATTGTTGGCGCCTGTCACTCCGTTCTGCACCTGCGGAATAAGACCGGAAACCGTCTGCCCCGCCTGCTGGGTGCCGGAGAGGGCCGACTGCAGGAGGCTGTTATAGTCCGGCGTTACCTGGTTGTTGTTAATCTGTCCGTTCGCCAGGTTCATGAGGTTGTTAGAGACGCCCAGGGCATTGGAGAGCCAGCCCATTTCGTTAGCCAGAATCTTCTTTTCCTCACTGGATGCCTCCGGCACCTTGGCGGAGGTGCTCACAACCTTCGACTTCTTACCGCCGCCTCCGAATAGCTGTAAATCAAATTTCAGCATGATTTTTCTCCTTTCATTAGTTCAGATGAGAAATGTCACTGACCATGACATGGTAGCGCCTGCCCTGGAAAGTGTAGTCAAGGTCTTTGAGGTGCTTCATGCCCCACCGGCGCTCGTGCACTTTGGGCGGCCTGGTGGTCCTCGTGATGATTTCCGTGAGGCCGTTCAGGTGCATTACCTCCTTCATGTAGGGGCACATTTCATGGAATTTTCCATAAGTCTGGTTAATGGAGAAATACCGCTTGCCGGCATGCTCCACAATGGACCAGAAGACGAATCCCACATGGGGGAAGAATTTGAAATATTCATTGTAGCCGTCATGGAATCCTCCCTTCTTCTCATCCCAGAAAAAGCCGTCAAGGTTCACCCTTTCTCCGGTGCGCCTAGCGTAGTCCCTCACCATGTCATGCAGTGAATCCAGCTTCATCTTCCACGCCGTCCTCTCAAAATTTCAGAAAGCTGATGGAGGGCGGAAACGCCCGCCTCATCCAGGTTTTCCACCATGCTTAATAGCTCTGTCATAGAAAGATAGGTCACCACCAGTGTAGTGGCCATGGATGTCTTTCCCAGCAGCTCAAGGCCGTTATCCACAAGCACCGCCGCAAGGACTAGCAGAAGGTAAGTCAGCATTTTTTCCCCGAAATTACGGCGCATGATGCTAGATGAGATAAGCCCCTCTCGGTGTGCCTCGGGGATTCCCTTCACCGAACTGCACAAGTCCCCTGCGGTTCCTGCTTCCATGAGCCGCTTGTGGGAAATTGCGATCCACCTGGTGAAGAGGTCAAGCATCACCAGAATGGCGAAAATAGAAAAGAGCCCCAGATGGAGCTCAATGCCGATAAACCACGACGCCGCCAGCTTTATGGCCCATTGGTCATAGAGCTTGACGGCTGTCTGGGAAATACTGTTGAAAATATCAATGTTCATTGTTTAGCTCCTTTTAGGGAGAATAACCACAGG
>ENA-UOIV01000503-UOIV01000503.1-human-gut-metagenome-genome-assembly--contig:-C59-NODE-503-length-43181-cov-8.244447_pt1 | contig 43181 bp, 38 predicted proteins | sample MGYA00242333_ERZ723880 | MGnify/ENA metagenome assembly ERZ723880 | reverse complement strand
GTCTTATTTCTCAGCATTCTTTAAAATGATTAACATTTTGGAATGCTGAGTATAATGCTTCAAATGTTAATGTTTCCATTTGAAGCAGAAAGTGTTGCCTATGTGGTATGTAACCATTTCGGACTGGACACATCGGAGTATTCTTTTTCCTATATTGCAAGCTGGTCTTCCGGTAAAAATATGAAAGAGCTTCGTGCTTCTATGGACACCATCCGTAAGACTTCTGCTGATATGATTGGACAGATTGAGGAAAAACTCAAAGAACTTCAGATAGAAAGAGCAGAGCAGGAAGCAGATGTTGTGGAGCAGACAGAAGAAATGAGTGCCATGCAGTATGCAGAACAGACTATTAATCGTCTGGAGCAGGAACGGACGATTTTCAGCAATGACCAGAGAAATCTTATCGTGAATTTTGCTTATAAACTGGATGACAGGGAAGCAACGGAAAAACTGGCAGAGAATCTTGCGGAATCTATTCTGGATGGAAACAGAGAAGCGGTACTAAATCTGATTGGAGAAGCGGAGGAACAGATTGACAATCTGCCGGATTTGATGATCGGGTTATCTGAACTGCATGAGGCTGGATTCTATTCGGAAAGTATGCTGCCGCTTACCAGGGAACGGGCAGTGGAGCTGCACCATGAGGGAGTAACGGTTTACGGACTGACCGGAGCAGTTGGCGGTCAGGAGCAGTCGCAAAGGGTTATGGATCTGGAACTGGATATTTTACAGCATGACGGATTATTCGGAGTGACAAAATTTGAATGGAAAAATTACCGGAGAAGTCAGGAAACGGTTATGACACCGGAAGAAAAAGCAAAGATCAAAGAAACGCTTCTTCTGGAAAGTGATGGAAAACGTTATGGTATTTATCAGATTAACAGTGGACAGGAAGAAAGAGGGTATCAGTTTTTAAGTCTGGAAACGGCAAAAGAAATGGGATTTACCGTAGATGGCAAAGACTATCAGATGGTTTACAGTGAAAGACTGAGAGATGCTACGACACTGGACAATCTCTTTGAGCGATTTAATATAGAGCGTCCAAACGATTTTACCGGGCATTCCATGTCAGTCAGTGACGTGATCATTATGAATCGGGGCGGCAGATTAACCGCATACTATGTGGATTCCTTTGGATTTACAGAACTGCCGGACTTTGTGGCACAGAGAGTTGAAATGTTAAATGCCAATTCTGTAAAAGCGTATCCGGATGTTTATATGGGAACTTTGGAAAATGCTATGCAGGAAAGAAATATAGACGCTTACCTGGATTCCAGAAAACTGAATATTGACTGTAAAAATGCAATCGAACAGGCAATCACTGAAAACTTTGATGGCATGAGCCTGACCCCGGATACTGCGACAGGGGTGATTGAAAAATATGGAGAAGAACGGGTTGCCTTTGTTCTGGCAAATACATTGAAACAGCTCTCCTATGATGGAAGATTTTCTGATGGCAATAAACGGTGGGCTGATGGTATTGATGTTCCAGAAAATATCAGCCGGGGAATAGATTTGAACAGGGATTACATTGTGAGCAGCCACCCTGCAGTCTTGAATGGCTTCATTGATATGGCAAGAAACGAAATCCGCACCCGGAAACTGGAAGAGATGCTTGGCGTGAAAAATCAGCATATCACTGAAAATACAAGAGGGTATGAAGCAGACGGACATACAGGCACCTGGTATGCAGTGGATATGAAAACGTATCATGGTGAGCGATTCTTCCAGATGCGAAGTGAGGAATACGGTCAGGAAGTGGCAGATATTATTGTGTCGGAGAATGGAACACTGGTGGCAGAGGACATCTGGCATGGATTTGATGAAGGAGCCAGGGAAGCTATTTCAGAATATCTGGAAGAAAAAGGTGCAACAGTATATGACCTGATGAATATTTCGGACCAGGCAACAGTTATCTTAGCAGACGGGACAGTTATGAAAATAACGGAACAGCAGACGATCAGTAAAGATACATGGGAACCGACACTGACCGGACAGAATCTGCAGGGGGAAGAACAGAAATTTAGTTTCTTCGAGATACATAAAGTCAGAGAAAAAAATGGCATTGACCTGAAAATGCCAGAAAATCATTATATTGACCAATATTATGTGATCGAAGATCTGGCAGCAAAAGGTGGGATGAAGATTGAGCGATATAAGGATTTGGGAGCTGCCCTTGGAGCATATTACTCTCTGCCAAACCATAAAATGAAAGCTCTTGGAATTGAAAATACAGCACCGCTGCGAGGCAGTCTTGATTTTATCCAGTGCAAGAATGGAATAGATACGCTGATCTATGATTGTCAGAAAGTGGAGGGATGGCTGAATCCGCAGATATACAATACTTTTAAAGAGATAGGTAACAGTCTGGAAGTGCATGATACAGAGATAGCATACCAGATTGGAGATCAGTATTTTACAATTCAGACGGTAGAAGATGGTTATGATTATACATTCTATGATAAAGATTATCTGGAACTGGATGGCGGCGTTTATGATGATCCGACTATTTCTATTACTGAAGCAATGGAGAATATTTTGGAAGAGGATGGACTTTCGATAGAAGATGCAAGCGTGATGGATTATGAAGAAATGTATGCAGAAATTGAATATGCAGAAGAAGAGAGACTGGAGAAGATACAATTTGAACGTACTTGCCCAAAGGCTTTTTTTGATGGTTATGACAGGGAAGCGGCATTAAAAAGTTATGAGGGAATAACCGTACAATTTAAAATGTCTGGTATGTATTTAACAGTGCAACCGACGGAGGATGGCTATAAATACCTGGTTTATGATCAGGAACTTCATGAAATTTCAGGAGATGCCTGTGGGAATCCAGAAGATTCTATTCAGAAAGCAATGTATGCCAGCTTGAAAAATGAAGGATTGGAAGATGTTGAATGTGTAAAAGTTGATGACAGGGAGTTTCGGGATAAGGTAATCAGTCATTCTAAAGAAGTGCTGGCCAGTGGAGATGTTCGATTCACTTCGGAACTTGGCAGATGTGAAGCAGCATTGAATGGGATGGACAGGGCAGAAATTGAATATGAAGTTTTATTTCATGCAAGAGCTGTTCTGGAAGAAATGGGACTGGAAAATGAAGTTACATTGATTGGGGCGAGAGTACATGGTTCCAGAAGCAGAGATGACCTGTATCGTGCGGATTCTGATCTTGATGTGGTGCTTTCTTATCGAGGAAATATTCGAGAGGATAGTTTTTTTAATGAATTGAATTCGTATGGTATGGCAATAGCAGGCATTAAAGTAGACATTAACCCAATCTTAGAAGAAAGAATTACTTTGGCAGAGTATATAAAGGAATCGGAAGCCTATCTTGATCAGCAGGAAATCAGGAAACTCGCAGTGGACTTGGATAATTTTAGTTACGAGTATGATACTTATGAATATAAGGATACTGTTGAAAATAGGGACGAACAGGTCGAGAAAATCACAGAAGATATTTTGCACAGGGAGACAGCTGGTTTAAAAGACTGGCTGACTGAGGTGTCAAAAGAATCGAATATAGACAGTGATGTAATTACTGCCCGGTCATTACTTTCACGTCTGGAAAATGCAGAAACACTCTCTATTTTTACCAGGCAGCCAGAGCAGGAACAGTCAGAAGCCACGATCACTTTTTATGTTGCAGAGTGCATGGAATTTCCAGTTATGGGTGAGTACCACGAAAATCTTACTTTGGAAGAAGCCTTACACATTTATGAAACCATTCCCGCTGAACGTATGAATGGGATAAAAGGTGTTGGATTTGAACTGCACGATGGAAGTGATTATGACGGACCGTATGATCTTATGCGACTTGGAAAAGTTGACAGGGAAGGAGTGGAGATGATTAAACACTATAAGGAAAGTCCATTAGTTCAGAAAGCAATGGATGATGTGGAAAAATATTTTGACTCAAAGCAGGAGATTACGAAAATAGAGGAAAAAGCAGTTGAAGATAAGTCTGTACCAAAAGAAAATCTTCCGCAGCCAAAGAGCAGAAAAGAATCTGTTCTTCAGGCACTCAGAGAGCGTCAGGCGAAAATAAAAGAGCAGGAGCAGAATATGTCGAAAGAAAAATTCAAGGCACATAAGAAGGGAGATGTAACATTATGATGGTAAGGTTTGAGGAAGATGAATATATAGCAGTGGCAATTTTTGATGCAGGAAACCGGGTACAGACAATGGAAGCAATGGATGAGATTTTTTCATATCTGGACGAAGATATGAAGCTGCTGATTTTCACGACGATTCAGAAACTCTATTATCTTAGCGATGAGGGATATGAAGAATTGCAGAAAATGGTAGAAATTTATAAAGCAGATCTGGAGGTGGATGGAGAATGAGTACAAGTCAGTTTGCAGTTTACCAGTTAAAAAGAAAGCCGGAATTGAGAAATCTTCTTTTCCGGATGTATGAAGAACTTGCACAGGAGCAGATCCCTGTGCAGGTGGCAAATTATGAACAGGTGTATCTTGGAACAATGAAATCGGGAGAAACACCAGAACAGATAAAAAAGGAGCTGGAGAAGAAACAGCCACATAATTATAAAGGTCATGCAGTCAGTACCAGTGATGTGCTGATCCTTAATGATAATGGTGTCACGACCACTTATTATGTAAATAAAGATACTTTTATAGAAATTCCAGATTTTATGAAAGTTACATCTTCAGAAAACGGTGGACTTACAAAAGATACAGTTGGATATGAAATAGAGGGAAAAGACGGGACATGGGAAGTAGTAGATTACCTGCTGGTAGAAGGAAAAAATTATTTTCTTATGGAACATGAGCAGTATGGAAAAGATGTTGCGTATGTAGTATTAGATCAGAAAGGCAATGTGCTTGTAGACAGTACCTACAATGGATTTGATGATGTAGTAAAACAGAAGATTCTTGATTCTCTGCACCCGCCAGTACAGGAGCAGTCCGGAAATAGTAAACCGAAACTGGATAACTGGCAGAAATATATGGAGAATGGGGAATACCTGCGAAGTGCGGAGATCACAGAGGAAGCAAATTACAATATGATTGACGGACTTAAAAATAATGCAGCACCGAAAGATAAAAAGCCCCGTCCAAAAGAATCTGTCCTTGCGAAACTGAACGAGAAAAAGGAAGAAGTTGCAAGACGCAGTGGACAGAAAGCTATGCAGCAGGTAATGGGAACTGAGGCAGAACGTACAAAAAAATAGGGCAAGTAGAAGAGGGGCTGGTCACATAATTGTGGCTGGCCTTTTATAATCTGTAAAATATAAAAACACACAAGAAACAATGCCTGTGTGTTTTGAAAGAAAATATTTACTCTGGTTTTGGCAGATAATCATATTCTTGGGGAAAAGTAATACTGTCCCAATCTATTTTTTTCGCTTTGTAAACTAATTCGCTATATACGGAATCAGATCTTTTCCGGCGATATGTAGCAATGATCTGTAATGGAAGTCTGGTAGCTGTCCGAATATCTATATTTAACACTGTATTTGGTACATATTCAGAATAAGGAGTTTTTACAAAGCCAAGACAGGCTTTTACGCCACCGGTTAATTTTTCAGTGTATAATTTCGGGTTGCAGCCATTGAAATCTCCTACCATTTTGGCAGAAATATTTTTGACCATAAGCTGTGGCAGAATTTCTAGTTTTAATTGCGTAGTTCCATCAGGGGCAAAGGAAAAATCATCAGGACTTAATTTATGATTTAAACAACGCTTGTAGAAATCAGTTGCAGTAGTTTTATCAGCTAATTTTATTCCTGTTAGATGGAGAAAATTATATGGATTAAAATTTACTTCCAGAGAAGAAATATGTTTATGTTTATCTTTTAAAATAAATAAAAGCTGATATCCGTCAAGATTCTCTTTATATTTAATGGCACAATCTGTAATGATGGAAATAGCTTGCTGTTTGGTATATTTTGCCATGTTATGACCTCTGAAATCTGTAAAAATATTTAAAGGGAGATTACAGTGCCGTAGCATTGTGCATCTCCCTTATAGACTGATTTTTCTGTTGTCCGCCAACTCTCCAGCCCATATGTCTGGCTTTGCTTTCAGGTTTTTCTGTTGCCTGCCAACTCTCCGATCCACGTTCGGCTTTCGTTTCGGATTTTAGGTGTCAGCCACACCAACAGGATGTCGCCTGTTTTCCTATTCATAGTATATGCGATAAAATGAGTTTAGTCAACGGAGAAAGTGAAAAATAATTTGGAAATTTTTTCATTGAGATTTTTAACGGAAACAAGAATGTTCTTGCGATGTTTCATGCAGAGATTCCTGTATATGTGGGTGATTAAGAATGATATCTACATTGGAGCATACTGTACGAAGTTCCCGTTCATATTCGCGTCGGGCGTTAAACTCATCACGCTGTGCTGTCTGTAATTCTATTAAATGGTTCTTTTTTTCTCGCAACATTTTTAGTGTAGGTAGCTTTTTTCCCTGTGATTTTTCTTTGAGTATTCGGAGAGCAGACTCATAAAGGGTGAGTTCTGCACGGTGATCGTCATAAAATTTTTCTTTATTTCGGCTTTTTCGGTAATCGGAATAGATGGATTTATTGGCAAGGTACTGTCCAGTGTAATGAATTTGTTTATTTATACTTTTTAAAGTGTCTTCTGTGGATTTCAGAGTATTTCTGGCGTCAGTGCTTTGAGCCGAGGCATTGGAAAGGGCACTATCTAAATCTTCCTTTCTCTGGAAACCATGTTCCTGTATATAGGCAACTGTTTGAGCCATCATTTTAAGATTAGACAGCTTTACTTTTTGCGTGTATGCCTGACTTTGCTGTGCCTTGATACAGTGCTGCAAATCTGTCACAAGTCGTAAATCAGATTTTATAAAAAGGAAAGAGTGTGTGGTTTCGTCAGTTTGGACAGAAGCTGACGATTTTGATTGTTCTGAAAAATCTGTAACTGGTCTTGGGCTGTCAGTAGAATGTGACTTTTCTGCATGTTGCCTGTTGGAGTTCTCCTGGAATACCAGCAGAAGATGATTTTCTTCATAAAGAGTTCCGAGATTTCTTCCGGTGATGTATTTTTGACGATTAGGATGCAGATAGCTGTATCTGCCACGACTGACTTTAAATGTAATATTATATTTTTCAGACAGTAATCTGGAAAATTCTTCCTGTGATGTCGCCTGTGAAGCAACCGTATCAATCGCGTCACGAAGATACTGCTTCTCCGTTTGAAATGTTGTCTGTCTTGGAGTAAGTCCTTTCTTTTTCAGTTCTGCATTGTGTTCATCGAGCTTTTTTTGACCTCTGCGTTTTGTCCAGTATTCTTTTTCGGATATTTTCTTTTCTGCGGGTGTCAGAAGATCTATCTGGCTTAGTCCATTGGAACGGCACATATCCATAACTTTTTGCTTTAAGTAGATTCTGTATCTGTCAGAAAGATGATGTTTATAGCCGGCTTTTGAATCCCGGTCAAATTCCATATAGGGCTGTGGCTCTGTATCATATTTTCGCACACTGTTGATTACAATATGCACATGAATATTTCCACTGCCATTATGACCATCAGTGTGGGTGCAGACAAGAGCCTGGTGTCCGGGAAAATTTTCTCTGGCATATTCCACGCCAAGTTTCTGTGCCTGTTCCCCTGTCAATCCATGTTCATCCTGGTCCTTTGGATCGAAGCTGATGATATAATGATGCGATTTGATTTCATTGAAAGACTGGTTCTTATGGAAATAAGCATTTGTTTCCTGACATTCCGCTGCAAAGGTAAACGGATCGCAGTTTACACCATCAAGATAGTATTCTTCACGAATGATCATATGACCATTTTCATCAAGGACCGGTTTCTGCGTATATTCATCATGTTGAAAAATTAAGTAGCGTTCAGCTTCTCCATAGTCTGAATTTTTACTTGCGATATGTTTCAGTATTGCCACGAAAATCACCTGCCATTTTCATTACTTTATATTTCATTTCATATAAATCCCGAAGTCGTTTATTTATTTCACCACGCATTTCCTGTGAAAGAACCCCACCCTGATTAAAATATTTTGCAATCTGATTGAGGTTGCTGCCTATCTTTCCGAATTCTGCAAGCAGTTCCTTTATTTCAGGAACATCAGCAACAATTTCGATTTTGGTGTGTACCTGTCCTTTTAAAACTTGTGTTCTCACATAAGCGGCCAGAGACATATTGGCTTGTCTGGCTGCAGTTTCAATAATTGAATATTCGAGATCTGTGAATCGAATAGTAATACGATGATTACGATACTTTTCAGTTTCTTTTTTTGGTCTTGCCATCTATTTTTATCCTTTCCGCTAATATCGTTGGATTCCTTATAAATTTCACAGTTCATAGTGAAAGCCAAGTAATAAAAGCTTATTACGCTGTGACCATGCGAATGGGAACCAATAGAACAATTTTTGATTGTGTTGAGGGTATGGGGAGCAAAATCCCCATCAAGTTGCCTGTTGACAAAATCCGGAAACCGGGTTTCTGGCAGCCAAGGCGAAACTTGCTCTAAGAAAGAAATCCCTCTACTAATAAGGCTTTGGAAAGCCTGTTTACCAACCCTCAAAATGAAAAAAATAAAAAAACACGAAATGCAGGTTGGTAAATACCCTCTGCCGAGCTTTATAGGTAGAAGTAATTTTTTCCGGGAGGTGTAAAAATGGCAGAGAAAGAATTACCAACACCAGAAGAAATGCAGGAGATGGCAGAGATAGATATTAGAACGGTAGACACAAGCAGTCTGGTAGATATAGAGCAGGTGCAGATACAAACAGAACTGCCACAGGAGGAACGGATTGCAGATTATATTAGGCAGATTAAAAATCCGTATTGCTATATCTCCCATGGAGTAGCGGTAAAAATAAGTTTTACTGGAAAATGTACACTGGAAGAAAGCCTGAGCAGGTGTATCTCGTTATGAAAATGAAGAAAAACAGGATGGAAAGAAATTTAAAAAGAATGAAAAAAGGTATAGCAGTGAGCCAGAAGTTATGTTAATATGGTGTTGGGTCAAAATTTAAAAGCATTCAAGAAGCCATGAATTTCTTGGTTTACACTGCCGGATGGCATAGTAAATTAGGAGGTTGATGGCTTTATGTATTTCAATCAAAAGTCTATATTAGCAGCGGACTATCTCAGACTCTCCAGAGAAGACGGAGATAAATTGGAAAGTGATAGTATCCGCAATCAAAGAAGTCTGATTAACGATTTTGTAAAACAGCACCCAGAGATCACGTTGGTCGATGAATATGTTGATGATGGTTACAGTGGAACAAATTTTGAACGTCCTGCATTTAAGCGATTGCTTGAGGATGTGAAGAAAAAGAAAATCAACTGTATTATCGTCAAGGATTTATCCAGACTGGGAAGAAACTATATTGAAACAGGAAGATACCTAGAAAAGATATTTCCGTTTCTTGGAGTAAGGTTTATTGCAGTTACAGATCATTATGACAGTGCAGCAGAATCGGATGATGCAGACCAGATCATTGTTCCTTTTAAGAATCTGATAAATGATGCTTATTGCAGGGACATCTCAATTAAAATCCGAAGTCAGTTAGATGTAAAAAGAAAAAATGGACAGTTTATTGGCAGCTTTGCCGGGTATGGCTATCAGAAAGATCCAGAGAATAAAAATCATCTCATTATAGATGAATATGCAGCAGATATAGTCCGATATATTTTCAATCTGAAAATGGACGGTTACAGTCCTCAAAGGATTGCAGAGAAGCTGAATGAAATGGGAGTGCTTCCACCAATGGAATATAAACGAAGCTGTGGTATGAATTATAATAGTGGATTTCGTTCAGGAGCCAAGCCTAAATGGGCGGTCACAACTGTAAATCGCATTTTGACAAATGAGTTATATACAGGAACAATGGTTCAGGGAAAGAATCGTAAAATCAACTATAAAGTAAAAGAGTGCAGACCAGTAGCAGAAGAAAACTGGATTCGTGTAGAGAAAACGCATGAAGCGATTATTGCAGAGGAAATATTTCAGTATGTACAGTCATTGATGGAACTGGATACTCGCACAGCACCAGAGGAAGAATCCGTATATATTTTTTCGGGATTTTTGCGATGTGGAGATTGCGGGCAGAACATGGTGAAGAGAAGCACAACAAAAAATGGAAAGCGGTATTATTACTACCATTGTTCTACATATAAAAACGGAGATGGATGCAGTTCACATCTGATTAGTGAAAAGACGGTTCATAAAGTTGTTTTGGATGCTATACAAAGGCAGATTGCCTTATTGGTAAATGCGGAGAATATCATTCAGAACAGTGGAATGAAAAATTATAAAAAGACAGAACTGGATTCACTGGAAAAGCAGTTGGTGGTTCTGCATGAGGAAGTAGAGAAGTATAAAGATTTAAAAACCCGGTTGTATCAGGATATGTTAGATAACATTGTGACGAGAGAAGAATACCATGAGTATAATCGGAGATTTACAGACAAGCTGCATAATGCGGAAAAAGCAGAACGTGAATTAGAGCAGAGGAAAGAAAAGGTATCTGCGGAGGGAAAACGGGAACACCCTTGGATTGAGGATTTCAAGTATTATCAGAATATTACACAGCTTGATCGTAAAGCGGTAGTTACTCTGATTGATAAAATCATTGTGTATGGAAAAGACCGTCTGGAAATTTGCTTTAAGTATGCAGACGAAATACAGGAAATGACAGAAGCAGCTCAGAATATTCGGGAAATGGAAGAAAGGGAAGGTAGATTTAAATGCGGTGCGTAAGTTATACAAGGACTACATCGTGCAAAAATACAAAGAAAATTCCATCAGATATTATCCAACAGCAGAATGAACATATTCAGAACTATATACAATCACATGGTTGGAAGCTGGTAGCAAAATACAGTGACCGGAAAAAGGATGAAAATGAAAATACAGCTTTTGAAGAAATGACGGCAGATGGGATTAACCGTAAATTTGATATGGTGGTAGTAGATAGTGTTGACCGTTGCGGAAAATATATTTCCTGTGCGGAAGATGTACTGGTTAAAACATTCTTTCCGGCGGGACTTCACTTTGCGATAGTACAGAGCGATTTTTGCAGTATTGGAAAAAGCAGGGAAGAAATAGACGAGTATTTCAGAAAAGAGAAAATTGCGGTACAGGTAAAGAGTATGCGTGAATATGCGATTCGTGAACAGGTAGAGGGATATTATACAGTTCACGATGAAAAATATGGATACATACTTTCAGAAGATAGAAAAGAATTAATTGTCGAGGAAGAGGCTGCGAAGATTGTACGGGAGATATTTCAAATGACATTGGCAGAAATCTCTATAAAAAAGATAGTAGCCATTCTGAATGAGCGAGGAGAAGAATCTCCAATGGTACATAATGCGAGAGTGGGGCATAAGCACTGGCCGCATTATGAAAATAAGTGGAGCGAAGGTGCTTTGCGGAGGATTTTAGAGTGTACAGCATATGATGGCTATTGGCAGAAAACAATCAACGGAGAAGTTTGTACGCTTTCAATAACACCAATACTAGATGAAGGAGTTTTTGAACAGGCTAGAAGACTTATTAAAAGTCGAACAACTACAGATAATATCATAGGTGGGAAGCCGGGGCCATATGTAAGAAAAATCTATGATGAAGCAACTGGAAAGCCGTTGTACCTGAGAAATTTCCGAAGTGGTGACGTTGCTTTTGTGTTCAATCCGCAGATGAGTGAATTACCAAAGAAAAGAAAAATTTATATAGAAGAAGCTAAGGTTACAGAGGCAGTAAAAAATGCAATTTCTCTGGAAATGGATATGGCTGAAAAAATGAAAGCATATTTGCAGACAGAAAAAATGCAACAGTTATTACAGAAAGAGACTCAGCAATATTCAGAAAAGGCATGGATGATATTCCAGGAAATGGAGCAGGTAGAGAAAGACCGTATTCCTTTATATGAAAAATTCCGGGACTATGAGATTGGTCAGACAGAATATCAGGAGAAAAAAGAAGAAATACAGGCGCAGTTGCAAATGTATGAAAACGATTTTGAAGGACTGATGGACAGGCTTGCAAATATGAAAAAGGCTTATAGCGAGGAAAATGAATGGATAAAAACATTTCAAAGGGAAGAGTTACCGGAGAAGCTGGAAAGTCAACATGTTAAAAAATGGGTAGATAAAATAATTGTTTCAGATTTAAGAGATGTGCATGTATACCTGACAATGCAGAACTGGAAGAATTATTTTCCAGAAGAATGGATGGAGGAATAGCAATGGCAAGGAAAAGCAGAAGAAATAAAAATGTTGAGGCTGTTAGTAATCAGATTATAGAAAACTGTGAGAATCTGATAGATACCGGAGCGTATATTCGATTATCTGTTGAAAATGGTGGAAATGAAACGGACGAAACTTTAGTTGTACAACAAATGCTGGTTGAAAAGTTCATAGAGGAGCATCCGGATTTAAAATTGGCAGGTACATATATAGACAATGGATTTAGCGGAACTAATTTTGAACGACCAGGCTTCTTGAAACTCATGGAAGATGTCCGGTCAGGAAAGATTCAGTGTATTGTTGTAAAAGACTTATCACGTTTTGGCAGGGACTATCTGGAAACAGGATATTATCTGGAAACGATTTTACCAAGGTTAAATGTAAGGTTTATCGCAATTACAGATGATTATGACAGTTCCAGAAAAGAGGACAGGGAAAACATCAGTGTTCCATTAAAAAATATGGTTAATGCCATGTATGCAAAAGATATGTCAAAAAAGATTCTGGCTGCAAAAGATGCACAGAGAAAAAAGGGAAATATTACTTTATCAAAAGTAGCATTTGGATATGTCCGTTCAGAGGACAGGCACAGACAGATTGTTGATGAAGAGGTTGCACCATTTGTAAGGATGATATTTCAGTGGTATATGATGGGAGTCAGCAAAAAGAAAATTGCAGATAGATTAAATCTCATGGGAATTGCAACACCTGGACAAAGAGAAAAAACTGGTGTATTGACTGTTCCGTTAGAACAGACAAAGTGGAGAACGGATACAGTAGATAAGATTGTGAATAACCCTACATATGTTGGAGATATTGTAACCGGAAAGTTGAAGCAGTCATTGTATAAAGGGATAAAGCAGTATAGAACTTCGCCGGAGGACTGGAATGTTCAGAGAGATATGCATACGCCGATGATCGCAAGGGATGATTATGAAGAACTACAGGAAAGGTCAAATAAAATAAAAAAGGTCACAAGAAACTGGCATTTAAAATATATGGAGGACAGAGAAAAATACAAAGACTGTTTTCCAGGTATGGTTCGATGTGGAGATTGTGGACGTCCAATGTATTGTGTCCGCTATACCCATAATTATAAGACAATGGAGAAAGTAGGAATTTATTATACCTGTTCTGCTCAAAATTATACGAATAATTATTGCAGTCAGAAGATAGAAGAAAATCTGCTGAAGATACTTGTGATGGATCAAATTCAGATTCTTATAAGAAGTATGTGTGACAGAAAAAAGCTGTTACAAAAATTGAAAAGTGATTCCAGTGAGAAAAATGCTTTTTATGAAGCAGGTGCAAAAGTGCGAATGTTGGAAAGAAAAATAGCGCAGGCAGAAGAAAAGAACACTGTATTGTATGAGGACTATGTAGGTGGGATTGTAGAAAAAGAGGACTTCGATATGATGAAAGAGCGTTATATCCGGGAGTTACAAAATCTGAGGGATGATTTGCAAATTGCAAAACAGAATCAAAGAATGTTGGAGAAAAAAACTGACAGATATATGAATATGGTCAGCAACTTGGAGCAGTATCTTTCTGACAGGAGCTTCAATGAAGCACTGGTACAGGAACTTGTAGAATATGTGGAGATATATAAAAACGGAAGCATTCATGTGTGCTTCAAGTGTGATGATAAATATAAACAGATAACAGAATTGATAGAGGGTGTTAAAAGTGCGTAAGAATGGATTGTATCTGAGGTTATCTATTGCAGATGGAGATTTGGGAAAAGACAATAAAGATGAAAGTAACAGTATTGATAACCAGAGAACGCTTCTTGTAAATTTTGTTCAGGACAGGGATGATCTGTCAGATGAATATATAGAGTATGTGGATGACGGTTATTCGGGAACTAATTTTGAACGTCCGGCGTTTAAACGCATGATAGAGGATGCGAAAACTGGGAAAATAGATACGATTATTGTAAAAGATTTTTCACGATTTGGCAGAGATTATATTGGTGTAGGAGATTATCTGGAGCAAGTACTTCCAATACTGGGAATCCGTTTTATCTCATTAAACAATAATTATGACAGCAATGATTATTTAGGAAAAACTATGGGAATGGATATGGCAATTCACAACTTGGTCAACAACCTTTATAGCAAAGACATTTCTAAAAAGCTGAAAAGTGCATTGAGAGTGAAATGGAGAAATGGTCAATGGACTGGTGGGAAGTCTCCATTCGGATATTTGCGAAATAAAGAAACTGGAGAATGGCTGATAGATCCGGTAGCTGGAAAGTATGTAAGAATGGTTTTTGATAAAGCAATTGAGGGATGTAATACTTCTCAGATTTCATATTACATGAATGAGCAAAAGATTCCTACGCCGGGAAGATATAATAAAGAGAATGGTCTTACGCATTATGGATATAATCAAAAAATGCCAGAGTCGGAAATTCTGTGGGATTGTGGCATGGTTCGAGCCATTCTTGGAAGATATGAATATACAGGAGCTTTAGTGCAGGGAAAACGACAAAGTATTGCGGTTGGCAGTAAAGTAACCAGAAAATCGAGGGATAAAGATGTGGTTATTACAAAAAATGTTCATCCGGCAATCGTGTCAGAGAAAGAATATGAAATAGCAAAGGCAACTATCGCATTTATGAAAAAACCAGATTACCGGGGTACAAGAAAGTTTGCATTGAAAGGAAAAGTCAGATGTGGGAATTGCAGACGATCAATGGTATTGATGGAATCCGGTGCTAATGACAGGGTATATTGTCCACATAAAAAGATGACAGGAAAATTTGCCAAGTGTTCAGACGAAATGGTTTCTGTTTCAATTATAGAAGGGCATGTATGGTATGCTTTAAAACGTGTCCTTTATGTATTGGATGCTATACAGTTGGATTTTGAGGAAAAGACAACTAATTTAGATAGTGTCAGAAGAAAAAAGATAAAACAGCTAGAGGCTGAGAGTAATGTGTTAAAAAGTGAGAGAATACGTCAGTATGAATCGTATGCGGAAGGTATTATAACGAAAGAAAAGTATATGATGAAAAAAATGCAGATTACGGATCGAATGAATGGCATACAGGCAGAGATAGAAACACTCACACGTTTATCGGCGGAGGAAGAAGCATATAAAAGTAAAGTGGCATCTGCTGTTGAATTACTGGAAGGGGAAATGCAGCATGAGAAGATTACAAAAGAACTTGTAAATGCCACGATTGATACAGTTTATGTATATGATAAAAAGAGGATAGAGATAGTATTCAGTTTTGATGATGTTCTGATGAAAGCAATAGAAAAATACCAGAAAGGGGTAAAGGAAGCATGACATTTAAAAATTTTGTATGTAAAGGAATCTTAGTATTTGCAGGGCTGCTTCTGCTTGGATGGATTGGAAAATATATTTATATGGTGGATGGGGAAATTGACTGGTTCAGATTTATGCTGGTTTACGGAGTGCCAGTGGGAATCCCACATATGTTTATTATAATTCCCTGGCATTGGGATTTATCCGGTATCCTTGGAATGGTTGCTCTGTGCGTAATTGTAGGCGGGATATTTGGTTGTGTGATTGCAACATGGCTTGGAATCCGGGCGGTATGGTATATGGTGGGATTTCCAATTAGCAAGATTGTGGCGATACATAAAAGGACTTGCTAAAAATAATAGTATGAAATATGACCACAGGTGTAAAGTGATATGCCTGTGGTTTTATTTTGCCATTTATATGATGCGGAAGATGTGATAAAATATCAATCAATAAATCAATGGGAGAAATGAGATATGTTAGATGATGAAAAATGCCTGTGTGGTTCAGGACGCTTGTATTCCATGTGTTGTAAACCGTTTAGTGGACAGGGAATAGAGAATTATAAAAAAGAAATCGACAGCAAAAATTATATTAAAGCGTATTATGTAGCTGTGGCGATGCTTTCTGATTATCTGGAAGATGTAAGAAAGCATACGAACAGAATATTGAAGGATAACCCTGTAATTGGAAGATTTGTGTTACATAAAGATGTAAATGCACTATCGGAGTTGGCAGATCGTATTTTTCACTGCATACCAAAAGGAAATACAGATAACTGGGGAGAACGATTTGAATTTATAAAAGGATTGGTGGATGCAGAGGACTGGAAGAATGAATGTGAATATTATCAGCTATTGTATTATGAACTGAATAATGATAAGGGAAAATTCTCAGAGCAGATTGAGGCTATTGTAAAAAATACAAAAGTGGATGTACATACAGACCAGAGAATGTTGGAACTGTTGCGGTCTGTCATTTTACCGTCAGGACAATTAACGGAGCTGCTTAAATTGGATGATATTTTGATTGAAAAGACGGATAGTTCCTTAATGAAATTGAAATATAAATTTGATAAGGCAATACAGCTTGCATTGGTTTCTGATAATACAAGTGCGAAAAAGATTGCAGATGAAGTGATGGCAGAACTGGAAAAAGAAGATTTATATACAGAAGATGAAGTGTATTCGCAGGATGTTATTGCAATGATGTATGAAATGTATCATAACTTTGATCCAGACGTAAAGTGGCTGGAAAAAGCATTGCATGTGCGTGAAAAAATGAACATTAAAAAGTTTACTGAAGCCGGAAAGGTAAAATATTATTCTGACATTGCCTATACATACTGGAAAATGGGAAATTATGAAGTTGCAGAACAGGATTTTTGCACAAGTCTTGAGTATGCAAAAACAGCATTTGCACAGATATATTTGTTGGATTGTTTGGTAGAACAAAAGAAAATCAAAAATCTGAAAGAGTATCTGGAGAGTGTGGAATTTGAAGATATGGGAGCCGATAGCATAGACTTTCTTATAATTGTAGGCAATGCAGCTATACAGCTTAATGATAACGACAGTATAGAACTGATCAAGCGTTATATCAAGGAAACAAATATAGAAGTTCCATATTATAAGTTTTACTTGAAAGAATTAGAGTTAGAATTAGAAAAGAAAAGTGGTAAAATCATGCGACTGCTTAATAAGCTAAGTCCATTGAGAAAGTATCTGATCCTGCAACCACAATTAAACGGAATTGGAATTAATGTAGAAAAAATTTTGGAAGATCTAAAAAAATAGACTATACATGATGAGTGAGGGAAACGTTTTGTGACGCTTCCCTCAAATTTTTTTCTATAATCATTTTCTGTAATAGTGATAAGGAATCCTCCGAAAATTATTTAGTGTCACGCAGACAGTCTTTTATGAGTTGAACAGATTTTAAGATCCATTCCATTTCTTGCGGTGTGCAATCAGATAACAGGTTTTGTATTTTCTGATAAGACGGATCTGAAAAAGTGGAATCCGGTATGTTATTAGTGGAATTACTCGCAGGAGCAGTCTTGTGAATTTCTGTATTGTCATTAAGAAGCTGATTCTCTAATTCCTGAAGCGTTTGAGTATATTGTTCCCCTTCAGAGCCGGTCATTTTGTTTAAGAAAGAAACGTAAGTGCTGAGCTTCTGATTGATTATTTGATTTTTGAATGAAAGAGTAAGGGTGTCAGGAATGATATTTCCGTTTGTATCTTTCTGAGAATCAAAGTTTAAATCCAGTTGCTCGTTCATTTTAAATATAAGTGAGAGCAGATCGGAAACTGTATGAATATCAAAATCCATAAAAATATTGATACTAATGCCCAGGGCCTGTGATATTTTCAAGAGTTGCTCCGGCTTGGGCTTGCGTTCATCAGACTCGTATTTTTGCAAAGTGCTTATGCTTAAACCAGTAGCCTGTACAAGTTGTTCCTGAGTGAACCCATGCATAGTTCTAAAGTATTTGATTTTTTCGCCAACGGTCATTATCGCTACCTCCATAAAGGGATTATAACATATTTTTTACTGTTAAATACACAAAAATATATAAAAATGTATTGACACATACAAATGTATGGTATATATTAAAAACACATACAAAAGTAATATTTAAGTAGAACAAGACATACAAAAGTGATAGCAAGAATGAGTTAAGTGATACTTAAATAGAAGCAATTTTGGAACAAAAATATATGTTAGTGCAACTTAAAGTACAGTTAAAAAACAGGAGGAAAAAGCGATGGCAGAAATCATTTTTGGAATTGATCATGGAAATGGAAATATGAAGGGAGAGAATGCATGCTTCCCATGTGGACTTGTCAGATATGTGTCTGAACAGGGACGCTTTATGAATGAAGATATTTTGGAGTATCAGGGAACATATTATACCCTGTCAGATACAAAAATGCCGTTTAAAGCTGATAAGACAGTAGATGATGATTACTTTATTCTCACATTATATGCTCTTGCAATGGAAGCTCGTAATAAAGGAATTACATTAACGGGAAAAGATGTAGTGCTTGGCGTGGGATTGCCACCCGCAGATTACGGTCAGCAGGCAACTTCATTTAAGAAATATTTCTTAGATCATGCAAAACATGGAATCAGTTTTAAGATGAATGGAAAATCCGTTAATTTCTATTTAAAAGATGTATTTGTCAGCCCACAGAATTTTGCAGCAGTCATGTGTTTTAAGGCAAGTCTTTTGAAGAAATATAGAACGGTAAACTGTATTGATATTGGGGATGGAACAGTTGACCTTTTGGTAATCAGAAATGGAAAACCGGATTTATCAGTTCGTGTCAGTGATCGTTCCGGTATGGCTGTTCTACGGTCTGAAATATCCAATGCGATTCAACAGAACTATGGCATTCATTTGGATTCGTCAGATGTAGAACAGGTTTTAATGCAGGAAGAAACCATATTAGATGAAAAAATCATACTGGAAATTCAGCGAATGGCAGAAAACTGGTTACAGAGAATTATCAATAAACTACATACCCATGTAACCGACTTTAGAACAAATCCGGCGGTCTTTCTTGGTGGAGGAAGTCTTTTACTCAGAAAACAGATTGAAAATTCCCCGGAATTTAAATATGTGGAATTTATTGATGACGTCCGGGCGAATGCGATTGGATATGAAAAACTGACAACAGCACGTCTGCGGAGAGGGTAGGAGGTGCTGGTCATGGGACAGATTAAGGTTGTATTGATATTTAATGAAGATGATGAACGTCAGAGAGAAGCAGGAGAATACTTAAAAACCAAGAAAAGATGCAAGACAGCACTTGTGACAGAATTGGTTCAGGCGTGGATGAAGAATGGAGAAGCAGGAACAGGAACATACACAGGAGCAGTGAGCATAGACGCTATCAAAAAACAGTTACTTCAAGACAAGGAGTTTTTGTTAGAAATAGAAAAATCAATGGGCGGAACGAGTTGTCGAGAAGTCGAGGAAACAGAGCCAGAAGATAGTGATAATCTGGATATGGACGAGGATATGATGCTTGCAGGAATGTCAATATTTGAAAACGAAATTTAAAATGTATCGAAGTACCGCTGAACATAGAATAAGTCTGTTTGGCGGTATTTTTATGCTTTTTTGTTATAGTGGGATATGATAGAATAAGTTTAAATCCTTTGTAACTAAGGGGACCTTGGAATTATAGAAAGAGGAAGTTGCATATGAGAGAAGCTGATTTTTCAGAACGTATTAAGACAATTCTTTGTGAACGTGTTGGGGGCAGATGTTCAAATCCAAATTGTAGAAGGGAAACATTAGGTCCTCATAGAGAGGGAGATAAACGATTATCAATAGGTGAAGCCGCCCACATTTTAGGAGCATCACCAAAGGGCGCAAGATATGATGCGAGAATGACAAAAGAAGAAAGAGAATCTATAAATAATGGAATATGGTTATGTAGTGCTTGTCACACATTAATTGATAAAAATCCAGACGAATATCCAGTAGAAGAATTGCTAAAGTGGAAGATGATAGCGGAATATGAACAAGAACGACGTCTGAAGGGAGAAGATATAGTTTCTTTTCAAAGCCAGCAGATGGAAAGGAAAAAGGAAGCATTAAAGCAGGTCAAGTATGCAACTGATTGCTTCCATGATTTGTTGGAATATTCATATAAATATTGGAAAATGAATTTTGCACAATCTTTTTCTAATCCGATTGATTTACAAAATGAAATAGATGATCATCATTTTATGTATGAAGAAGAATTGCTTCACATAAATAAATATCTTGAAAAAAGGGATGATCTTTATGAGGCGCTAAATCAACATTCTCTTGACTTGGGAAAACAAGTAGTAGAATTGTTGAATGAATATATAAATTTGACAACATTCCAATATTATGATGATGGTATAGGAATGGCTAATAATTATTGGTCTTCATTTTTTAATATGATTTCTAAGAATATAGATAATTTAAGAAAGATTAAAAAGGAAACAGATGATATACTATATTCTATGTATTCAGCTTAAACTGACGGAATAAACTACAATATAAAATCGTAATGGACAACATCGCAAGGAAGCAAGACCGCAAAAGTATAAAAGAAGGGTGCAGAAATAATAAAGTTTCTGCGCCCTTAAATTATTTGCCTGGTTTGTAGTTGCGTAATGCAGTTTTGGTTGATTTTATAATTTCCAGTAAAAATTCTTTTTCCTGATTGCTACAATCAGAAGTAAGCTCTTTTATATCGGCATCAAATTTTGAAACCAGTACAGGCGTATTGTCATATAAAAGCTGATCTACAGTAGTATCAAGGCTTTGAGCAATGCCGAGCAATGTTGCAAGGCTTAATTTGGTATGTCCGTTTTCGATACTGCTGACATAGGTAGGGGCAACGTCGATCATATTTGAAAGTGTTTCCTGAGTCATTTTTTTTGACAGACGTGCAGTGCGGATCCTTTTACCGATAGCAAGATAATCAATTTCTACTTCCAAACCTGTCACCTCCTAGACTTTGACTATTAGTTAAGATTTATTGCGAAACTCCACACACATTTGATATTCCTTATTGTATTCCCAAAAAAGATATATTATAATGAAACATAAGTAGAAGTTTAATGCAATTATTCACATGTAGTAGAAAAAAGAGCAAAAGACACCGGGAGCATCAAATTTGGAAAGTATAAATACGGGTGTTGAATTTTATTCAAATGTGAAAGCCTCGGAGGTGGAATGGGTATGGTACCCATATATTCCCTGTGGGAAGATTACAATGTTGCAGGGAGATCCGGGAGAGGGTAAGTCAACACTGATTATTCATGTTGCAGCGATACTAACAAAAGGCGGATATTTGCCAGATGGACAGAAGATAAAAAAGCCAGAGATGGTAATATATCAGTGTTCAGAAGATGGAAAAGGAGATACGATAAAACCAAGGCTGGAACAGGCTGGGGCTGATTGTAGTAAGGTTGCATTCATAAAGGAAGATAATGATGAATTGACACTGGAAGATGAACGTATAAGAAATGCTATTATACAGATCAGTGCGAAAATGGTTGTGCTTGATCCGATACAGGCATTTATCGGTCACAATGGAAATATGACAAATGCAGTAAAAATGCGAGAAATCTTATCAAAGTTATCCAAGGTGGCAGCAGAAACTAATTGTGCAATAGTATTAGTTGGACACATGAACAAAAGTGGTGGTGGAAACCAATTATACAGAGGATTAGGCAGTATTGACATTGCGGCAGCAGCGAGAAGCATTCTTATGGTATCCAGAGATAAAGAAGAACCTTGGAAACGGTATATGTTTCCGGTAAAATCAAGCCTTGCACCAGAAGGAGAACCAATAGGGTTTGAACTGGATAAGAAAAAAGGGTTTCGATGGATTGGAAAATGCCAGATAAATGTGGAAGAGTTGCTTAATGTTGAGAAAAGCACAGGAAAGAAAGATATTGCTGTAGAATATCTGCAAAAACTGTTATCAGTAGAAGATTTAGCAAGTACCTATATTTATGAAAAAATGAAAGAGTATGGTATTGCAAAAAGAACGGTACAGGAAGCAAAGAAAATTGCTGAAATAAAAGCATATAAAAAAGGTAAAATCTGGTACTGGCATATGGAAGTGGGGGACAGCATATGAACGAACAGGAAAAACATGCTGCAAGCCAGGAAGAACGGAAAGAAAAGATTCGTGCAAGGTATAAGGGCGTGGATCGCAGCGAATTAGAGTTCATTCCTGCGAAACAGAAAGAAAAATTATTTGAAGATGCAGGCACCAAAAGGGTGTGTGCTTATTGCCGTGTGTCTACAGATGATGCCAATCAGACATCTTCATATGAACTGCAGAAAAATCATTATGAAGATATGATAAAGGAACATGCAGGGTGGACACTGGTTGGGATATATGCGGATGAGGGAATTTCCGGCACATCTTTACAGCATAGGGATGAATTTAATCGTATGATCGAGGATTGCAAAGTAGGGAAAATAGATTTAATAGTTACCAAAAGTGTATCACGATTTGCCAGAAATATTGTGGATTGTATTGCTAAAGTTCGTGAATTAGCAAATATGAAACCGCAGGTAGGCGTATTTTTTGAAACAGAGCATATTTACACACTTGATAATACGAGCGAAATGATGCTTGCAGTGTTATCGGCAGCAGCACAGGAAGAATCACATACGAAAAGTGAAATTATGAATATTTCTATTGAACAACGGTTTTCAAGAGGAATATTTCTGACACCCAAACTCTTAGGTTATGATAAGGACGAGGATGGGAATTTAGTTATTAATGAGTCGGAAGCAGATACGGTTCGCTTGTGTTATTATCTGTTCCTGAGTGGCTTTCCTACTTCTGAAATTGCTGAAATTTTGATGGATTTAGGACGTAAAACTAAATTAGGAAATACAAAGTGGACAGGAAGTACAGTTGTAAATGTTCTACGCAATGAAAGGCATTGTGGGGATGTTTTATCAAGAAAAACTTTTACACCTAATTACCTGGATCATAAATCAAAGAAAAATAACCATGATCGGAACCAATATAGACAGACCGATCACCATGAAGCTATTGTGAGCCGGGAGATTTATAATGCAGCGCAAAAAATGCTGGATGCAAGCAAATATATGAAAAAAGGGTATCCATTGCCAACTTTACAGGTAGTGGATCAGGGAGCTTTAAAAGGCTTTGTGCCTGTAAATCGTGCATGGAATGGATTTTCGTCAGCAGATTATGAAAAGGCATCATTAAGTGCTTATTCTGAAAACAATAATGAAATTTGTGCAGAGAAAACGGAAAACCGAGGATTTGATTTAAGTGGTTACGAAATTGTGAGGGCGCAGTTCTTTTCAACAAGATTTGATCCGGCAGTAACGATTTCTTCGGGGAAAATTGTATTTAATACAGCTTGTTTGAAGAAATTTGAAGATGTAGAGTATGTAGAATTGCTTTTTAATTCTGTGGAAAAGTGTATTGCAGTTCGTCCATGCGAAAGAAGCAGCATAAATGCTATAAAATGGGGAACTATACGAGATGGACGATGGGCGGTGCTTCCAAAAAGCTGTAAAGGATTTTCAGAGCCATTATATGAGCTTATGGGATGGAATAAAGAATGCAAGTATAAATTGCGTGGACAGTTTTGTGGTAGTGCAGATGAGCAGGTAATGATTTTTGAGTTAGAAGAACCAGAAGTGCTTGTACAGGAGAAAAATGCAGAACAATCTGCGGAAGAAGTGGAGAAAAAGCCAGAAGAAGCTCAAAAGCCAGTAAAGAAGATACTTTATCCGGAAGCCTGGACATATAATTTTGGAGAGTCTACAAATAGAACAGTATTTTTACAGAGAGTGGCATATAGAGGAAACTGGGATATACTGCGCCCTGCAACAACTGTTGAAGGGATGGAGATTATAACCAGAGAAGTTCTTGATGATCTGTTGGAGTCAGCAGAGAAATTGATAGATAAAATGAGGTGTGCTAATTATGCATGATACAGCGGAGTATACGGACGAAAAAGAAATTGTTGATCAGAAAGCAATCGAGTTGGCAAAGGATTTTAGTTATGAGGGGTATCAGGTTGTCAGACGAGAACTGTTTGCTCATTTAAGGGAACCGGCTGTCGTGATCCGGAGAGATAGTGTGACATTTAATACAGCCTGCATCGCTGGTTTAGAGGATGCAGTTTACATACAGATACTTGTGAACCAGGATAATAAGAGAATGGTTGTCCGAAAATGTGAGGAAAATGATAAAGATGCACTTCGTTGGTGTGTGGCAAAGCCAGATAAGCGTAAAAGCAGAAAAATGACAAACAAAATCTTCTCTGCAATGATGTATGAAATGATGGGATGGAATCTGGATTGCCGATATAAGATTTTGGGACACAAGATTACTTTTGAAGATGAAACAATTTATGTGTTTGACTTGATGGAAACGGAGATATTCCTGGATATTAAAGGGAAAAGAGCGAAAAAAGACACAGAAAGTCAGACTACTATTGAAAATGCTAATAATATAGAAGAAACAGCATCAAGTGATACAGATACTGAATGTTCAGCAGAAGAAATAAAGAGAAAGAACCGTATACCATTTTATCCAAAGGAATGGAAAGATTCTTTTGGTTTACCAGTGGAAGAACATAGGAAAGCACTGGAAATAAATATGCTGGATGGTTATGCAGAATTTACAACAGGAAAATAGACAAAGGGGAAAGTCTGCCCTAAAGATGGGAGGTATCAGTGTGCAGGAACATAATATTGTGATACCAGGGATTTCGCTATGCCAAAAATGGGGGAAAATACGGATTTTTCATTCAACGATAGTGGCATTGGGCGAACCAAAGTACATACGATTTTTGTTTAACCCTGAAAAGCGGGGATTGGTGGTACAGGCATGTGCCAGAAAAGAAGCAGAGTGTTTTCGTGTGCCTAAATATAACCCGGAAAATTGGGAATTTAAGATCAGCAGTGTGCCAATGCTGCGAATGATATGGAAAACGTGCGAATGGGATACAGAAAAGACGTATCGTTTGACGGGTATATGCCATTCAGAGTACAATCTGGTGGAATTTGATATGAAGCAGGCAACGGTGCTGACAGTGGAAGAATTTTAAGAAAACAGCGTAAAATAGGGACTTCTGAGAGATCAGAGGTTCTTTTTTTGTGCTGTTTTTGAGGGTGATTGCATGGTGTGGTGATGAAAAATTTTCTCTGAAAAAAAGTTGTTTCTATCTTTACATCAGGAGGAGATATTGCGGTTATTGGACCAAGACCGTTATTAGTAGAATATTTGCCGAGATATAATGCAGAACAAAGACGCAGGCATGAAGTACGCCCGGGATTAAGTGGCTTGGCACAGGTGAATGGAAGAAATGCGATTAGTTGGGAAGATAAATTTAAGTATGATGTGCAGTATGTGGATCATGTAACATTTTTAGGAGACTGGAAAATTATATTTCAGACGATATTAAATGTAATAAAGCGAGATGGTATTAATTCTGAGACAGCTGCAACAATGGAAGTGTTTATGGGAACAGAAGAAAAGGTAGAGGAAAATGTCTAAGAAATTAGTGATTATTGGCGCTAGCGGGCATGGAAAAGTAGTTGCAGATATCGCGAAAAAGAATGGATATCACGAAATCGTTTTTTTGGATGATGATGAAAATATTCATGAATGTGGAGGATATCCAGTTATTGGTCGAAGTCATGAAGTGGAAACAATCAACGCGGATATAATCGTTGGAATTGGGAATGCAAGCATTCGAAAGAAAATACAGCAATCTATTCCGGCAAGAAAAATGGCTACACTTATTCATCCTAGTGCTGTTGTTGCTGAAGATGTAATCATAGGAGTTGGAACAGTAATTATGGCTGGAGCTGTGATCAATTCAGGTGCAAGAATTGGAACGGGATGTATTGTTAATACATGTGCATCTGTTGATCATGATTGTAATGTGGGAGATTATGTGCATATTGCAGTAGGAAGCCATTTATGTGGAACGGTTTCCGTGGGTGATGAAACGTGGATTGGAGCAGGAGCAATTGTGAGCAATAATATTTCTATTTGTTCAGAATGTATGATTGGTGCTGGGGCAGTGGTAGTTAAGGATATAAAGGAAAGTGGAACATATGTAGGTGTTCCGGCGAAAAAGGTAAGAAAATGAAAATATTAATTATATGTAATTATTCTTCAGGTCTGTATACATTTCGTGGAATGCTGATTCAGGAACTGATTAAAAACGGACATACCGTAAAAGCAATTGTTCCAGAAATTGCTGATGAACATGAGAAAGAAGCAGAAAGAAATCTTGAAAAGTTGCAGTGTATGTTGAAACGCATTCCTATGGAGCGTCGGGGGATGAATCCAATTCACGATCTGATGTTGATGAAAGCGTATTATAGAATTGTGAAAAATATGAAACCGGATTTGGTATTGACCTATACAATCAAGCCGAATATCTATGGAGGTATGGTGTGTCGAATGTTGAAAGTTCCGTATGTTGTGAATATCACGGGACTTGGAACTGCATTCCAGGGAAAAGGAATGTTAAAAAAATTGGTAACTGGGATGTACAAAACTGCATTAAAAAAAGTTAAAGTTGTTTTTTTTGAGAATGTAGAGAACAGAGATACTTTTGTGAATGAAAAAATTATTCAGAAGAATAAAACTCATGTGCTTGCTGGAGCAGGCGTTGATCTGAAACATTTTTATTATGCGGAATATCCGAAAGAGGATGACATTATTCGCTTTCTTTTTATCGGAAGAGTGATGCGGGAAAAAGGAATTGATGAGTTATTTCAGGTGATGCAAAAACTGAACGAGAACGGATATAAATGTTCTCTGGATGTTCTTGGTGGGTTTGAAGAAAACTATTCAGATAAGATAAAAGCGTATGAAAAAGAAGGCTGGCTCCACTATCAGGGATATCAAAATGATGTAAGACCTTTTATTGAGAAGAGCCACTGCTTTGTTCTTCCATCTTGGCATGAGGGAATGGCAAACACTAATCTTGAAAATGCGGCAATGGGAAGACCTGTAATTACAAGCAGGATTCACGGGTGTATGGAAGCAGTGGAAGATGGTGTGACAGGTTATTTGTGCGAGAAGCAGAATGTGGATAGCCTTTATCAAGTAATGAATAAAATTTGTAGTTTACCATATGAAGTACGAAAAGAAATGGGGATACAAGGAAGAAAACAAATGAAAAATCATTTTGATAAATGTGTAATTGTGGAGGAAACATTGAAATGGCTGATGTAAGGACAACTTCAAATGTGAAAATATCGATTATTATGGGAATATATAATTGTGCTGAAACTTTACCTGCAGCTATCGAATCAATCTTTGAACAGACGTATAATGACTGGGAATTAATTATGTGTGATGATGGATCTACTGATAATACATATAAAATTGCACAAGATATAGCAAAACGATTCCCAGAAAAAGTAATTCTGCTAAAAAATGAATACAATATGCGCTTAGCAGCAACATTGAATCATTGCTTGAAATATGCAAGAGGCAAATATGTTGCCAGAATGGATGCGGATGATATATGTATTGCTAATAGATTGGAAATACAACTTAAATTCTTAGAAAAAAACCCAGAATATGCATGTGTGGGAAGCAATATGATAATATTTGATGAAAGAGGAGAACGTGGGGAAAGAGTGATGCCGGAAAAGACAAAAAAAACGACATTGCTTAAGACTACAATATTTGCTCATCCAACAATTATGATGAAACGTTCCGTATATCAAAAACTTGGTGGATATACAGTTTCCAAAAGTACAATGCGTGCAGAAGACTTAGATTTATGGTTTCGGTTTGTACATGCAGGATACAAGGGATATAATATACAGAAACCTTTATATAAATATAGAGAAAGTGAAAAAGATTTGAAAAAGAGATCATTACGTGCAGCAATTCAGACGAGTAGAGTGTTTTTTAATGGATATAAACTTTTAGGATTCTCTAAACTACAATATGTATACGCATTTAGGCCAATAATTGTAGCATTGCTACCTAATAGTGTGATCTGCAAATGGCATACAGGAACGCAAAAGATAGAGTAAACTTAATGTTTACCTGATGGATATAGACTATGGAGGAATAGATGACAACATATTTAATTTGGATAGGTGTAATATTCATTTTTTTATTAATAGCAGAAAGAACAGCGAAATCTGAATATATATCGGTTATAGGAGCAAGAAAATTTTTGCCCAATAAATTTTGGACTTTTATGATATTTTGTATATTTGCGGGATTGTATACTTTTCGTTGGTGTAATGGAACAGATTTTTTTAATTATTATATGGGATTTTATAGTAGTGGAGATCAGAATTTTGATTATATAATGGAAAATAGGGATATACTATTTTCTCTCATTACATACATTATGAGTAATTTAATCTCAGATAACTTTTTGGTTTATAATGCTGTTTTAGCTATTTTCACTTATGTCCCAGTTATTGTGGTGATGAGAAAATACTCAACTGATTTTAAAACGACAATATTGCTATATATTTTTTCGACTGCGTATTTTCAACCATATAATACAGTTCGTCAGGCTATTGCAGTTGCAATTATGTTTGGTGGTTTTCCATATTTGATGAGACATCAAGATTTTAAATTTTTAATATGTGCAGTGATGGCTTTTTTATTTCATCCCACAGCAGCAATTGCAGCAATTGTTATGGTGTTCTGCAGAAGTCATTTTTTATCTAGAAAAATAAAGGTATTATTGTTTGTGTTTTTGGGAACAGGAATTGCTCTGAAATCGATTTGGAATAGTGTGATAGGAATACTTGAAACGGTTGGGCAAACAAAGATGGCTACAGATTATGCAGATGCACTGACAGGAAATACAGGAGTCAATATTTTTCATGTATTAGTGGTTGCGGTTCCATTTATTCTTATTTTGATTTACAAAAATAATTTATTACATAATGAAAATAGTAATGAAAATGAATTGAATTCATTTTATATGAATTGTTTGCTGTTTTTTTTCGGTTTTGTGGTGATTGGAATGTATAATCCAGTGTTTATGAGAATGGGACAGTTTTTCGAATTATTTTTATTGATATTATACCCTGAATTAATTAAAAAAGTTAGTGGATCGCAAAGACATCTAATGACCTTTTTGGTAGTAGTGGCGTATTTTATATATTTTTTGTTTGTTCTACCTAGAGGAGGAAATTTTGTACCATATCAATTTAACTACTATTCTCTGAATGGTATTAGAGTGTGGCTGTAAAAGAGGGGTAGGAGAGAAGAGTGAAAACAATATTAATAGTATCATTAGGAATGGAAATTGGTGGTGCAGAGAGGAGTTTACTTACACTGCTTTCTGAACTTAATTATTCTAAAGTAAAAGTAGATTTATTTTTATTACATAAAAAGGGAGATTTATTAAAATATATTCCTGAAGAAGTGAACGTATTAAAAGAAAATCAGTACTATTCACAACTTGCGATACCATTAAAAGAAGTGATAAAAAATAAAAAATATTCTATTGCATATGGTCGCATTCAAGCAAAAATATTAGCAAAAATATATGATATATTTCATCGACCTAAAAATGAATCTTATGTTGAGTTAGAATATAGTCATAAATATACAAAAAGGTTTATGCCGCAGATAGCAGATGAAAACTATGATTTGGTTATTAGTTATCTTACACCTCATTATTTTGCGGCTGAAAAAGCATTTGGAAAAAAGAAAGTAGCATGGATTCATACAGATTATGAGTATATAGATTGTGATGTGAATTCAGAAAAAGAGATGTGGGATCAGTATGATAAAATTGTGGCAATATCAGCTGCTGTAAAAGCGTCATTTCTTAAAAAATTTCCTATGTTGGAACATAAAATTATTATGGTTGAAAATACAGTATCCAGAAAATTCATTGAGTGTCAAGCAAACGAATTTGATGTTTTGAATCAATTAGATCAACATAGTGTAAAATTATTATCAATAGGGCGTTTTTGTCATCCTAAGAATTTTGATAGTATTCCAGAAATATGCAGTTTACTTATAAAACAAGGATATAAAGTAAAATGGTATATTATAGGATTTGGGGAAGATGAAAATTTAATCAAGTCTAGGATTGAAGAATATAGAATGGAAAAAACGGTGATTATTCTTGGGAAAAGGATAAATCCGTACCCTTATATAAAAGCCTGTGATATTTATGTTCAACCTAGCAGATATGAGGGAAAGGCAATTACCGTATTGGAGGCACAGGCATTGAATAAACCGGTTATTATTACAAATTACGGAACTGCTAGTAGTCAATTAAAGGATGGAAATAACGGAATTATTGTTAGTTTGGAAAACCAAAAGTGTGCAGAAGAAATTGGAAAAGTTATTGATAACATGAAATTACAAAAAAAACTGACAGAAAACTGTAAGCGTATGCAGTTCCCTAATGATTTTAGTATATTGTATGATTTGTGTGAGGACAAAATATGAGTAGAAATGAAATACCTAAAAAAATACATTACTGTTGGTTTGGGAGAAATCCTTTACCGAAGTCTGCATTGAAATGTATTCAGAGTTGGAAAAAATATTTTCCAGACTATGAAATTATTCAGTGGAATGAAGATAATTACGATGTAAATAAGATAAAATATATCAGAGAGGCACATCAGGCTAAAAAGTATGCTTTTGTTAGTGATTATGCTCGCTTTGATATTTTATATCATGAGGGTGGTATTTATTTTGATACAGATGTAGAAGTAATTAAATCATTTGATGATATTTTGCAAAATGGAGCATTTATGGGCTGTGAAATAGATGGAATTAACCTTATAAATGCTGATCCAGTGGATGATACAATTAATTTAGATAGGCACGCAAATAAAGCAAGGCGTATTATTGTATCACCTGGTTTGGGAATGGCAACAGCGCCAGGTTTAAGCATATATAGAGAAATACTGGAGTTTTATTCAACTCAAACTTTTTTGAATGCAGATGGGGGTATAAATCAGGAAACGGTAGGCGTGAAAACAACTAAAATTTTATGTGATTATGGTATGCAGAACAGTAAAGGAATTCAAAAAGTTGGGGATATAACTATTTATCCTAAAGAGTATTTTAATCCATTAAATAATAATACTGGCGTTATTGAAAAAACGGTTAATACACATTCGATTCATTGGTATACTATGTCTTGGATTTCACCAGCAATGAGAATTAAAAGTAGAATTACAAGAATATTTCACAGGATTTTTGGTGAAGAGTGTTTTTCAGCGATAAAAAGAAAGTGAAGAGGAATCTGAGATGAAAAGGGTATTATTTTTTTTAGAAAGTTTAAAAGGTGGTGGAGCAGAAAAAGTATTATTAGATATTGTGAAACAACTTCCGGAAAATGAATATCAAATAAAAGTATTACTTGTGACTGATAATGGTGTATATGATGAAGAAATAAAAAATTATTGTGCGTATAAATCTGTATTACATACGGATCAGTACAAACACAATATCGTAAAACATTTGTTTTATTCTTTAAAGTATAGATTAGTTTATAAATGTCCACCTAATTGGATATATAGAAAATATATCGGAAACGAATGGGATATAGTTGTTGGATTTGTTGAAGGATTTGCAACGCGGATAATTGCGTGTGCTAATTCAAATTCCGTAAAAAAAGTAGCATGGGTACACGTTGATCCGCTTGAGAGAGAATATGCAGATAGTTATTTTAAGTCTCATGAGGAACAAAAAAGAGCGTACGATGGGTTCGATAAAATCGTATGTGTTTCCAATAGTGTTGCGGAATCATTTAAGAAAAAATGGGGGATTCAAGATAAAGTAATAACTCAATATAATCCAATTGATAAAGCTAATATCATTAAAAGGGCATGTGAACCAATTGAAATACAAAAAATGTGGCAGGTTCAATTTGTTGCTTCAGGACGGTTAACAGCTCAAAAAGGTTTTGATCGACTAATAAGAGTTATGAAAAGGTTGAAGCAATGTTGTTACGATGATTTTGGCTTGATTATTCTGGGACAAGGAGAGGAAAAAGAAGCTCTTGAAACTCAGATCGAAAAAGAGGATTTGAAGGATTCTGTAAAACTGTTAGGTTTTCAGCGGAATCCTTATCCATTTGTGGCAATGTCTGATTTACTTGTTTGTTCTTCACGTGCTGAAGGATATAGCTTAGTAATTGCGGAAGCTATGGTGTTAGGGGTAGGAATCATCAGTACTAATTGTAGTGGACCCAATGAATTATTAGACAACGGAAAGTACGGTTTGTTAGTGAACAACGAAGAGGATGCGCTATATGAAGCAATGTTGAGTGTATTGAAGAATCATGGGATGATAAAAGAACTGAAGAAACAGGCAAAAGAGAGAAGCGATTGGTTTGATGTGGCAACAATTTGTAGAGAAATAAAGGAACAGATACTGTAAGGTGAGAAAATGAGTGAAGTTGTAACGGTAATAATTCCGTTATTTAATGGGAAACAAACGATTTTAAGATGTTTGGAAAGTTTAAAATCACAAACCTATAAGAATATAGAGGTGATTATTGTTAATGATGGATCGACAGATTGTTCGGCGGAATTGGTAAAAAAATATATCCAAGATAATAAATTGAATAAATGGCAGTTGTATACTATCTCAAATGGGGGGGTAGCAAAAGCAAGAAATTTTGGAATTACTATGGCAACAGGCGAATATCTATGTTTTGTTGATGCTGATGACTATGTTGAGATTGGATATGTTGAGAAAATGTTATCCGCGATACAGAACTCTCAAAGTGATTTTTGCATAAGTGGTTATAAAAGAGTAAGTTATCGAAATGGGAAAGAAGAAGGTAAGCAGGATTGTATGATTTCAGATTGTGTGTATTCTTTGGAGTCTTCAGAGAAAATTGATGAAACGCTGTTTATCAATGGTTTTATGCATCCATGCTGGGGAAAACTTTATAAAACAAGGCTAATAAAGGATAATCAGATAACATTTCCAGATCAGTCGCTGAGTGAAGATACTGTTTTCAATTTGAAATATTTACAGTTTGTTCATTCAATTAAAACGATAAATTATTTATTGTACTATTATATTGTAGATATTGATAGTGTGAGTCTTAGTAAATCTTTTCCAGCGAATATTTTTGATATATACATTAAAATACACAAAGACTATATTACTTTTTTTCAGAAATATAACTTAGATGTAGAAGTAGTTGAGCGAATGATGTATGCGCAGTATTATTCAGCAGTAAATAAGACTCTTTTTAGTTCTCAATTATCTTTTAAAGAAAAGAAAGAAATATTGGATAGAGCATTTGGAAACCAAGAAGTGTGTGAAGCTTTTGAGAGAAAGCAGACAAACAAAACTGTAGCAATTATTAATGGTCTTATTTTGTGTAGAGCTTATAAAATAGTGGGAATGGTTTTATATTTAGCTGATTTAAAGGAGAAATATACAAAATGAAACGGATAGCTATAGTGACAAACCAAATGGTAATGGGAGGAATTGAGAAATCATTAATTACATTATTAAATAAACTAGTAATAAATAATTGTAAGGTGACCCTGTTTGTATGTAAACGAGGTGGAGAATTGTATGGGCAAATTCCAAGTGGTGTTGAAATACGAGATTTATTTTGTGGGAATCATACAGGAGTTGAGATTATTAAGAGAAGAATAAAACAGAGAAAGATAATTGATTCTTTTAACGTTTTTATAAAAATGATAATCAATAAGATTGATAAAAATACTTTTAGAATTTGGCGAAGAAGTTTAGAATATGCAGCAATAGATGAAGAAAAATATGATATTGCTATTGCATATGGTTCTCCAGTATCGTTGTCGACTACTTGTGTAGCGAATATGAAAAATGCTGAAAAAAAGTATGTATGGATTCATAATGAAGTTGACAAAATTGGATTTAATGAAAATTTATTACATCATTATTATGATAATTTTGATAAGATTTTCTGTGTGTCCAAGAAATGCAGAAAGATTTTTTTGACTGTTTTGCCTGAGTACGAGCAACGAACAGAAGTATTTTATAATTTTATTGATATAGAAGCTATTTTGTCACAGGCGGAAGATGAAGAAGCTTTTGCCGATGACTTTGATGGGATTCGTTTGTTAACTGTTGCACGTGTATGCAATCAAAAAGGTCAGGATATCATTCCAGATGTATTGAAAGAACTTGAGCCATATTCGGGTAAAATAAGGTGGTATTGTATAGGAGACGGAGAGGAAACTATACGGGAAATAAAACAAAGAGCAGCAGAAATTGGTGTTCCAGATGGGATTACATTTTTGGGAAATAAGAATAACCCATATCCATTTTTTAAACAATGTGATATTTATATACAACCATCAAGACATGAAGGATTTGGTATTACTATCTCAGAAGCAAAGATATTTAGTAAACCTATTATTTTGACAAACTTTGCAGGAAGCGATGAACAAATAGAAGATAAAAAGAATGGTTTAATAGTGCCATTTGATTCCAAAGCAATTGCGAGGGCGGTACGTATTTTAGTAGAAAATATCGAATTGAGACAGAAATATGGAATAGCTGCGTACAAAAGTGGTATATCTTGTGTTTCAGACATAAGGATGATTATCGGTGATTATGAATAAGAAAAAAGTTATTTTCGTGACAGAAAAATTAATTATGGGTGGGGTTGAAAAGTCTTTATTAGAATGGATAAAGATTTTAGCACCATATATGGAGATTACAGTGGGAGTAATGCATCGAGGAGGAGACTTAGAAGCTGAAATAGAGAAATATGCATCAATACGTCTGCTTTCTGATGATCAATTTCATTTTCGACAGATTGTTGCACGAAAATTAAAAGAGGGTAAAGTAATTGATGTATTGCAAATGTTGAGAGCAGTAAATTGTGCTCGAAGAGAAAAATCTTATATAAACCAGTGCTCAAATAGAATTTACGAAATGGATAAGATAGATGAAGAGTTTGATTATGCTGTTTGTTTTCATAAACCTACAGATATTCTTGTACCATATACGTCTATGCGTATTAATGCAAAATGTAAAATACTCTGGTTTCATACTGAAGTATCTGAAACTGTGCAGATGGACAAGAATGGGTACGAAAAAGCATATCAGAAATATGATAAATTTGTCTGTGTTTCTAAAGCAGTTAGTGCACAATTGGGAGAATTTCTTAGTGATAGAAAAAAAGATATATATATGATTTATAATTATTTTGATAAAGATACAATATATAAAAAATCAGAATTAGAACCTGTCAAATTCAGAGATGAAGGGAAAAAAATCAGGATTGTCACGGTAGGGCGTTTATCAAGAGAAAAAGGGCAGGATATAGCAATTGAGAGTGCTCGGATTATGAAAGAGAAAAATATAGAATTTATATGGTATTTTATAGGGGATGGGGCAAGTTATATAGAATTGCGTAGCTTGATAAAAAAATATGGGCTTGAGAAACAAGTAATATTTTTAGGAAAAATGGAAAATCCATATCCATATATTAAAAACTGTGATATATATGTTCAGCCATCGCGTGAAGAAGGTTATGGAATGACAGTTGCAGAGGCGAAAATGTTTCAAAGAGCGATTGTTATTACTAATTTTTTGACTGCAGCAGAACATATTCAAAATGGAGAAAACGGTTATATTGTACCAATCAATCAAAATGAATTAGCATTGAAAATTATGTATCTGATAAAACGACCAGAAAAACGAGAGCAGTTTTCGCATAATTTAGAGGGGTATAATTATCCGGTTGAATGTAAAGAAAAAATATATGAATTATTTGGAATTAGTTGATGGGAGACATGAGATGATTAGTATTATTGTACCCGTATACAATATTGAACAATATATTGAAGAATGTGTAGAAAGCGTGTTAGCACAAGATTATCAGGATTATGAACTTATTCTTGTCGATGATGGTTCAATAGATGCATCTGGTACAATTTGTGATCGCTTACAAATGAAAGATAAAAGAATTTGCGTGCTACATAAAGCAAATGGAGGATTAAGTTCGGCAAGAAATGCGGGATTAGATATTTCTACGGGAGAATATGTGTTTTTTTTAGATGGTGATGATAAAATTCCTTCTGATTGTCTTTCCAATATGCTCTTAGCAATTGAAAAAAGTAATAGTGATTTATGTATAGGAGATTATATTCGATTTGATACAAGAGAGATTGACGCACATACAAATGTTGGTTGGAATGGAATTAGAGTATTGGAGAGCAGACAGATTCCAGATATATATTTGAATTATGGTGGATATTTTGTAGTAGCTTGGAACAAATTGTATAAGAAAAAAATCTTTGATGACTTACGTTATAATGAGGGAAAATTGCATGAAGATGAATTCTTGGCACATAAAATCTGGAAAAAATGTGCCAGAATATGTTGTATTGATAATATTATTTATCATTATAGATATACACAGAATAGTATTATGAATTCAAGATTAACGATTAAACGACTTGATTCGATTGAAGCATATTGTGATAGAATAAAGAGTTTTAGAGAAGATGGATATGATTTGGCTGCACAAAATGTAGAATACCTATTATGGCAAGATGTAAGATTAAAATATTTTAGAGTTGATTTGCAAGAAAATAAAAAGAGAATGATTGAACTTCATAAGTTGATTCGAAAAAATTGGAAATACTTAATGAAGAATGCGAAGTTTTCTTATAAAGAAAAAATTGCCATTAGTATCTTTTGTGTTAACTCAACATTATATCAAAGAATGTGGGGAGAGTAGATATGGAGTTATATTATAAGATTCGATATTTTTTTTGGTTGAAAAAACAAATGAAACAAGATAAAACTATTTTTTTGATTGGAACACCAGTACACGAAAATATAGGTGATGCTGCAATTGCATATGCAGAGCTGAAATACCTAAAAAATATACTGCCAAAAGATAATAATATTATTGAAGTTGATCAAAATCGCATGATAAAATATTTGGATGTCTTAAAAAAAGTGATTCGTTCAGATACGAGACTTATCTTACATGGCGGTGGAAACATGGGAGATGAATGGCTTAAAGAAGAAGAGGATCGCAGGAAAATTATAAAAACTTTTGCAAATAATAAAATGATAATTTTTCCTCAGACCATTCATTATCAAGATCCAAAAAAGTTTTTAGAATCGGTTGAATTTTATGCAAAGTTTAAAAATCTAACAATTGTCGCAAGGGAAAAGAAGTCATTTGAAATTTTAAAAAATAATTATAAAAATGAAGTTATATTAACACCAGATATTGTTTTGTCTTTGAAAGATTATAATTATACTAATGATACAGAGAAGAGAAAAGGTTGTTTGCTGTGTTATAGAAATGATAATGAAGCTGCTATGTCAGAACAGACAAAAACTGTAATAGAAAAGGAATTACAAAAAAGAAAAATTCAATATTCGTACACCGATATGATTAGTAAAAATCAAATACTGGCAGATGTACGGGAAAATGTAATTATGAATAAACTTAAGGAATTTGCTGGAGCCAGACTTGTTATTACAGATCGCCTTCATGGTATGGTTTTTTGCTATTTAACTAACACACCGTGTATTGTATTTAGCAATTATAATCATAAAGTTTTTGGAACATACGAATGGATAAAAGATGTGAATTTTATAAAACCAGGCGATGTGGAAAATATAGAACAGCAGATTTCTGAAATGTTAAATTTAAAAAAATATAAAATAATACATGTGAATAACGAAGAACGCTATAAGGAAATAGAAATGAGGATTGTACATAATGGCGAAAAGATCAAGAACATATAATTCAAGCCTTAATTTGCTTTCATCTTTTGGAAAACAGATGATTACTTTACTATTAGGATTTGTTTCACGATGGTTTTTCATTAAAATACTAGGAGCAAGTTACTTAGGAATTAATGGATTATTTGCCAATATTATATCTGTTCTTTCAATGGCAGATTTAGGATTTGGCTCTGCTATTGTATATAGTATGTATAAGCCACTAGCAGAAAATGATGAGAGAAAACTTGCGGCACTATTACAATTTTATAAACGTGTATATAGAGTCATTGCGCTTGTAATTAGTGTGATTGGATTTAGCCTGATTCCATTTTTAAAGTACTTAGTAAAATTAGACACCCCAATTGAGAATATTGAAATATATTATATTTTATTTCTGGTAAATGTCATAATATCATATTTATATTCCTATAAGATGTGTATTATTACTGCGGATCAAAAAGACTATTTGCTAAATATATACTCATTTGTATTTACGATTATTCAGTTTGTGTTGCAATTGGTGGTGCTATTTACATTAAAAAACTATATTGTGTATTTGATTGTTCAGATTTTATGTTCTTTTGCAAATAATGTATTTTCGTCTAGAAAAGCGGTGCAGCGTTATCCGTTTATAAATAATAAGGAAAAACTTAGTTCCATAGAAAAACAAGAAATTTCAAAGAATATTAAAGCAATGTTTCTTTACAAGATAGGTGGTGTACTGTTAAATAATACAGATAATATTTTAATTTCTACATTGGTTGGTACTATTACAGTAGGATTTTATTCAAATTATAGTATGATTGTACAAAGTATTGATACGTTTGCAAGAATGTTTTTCTCAAGTATCAATGCTGGGATTGGAAATTTAAGTGTTAGTGAAGACATAGAATATCAGTTTAAAATATATAAAATAGTTGATTTTGTTGCTTATATGATATATGGATTTTGTACAGTATGTCTTTTTATCCTTATGGGAGATTTTGTTGAATTATGTTATGGTCAAGAGTATCGTTTAGAAACGATAATATGTGCATTAATAGTAATAAATTTTTATATACCCGGAAGTATTTCGGCAAACTCAGTGTATAGAAATGCCACTGGTATGTTTAAACAAATGAAATATCTTTTAATAGTAACAAGTTTTATCAACTTGGTTCTATCTGTTATATTAGGTATAAAATATGGATTATTCGGGATTTTTCTTGCAACAGGTGTTTCGCGTCTCCTTACTAATGTATGGTATGAGCCAATGATTTTGTATAAGAAATATTTTCATCGTCGAATAAGTGACTATATTATCACGCATTTATCTCGTGATGTGATTTTAATTTTTGTCTTAGTTATAGTAAATTTTGTATGTAAAATATGTAGGCCTTTAAGTATAGTATCGTTTTTAGTAAAGGCAGTTATATGTGGGACTACTACGCTTTTGCTATTAATAATAATATATTGGCGAACCGAAGAGTTCGAAGTGCTACGCACTCGTATAAAGGGGAAAATAGTTAAAAAATAAAAATTATAGTTGGAAAGAATTAATTAAGGAAGGAAGCTTATATGGGTGAGATAAAATTAAATGGTATAAACATAAAGAATAGAAGTGTTGAATATGAGTTTGAAATTTCGGAAGATTTAAAAAATTTCTTTTCAGGAAGAGAATTTATCATTGAGTATAATGAGAATATTGAAAAAGTTCCAAAAGCTATTTTATCGGTACCGTTTGTGGGAAATGTTCTTCCAATAGTTTGGCTTACAGGATCTACATTGTTTATAGAAGAATTAGATAGAGAATTTTATTATGCAATACCTAAGATAAAATGTGGTTATGTTAAAATGTATCCAGAGAGTAAATTTGATGGGGAAATTGTTGTCAATAGGGTTGTTAAATGTGAAAGAGATGCAATTCCAGGAAAGACAGCACTGCTTTATTCTGGAGGAGTGGATTCAACTTATACTATGTGTACTCACATAAAAGAACATCCCGATCTTATTGCTATTTGGGGAAGTGATGTGAAATATTCCAATGAAGAAGGATGGAATATAATATTTGATCAACTTCAAGATACTGCGAAAAAATTTGAATTGTCTTTATTGTGCATTAGAAGTAGTTTTCGCGATTTTGATGATGAAGGAGTACTCCATAGAAGTTTTTCAAAGCAACTTAAAAGTGGCTGGTGGTATGGAATAAAGCACGGATTAGCATTGCTGACACATGTTGCTCCACTTGCTTATTTGTATCAATATGAAAAAGTATATATTGCATCATCAAATTGGCCGGAAATCATGCCAGATCGTTGTGCCTCAGATCCAAGTATAGATAATAATGTTTCATATGCAAATTGTTCTGTGTTTCATGATGGATTTCCAAAAGATCGTCAGGCAAAAATAAAAGGCATTATTGATTTTACTAACAATAGTGAACAACCTATGTTGCTTCATGTATGTTGGGAAGTTCAAGGAGAAAATTGCTGTAAATGTGAGAAATGTTATAGAACAATGGCGAATATTATGGCAGAAGGAGAAAGTCCTAAACGATTTAACTTTCCATTATTTTCCGAAAAGAATACAGGAATTCAAATGCGTAATTACTTATATCATAAAGCATTGGATAAGGAAAAAGTATCTGACAATTGGCCGTTTATATCAAAAAGAGTATTAGAAAATAGAGATAAATTAAAAGAACTTCCATATTGGGATAGTTTTAAATGGATTTGTAAAGTTGATTTCGCGGATCCGTATTCGTTTGGAGTGCCCTTGAATTATCGGTTAAAACATGCGAAGGGAATCAGGGGAAAACTTTCACAATTTAAATTTTATAGAAAATTACACAATATAAAATGTGATATTTCTATTAATGATTGAAAAAGGAATGATATATACAGAATAATATTATAGAATATGAGGATCAAAGTAATGAGAAATCGTATTAAATGGCTAGATGTAGCCAAAGGTATAGGTATTATAAGTGTTTTTTTGGGACATACGATTTTTAGCGATGAGATGTGGCGTATATGGATATATTCTTTTCATATGCCGTTATTCTTTTTTTTGAGTGGAATAACATACAATGAAACAAAATATGATAAGATAAAAAATTTGCTTGTAGCAAAATCCAAATCAATACTTATTCCTTATATTATATTATGTACAATTGAATTGATAGATTCATTGCTTTTGCTTTTCTATAAAACTATTTGTGGAGAAAATAATACTTATTTTGTTTTAATAAAAAAAATAACGGGCATTTTTGTTGGATTGAGAGGAACGGAGTGGTATTGTGCATTCTGGTTTCTTTTGTGTATATTTGTTGTATATGTGTTCATGTATGTAATTATTAATAGTGCTCGAAGAATCAAATTTGCTGTATTTTGTCTAAGCGCTCTTTTGGCAATAGGAGGCATCGTTTATGCAAGAGTAAAATTACCATATCTTCCGTGGGCAATAGATATTGCTTTGGTTGCTGTATTTTTTACGACTTTGGGATGGGAAACCAAAACGTTATTTGTAAATAGAATTGATAGTAAATTAATGTGGCTTTTTGCTGCGGGAAGTATCGGATTTAGTTTACTGAACTATTATTGTAGTGGTGTATCAATTGATATGTACAGCAACAGGTATGGATATAGTGTTTTATTCATATTATCGGCAGTGTTTGGAATCTCTTTTATTATTGCTGTTTCACAGCGTATAAATGGGCGATTGGGGGGGGATTTTAGAGCATATTGGGAAAAATAGTTTATATTACTATGGGGTGAATGTTTTAACACTAAAGATAGTAGGAATTTTTACATTTGGATTATTAAATGATATCGGAAGTGAAGGCGTTGTTTTAGGAAAATGTTTTGTTAAAGTTTGCTTGGCTATTGGCGTATCGCGTATATTTCTTCCGGGATTTAATATGGCAAGAAACTTTTTGTTGGATATTATAAAAATGGAAAAGAAATAAAGTAGTGGATAAAATCAAAATGAAAAAATACTATTGGTGTATCGATCTATTTAAGTTTATATTTTCTCTGCTTGTGATTTGCATACATGTTAATCCATTATTGGATGTGAATTCTAAAGCAAATTTAATTGTTAGCGGATTATTAGCCTCATTTGCGGTTCCATATTTTTTTGTAGTCTCAGGATATATGTCTGGAGATAAACCGTTGAAGTATATTATAAAAAAACCATTGAATTTGTGTATGGTTTGTACAGGGATGTATTTGGTATTAGTTCAATTTTGGAAAATGAATTTTGGAAAAATATTGGAATTAATATTGTTCTCTGGTGGATATTATCATTTATGGTATCTTGTTGTTTTAATATATTGTATGATAATTTGTAAAATGATATTTGAAAAAATACCAGATAGATTTTGTGTGATCATTTGTGGATTTACTTATATTGTAGGTTGTGTATTTAGAACGTATTTAGAAATAGATACCACAGTAGGTGTTTTTTTGTTTCGTTTATTATCAATAGGTTTGCCATTTTATTATTATGGAATGTACATAAGGAAAAATAATTTATCGTTAAAATGGAAAAATTATTTGTTTATCTTCCTGTGGGTTGTAGAGGTTTTTATTTTAATGAAAAAAGGAACTACAGTTGGGTACACGTTATTATTTACTACATTTCCTGTTGTGAATCTACTTTTTTTGTGGTCAATTAATTTGAGTCAAAGAAAAGGCTTGAAAATAGCACCGCTGTTGGGGAAAATATCTATGATAATATATTGTGTTCATCCTGCGGTTATATGGGGAATACAGGGAATAGCAAGAAAAATGGGAGTAGAAAAAATACATTCGTTGTTGTTATATTTTTTAGTGAGTACAATATCGTGTATAATAGGATGCATTTGGAGTGCTATGTTACAGAAAAGTAAGATATTACGAAAAAAAGAAAGTAAAAACTATATCTGAATATCATATGATACAAGAGGAGTATTGATGGAAGTATATAAGATAAATTCACACAGATCAAAATTGATGGCATTATGTATTTTGTCAATCATGATTTGTCACAACACAATGCAGTTTACTGGAATGCCGCAAAGTATAAATGATGCTATAAGGCTTTTTTGTCAGGGGGGTAGATGGCTTCTTAATTCTATCGGGGTTAGGGTGTTATTATTCATATCATAAAATTCATAGTGTAAAGAAATATTATATAAGGCGAGTTACAAGAATTTTACCTACGTACATATTTGTCATAGTATGTTATGCTGTATTTTGCATTTTGATAGTGAAAAGTTGTACAGTGAGTCAATATTTATATAATTATAGTTTGATTACGTTCTGGACAAATGGGGTATTAAAGGAGTGGTATGTTGCAGCTTTAATTGTTTTATATATTCTTTCACCACTAATGTTCGAGTTAGTTGATAAGAACAAAACAATTTATATGATTTTAACTAGTATAGAATAAATTAAATTTCTACTATATATTTTGAGGATAATGTATGG
>ENA-UOIV01000502-UOIV01000502.1-human-gut-metagenome-genome-assembly--contig:-C59-NODE-502-length-43194-cov-12.936647_pt1 | contig 43194 bp, 45 predicted proteins | sample MGYA00242333_ERZ723880 | MGnify/ENA metagenome assembly ERZ723880 | reverse complement strand
GGCCCTTCGCGCGGCCGGGCGCCTGGCGGCCCGCCGGTTTTTCCGCCGCCCGGTCGGGCGCGCGCCGGTCGGGCGGGATCAGGCAGTTCGGCCCGTTTCCGACGAGGTCCATCCGGCCGGTGCGCTGGAGCGCGGTGAGCACGGCGCGGCGGTTCTCGGGCTTATAGTACTGGAGCAGCGACCGCTGGAGCCATTTGTCCTCCTGCGAGCGGGGGACGAACACCTCCTTGAGGGTATAGGGGTCGAGCCCGGTATAGAACATGCAGGTGGAGACGGAGCCGGGCGTGGGGTAGAAGTCCTGCACCTGCTCGGGACGGATGCGGTGCTTTTTGAGGAAGACCGCGAGGTTGACCGCGTCCTTCAGCGTGGAGCCGGGGTGGGAGGAGATGAGGTAGGGGACGAGGTACTGCTCCTTGCCCACCTGTTTGGTGAGGCGGTAGAACCGCTCGGCGAACTTCTCGTAGACCTCGATGTGGGGCTTTCCCATGCAGTCGAGGACGTGGGCGCTTGAATGCTCGGGCGCGACCTTGAGCTGGCCGCTCACATGGTACTGGAGCAGCTCGCGCATGAAGCGGTCGTCCTTTTCGAGCATCATATAGTCGTAGCGCAGGCCGGAGCGGACGAACACCCGTTTGACCCCGGGCAGCCCGCGCAGGCGGCGCAGCAGGTGCAGGTATTCGCTGTGGTCGACCTCGAGCGCGGGGCAGGGGGTGGGCGCGAGGCATTTGCGCCCGGCGCAGAGGCCCTTGGAGAGCTGCTTTTTGCAGGAGGGACGGCGGAAGTTGGCGGAGGGGCCGCCCACGTCGCTGATGATCCCCTTGAAGCGGGGGTTTTTGAGAAAGCCCTCCGCTTCGGCGACGACCGACTCCTCGCTGCGGCAGGTGACGGCGCGGCCCTGGTGGAAGGCGATCGAGCAGAAGTTGCAGTTGCCGAAGCAGCCGCGGTTGTGCATGATCGAGAACTCGACCTCCTTGATCGCGTCCACGCCCCCCTGCGCCTCGTAGGAGGGGTGGTACATCCGCTCGAAGGGCAGGGCGAACACCGCGTCGAGCTCCTCCGTCGTGAGCGGAGGCATCGGCTCGGTCTGCACGAGGAAGCAGTCGTCCCCCTGCTTCTGGATGATCTTGCGCCCGCGCACCGCGTCCTGTTCCTCAATCTCGGTGCGGGTGGCCTTGGCGTAGGAGAGCTTGTTCTCCTTCACCTTGGCGTAGGAGGCCACCGACACGGCGTCGGCGGGCAGCCCCGGCTGATTGGTGAGGTAGCAGACCCCCTTGCAGCGGATCTCTTGGGCGGGCACGCCCTTTTCCAGCTCCCGCGCGATATGCTCCGTCTGCTTTTCCCCCATGCCGAAGATGAGCAGGTCGGCGCGGCTGTCGACCAGAATGGAGGGCATCACCGTGTCCGCCCAGTAGTCGTAGTGGGCGAAGCGGCGCATCGACGCCTCCAGCCCGCCGATGACGATCTGCGCGTCGGGGAAGAGGGCGCGGATCCTGTTGCAGTAGACGGTTGTGGCGCGGTCGGGGCGGCGGCCCGCCTTCCCGCCGGGGGTATAGGCGTCGTCCGAGCGTTTCCGCTTGGCGGCGGTGTAGTGCGCGACCATCGAATCGATGTTGCCGCCCGTCACCCACCAGCCGTATTTCGGCGCGCCGAAGCGCAGGTAGTCCGCGTCGGACACCGGCTGGGCGATCATCGCCACCCGGTAGCCGAGCGATTCCAGCAGGCGGGAGACGATCGCGATCCCGAAGCTCGGGTGGTCGACGTAGGCGTCGCCCGTCACGCAGATGAAATCCGGCCGGTCCCATCCGCGTTCGCGCAGTTCCTGTTTGGTCAGCGGTAAAAACATCGTAACGCTCCTCGGCCGCGCGGGGCGGCGGAAATGAGAGATGCCGCCGGGGGCGGCATCTCTGGGACGAATTTTATTAATCGGCGCGGTTCAGCTTCATTTCGGCCCACCGCTCGGGGGAGATGAGCACCTGGCGCGGCTTGCTGCCCTCGAAGGGGCCGACGATGCCGCGCTGCTCCATCTCGTCGACGATGCGCGCGGCGCGCGCGTAGCCGAGCTTGAGGCGGCGCTGGAGCAGGGAGGTGGAGGCCATCCCCGCCTCGACGACGCATTCGATCGCGGGCAGGAGCATCTCGTCCTCCGCGTCCTCGCCCGCCGCCGCGGAATCGCCGCCGCCGTTTTTGCTCCCCTTGCCGGCGACGACGTGGTTGTCGATCTCGCTGACGATCTCCTCGTCGTACTCGGCGGAGGCGTCGCTCTTGATGAAGGCGATCACGTCCTCGATCTCCTCGTCGGTGACGAAGCACCCCTGCACGCGCACCGGCTTGGCCGCGCCCACGGGGTTGAAGAGCATGTCCCCGCGGCCGAGCAGCTTTTCCGCGCCGCCCATGTCGAGGATCGTGCGGCTGTCCACCTGCGACGACACCGCGAAGGCGATGCGGGAGGGGATGTTCGCCTTGATGACGCCGGTGATGACGTCGACCGACGGCCGCTGGGTGGCGATGATGAGGTGCATGCCGGCGGCGCGGGCCATCTGCGCCAGGCGGCAGATGTAGTCCTCCACCTCGGTGGGGGCGGCCATCATGAGGTCGGCGAGCTCGTCGATGATGATGACGATCTGCGGCAGGGTGGTCATCCCCTCGGTGCGGGCGGCGAGGTGGTTGTAGGAACCGAGGTCGCGCACCGAGTTGTCCGCGAAGAGCTTATAGCGCTTGAGCATCTCGGTGACCGCCCACGAGAGGGCGCCCGCCGCCTTTTTCGGATCGGTGACGACCGGCACGAGCAGCTGCGGGATGCCGTTATAGACCCCCAGCTCGACCACCTTGGGGTCGATCATGAGGAAGCGGACCTCCTCGGGGGTGGATTTATAGAGCAGGGACATGATGATCGAGTTGATGCAGACCGACTTGCCCGAGCCGGTGGAGCCGGCGATGAGCAGGTGGGGCATCTTGGAGATGTCCGCCAGCGTCACATTGCCCGCGATGTCGCGGCCGAGCGCGGCGGTGAGCTTGCTCTTGGCGCCCTGGAACTCCTTCGAGTCGATGATCTCGCGGATGGACACCGCGCTGATCACCTTGTTGGGCACCTCGATGCCGACGGCGGCCTTGTTGGGGATGGGGGCCTCGATGCGCACCCCCGCCGAGGCGAGATTGAGCGCGATGTCGTCCGCCAGTCCCGTGATGCGGCTGATCTTGACCCCCGCCGACGGCTGAAGCTCATACCGCGTGACCGCCGGGCCCCGGGAGATGTCCACGATGCGCGTCTGCACGCCGAAGGAGGCGAGCGTGTCCACCAGCCGCTGGGCGTTGGCGCGCATCTCGTCGGTGATGTCCGTCTCGCTCTTGCGGCGGGGTTCCTTGAGCAGCCCGACGTGCGGCTTCACATAGGCGGGGTGCACCGGGATGGTGGATTCCGCCTCCAGCTCCATCTGGATGCCCTCGTCCGGCTTGCCGCGGTCGAGCGGCGGCGCGGGGACGGGGTCCGGCTCAAAGGGCGGCGCGGACTCCGGTTCGGGCGCGGGCTCCGCCTTGAAGGAGAAGCGGCCGGTGTCGGTGGCCGCCTTGCTCACGAGATCGTCGATCGACGGCTGGGGCGCGGGCACGAACTCCATCGCCTCGTCGGCGGGCAGCAGCGAAAAGCCCCCCGCCAGCGCGGGGTCGAAGTCGTCGTCGAGCGGGATGTCGATCGCGGCGGCCTTTGGCCTGGGCGCGGGCGGCGCGCCCGCCTGCGGCACGTCGGAGGTGAGGTCGGGAGCGGCCTTCGCGGTTTTGCGGCCCCGGCGCGGGGTGTCGAGCGGGATGTCGATGGGCGTCTTCGGGGCGGCCTGGGCGCGGGCGGCGCGGCGCTCCTCCTGCTTCTGCATCTGGTCGGCGTAGGTCTCCTCGATCTTTTTGACGGGCTGGTGCGCCGCGCGCGCGAGCCCGATGAGGGTGCCGCCGGTGAGCAGCATCAGGAAGACGAAGATGAGCAGGACGATGACGACCCCCGCGCCCACCTTGCCGAAGAAGTGCAGGAGCGGAAGCCCGGCGATCGCGCCGAAGAGGCCGCCGCTCTTGACCTCGGTGCCGCGCAGGATGCATTCGACGAGCATGTCCAGCAGGTGGTCGCTCTCGGGCAGGCCCATCTGGAAGATCTGCAGCGCGCCGCAGAAGAGGACGACCAGCACGCCGCATTCAAACGCACGGGCCTTGAAGGGCTTGTCCATCGTGAGCAGCGCGGCTATGTACAGGAGGGTGACGGCGACGAAAATCGCGCCCCACCCGAAGAGGCCGAACATGGCGTTGTGCAGCCAGTTCCAGCCGCTCGAGCCCTTGACCAGGGTGAGCGCGGCGACGAAGATGCCGACCGCAAAGAGGATGATCGCGTGGATCTGCCGCCGCGCGCGCTGCTGGGCGGCGTTTCGTTTGCGGGTGGCTGCGGCGGATTTGCCGCGGGAATTGGATGAGGTTTTGGTGGCCATGATACCCTCCTGAGCAACTGCGGTTTATTTGCCGATGAAGAACTGCTGGATGGGATGCCCTGCGAAGTTGTCGATCACGCCCACGGTGAGCATGACGGCGCCGAGCGCGAGGGTGTACCAGCCGAAATATTTGAGCTTGTTGCCCTTGACGACCCACTGCACCAGCTTGATGGCGAGCACGCCGAAGACGGCCGAGGTGAGAAAGCCGGTGAGGATGACGGGCAGGGGCAGCCCGGCCCCCTCGCGGAAGGCGTCGGGCACCTCGAAGATGATCGCGCCGAGCACGGCGGGGATGCCGAGGATGAACGAATAGGTGACGGCGTATTCCCGCTCGAAGCCCCACAGCATCCCGGCCGAGATGGTGGACCCGGAACGGGAGATGCCGGGCATCGTGGCGACCACCTGCGCCACGCCGACCGCGACGGCGTCCTTCGCCTTCATGCTGGAGGCGTTCTTGCGGCCGTGGTCGTGCTTGCAGGCGGTCAGGAGCATGACGCCGGTGAGGAGGAAGCAGAAGCCCTCGACCGTCACGTCGTTGTCGGTGGAAAAGCCCTCGACCCAGTCCTTGATGAGGAACATCACGGTCAGCGGGAGGAGCGAGAGCAGCAGGAAAAGCAGCATCCGCCGGCTGGGGGACATGTTTTTGGCGGAGAAACGCCCGGTGAAGAGGTCCCGCAGCAGGGAAAACGCCTCGAGAATCAGGTCGGCGATGGTGCGGCGGAAGACGATGAACACGGCGATCAGCGTACCCGCGTGGAGCAGGATGGAGAAGAGGAACCCGGTGTCGCCGCTGTTCCCGGTGAAATACTGGAAAAGGGAGAGGTGTCCCGAGCTGGACACGGGGAGAAATTCGGTCAGGCCCTGCAGGACGCCCTGCAGAAACGCCTCCAACACGCTCATGGCAGACTCCTTTATGTAGGGCGCGGCGCGCCCTCCGGCTTATTTTGACAGTTGGCCCCCCGGCGCGTACCGGGGGTCGAGGTAGAGCCTGGGATCGGTGGAAATCAGCCGGGAAACGGTAAATTTTCCGTCGATATTTACTCCTTGTATATAACTGTTATGCAGCTCCTGGTATTCGTATGCGGCGTTTTCACCGCCTGGGAAGATCTGCTCGGGCGGGATGATCGTGTGCAGGATCATGACGCTTCCTCCCGCCCCTCGATCATCGCGTAGAGCGACTCGATCACGTCGGACACGCCGCCGAGCGCGTCGATGAGCCCCTCGTCGACCGCCGACTGCCCGTCGAGCACGGTGCCCACGTCCATGACGAGCTCGTCCTTGTTCATCATGAGCTGGCGGAACCGCTCGGGGGTGATGTTCGAGTTGTCGGTGACGAATTTGACGATCCGCTCCTGCATCTTGTCGAAGTAGGAGAGGGTCTGCGGCACACCGAGCACCAGCCCGTTCATCCGCACCGGATGGACCGTCATCGTGGCGGACGGCACGATGAAGCTCTTGCGCGCGCTCACCGCGAGCGGCACGCCGATCGAGTGGCCGCCGCCGAGCACGAGGGAGACGGTGGGCTTCTTCATCCCCGACAGCAGCTCGGCGATCGCGAGGCCCGCCTCCACGTCGCCGCCCACCGTGTTGAGGATGATGACCAGCCCCTCGATGTCGGGGTCCTGCTCCACCGCCAGCAGCTGGGGGATGACGTGCTCGTATTTGGTCGTCTTGTTGGTCGCGGGCAGGATGTAGTGCCCCTCGATCTGCCCGATGATCGTCAGGCAGTGGATCGTGTGCTTGCCCTTGCCCGTCGTGATGCCGCCGGTACGCTCGATCTGTTCGGTCTGCGCCTGCGAGCCGGTCTCCTGTTCGTCGGATTCGGCCTCGTCCTGCTTTTCGTTGTTTTGGGGGGCGTTCTGCCGGGTTTCCTCGTCGTCAAACGCTTTCACAATCGGTACCTCCTTCAGAATGGTAACGACTGTAGCATTGACCGTTCTTCATCGGAAAATGCGGCAAAACATACAACTTTATTATAACATTACAGGGCAGAATGTCAAACGAACAAGCGCGAAAAAAAGAAGCCGCCGCGCGTTTGCGCGGCGGCCGGGGATGTGGTTATGCATATCTGCAAACGAAGGCCCGGGATACTACTCCAATTCTGACAGAAGCCGGCGGAGGGCGCGGATTTCGCGGCCCGCATAAATTTCGGGCTCCCGCGCCCCACAGGACAGAAGCTCAATGCTCAGCCAGCCATCATAGTGGTAGCGACGGATCAGATCCAAAAGCTCCCGCATGTCCAATACGCCGGTGCCGATCCCCATGTGGGTCTGGTCGATGCCGTTGCTGTCCACAAAGTGGATATAGTCGAGCTTGTCGCCCAGCTTTTCAAAGTGTTCATAATAGGGCTCGTAGTTGATGAGGGGGGTGACGGTGTCAAGCATGGATTTCACGCGGTCGCTGTTCAGATCCTCGATCAGCTCCACCAGGTCGTCCAGCAAAAAGATGGTGTTGCTCTCCATGGGGGTCAACGCCTCGATGATGATATCGACGCCGATCTTCTCCGCGTGCGCGACGACCGGAAGAAAGACGCTGCGGATGTTCTTCATGTTTTCCCGCCGGGTCGTGCCAAAGCCGGCGTGTCCGCTGTTGATCAAAACACGTGGAATGCCAAGCGCCCGGGCGACCTCCAGACCTCTTTTGAGGTAGACGACGGTTTCCTCCCGTTCCACGGGATCGGGAGAGGAGACGTTGTAGGGGTAGCTGGTGACTTCAGGCAGATAGATGGGGATATCGACCCGGTAACGCTCCTTGAGGCGCAGGATCTGATCGATCCGTTCGGGCGTCATGTCGTACGCATATGCATGCGGGCGCCCGCCCCACAGCTCGATTCCGTCATACCCCAGCGAGGAGGCGATTTGAAAGGCCTTTTCCAGAGGATGCCTGGCAAAGAGCGGGGATGTCGTTGCGATCTTCATGGTGATTTCCTCCGCAGCCGGACGGGCCGGCTCTTATTTTTTCAGATAGGAGACGACGGCTTCGATCTGTTCGGAAAAGGTCCCGCCGAACTTCCCCTCGAAAAACGCGCCGCCGACGGTGAACGTCCACGGGCCGGCTTTTTTGATCAGGTCCAGCCGCTCATAGCTGTCGATGCTCCCGACGATGCTGACGGGCTTGTCCATCGCGTGCACCAGCCCGGTGATCAGTGCGGGCGCGTCGCCGACATAGCGGAAGCCGGACAGGTTGATGCCGTATACGCCCTGCGCACTGACTTCCCGTGCGTGGGCAATGATCTCGTCGATTTCCCCATAGAGCCGGTGATCCCTCCGTTTGCCCACGAAGGGGAGGTAACGCAGGCCGTTCTCAGAGGCGAGCTGCTGGATTTTCGGGAAAAAGTTCGTCCCCGTAAAATAGTCGAAACCGCAGCTGATTGCGAGCCGGGCGCTTTGCAGCCCCTCTTCCTCGGTATAGGCGAGGGATTCCAAAAAGACGGTTTTCCCTTCACGCTTCATACACTGGACAAGCTCGCGCATTTCCCGCTCAGGCAGACCGATGTCCTTGAATCCCCAAAAGTCTGCGGGGGCATCTTTTGCCTCGAGAAAAATGTCCATGGCGTTGGGCACGGTGATGTCGTGGTGTGTGAGCATGACGGTTAAATGCGGACCTTCCATTGCGTCGTCTTCCTTCCTTCTTTCCTTACAGCTGGGAGGTGATCCCCCGGAGCTGCGCGGTAAGCAGCTTGTATCGCCTGAGCAGGTCGTCGTAGGGGGCGCGGTTTTCCGGGGCGGGCAGATACCGTTCCCGTTCCCGGGCGATCCGCAGGGAAATCTCCTGCACGGAGGGCCACAGCTTCGCGCCGGCACCCGCCAGAAGCGCGGCCCCCAGGCAGGCGGCGTCCTCGGTGTTCTGCATGGTCAACAGGGGCCTGCCGAGCATGTCCGCCTTGATTTGGCACCAAAGGGGGCTTTGCGCGCCGCCGCTGAGCGACCGGATTTCCGTCACGGGAATCTCCATCTCCTCCACAGCTTCCACGATGCGGCAGAGAGAGGCCGCGACCGCCTCAAGGTAGGCGCGGATGATGTGCGCCTTGGTGTGATTGAGACCGAGACCGTAGATCAGGCATTTTGCGGCGATATCGGTGTCGGGCGGACCGGCCCCCTGGAAATGAGGCAGCACCGTCAACCCCTCGCTTCCTGGCGGGATGGCCGCGGCCTCCATGTCCATGAGCGCATAGGCGCTCCGGCCGAGCAGCCGCCCCACGGCGGACTCCTCCGCGCACAGGGCGTCGCGCAGCCATTTCAGAGCGATTCCGCCGCTTGAGAAGCCATGGATCATGTACATGCCGGGAATAGCCGTGTAAAAGCAGGAGAGCCTGCGGTGCGGATCGATGGCGGGGCGCTCGGTCAGGGTGCAGACGACCATGGCAGCCCCGGTGCTTTCCGACAGGATGCCCGGCCGGGCGTTTCCCACGCCCAGCGCGCCGCACGACTGATCCAGACCGCCCATGACGAGAAGGATCTCTTCCGAAAGCCCGAGCTCGGCGGCGACCTCCGGCAGGATTGCCGGGAGCGGCGTGCCCGACTCCACGATCTTCGGCAGCAGTTCCCGCCGCACGCCCAGCTCCCGCAGCATGGGCTCCCAATAGTCCCTGGTGCGGATGTCCCACATATGGGTGGAGCACCAGAGGGAACCCTCGCCGAAGGTCTCTCCGCATAGACGGAAAAAGAACCAGTCCTCCAGCAGCAGGATTTTGCCGAGGCGTTCAAAGAGCGCGGGACGGTTGCGTTTGAACCACAGCACCTTGCAGCCGGGAGAAAGCGGGATCACGTCGGTCTGCCCGGTGGCGCGGTGGATTTCATCCGGGTCGAAGCGGCCCGCGAGGAACCGGGCCTCCTCCTGCGCGCGGTTGTCCATCCAGACGATGGCGCGGGAGAGCGGCCGCCCGGCTTCATCGAGGAACACCATGGTTTCCCCCTGCGCGGAGACGCTCAGGGCGAGAATTTCCCGGCCGGACAGGCGCGACTCCGCCAAAACCTCCCGCAGGCCGGCCTTGAAGGCATCCCAATAGACGGACACCTCCTGCTCCACCACGAAATGAGACTCGGTGATGAGCCGGTACTCCTGCGTGGAGGAGCAGATCTTCCGGGCCTGGGAATCGAACAGGCCGACCTTGACCGCGGTGGTCCCGAGGTCCACGCCGAGCAGGTATTTCATTTCAGGAATCCCCCGATCACAGACAAATTTTCTGAAAAGGGCGGCTTACTTCGCCCACTCCTCCGCGACATCCTCGGGGTTGACGGTCTGGAGGCCGCCGAGCAGGGTGGCGAACAGCGCCTTCTGGGCGATGCATTCGAGGAAACGGGCGTTGGTAAACGCTTCGTCGAGGGTGCGCCCGACCGTTACCGCGCCGTGGTTGCGCATGAGGACGGCGTTGTTTTTGCCGAGCGCGCTGACGATTTCCTCCCCCAGCTCGTCGGAACCCGCTTTGCCGTATCCGGCGCAGACGACCTCGCCGGCGCCGAGGTGCGCGTATTGCTCGGCAAGCACGAAGGGGATGTTTTTGCCGCAGATGGCGAAGACGGAGGACCAGGCGGCGTGGGTATGCACCACCGCGTTGACGTCGGGACGGGCCCGAAGGATCGCAAGATGCATCGGCATCTCGATGGTGGGGCGGGACCAGGTGGTCATGCGGTTGCCTTCCATGTCCACGACGGCCATATCGCAGGCGTGGTATTCGCCGAGATTTTTGTAGCCGATTTCGATCGGCGAGGCGGAGATATACACCAGTCCTGTTTCCGGATCGCGAACGCTGATGTCCCCGTTGTCGCCGGAGGGGGAGAACCCAAGCTCGTAAAGCATCCGGGTCCCACGCGCGGCCTCCTCCCGGTACAGATCCTTAATTCCGAGCCTGCGGTCGTTTTCCGACTGTTCCTCCCGATACGCCGTTTCACGCGCGGCCAGTTCCCGATACATCTGATAAACTTTTTCCCGATCCAATTTTTGACCCTCCTGTCTTTGTAGGCCGACTCCGGCCGGTTTGCATGCCGTGACGATCCCCTCGATGAGCAGGCAGGCGGCCGCCGCGCCCGGATCGACCAGGCCGATTGTTTTTTCCCGGAATACGGCGGCTTTTCCGTGCTGGCTCATCAGCGCGCGTGTGTTTTCCAGGCTGATTTTTGCCTGCGTCAGCCCGGCCTGCGCGCGCTTCCAGATGTCCGGGCTGTCGCACCCCTCCACGGCGCGGGCGGCCGGGAAAAGCACGTCCAGCAGCGTCTTTTCTCCCTCTCCGGCGTTTCCCCGTTCGGCCGCGGCTTCCGCCATACTGCGGAAAAGCAGGGCGAAGCCTGTCCCGTCGAGCTGTTCGCGGCCGGATAGGGCTTTCCCCGCGCCGAGCAGGGCGGAACCGAGCAGCGTCCCCATCGTGGAGGGAGCCGCTCGGATGATGGAGAGGCCGACCTTCGTAAAAAACATGCCGAGATCGGAATCGGCGATGCTCTCGGCAGTATCGGCGGCCGCGGAAAATCCGCGGACCATCGTCAGTCCGAGATCTCCGTCCCCGATTTTACTGTCCAGTTCGATCAGGGAATCCCGGTTTTCCTTCATAAGCGCATAGACGCGTTTCATTGCATCGACCGCGTGCTTCTTTGTGAATTCGATCATAGTTCCTCCAATGGGCAGCTAGCCGGCGTTCTGGGTAAAAAAGGGCGTATGCGCCTCCCGGCGCAGCAATTCTTTCAGCTCCCCGTCCAGTTTCAAAAGGGAGAGGGAAAACCCGGACATTTCCATGGAAGTGGCGAATTCCCCCACATAGGAGGAAAAGATCGAAATCCCCTTGTCCTCCAGGATCGCGGCGACGCTGCGGAACGCGATGTAGAGTTCCTCCAGTGAGGTGGCCCCCAGCCCGTTCACCAGAACGGAGACCTCGTCTCCGGGAGCGGCGTCCATTTCGCCCAGAATGAGGGCGAGCATGTCGGAGACGATTTCCTCCACCGGGCGCAGCGGTTGGCGCAGAATTCCCGGTTCGCCGTGGATGCCCATGCCGAACTCCATTTCCTCCTCCCCGATTTCAAAGGAGGGGCGGCCGACTTCGGGAATCACGCAGGGGGAGGCGGCCACGCCGACGGTATGGACGTTCCGGTTGGCCTTCTCGGCGACGCGGCACACCTCGTCGAGGGAACCGCCCGCGTCCGCCATCGCGCCCGCGGCCTTGTAGACGAAAAAGATTCCCGCGACGCCGCGGCGTTTGTGGGCCTCGCCCAGCGGGGCGGACGCGGCGTCGTCGGTGCCCGCCAGCGTCCTTACCTTGATACCGTCCATTTCCGCGAGCTCCGCGGCGATCCCAAAATTCATGAGATCGCCGGTATAATTCCCGATCAGGTAGAGCACGCCCATCCCACGGTCGACGGCTTTGGTGACCGCATAGATGTCGTCCGCGCAGGGGGATTGGAAGACGCCGCCGACCGCGCAGCCGTCGAGCATCCCGTCCCCGACATACCCGAGGAAGAGCGGGAGATGCCCGGTCCCGCCGCCGGTGACGATGCCGACCTTCTGTTTTTCGCGGTTCCTTTTGACATAGCACCGCAGGTTCCCGTCGAGGCACTCGACCGTATCGTGGTGGGCGGCGACGATGCCCTCCATCATCTCGTCGACGTAGGCCTCGGGGGCGTTAATGAACTTTTTCATGCGCAGCCTCCTTTTGGGCGTTGATGACGAACCGCAGGCAGAACACGGCGAGCGTTGCAAAGATCAGCAGGGACGAGATGGCCGAAATCGCCGGGCTGACTTCGTACTTCAAGCTGTCGAACATCAGTTTGGGCAGCGTGGCGGTGTTCCTGCGGGCGATGAAAACCGATACCACGGATTCGTCGAACGAGGTGACGAAGGCGAACAGCATGCTGGTGAGGATCGCGGGCCTGATGAGCGGAAGCACGATTTTGCGCACCGCCGTGAAATGGGTCGCGCCCAGGCTCCTTGCCGCGTCGTACAGGTTTGAATCCACACCGTACAGGGAGGCCGCCGTCAAGGTCACCACCATTGGGATCGCAAGACAGGTATGCGCCAGAACCATGCCCGTGTAAGTGCCGATGAGCTTCCACTGCCCGTAGACCATGTACATGGAAATCGCCACGATGATCGAGGGCAGGATCATGGGGAGCAGCAGGATGACATTGAAGACCTTGCCGCCCTTTTTCATGGTCTTGCTGGTGATCCCCAACGCCGCGGAGATTCCAAGCGTGCAGGCCAGCACCATGGTACAGACCGCGATCCGCAGGCTGTTCCACGCCGCGTTCAGCCATTTGGGGTTGGAGAAGAAATCCCGGTACCAGCGCAGGGAAAAGCTGCTGGGCGGGAACTCCAGGAAATCCGAACCGCCGAAGGACATGGGGATGATGATGAGCACCGGCATGATCAAAAAAAACAGGACCAGTCCGCAGACGATATACAGCCAGACCGGCCGCCGGTCGAACCTTGAAATTCGCGTCCGCATGAGGCACCTCCTAGACAAGCCGTTTTTGCAGGGAATCCATTCCGAAAAAGCGGTCGAAAACCCCGAGGAACAGGACCGTGATCAACAGGAGGATCACGCCGAGAGCGGAGCCGAACGACCAATCCAGGAACGTAAACATCTGCCGGTCGATGAGCCCTGAGGCGACCAGCGTCTGCGCGCCGCCGAGAAGCATGGGGGTGACGTAGAAACCGAGCGACTGGATGAATACCAGTAAAATCCCGGAGGCGATCCCGGGGACACTCAGCGGCAGGGTGACGCGCAGGAAGGCTTTCGTCCTGGAAGCGCCCAGCGACATGGCCGCCAGGCTCAGGTTTTTGTCGATGCTGCGCAGCACGCTGTAGATCGGAAGAATCATGTAGGGCAGCAGGATATGCACCATGCCGATCAGGACGGCTGCCGGCGTGTACATGATCTGGACCGGCTCGCTGACGATGCCCAGCGCGAGCAGGAAGCTGTTGACGACCCCCGTGCGCTGCAGGATCACCATCCAGGAGTAGGTCCGAACCAACAGGCTGGTCCAGAGCGAAAGCAGGATGATCGTCATGATTGCGCCGGCGGTCTTGGACTTTACGATGGAGAGAAGATACGCCACCGGGTACCCGAGGATAAAATTGATCGCCGTGGTGGCCAAACACAGCCAGATGGTGCGAAGCAGCGTTTTGATGTAGACCGGCTCGGAAAAGATATGCTGGAAATACTGCAGGGTAAAGGCGTGATCCTCATAGATGCTTTGGGGCAGCAGCTTCATCATGGGATAAAAATAGAAGATCATCAAAAGGATCAGCGAGGGCAGGATCATCGCAAAAGAGGAGATCCAGGGGCTCCTCCTCCGGGGGAGGGAAGCACCCTCCCGCTGCCTTCCGGACCCTGCGTTCTGCGAAAATATCATGGTCATCCCTCCCAAGGGACATCCGCCGCCGGCGTCCGCGCAGGGGAGCCGGCGGGGCGGATGCTTGATTAAAGGACCGATGCGTCAGCCCGCGAGCCATTCGAGATAACGCCGCTCCGCTTCCTTGAAGTTCTGTTCCCACCATTCCACATTGACCCAGATCGCGCCGTCGATATTTTGCGGGGAAGTCGCCATTCGGTTGGCCTGTTCCTCTGTCATATAGTCGAACGCGGTCGTGATAACGGGGCCGTAACCCGACTGGATGGAGAATTTGGCGGCCAGCTCAGGGTCGCAGCAGTAATCGAGGAAGGCGTAGACCACGTCGACGTTGCGCGCGTTTGTGGGGATTGACCACGCGTCGACGTTCATCAGCACGTCGTCGAAGCCGACCTCGACGTTGACGCCCGAATCCTTGACCTTATAGGCGTAGCCCGGCCAGAAATATCCGGCGTCGACCTCCCCGTCGTTGAGCGCCTGCATGATGTCCGCCCCCGAGCCCCACCATTTGGTGATGGAGCCCTTGATCCGGTCGAGGCTCTTCAGAGCGCGGTCGATGTCCAGCGGATACAGGTCTTCCCGCGCGACCCCGTCGCCCAGCAGGGCGAGTTCGAAGGTCTGGGTGGGGACATAGCTGATCATCGAGCGGTTGCCGGGGAATTTCTCCAGATCGAAGTATTCCACCGCATTTGTCGGGCCGCCGTTGGGGAATTTGTCGGCGAGGTAGACGGGATGGATCGAGCTGGCGTAAGCGCCGATGCCGTACTCGTACTTCACGTCTTCCATAATGTTATCGGCGGATTTCAGCCTGCTGTAGTCGATCGGCTGCAGCGCGCCCGCCTCGGCGCACACCCACAGGGTGTCGGTTGTGCCAAGGCCGGAGACGAGGTCGTAACCGGGGATATCCTGCTCGTACTGGGCGCGGATCTTTGCGCTCAAGTCGTTGCCGTATTCTTCGAGGATCACAGTGGCTCCGGTGTCCTCTACGAAAGGATCGACAAAACAGGTCTGGATGTTATTGGCAAAATTCCCGCCCCAGACGCCGACGGTAATCTCTTTTCCCTCGAAGATCTTACCGCCGCTTTCCGGCTGCGCACCGGACTCGGCGGGGGCCGGAGCCGCATCCGGGATCGCCGCGTCGGCGGCGGGCGCGGCAGGCTCCGCCCCGCACGCCATCAGAGAGACGCCCAATACCACGCACAGAAGTAACGCTGTCAATCGTTTCATTTTTTTCGCCTCTTTCTCTCAGCATTCTGGTTTGTATCGAATATGCAGCGGCCGTCCGGCCGATGGATCCAACGTCCGTCAGGAGAGGAGCTGGCTGTTTTCACTGTTCCATGTCAGGTCGATGAGATCCCCCACCGAAAAATGGGAACGGATATCCATAGTCTGTTCCTTTGCGGAGAAGTGGTAGCTGCCGTCGATTGAAATGATGTATTTTACCGTTTCGCCAAGGTAGATGACCTGCGCCACCTGCCCGCGAAGCTTCGCCTCCGGCCCGAGGTCCCTGCCGATCGCGACCTTCTCCGGCCTGATGACGAATTTCAGATCGTCCGTCGGTTTGGGCTGGGCGCCGCGCCTGGGGCAGCGGATGAGGGAACCCTGCTCGGACTTGATCCGCAGGATCAGTTCCTCCCCCTCCTGACCGGCTATTTCGACCGGTACAAAGTTTGACTCCCCGATAAAGGAACTGTTGGGATGCTCGTAGATGTTCTTCGCCGTGTCCAGCTGGGCGATTTCCCCATCCCGCATGATTGCGATACGGTCGGAAAGGGTGAGGGCCTCCTCCTGGTCGTGCGTGACATAGATCGTCGTAATATTCAGCTTTTGCTGGATCCGCTTGATTTCAAGCTGCATGGCCGAACGCAGCTTTTTGTCCAGGGCGCCGAGCGGTTCGTCCATCAGGACGATCGGCGGATGGAACACGAGCGCGCGGGCGAGGGCGACGCGCTGCTGCTGGCCGCCGGAGAGTTGGGAGGGATACCGGTCCTGATATCCGTCAAGCTGGACAAGCTGGAGGATTTCCGCGACCATCCGCCCGATCTCCGCCTCCGGAAGCCGTGGCTTCTTCATATGGAGGGGGAAAGCGACGTTGTCTTTGATCCTCATATGTGGGAACAGCGCGTAATTCTGGAACACCATGCCCAACCCCCGTTCATTGGGCGGCAGAAACGTTATGTCGCGCTCGTTTACCGAAATCATGCCGCTGGTGGGGGTCTCCAGCCCTGCGACCATTTTCAGCGTGGTGGTTTTGCCCGACCCGCTGGGGCCGAGAATCGTCAGGAACTCCCCCTCGTGCAACTCAAGAGAAAGGTCCTTTACCGCCACAACCTCCTGATACTTTTTGGTGAGCCCGTCCAATACGAGCATCGCATCCATTCAAATCCCTCCCGCGAATCAAATCTGCAAGTTTTTTCGAACGATGTGGTTCCCCAAAATTGCGGTGACTGCCGCCGAAAGCAGCGCTGCCGACAGGATTACGGGCAGAAAAGGATTCCCGTACCGTTCTGTCCCGTAAAAGCCGCTGAACAGCGAACCGAGAAAGGTTCCCAGCCCAAGCAGGCATTCGGCGGCGCCGCCGTAATTCCTTCCTCCCGGCCGGGAGGCGAAGACCCCGATCCGCAGCGCGGTGAAATGCAGGAACCCCGCCACGGTTCCCACGAGGGCCATTCCGATCCCCATGGTCCAGGCCCGTCCCGCATTCCCGAGCAATAGAAAACAGAGGCAGAGCGCCCCTTCCGACAGGGCGATGATCAGAGCGGTCCGGAGTTTGGCCAACTGCTCGGGACCGGATCGCTTTAACGCGGTGGCGACCGCCATTTGCGCAAAGAGCCGGATGCCCAGCAGCACGCCCCAGAAACTGGCGCCGAACCCGGCCCGGCGTACAAAAAAGGCGCCTGTCGCGCGGAAGGCCCCTTCGGCCAGCCCGGCCGCGCAGATTCCACCCAAACCGGAAAAAAGCAAAATCCGTTGTTCGGACCGGCAGAGGTCCGCCCATGGGGAACCGCGGTCCTCTCCGCTTCCGTCGCCACCGGCCGATACGGCGGCCCTGCCGGCCGCTTTCGGAGAAATGGGAGGCGGACAGACGACCGACGGCAGCAGCATGGCCGCCGCAAGCAGGAGCAGACAGCGCCCCAGCAGGGGATACAGGAAGCCCGCCAGCACGGGCGCGGCGACCGACGTCATGGTGATCCAGATAAAGCTGTTGCACAGAAGTCCCGTGTCTTCGCCGTTCCCGCCGCAGGCGGCATGAAAGGCCCAGAATTCCGGCCAGAACGTCCCTTGGCAAAGACCGTGCAAAAGCACCAGCGGATAGAGGAGCGGGTGGGTGGGACAAAGAGCGCTTATCAGGTATACGGCCGCGGCCAAAAGAATCGACCAACGCGCCGCGAAGGCTCCGCAGAGATGGTTCCGGCGCATCCCGCTCAGGCAGGTGACGGCGATGTAGCAGACCGAGTGGACCGCCGTCAGCAATCCAATTTCGGATTGGGACATCCCCAGCCCGGAGGAAAGGTAGGGCAGGACGAAAAAATAAATGCCCATATCGGTGTTGAGCAGAAGCGCGGCGGTCATCATCCGAATCATGAAACGCTCCCCAATCCCATTTAAACACAATCCATATTGGGTTACTATGTGGCCCGCTGACAAAAGATTTTGTCTCGCCCCCACAAGCCGGAAAGCTTTCAGGAGTCACCGGGGACGGGAGGACTTCCGCCGGGGGGAGGAAAGGTAAAACAGGAACCCTAAAACCGCCCACCCGCCGACAATCACCCATTCATAGGGCCAGCTGAGCGATGCGGGGGAGCCCGGGAGATAGGCCGCAAGCATGACGGCGCTGAGCAGAAGGGAACCGCCCCCTGCGAGCCGCCACCGCGCCGCCGAATAGGGACGGGGCATGTCGGGTTCCCGCCGGCGCAGCCTCAAATAGGAAACCGAGACCAAAAGATAGGTGACGACGGTGGCGAAGCTGCCCGCGTTGGCCGCCCATTTCAGTACGGTCGCGCCGAAAAACGGAGCGGCGGTGGTGAGCACCATGATCAAAAGGATGGCGCGTGAAGGGGTTCGGTACTTTGGATGGATTTTTCCAAACCAGGCGGGGAGCAGACCCTCCCGGGACATGGCATAGACCGTACGGCTGGCGCCGATATAAAAGGCGTTCCAGCAGGTTACGATTCCGGCCACTCCGCCGGCGACTAGGAGTCTGGACGCAGCGGTGTTGCCGCCGAAAGCAGCCGCCATCGCGTCGGCGGTGGGAAGCGCGCTCGACGCGATCTGCTGCCTGCTGAGCGTGCAACTGACGCAGAGGATGATGGAGACATACCATATGACGGCAAGCCCGACGGATAAAACCAGCAGCTGGCCGATTTTGCGCGGCGGGATATTCATCTCCTCCGCGGCATGGGGAATGACGTCAAAGCCGCTGTAGATGAAAGGCGTCATGACGACGACGGTCAGAACCCCGTGCGGGCCGTTTGAAAAGAGGGGAAAAAGATTTTCCGGTTTCCCGTTGACGGCCGTGCCGCCCGCCAGCAGAATCCCCGCAAGAAGGATGACGGCCATCAGGACCGTCTGTAAGAGGGCCGCTGTTCGGACCCCCCGGTAGTTGACGGCGCAAATCAACAGAGAGCTTCCGACGCCGATCAGCAGCCAGGGAGCATGGATCTCAAAACCGGCGGCGCTGTAAAGGTAGCCCGAAAGGATATCGGGAAAGAGGTAGGCGAAAACGTTGGGGAAGGCGACGGTTTCGAAGGAGATGACGGAGAGAAAGGTGAGGATGACCGCCCATCCGCAGAGGAAGGAGATCCGTGTCCCGAAAGCGCGCCTGCAAAAGCCGATGACCCCAAGGCTGTTCGGCATGGCGGAGGAAAGCTCCGCATAGACAAGGCTGACGAAGGAGACAAAGATACCTCCCAGGACGAAAGCAGCCGCCGCGCCGAAGGCGCCCGCGGACAGAATCCATTCCCCGGTTAGGATCACCCAGCCCCAGCCGAGCATGGCCCCAAAGGTGAGGAGGATGACATCCAGCTTGTTCAATGCGGCGTGCAGCCCGTTCCCGGAATCAGTCCATACCTTAGGCTTCATTTTTCCACCCCTTGCACGGCCGGATGACAGGACCCTACTCACCGAGCCACTTTTTGCCAGAAAAGAAACACTTGATTTAAACTGCTCACACATATAAACTGTAAAATAAGAAGAATAACTTAAAAAATGAAAATAAGTTTATAAAAGTCATGCAAAACAGACAAACATTTTTCTTTGGGATTATTAAATCATAAATATCCGGTGATTGGTATGGCTCGAGTCGACGAATAAAACTATCTCGTTCGGACATGCGGTGAGTGTGTGGCGCCGCTTATAATGGAACTGTGTCACGAAAGGGGATGTTGTCAGTGAGTTTTCAATGCCGAGAGATTCTAACGATTCCTACCATTCGGAACCTCAGGCTCCTCAGCGGGGCCGAGGGTTTGGACAGGGTGGTTCGTTGGGTCTATGTCGCCGAGGCAATGGAAAATATCAGCATGACGCTTGACTGGCTCATCGGCGATGAGCTCGTCATCATAACCGGCAGTAACCTCAAGGAGAACGTCACGCAGGAGCTGCTGAGGTTTATCCAGCGCTGCAACGACAAATTTGTGGCGGGCATCGTGGTGAACACGGGAAGGTATATCCCGAAACTGCCTCCGGAGGCGGTGGCGCTTGCGGATGACCTCCACCTGCCGCTCTTTGAAGTCCCGTGGGAGACCAAGCTGGTGGAGTTTACCAAGGATATCGGGGCGGCGATCATCGACTCCTCCCTGGAGGAGGAATCCATCAACGCGTTTATGAACGACCTTCTTTTTGGGGACATCGGCGGGGAGGAAAATCTGCTTCCGCGGCTTGCGCGGTATGGGATGGAGCCGAACGACAAATACAGCATTGGGATCATCAACGCCGATTTTTCGGAAGCGGCGCGTGATTACAACAGCTATAACGTCAAAAACTACCTTTGGGATCTGGTCGGGACGTCCTTCGAGGAGTACGGGGTCACCAAACTGCTGACCAACAAAAAAGACCGGATCATATTTCTGGCAAAGTGCGATCAGCGGTACCGCTACCTGGATCAGATCCTGTCCTATGTGATCACCGTTATGTCGGGAAGGTACCCGAAGCTGACACTGGAAATCGGCGTGGGAAGGGCGTTCGAGGGAATGGAGAATCTTCTCAAGAGTTACCAGACTGCGCAGCAGGCGTTGAAGGTGCTGCGGATCGAAAAGCCGGATTTCCCGGTGATGTATTACGAGAACATCGGATTGTATTCTATTCTCCTTTCCGTGCGGGAGTCCTCCGTACTGCAAAATTATTACAACAACCTTTTCCATGCGCTGCTTGAATACGACAGCAGCAACCACACCGAATTGATGAGGACGTTGGAATGTTATTTGAACAACAATGCGAAGCTGGCGCCGACGGCGCATGTCCTTTACATCCATGAGAACACGTTGAAGTACCGCTTGGACAAAATCAAGACCCTTTTGGGCGTCAACATCAACGATTTGCATGAACAGTTCCGAATCAAGATGGGCTTTATGATCGGCAGGGTGCTGGCGCCGCCGCCTGACATTCCGGAGATTGAAATAAAGCATAAAATAAAAAACGAGCGGTTCGCAATTTAGCGAACCGCTCGTTTTTTTGCGGAAGCCCCGCCGGAAAACGGGGCGGTTATTCTGCTTCTGCGGCAAGCGCCGCGTATTGCGCGGCGGAGGCGGCGTTATGTTCGATTTCGGAGGGCATGAGCGGGCGCATCACCCGCGCGGGCTGGCCGAGCGCGAGGGAGCCGTCGGGGATTTCCACCCCCTGCGGGACGAGCGCGCCGGCGGCGATCAGGCAGTTTTTCCCGATCCTCGCGCCGTTTAAGACGATCGCGCCCATGCCGATCAGCGTGTTGTCCCCGACCGTGCAGCCGTGGAGGATCGCGCCGTGCCCGACGGTGACGCCGTCGCCCACCGCGACGGGGAACCCCGCGTCCGCGTGAACGACGCAGCAGTCCTGGATGTTGGTGCGTGCGCCGATTGAGATCCGCTCGATGTCGCCGCGGACGACCGCGTTGTACCAGATGCTGCTTTCCGCCCCGGCGGTGACTTCCCCGCGCACGACCGCGCCCGGGAAGACGCGGGCGGAGGGGCTCAGTTCAGGCTGTTTCATCCGCGCGCCCCCCTATCGGTAGCGCAGCCAGCGCGCGAGCAGGTAAACGGCCAGGATGATCTGGCCGAGGAAGGCGATGCCGACCGGCTGCCGCTCGAACAGCATGACGAGCCGCAGGGTAAGGCCGCCGCCCGGATAGGCGCCGACCGTGAGCCCGAGGGCCGGCAGGAGCGCAAGCCCGGCCGCGGCGGCCCCGGCGCAGGCGCCGGAGGAACGCGCGCGGGCGCAGAGGACGGCCGCCGCCGTGAGGTAGGCGGCGACGGCGAGCATGGTGAAGAACTGCCAGCAGAGGGCGGGCCACACGAGGAAGGCGCGCTTCATCTGCTGCTCGAGCGGGTAGGAGACGGCGGGGAAGCACCCGATCAGTGCGGGCGCGAGCGCGAGCAGCAGGCAGAGCGGGAGGCTGTTGCCCCCGCGCCGTCCCGAGAGGTCGATGCGGTTATGTCTGTTCACGGCGGAGTCCCCCTTATGACGTTCAGTAGTTGCTTTCTCCGCGCAGCGTCTCGTCGTTGACGATCCATTCGTCGGCAACGTTGATGACGCGGAAATTTTCCTTGTCGTCCCGCACGATGACGGTCGAGATGCCCGCGTTGATGATCAGGCGGGTGCACATCGAGCAGGGGAAGGCGTTCTGGACATATTCGCCCGAGGCCACCTCCCGGCCGACGAGGTAGAGGGTGGAGCCGAGCATGTCCACGCGGGCGGCGTGGATGATCGCGTTCATTTCGGCGTGGACCGAACGGCAGAGCTCATAGCGCTGCCCGCGCGGGACACCCATGCGGTCGCGGGTGCAGTAGCCCAGGTCGGAGCAGTTCTGGCGGCCGCGCGGCGCGCCGACATAGCCGGTGGAGACGATCTGGTCATTTTTGACGATGATCGCGCCGAAGTTGCGCCGCAGGCAGGTGCCGCGCTCGGCGACGGTCTCGGCGATGTCGAGGTAGTAGTTGATCTTATCGCGTCTTGTCATATCGGTTCACATCCTTTATAATGATACCATTCGGTGAAAGGGCGGTCGTCCTTTCAGAATATTCTACTATAGTTTGCCGGGCTGTGCAACAATCGGTAAAAATTTCACGGGCCGTGCGGAAATCCGCCGCGTCGGCGGAAAGGAGGGAAACGCCGTGGAAAACCTCTCGAATATCGGTGTCATCCGGGACCTGCTCGCGCGGCACGGCTTCCGCTTCTCCAAGGCGCTGGGGCAGAATTTCCTGGTCAACCCCACCGTCTGCCCGCGCATGGCGGAGCAGGGCGGCGCGGGGCCGGGCGTGGGCGTGATCGAGATCGGCGCGGGGGCCGGGGTGCTGACCGCCGAGCTGGCCCGCCGCGCGGACAGGGTCGTCTGCGTCGAGATCGACGGACGGCTGCTCCCCGTGCTCGCGGAGACGCTCGCCGGGTTCCAAAATGTCGAGATCGTCAACGCGGACGTCATGAAGGTCGACCTGCGCGCGCTCATCGCGGAAAAGCTCGGCGGCCTGCGGGTGGTCGTCTGCGCGAACCTGCCCTACTACATCACCTCCCCGATCGTAATGGGCCTGCTCGAACAGCGCCTGCCCATCGAATCGGTGACCGTCATGGTGCAGAAGGAGGCGGCCCAGCGGCTGTGCGCCCTCCCCGGCACGCGGGAGGCGGGCGCGGTGTCCTGCGCCGTGCGTTACTACAGCGAGCCGAAGGTGCTCTTTCCCGTTTCGCGCGGGTCGTTTTTGCCCTCGCCCGACGTGGATTCCGCCGTCATCCGGCTGGACATCCGCCGGGAGCCGCCCGTCGACCCGGGGGACGAAAAAACCTTCTTCCGGGTGGTGCGCGCCGCCTTTTCGATGCGGCGCAAGACGCTGCTCAACTGCCTTTCGGCGGGCCTGCCGCTTCCCAAGGAGCGCGCCGCGGCCCTGCTCGAGCGGGCGGGGGTGCCCGCGGGGGCACGCGCCGAGCAGCTCACGCTGGAACAGTTCGCCGCCGTCAGCCGCGCGCTGGCGGAGGAGCCGTAATCAAAAACGGGGCGCCGGAGGCGCCCCGTTTTTGATTGCCTAGTGGGTCATGCAGTATTCGACGATATGGGTGGGCAGCCCGGTGAACGCCGCCGCCTGCTCGGAGGTCCAGCCGTTGCGCAGGCACTCCTCCACCGTCTCGCCGTCGAGCAGCAGGTACCCCGCGAAGAGGTCGGCCTCCCGCTCGTAGCGCTCCATGACGAAGTCGGTGCGCTCCCGCAGGAAGAGGGCGTTGTGCCCCTCGTGCAGCAGGGCGTGCCCCAGCTCGTGGGCGCACACCGTCCGGCGCTCGTTTTCCTCGAGCGCGCCGTTGAGGTAGAGGATGCGCGCCCCGTGCGCGCATCCGTAAAAGCCCCTGACGCCGGGAGGCAGCCCGACGGGCAGGACCGTGATGTCGAGCGCGGCGCAGAGCGCGAACGGGTCGGCGGTGCCGAACCGCTCGGCGAGCTGGCGCGCCAGTTCCTTGATGCGTTCCATGCTGTCCTGCTCAGACGTCCTTTCCGCCGCTTTTGCGGCCCAGCTTGTTGACGGCGACCGACGCGCCCACCTCGATCGCGCTGACGACCTGGGTGATCTCCTCCTCGGTGAGGGGCACGCCGTTGAACATCAGGCCCTCCTGCGCCAGCAGCCTGCGCCGGAAATCCTCGAGGAACTCCCCGAGCTCGGGCGGTCCGGCGGGGCTTTCCGCCCCGTCGAGCAGCAGGTAGTCGCTCGGCACGCCGAAGAACCGGCAGAATTTGGTCAGCGTCTCGTTGTCCGGCTCCCGCCGTCCCTGCTCGTACATGCCCACCGCGCTCGCGGAAATTTCCAGCGCGCCCGCCAGTTCCTGTTGGGTCAGCCCCTTGGCCCTGCGCAGGGCCCGCAGCCTGTTAGCCAGCATTCCGGTCACCTCACTGTCCTGATAATAACACATTTCGTGTATTTCGTCAACAAAATCTTGCAAATTGTGCGAATTTTTCTTGTGAATACACATTCCGTGTGGTACTCTTAAGATAAGAAGCAAAAATCACACGATTTGTAAAATCACAAGGAGGAATTGAATGGATTTAACCGCTTTGTCGGAGGAGTACCGGACGGCGGCCGACCGCCTGCAGGAGCGCCTGCGGGAGCTGAGGGTGTTCGCGCAGACGGCGCGCGGCGAGGAGGCGTTCGCCGCGCAGCGGCGGATCGACGCGCTCTACGCCGAACTGTACGACCTGCGCGTGGTCATGGACTACCTGCGCCACTATTATGACTGAGGGGGGCGGGGCACATGTTTGACGTATGTGAAAGCACCTTTTCCCTCCAGGATTTCGAGCGGATCGCCGCGCCGCAGTGCGCCGACAACGCACCCGCGCGCGCACGGTACGCGCGGTTCCTGCGCAGCGCCGTGCGCCACCTGCCGCCCAAGCAGCGGCAGGTCGTCGCGCTCTATTTTTTCGGGGGGCGCAACATCCCGGCGATCGCCCTGGAGCTCGGGGTGCACCCCTCCACCGTGAGCCGCAGGCTCGCGGCCGCCAAGCGCACGCTGCGCGCCCAGGCCGAGATGTGCAGCGAGGCGGGGCTGTTCCCCTCGTAAAAGCGGGGGCGGCGGCCGGATTTCTTTCCATCGTTCATTGACAATGGGGTAAGTCTGTTATAAAATTATCATATATAGACAGACCGTCCGGCGTGAGAGCGCGCGGGGGAAATGAAACATATGGGAGGAAACGCGATTGGACCAGAAAGTCAAAGCCGCCGCTGAAAAGTTCGCGGCGCTCGTGGAAGCGCAGCTCGCGCGCAGCGAGCGCATCAAGGCGCAGAAGGAGTTTACCGACTACGGGAAGCTCGACACCATCGTCATCGGCGTGTGCGGGGGCGACGGCATCGGCCCCATCATCACGAACGAGGCCGCGCGGGTGCTCCGGCACCTGCTGGCGGACGAGGTCGGGGCGGGCAAGGTGGAGTTCCGCACGATCGACGGGCTGACGATCGAGAACCGCGCGGCGCAGGGCAAGGCGATCCCCGACGACGTGCTCGCCGAGCTCAAAAAATGCCACGTCATCCTCAAGGGCCCCACGACGACCCCGCGCGCGGGCGACCCGTGGCCCAACGTCGAGAGCGCCAACGTCGCGATGCGCAAGGAGCTCGACCTGTTCGCCAACGTGCGCCCCGTCAAGGTGCCGAGCGAGGGGATCGACTGGACCTTCTTCCGGGAGAACACCGAGGGCGCCTATGCGATCGGCTCCTGCGGCCTCAACGTGGACGAGGACGTGGCGTTCGACTTCGTCGTGACCACCACCGAGGGCACCGAGCGGATCGCGCGGCTCGCCTATGACTACGCGAAAAAGAACCACAAGAGCCGCGTGTCGATCATCACCAAGGCGAACGTCGTCAAGACGACCGACGGCAAGTTCCTGAAGCTCTGCCAGAAGATCGGCGAGGAGTACCCCGGCATCACGACCGACGACTGGTACATCGACATCACCACCGCCAAGCTGATCGACCCCAAGCGCCGCCGCGACTTCCAGGTGTTCGTGCTGCCCAATCTCTACGGCGACATCATCACCGACGAGGCCGCCGAATTCCAGGGCGGCGTCGGCACCGCGGGCAGCGCGAACCTCGGCAAGCGCTACGCGATGTTCGAGGCGATCCACGGCTCCGCCCCGCGCATGATCGCCGAGGGCCGCGGCAAATACGCCGACCCCTGCTCGATGCTGCGGGCGGCGGTGCTGCTCCTGAGCCACATCGGCTACCAGGCCGAGGCGGATAAGCTCGAACGGGCGCTGGACATCTGTATGTACGAGGAAAAGAAGCTCGCGGTCACCGGCCGCGACACCGGCTGCACCTGCGAGGAATTCGGCAACTATGTGATGGACACCATCGCACGGCTGTAACCGGGAATTCTGGATCGAGAGGTTTTGCATATGCCGAAACACGAGGGTGTTTCCCTATCCGTTATCAAGCGGCTGCCCAGGTACTACCGGTTCCTCGGCGACCTGCTCAGCCGCGACGTCACCCGCATCTCCTCGCGCGAGCTGGCCTCCCTGATGCAGTTGACCGCGTCCCAGATCCGCCAGGACCTCAACTGCTTCGGCGGCTTCGGGCAGCAGGGCTACGGCTACAACGTGGCCGCGCTCCACAAGGAGATCGGCAACATCATGGGGCTCAACAAGCATACCCCCATGGTTCTCATCGGCGCGGGCAACCTCGGCCGCACGATCGCGCGCCACATGGATTTCGAGAGCAGCGGCTTCAAGCTCGTCGGGATCTTTGACGACAGCCCCCGCGTGATCGGCCAGAAGGTGAGCAGCCTGACCGTGCAGGACATGGCGGGGCTCGAGGCGTTCTGCAAGGAGCAGTCCCCGCGGGCCGCCATCCTCTGTATCCCCAAGGAGGTCGCTTTCGAGACCGCCCAGCGGCTCATGAAGCTCGGCGTCAACTGCTTCTGGAACTTCTCCCATTACGACCTCTCCCTCGACTTTGAGGGCGCGGTCGTCGAGAACGTCCACCTGGGCGACAGCCTCATGACCCTCTGCTACCAAATCAACGCCGCCTACCCCGAGGATGAATGACGGGGAGGCGAAAATAAGAAGGCCCCCGCCGCAAGGCGGGGGCCTTCTTTTGTCCGGCTTCCACCGGAAGCCGTCAGCCCCCTTTCTTGAAAAAAGGGGCAAAGAACGTTTGACGCGGGCCGGCCGCGTCCCCCGCAAAGGGGGCGCGCGCCGTGGGGGAAAGCCCAGCACATTTCAAAGCCACACCTCAGGGGCGGGTCGCGAATTGACAAGGAATACGTTTAGAAGTAAACTAATGGATTAATAGGATATCCGCTATTTGCGCTTAAGGCATGTATTCACAAATTTTTTGCGAGGTGAGAACGTGAAGAAAGCGTTGGGCTCTTGGAGTGGTATGCGTAAGTACCTCGAACAGGAAATGCTTGCGGACTGTCTGCATGGAAGGGTTCGATACAGCTGCACCTCATATGTGGGTATGGACGGATGCCGTGTTTTTGAAATCTATGTGGATGGCGAGCTGCTGAAACGATTTTCCTGGGAGACGGTGAACACCTATTTTATTGAGAACGGTTACAAAAAGAAGGATACTTCTGTCGGAATCGAAGCATATTGGAATGATTTTTGGATACTGATGGATACGGTCCCGATACAAGCCCGCTCAGAATACACCGACAATGAATTTTGTGAAGCGCTTGAGAAATACCGAAATCAAAGCATTCAAGACAGCATAAATTCTGAAAATCCATTGGAAAGGATGTTTGGAGTACTGGACAGGCGGGTTGGCAAAATGACACTTGCAAACGCTAATAAAATGTTAGACAACCAGCCGAAATGGCTTGTGCCACTCTATCGTTTGAGATTGGATTCGGAGAAGATGTAAAGCGGAGACAAGCCTTGTCTTAGAGAAATCCTTCTTGTACATTTTCTAACGTAAAAGCTGAGGGGGACAGAGGGCTTTGCCCTCTGTCCCCCTCAGCTTTCCGCGATAACGAAGTCCGCGGTGATCTCCGAGCAGGCGAGCGCCTGCCCGCCGGTATCCGCGAAGCAGCTCAACTGCGCCGCGCGGTAGGTGCCCGGCGGCAACGGCTCGTCGAAGAGGTCGATGGGCAGCGTAATCGTGACGGTCTCACCCCCGTGCAGCACCCGTTCGGCGTTCACGTCGTCGGGGTTTGCCATCAGCCCCGCGCGCGGGGTGAGCGGCACGACGGCGTCCCCCTCCACCCGCCGGAAGTCGAACCAGTGGGTGTAGATGAGGTCGTTTTCCGTCCGGTTGGTGACGACGAGCGCGATCTCGCCGGTCCCAACAGGGTAGCTCTCCCGCTCGGGACGGGCGTCCACGCTGCGTTCCCCGGCGGGGAGCGCGGCGGCTTCGGGAAGCGGGGCGGTATTTTCCGGTTCGCCGGATTCGGACTCGGCGGACCCGGCCTCGGAAGCCGCGGAGGATTCCGCGGGGACCGCTTCCGCCCGGGAGGGGACCCCGTCGGCGGGGGATGCGCTTTCCGGGGCGGGCGCGCCGCCGGGCAGGCCGACCACGCCCAGGACGAAGTCGTTCTGCGCCTCGGGCAGGAAGGCGGCGCGCTCCGGGTGCGGCCGCAGGAACAAAAAGAGCAGCGCGGCGAGCGCGAGCGCGCCGCACAGGACCAGCGCCCGCTTCATCAGACGTTGAAGCGGAAGAGGACGACGTCGCCGTCCTGCATGACGTATTCCTTGCCCTCCGAGCGGACAAGGCCCTTCTCCTTGGCGGCGGCCATCGAGCCGCAGGCGATGAGGTCGTCGTACGCGACGACCTCGGCGCGGATGAAGCCCTTTTCAAAATCGGAATGGATCTTCCCGGCGGCCTGCGGGGCCTTAGTGCCGCGCGTGATCGTCCACGCGCGCACCTCCTGCTTGCCGGCGGTGAGGTAGGAGATCAGCCCGAGCAGGGCGTAGCTCTTTTTGATGAGGCGGTCGAGGCCCGACTCATGCAGCCCCATCTCCTCGAGGAAGAGCAGCTTGTCCTCGGCGGACATGTCGGCGATCTCCTCCTCGATCCGGGCGCAGATGGGCAGCACCTCGGCGTGCTCCGCCGCCGCGATCTCCTCCACCTCATGGTAAAAGCGGTTCTGTTCGATGCCGCCGGTGAAATCCGCCTCGCTCATGTTGGCGGCGTAGATGACCGGCTTGTCGGAGAGCAGCGGCATGTCCTCGAGCGCGGCGCGCTCCTCTGCGTCGCACACGAAGCTGCGGGCGGATTTCCCCTCCTCGAGGTGGGCCTTGAGCCGTCCCAGCACGTCCGCCTGCGCGGCGAGCGTTTTGTCGCCGCCCTTGGCGGCCTTGAGGGCGCGGTCGATCTTGCGGTCGACGATGTCGATGTCAGAAAAGATGAGCTCGAGATTGATCGTCTCGATATCCCGCCGGGGGCCGATCTCCCCGTCGACATGGATGATCTCGTTGTCCTCGAAGCAGCGCACCACATGCACGATCGCGTCCACCTCGCGGATGTGGGAAAGGAACTTGTTGCCCAGCCCCTCCCCCTTGGACGCGCCGCGCACCAGCCCGGCGATATCGACGAATTCGATGACGGCGGGGGTGTATTTGTCCGGGTCGTACATTTTGGCGAGCACGTCGAGGCGCTCGTCCGGCACGGCGACCATGCCGACGTTCGGCTCGATGGTGCAGAAGGGATAGTTCGCGGACTGCGCGCCCGCGTTGGTGATCGCGTTGAACAGGGTGGACTTGCCGACGTTCGGCAGCCCGACGATGCCTAATTTCATGGCTGATTCCTCCGATCTTACAACTGCTCATTATACAGGAAAAACGCGCGGCGCGCAAGCGGTTTCGCCCGGCTGTGGGCGGCGGATATTCATGCAAAAAACGTATATGAAAAAACCGGGGCCAAAAAGATGCACAAAGAAAACCGCAAAAACACCCCCAAAAAGCCGGGTTGACAGGACGGACGGACGGACGGACGGCGGCTATACTATTGTTTGGATAGCCGCCCCAATTTTTGTGTAAAATGACGGTCGGATTATCCGGTGTGTATAATGATGAATAAGTATGAGGAGGCAACCGGAATGAAAAAACTGTTGGCGCTGGTCCTCGCGCTCGCGCTGGCCCTGCCGCTCGGCGTGACCGCCTTTGCGGCGGACGCGGAGAAGGTCGATCTTTCGATCTCCGACCTTGACGCAGGCGTCCTTTACGACGGCGACGGAAATCGTTATGACCCGGAGGACCTGATCCCGCCGGACAGCACCGTCTATCTGCCCTTCCGCATCTTCGCCGGGGAGAACCCGGACGACCCCGACGAGGTCGGGGCGTGGTACGGCGACAGGGACAACTACAAGGTGAAGTTCGACAAGGGCGACAACAACGCCAAAATGATCAAAAAAATCAGCTTTGTGGAGAAGAAATTCGAGGTCCGCGGCTGGCGCTGCCACGCGCTCAAAATCGAGCTCGCGCAGGATTTCAGCGGCGACGAGTTCAAGCTGACGCCGTCGGTCACCTTTACGGCCAAGCGCTATCTGGTCGACTCCATATCGGCTGAAGACGGGGAGCCCGGAAACGGCGTAAAGGGCCACTACGGTTTTGACACGCTGGAGGAGCTCAACGGGGCTTCCGAAGGGGACGTGGCTTTTAAGGACCTCGCGCAGGGGGTCTACGCGCCGGGCTCCAAAATGACGATGGGCCTGAAATTTTTCATGGGCAACGGCGAACGCAGCGCGGACGCGGATTTCAAGGCGGGCGACGGCGGCGTGGTTGTGAAGCCGCAGAAGAATGAGGACAACGAGATCACCTGGGAGGACGAAAAGGACACGCTGGCGTGGCTCAACTTCACGAGCGACGACGACGCGAAGAAGTTCTTCCCAAAGATGACCACCAAATGGGACGACCAGGAGTACGCGGAATATTTTGCGGACCAGGACGCCTACCTCTTTGATTTTATCGGCAATCCGAAGATCGCTTCGACGAGCCGCGCCTCCCTCAGGCTGCGCATCCCCTTCCTCAATGAGGATGGGGAGCTGTCGGTCGACGAGGATTCGATTGTGGTTTACCAGGTGGTGGACGGCGCGCTTGTGGACATCACCGGCAAGGGGAGGATCCACGAGACGGACGACGGCGACTGGGTCTTTGAGCTGAAGACCCGCGAGCTCGGCACCTACATCATCGCGGAGAAGCCGGCGGCCGCTGAGGAAGCGGCCGAGGCCCCCGCGGAGACGGCGGAGGAAGCCCCCGCGGAAGAGGCGCCCGCGGCTCCCGCCAAGGCGATCCTCCCCTCCTTTGCGAAATAAGCGGAACCGGGCCGCCGGAAGGGCGGGCGCGTGAGCGCCCGCCCTTCTTTTTTGCGGATGCGCGCGCGGCGGGCGTTTCTTTGCAGTTTGGACAATCCCCATTCAAAAAATATTCACCAAAACGGGTGATTTTCCGCTATAATTGTGATATGATAAAGCAAATAATCTGCCTGTCGCGGCGGGCAGAATGGGGGTACCAGACATGTCAATCGGGAAAATCCTGGTCTGCGACGATGATCGCAATATCTGCGAGCTGCTCCGGCTCTATCTCGAGAAGGAGGGCTACGCGGTCGTGATCGCCAACGACGGGGAAGAGGCGCTCGCAAAATTCTCCTCTGAAAATCCCGATCTTATGCTGCTGGACATCATGATGCCCAAGCTGGACGGCTGGCAGGTCTGCCGGGAGGTCCGCAAAAAATCCAACATGCCGATCATCATGATCACCGCCAAGGGGGAGACGTTCGACAAGGTGCTCGGGCTCGAGCTCGGGTCGGACGACTATGTGGTCAAGCCCTTCGACCCCAAGGAGATCGTCGCGCGCATCAAGGCGATCATGCGGCGCACCGGCAAAACGGCCGCGGAGGTGGACGTCAAGGAGGTCAGCTACGACAAGCTGGTCGTGAACATGACCAAATACGAGCTCAAGGTGGACGGCAAGGTGATCGACACGCCGCCCAAGGAGCTCGAGCTGCTCTACCACCTGGCGAGCAATCCCAACCGCGTCTACACCCGCGACCAGCTGCTGGACGAGGTGTGGGGCTTCGAGTACTACGGCGACAGCCGCACGGTCGACGTGCACATCAAGCGCCTGCGTGAAAAGCTCGAGGGCGTCTCAGACCAGTGGACCCTCAAAACCGTGTGGGGAGTCGGCTACAAATTCGAGGTCAAGGAATAACCTGTTGATCACGCGGGGCGGGCGGCAAGCCCGCCCTTTTTCGCATCAAACAATCAGAAAAGTGGGTCGGGTATGCAAAAAACGCTCTTCAGTAAACACTTCATCACCATCGCCGCGATCATCCTTTTGAGCATCACGATTCTGGGCGCGGTGCTGCTGGCGTTCGCCAGCCAGTACTTCAAGCAGGACCGTTACCGTCTGCTTGAGCACAACGCCCAGCAGGCGGCCGAGCTCACCTACGCGGACTTCCGCTCCAACCTCTACCAGGGGGTGACCCCGGCGGTCGTGCTGCCGCGCTACACCATCCTCGCGGACGCGATCGAGGCCGATATCTACCTTGCCAACACCGACGGCAAGCTGCTGCTCTTCGTGAGCGGCTCCCATTCGGATTACAACGAGGTGGACATCCCGAAGAACATCATCTCCGAGGCGTGCGCCGCGGGCGAATACCAGGAGGTCGGCAAGGTCGGGGGGCTCTACTCCCAGAACCACTATACGGTGGGCATCCCCGTCAAGACCGAGAGCGGCGTCCCGGCGGCGGTCATCTTCGCGTCCGCCTCCGCGGGCACGCTGACCGTCTTCCTCAAGGAAATCCTCAAGATGTTCATCATCAGCTCGCTCGCCGTGCTGATCCTCGCGTTCGCGGCGGTCTATTTCATCACCGCCGACCTCGTGCGCCCGCTGCGCAAGATGGTCGCCGCGACCCAGAGCTTCTCCAAGGGGGATTTCACCGTGCGGGTGCCGGTGGAGAGCTACGACGAGATCGGGCAGCTCGCGATCTCCTTCAACAATATGGCCACCTCGCTGGCCACCACCGAGGTGGCGCGCCGCTCCTTCACCGCCAACGTCTCCCATGAGCTGCGCACGCCGATGACGACCATCGCGGGCTTTATCGACGGCATCCTCGACGGCACCATCCCGCCCGAAAAGCGGGACGACTACCTCAAAATCGTCTCGGAAGAGATCAAGCGGCTCTCGCGGCTCGTGCGCTCGATGCTCAACATCGCCCGCATCGAGGCGGGCGAACTGGAGCTGAGGCCCGACCTCTTCGACGTGAACGACACGGTCATCCGCACCGTCTTTACCTTTGAGCAGCCGCTCGAGGCGAAGAACATCGAGGTGCGCGGCCTCGACGGCGGCAAGGTCATGGTCGAGGCCGACCCCGACCTCATCCACCAGGTGGTCTACAACCTCATCGAAAACGCCGTCAAATTCTGCAACGAGGGCGGCTTTATCGACGTGAACTACTCGGAGGACGACAGCTATACCTCCGTCGGCATCCGCAACACCGGCGACGGCATCCCCAAGGACGAGATTCCCCACATCTTCGACCGCTTCTATAAGGCCGACAAGTCCCGCAGCCGCGACAAGGGCGGCGCCGGGCTCGGGCTCCACATCGTCCGCTCGATCGTCAACCTGCACGGCGGCGACATCATCGTCCGCTCGGTCGAGGGCGAATACTGCGAGTTCGTCTTCACCATCCCCAAGCCCCATAAGAGCAAAAAGAACTGACCGGGGGGCTTTGAAAAGCCCCCCGGACCCCGAAACTTTTGATTCAATCAAGCCGTCGCGCCCCACGGTTTCGCGCCGCCCGTGCGGCGGAGTTCCCCTGGCCCGGCGGCACGGGCAGAGGCGGCAGTGAGGAAGGGTGGCCGGCCTGATAAAAGTTTTCGGGTCCCGGGGACTTTATCCGCCCGTGCGGCAGAGTTCCCCTGGCCCGGCGGCACGGGTAGAGGCGGCGGTGGGGAAGGGTGGCCGGCCTGATAAAAGTTTTCGGGTCCCGGGGACTTTTTCAAAAGTCCCCGGGTTCACAAATTCTTCAACAGATATGAATAATTCTTTTAAATCTCATCTATTTTATTGCAACAAATCTGCGGTATACTAACGCCAGAAGAACAAAAAAAGGACGCCTCCACAGGCGGAATCCAACCGTGAAAGGTATGAGATATATGAGCGATTATTACAATCCGAACGAAAATCCGCACGAGAAGGAAAACGGTTCGGCGGAGAGCGGTCCGGCTGGCGGGCAGCATGTGTGGAACGTGCCTCCGCAGAACGAGGGGCAGGGCTACCGCCCTCCCTATGAGCGCGGCGCCGCGGGGACGGAGGAGAGCGGGCGGCAGGAGCCGCCGCAGGACCTGACCCCCAACCAGTATTCGGCGAGCGGCGGCTGGCAGCGTCCCGACGGGCGCAGCGCGCAGCGCCGGGACGCCTACCAGTGGAACATCTCCGACTACGAGCAGGCGGCCAAGGCCAAGCCGCGCCGCCGCAACAAGGGCCTGATGGTCTTCGGGATCATTCTGGCGTCGGTGCTGGTGGTGTCGCTGGTGTCGCTGACGAGCATCGGGATCTACAGCAGCATGAGGAAGGACGCGGGCGCTCCGCCCGCGTCGGACAACGGCCCGACGCTGAACGTTCCGGCCGACGACCTGCCGGGCATCACGCTGCAGGATAAGCCGCAGTCGGCCGGGGAATCGCTGCCGGGCGGCAAGCTGTCGAGCGAGGAGATCATCGAAAAGGTCTCCCCCTCCGTCGTGGCGATCACCACCTACGTGAACTACCAGAACTACCAGGCCGAGGGCATGGGCAGCGGGATCATCATCCGCGAGGACGGCTACATCGTGACCAATGCGCATGTGGTCGAGGGCGCGAAGGGGATCACCGTGCAGCTGGGCGACGGCACCTCCTATGAGGGGCGGCTGGTCGGCTCGGACAGCAAGACCGACCTCGCGGTCGTCAAGGTCGACGCCGAGAACCTGCCCGCGGCGACCTTCGGCAACTCCGACCAGGTCAAGATGGGCGAAAAGGTGCTTGCGATCGGCAACCCGCAGTCGATGGACTTCGCGGGCAGCGTGACGCAGGGCATCGTCTCGGGGCTCAACCGCCAGATCACGGCGGGCGGCCAGAACGGCACCACCGTGACCCACTACACCAACCTCATCCAAACCGACGCGGCGATCAACCCGGGCAACTCGGGCGGCGCGCTGGTCAATGAATACGGCCAGGTCATCGGCATCAACTCCGCAAAGGTCATCGCGACCGGCGCCGAGGGCATGGGCTTTGCGATTCCCTCCAACGAGGTCAAGCCGATTGTCGACGACCTGATCGCCTACGGACGCGTCACCGGACGGGTCCGTCTGGGCATCTACGCGACCGAGGTCGACGAGGTGCTCGCGCGCCTCAACCACGTGCCCACCGGCCTCTTCGTGCAGTCAACCGAGGAGGGCTCCGACATCTCCAAAAAGGGCGTCGTCCCGGGCGACATCATCACCAAGGTGAACGGCAAGGACATCACCGGCACGCAGGACCTTTCGGCGGAGATCGAGGGCAAAAAGCCGGGCGACACCGTCGAGCTTGAGGTCTACCGCCCGAGCCAGCGCCCCAACGCGGAGGGGAAATTCTTCACCGTCACCGTCGCGCTGATGGAGGACCTGGGGGACAGCGTTTCAACGCAGGGCGGCGTCCAGGACCCGTCGGACGCCTACGGGCAGAATCCCTACGGCAACGGCCAGAACCCCTATGGGAACGACTATGACGATTACGGCGACAGCTACGACGAATTCGAGGACTTCTTCAACCAGTTCTTCGGCTGACGGTCCGCGCGGACCGGCTGGCCGCGACCTCCTTTCCTGTACCGCGCCCCGCCTTGCGGGGCGCGGTTTTTGTCGGTATCGGACGGGCGGCGGTTTTTTATAAAAATCGGGTTCTTTATCATAATTTGTTTACAATTTTGTTGTATACTGATTGGGAAGAAAACATTCCGCCGTCCCCGGCGGATCCGGATAGAGGAGGGCGTCATGAATCAGACGCAGCCGAATGTCTATAATACCCTTGTGCTGGTCACCGACCAGTTCACCTGCGAGCGGATCATCAAGGCCGCGCGCGTGATCGCGGACCTGAGCAAGACCGATCTCACGGTGCTCAGCGTCATGAAGACGGGCGCGCAGATCAACCCCGCGGCGCTCGAACACCTCTTCGGCGTCGCCAAGGAATATGGCGCCAAAATGACGGTGGAATTTTCCAACAACCCGCAGAGCGCGATCGTCCATTCGATCCGGGAGAACCGGGTGATCAACGCGGTCACCGGCATGCCGCGGGACGAGAGCTCGATCCTCGTGCGGATGTGGAAGACGCTTCAGAACGTCACCTTCTTCACCGTCAACGAGAAGGGGGAGCTGCACGAGGTGGTCGACCGCGAATTCGCGGCGGCCATTGAGATCGGCGCGCGATGAATCGGACGGCAGGACGCCTGCCGCGGGAGGAACGAACAAGATGAACATCACTGTCAGGCAGATCGAATTCAGGAGCACCAACGGCACCGACACCATCTTTGGATGGATTTATATCCCGGCGGGCCCGGTGCGCGCCGCCGTGCAGATTTCCCACGGCATGGTCGAGCACATGGGCCGCTACCACGAGTTCATGCGCTGGCTCGCGCAGCAGGGGTACGCGGCGTGCGGCGTCGACCACCTCGGCCACGGCCGCTCGGCGCGGGACGACGGGCACCTCGGCTATTTCGCCGAGCAGGACGGCTGGAAGCGGCTGGTCGACGACCAGCACAAGTTCAACAAGATCATCCGCAGCGAGGTCCCCGGCGCGCCCGTCGTGCTGCTCGGGCACAGCATGGGCTCCTTCGTCGCCCGCCTCTACGCCGCGAAATACCCCCGGACGATCGTCGGGCTCGTGCTCTGCGGCACCGCGCGCGCGGGCGTGCGGGTCGACTTCGGGCGCAGGCTCGCCGCCCGTTCGATCAAAAAGAACGGCGAGCTCTACCGCGACCACGACCTCCAGCACCTCGTCTTCGGGCACTATAACGACCGCTGCGTCCCCGCCGTCACCGGCTACGAGTGGCTCAGCCGCAACACCGCGCTCGTCGAGCGGTACGCCGACGATCCGCGCTGCGGGTACCTGCTCACCGTCTCGGGCATGGCCGACATGTTCACGCTGCTCAAAAAGTGCAACGAGAACGCCTGCTTTGCCGGCGTCGACAGGCAGACCCCCATCTATATCGTCGCCGGCACGATGGACCCGGTGGGCGAGTACGGCAGGGGCCCCACGCAGGTGTACGACCGCTATGTGAAGGCGGGGGTCGCCGACGTGGAGCTGGTGCTCTACGAGGGCGCGCGCCACGAGGTGCTCGGGGAGCAGGGCCGCGAGCAGATCTGGCAGGAGCTGCTCGGCTGGCTGGACGACCACTTCGGTCCGTCCGCCGCGCCGGAGGAGCTGGCGAGCGACCTCGAAACCTGAACGCATAGGTGTGCAATCCAATCCTGAAAGGGTAAAATGATGGCGCCCGAATGGCGTCTGATCGAACAAACAGGGTTGGGAACAGTAGCATGAAGTAATGAAACGTCATGAGCTGTTTGACATTTTTATATGCTGATATTAGAATGAAAAAAGCTGGTTATATGTTTGTACGCCTTCGGCGATAAAGGCATACTCAACAAATCGAAGATTATAAAAGGATTGGAGGAATATAGCTTGAAACTTGCTGAGGCGCTGCAGGAACGCGCGGATATAAACCGGAATATTGAGCAGCTAAAAGATCGTTTGGATAATAATGTTTTGGTACAGGAAGGGGAAAAAACTGCTGAGGAGCCGGAAAAATTAAAACGAGAACTGGATGCTTCTATTGCGCGTTTGGCTTATTTGATTTCTCATATTAACTTAACAAATTGCAGCACGAAGGTTGATGGACAGACATTGACGGAACTCATAGCCAAAAAAGATGTGCTACAGTTGAAAATCCGTGCATATAAAGACATTGTTCAAACTGGAAGCCAGGCATCCTACCGTGCAAGAAATACGGAAATCAAAATAAAGCCAGCGATTGTTGTTATGGATTGGCAGGCGGAAATCGATGCGATGGCTAAGGAGTTGCGCTTATTAGACAATAAATTGCAGGAAAGCAACTGGAACACAGAATTGATAGAAAAATGATTTGCTGGTAGCGGAAGCAGGGTGAATGTCGCGCGGCGACTGCGCAAGTCGCATCTGGGTACACTGAAGAGCAGGTGTGAGGTTCGATCCCTTGAGAATCGTTATGCTCCGATCGCGTACATAAGTATCGTAATGAAGGATTGTTATTACCAGACATTGACTGCAACTGCGAGGGTGGGTACGGGGATTCTTTAAATCTGGTTGCACTTGCCGCAAAAATGGAGCAACCGCTTAATGCTTAAAAAACCGGCGCTTACGCGCCGGTTTTTTATATTCGGGGATCAGGCCTTTTCGTTGCGGACGGACATCTGTTCGACGACCTCGGCAAAGAAGAGGAAGAGGAAGCAGACGGCAACGAGGCAGACGAGCGGCAGGACCATGCCGATCAGCGAATAGAAGAGGGAGAGGTTGAGGGAGGACATGCTCTGGTTGGTCTGCCCGAGCGCAATCATCAGGTCGAGCTGGGACTTCTGGGTGAAATAGCTCGAGAGGGTGAGGATGAGCTGGCTGAGCAGGTAGACCGCGGTCACGACCAGCCCGCCGATGTGCAGGCGGTAGAGGGTGTTCGCCGTCCGGTGGGTATAGCGGGCGGCCTTTTTCGGTTTATCCGCGGGGATGGGGCCGGCGGATTCCGGCGCGGCCTCCTCCGGAGCGGCGGGCTGCGCCTGCTCCACCGGCGCCTCGGTCTCTTCCTGTGGGAGTTTGTTTTCCTGTTCGTTCATCATGCTTCCTCCGTTTATCAGAAAATTTTATGGTTTCTTACGCTTCATAGAGCCCCGACGAGAGGTAGCGTTCCCCCGTGTCGGGGCAGACGGCGACGATCAGCCTGCCCGCGTTTTCCTCCCGGGCGGCGATCTTCGCGGCGGCGGCGATCGCCGCGCCCGACGAGACGCCCACGAGCAGGCCGTCCTGCCTGGCGACGGCGCGGCAGGCCTCGAACGCCTCCCCGGTCGTGACGGTCGCGATTTCGTCGAGCACCGAACGGTCGAGGTTTGCGGGGACGAGGTTGGCGCCGATGCCCTGGATGCCGTGGGGGCCGGCCCGGCCCTCCGAAACGAGGGGGGATTCGGCCGGTTCCACGCCGACCACGCGGATGTCGGGGTTATGGCGCTTGAGGGCCCGGCCGACGCCTGAAACGGTGCCGCCGGTGCCGAAGGTCGCGACGAGGATGTCGATCCGGCCGTCGGTGTCCCGCAGGATCTCCTTGGCGGTCGTCGCCTCGTGGATGGCGGGGTTGGCGGGGTTCTCGAACTGCTGGGGGATGAAGGCGGAGGGGAGCTGCGAAGCCAGCTCGGCCGCCTTTTCGATCGCGCCGGTCATCCCCTTCGCGCCCTCGGTGAGCACGAGCTCGGCGCCCAGCGCGGCCAGCAGCGCGCGCCGTTCGCGGCTCATCGTCTCGGGCATCGTGAGGATGAGGCGGTAGCCCCGCGCCGCGCAGACGAACGCCAGCCCGATGCCAGTGTTGCCGCTCGTCGGCTCGATGATCACGGTGCCCTCCTTGACGAGGCCGCGCTTTTCCGCGTCGACGACCATCGCGTAGGCGGCGCGGTCCTTGATCGAGCCGAGGGGGTTAAAATATTCCAGCTTGACGGCGAGCTTCGCGGTCAGTCCCCGCGAGGCGCTGTAGTTGGCCAAGTACATGAGGGGGGTGTTGCCGATCAGCTGGGTGAGATCGTTCTTGATGTTCATGGATCGCTCCCTTCTCCGCGGCGCGCGGCGCCGGGCGGCAGGGCCGCGTGGCGCGGCCCGACAGCTCTATTATACACGATCGCGTGCTCGAATGTTGAACAAAAAGAAAATATTTTGTCGTGTAAAGAAAATCGCCTTGACAGACGGGGGACTGTCCGTTATAATACACAAAGAGGGAACGTGTAAAGCAGATCACTTTACATGATGGGAGGCAGGATGGTGGCTAAAAATCTGGAAATTTCGCTGCTGCTCGATTTTTACGGAGACATGCTCACCGAGAAACAGCGCAATGTCGTGGAGCTCTACTACAACGAGGACCTTTCGCTCTCCGAGATCGCCGCGCACAGCCGGATCACACGCCAGGGCGTGCGGGATTCCATCAAGCGCGCGGAGGGCATCCTGCTCGACCTTGAGGACCGGCTGGGCCTGGCCAAAAAGTTCCGGACCATCCAGGACGGGCTCGACCGGATCGTGCAGAACGCGCAGGAAATCCGCGCCTACAACAGCCGCTTCGGCACCTCCAAGGAGATCACCGACAAGTGCGGCGAGATCATCGAGATCGCCGGCTCGATCAACGAATAACACGCTTTTTACATAGGACTGTCAGGAGGGAACCCCATGCCATTTGAAGGCCTGTCCGACAAGCTTTCCGCCGTCTTCAAAAAGATGCGCAACAAGGGGAGGCTCAAGGAGAGCGACATCAAGGAGGCGATGCGTGAGGTGCGTCTCGCGCTGCTCGAGGCGGACGTCAACTACAAGGTCGCCAAGGAGTTCGTCGCCAACGTCACCGCCAAGGCGGTGGGGGACGAGGTCCTCGAGAGCCTCACGCCCGCGCAGATGGTCGTCAAGATCGTCAACGACGAGCTGACCGCGCTGATGGGCGCGGAAAACGCCCGCTTGAACTTTTCCAGCAAGCCCCCGACGGTCGTCATGATGTGCGGCCTGCAGGGCTCCGGTAAGACCACCCATTCCGCCAAGCTGGCGCTGCACTTTAAAAACCAGGGCAAGCGCCCGCTGCTCGTCGCCTGCGACGTCTACCGCCCGGCGGCGATCGACCAGCTCAAGGTCGTGGGGGAAAAGGCGAACGTCCCCGTCTTTGAGATGGGGCAGGGCGACCCGGTGGAGATCGCCAAAAAGGCGGTCGCCCACGCGAAGGACTACGGCAACGACCTGGTCATCCTCGACACCGCCGGCCGCCTGCACATCGACGAGGAGCTGATGGGGGAGCTCTCCCGCATCAAGGAGACCGTGTCGCCGCAGGAGATCCTGCTCGTCATTGACGCGATGGTCGGCCAGGACGCGGTCAACGTGGCCTCCAAATTCGACGAGACGCTCGGCATCGACGGGGTCATCCTCACCAAGCTCGACGGCGACACCCGCGGCGGCGCGGCGCTTTCGGTGCGCGCGGTGACCGGCAAGCCGATCAAGTTCGCGGGCACGGGAGAAAAGCTCGAGGACCTCGAGCCCTTCTATCCCGACCGCATGGCCTCCCGCATCCTCGGGATGGGGGACGTGCTCACCCTCATCGAGAAGGCGCAGACCGATTTCGACGCCAAGAAGGCGGCCGAGATGGCCGAGCGGCTCAAGCAGAACACCTTTGATTTCAACGACATGCTCGAACAGATGCAGCAGCTCAAAAAGATGGGCCCGCTCTCGAGCGTGATGAATATGCTCCCCGGCGCCGCAGGAAAGATCGGCGACGACGAGGCCGAGCAGGGGGAGAAGGAGCTTCGGAAGGTCGAGGCGATCATCCACTCGATGACCCCCGCCGAGCGGGAAAAGCCCGCGCTCATCAACCCCTCCCGCAAGCGCCGCATCGCGGCGGGCAGCGGCACCGACGTGTCGGACGTCAACCGGGTGCTCCGCCAGAACGAGCAGATGCAGAAGCTCTTCCGGCAGATGTCCGGCGGCGGCAAAAAGAAGGGCAAGCGCCGCAGGAACCCCTTCGCCGGGATGCCCGGCATGGGCGGCGGCATGCCCGGGATGCCGTTTTAAGGCTGTCTCTCCGGGACTTCCCGGCGGACGATAGAAGACAGAAGGTCAATAACCATAGGAGGTGACATACATGGCTGTTAAAATCAGACTGAGAAGGATGGGTGCGAAGAAGGCTCCTTTCTACCGGATCGTGGTTGCGGATTCCCGTTATCCCCGCGACGGCAGGTTCATCGAGGAGATCGGCACCTATGACCCCACCAAGGACCCCTCCGTGATCAAGGTCGACGCGGAAAAGGCGAAGAAATGGCTCTCCAACGGCGCCCAGCCCACGGACACCGTCAAGGCGCTGCTGAAAATCGAAGGCGTGCTCTAATATGGGCGTGGAGGTAAGTCGTTTTGGATAAGCTGATTGTTACCATCGCGCGGGGCCTTGTCGAGGACAAGGACGCCGTCAGCGTCACGGTCGACGAGCCCAACGAGGAGGGTCTGGTCGTGTACCACCTCCACGTTGCCCCCGACGACATGGGGCGCGTCATCGGCAAACAGGGGCGTATCGCCAAGGCGATCCGCACCGTCGTCAGGGCGGCGGCCAACAAGGCTGAAACCAAAGTCGCCGTCGAGATCGACTGATTGAGAACCGGAAAATGGGGGAGCGCACGCTCCCCCATTTTTACCCTCTTGCAAGCAGGGAGGACGTCATGAAAAAACAGTTTTTAGAATGTGGAAAGATCGTCACCACCCACGGGATCAAGGGTGAGGTGAAGGTCCAGCCGTGGTGCGACAGCCCCGATTTCCTGCTGGACTTTGAAACTCTTTTCCTCAGGCGCGGCGAGACCCCGCTCACCGTCGAGCGGGCGCGCGTGCAGAAGAATATGGTGGTGCTGAAAATAGCGGGCGTGGACACGCCGGAGGCCGCGGCGGCGCTGCGAAACCAGGTGCTCTACATCGACCGCGCGGACGCGCCGGTCGGGGAAGGGGAGTACTTTGTACAGGACCTGATCGACTGCGAGGTGTTCGACGCGGATACCGGGCGCAGCTACGGGAAGGTTTACGACGTGCGCCCGACCGGCGCGAACGACGTCTATTACCTGCGGGACGAGGCGGGGAAGGAGCGGCTGGTGCCCGCCATCCCCGACGTGGTGCTCGAGCGGGACGTCGACGCCGGGCGGATCGTCATCCGGCCACTGGAGGGGCTTTTCGATGATTAAGATCGATCTGGCGACCCTCTTTCCGGACATGTGCGAGACGGTGCTCTCCGAGAGCATCGTCGGCCGCGCCAGAAAGGCGGGCCATCTCGACATCAAGTGCTGGCAGATCCGCGACTACACGGTCGACAAGCACCGCAACGTCGACGACACCCCCTACGGCCCCGGCAAGGGGATGCTGCTCCAGGCCGACCCGATCTACCGCACCTGGGAGGCGGTCTGCGCCGAGCGTGCCTCCCGGCCGCATGTGATCTACCTGTCGCCGCAGGGAAAGACCCTCACCCAGCAGCGGGCGAAGGAGCTCTCCCAGGCGGAGCACCTCTTTGTGCTCTGCGGCCACTACGAGGGGGTCGACCAGCGGGTGCTCGACGAGATCGTCGACGAGGAGATCTCCATCGGGGACTATGTGCTCACCGGCGGGGAGCTCGGCGCGCTCGTACTGATCGACTGCGTGGCGCGGCTCTGCCCCGGCGTGCTCGCCGATGAGAGCTGCTTCACCGAGGAGAGCCACTGGAACGGCCTGCTCGAATACCCGCAATACACCAAGCCCGCCGTCTGGCACGGCGTCGCCGTGCCAGAGATCGTCACGAACGGCAACCACGCCGCCATCGCCCGGTGGCGGCGTGAAATGTCCCTCAAGAACACCTATGAAAAGCGCCCCGAGCTTTTGAAAAACGCACAGCTGAACGAAAAGGACAAGTGGTTCCTGCGTACGCTCGGCTGGGAGGAGCTTTGATTTTTTTGCCGCGCTGCGCCCGGCGGCAGTTTTGGATTTGCCGCGCTGCGCCCGGTGAGCCTTTTACGCGCCCCTCTGGGGCGCTTTAGGG